>Ga0299914_10000061_pt1 | contig 62754 bp, 58 predicted proteins | sample RVTome_10_FD_201361 | JGI IMG/M metagenome (GOLD analysis project Ga0299914, IMG submission 201361) | Soil microbial communities from uranium-contaminated site in the Upper Colorado River Basin, Wyoming, United States - RVT153D57 (version 2) ... | reverse complement strand
CCTTCGTTGCGGATCAGCAGCTCAGCCAGGATCCCGGCAATGAAGGCCACTGTGAGGCTGATCTTGAGCCCCGCGAAGATCGTCTGCAGCCCGGCTGGAATCTTGTGCATCCGCAGGTGCTGGAGCTTGTTGGCGCCGAGCGATCGCAGCAGCATCTCGCCTTCGGTATCTGCGTTGCCCAGGGCGGTGAGGGTGTTAAGGAACACCGGGAAGAACGACCCGGTGACGACGATGATGAGCCGGGAGGTCGTACCGAACCCGAACGTAACGATGATCAACGGGATCAGCGCGATCTTGGGTATCACGTCGCCGGCCACGATCACCGGGTACACGCCACGGCGGACGAAGCTCGACGTGTTGATGACGATGGCCAGAAGCGCGCCCGCTGCCGACGCCAGCAGGAAACCACCCACGATCACCCGCAGCGTGCTCCACAGGTGCTCCCAGAAGTAGCCGCGGGCGAGCAGCGAGGTCCAGCCATCAGCCACCTCGATGGGGCTCGGCAGGAGCCGATCGCTCACCCAACCGAGGCGTGCCACCACCTCCCACAGCGCCACGAGCGGCACCAACAGGACCAATGACCACCACCGGCTGATCCGTCGACCGCTCCCATGGCTGGGCGCAACGGGGTCAGCGGTGGCTTCTCCGTCGGTGCGACCGACGGCCGTCATGACCTCGGCAGGCGGGCTCATGGCTGGTAGTTGCGAGCCAGCTCCTCGACTTCGGCGTAGTCGAAGTCGTTGACTTCCTCGATCAAGGAGTTGTCGACGATGGCGGTGATGTCGACGGGCTCGGTGAGGATGACCCCCTCCTCGGATTCAACTCCTGCCTCGATCAGGAACTCCTGGTAGGTCTCCCAGTTCTCGGGGACCTGGAGGCCGATCTGCTGGAACGCCGGGTTGCCCTCCTCGAAGTAGTGGGCGTTGGCGTCTAGCCAGACGGTCTCGAGGAACGTGATCACCTCCTCGGTGGACAGACCTTCGGCCGAGGCCGGCGCGTACTCGACGCCGATGGCGGCGGCAGCCTCGGGGTTGGTCTTCATGAAGACCAGGGCCTTGGCCCGCGCACGGAGGAACCCGACGATGGCTTCGCGCTGCTCCTCGAGCAGCTCGGGGGTGGTCGCATAGGCATGACCGGGGAAGACCTCGACGTACTCGGGCGTGATCAACCGCATCTCGACACCGGCGCCGCGCAGGACCTCGAAGTCGAGCAGGGAGCCGGCCATGAGGTCGACACGTCCATCCTCGATGGCGGCTGCCATGTCAGGGCCGCCTTCCCCGACGGGCAGAAGTTCGTAGTCAGCGCCCTCCTCGAGGTCCAGGCGAGCTAGTGCTCCGCGCAGTAGCGGTACCTCACCACCGGCGAAGGCGGTGACGCCGATGGTGCTGCCGCGGACCTGGTCGGCCGTCCACTCGGTGATGGAACTGTCGGGCGTCACGGCGAAGCCGAACCCGCTGCCCTGCAGGGTGCTGAACAGTGATGTCAGGGGAAAGTCCTGGTTGTTGGCCACCATGATGCCGAAGGCGTCGGTCCAGCTGATGCCGGTGGTGCCTCCGACGACAGTCTGGATCGAGCGCACCGTCGAACCCGGGTACTCGATGGAGTAGTCGAGCCCCTCCTCCTCGAACCAGCCCATCTCCTGGGCGATGAACGACGGTGCGTTGGCGAAGGTCTCGCCGGGGAAGGAGGAGAGCTCGAGCATGGGCACGAGCTCGCCGTCGTCCGCCGGTGCCGCCGAAGTGGTATCGCTACCGCCATCAGCGGGTGCGGAGGTAGCGGTCTCGCCGTCAGCCGGCGCGGAGGTGGCAGCCGCGGTGTCGCTAGAGGCGGTGTCGTCGGTCGAGGCCCCCTCGACGTCGTCGTCACCGCAGGCGGCGAGCAGGGCAGCGACGAGGACCGCCACCACGAGCACCGATAGCCGTCGGAGGCGCCATACCGGCTCTCCCACCACCCGATGCCCGTTGTGAACTGCTTGCTGATGCATCCAGGTCCCCCCAATGTGTCAGAGGCCCGCGCCGTGGCGGGATTCGGTCAGCGATCTAGATCAGCTCCATATCGGAGCTCTCGGCCTGCTCCAGGAGCATGCGGACGAGCACGTCGTGCGACCCGGCGATGTGGTCGGCGGTGAGTCGCGCCACCAGGGCGCCGTCTCGCCGGCGAGCGGCGTCGAGGATCTCCCGATGCTCGTCGGCGACGGTGGGCGAGCGGCTGATGGTGGTGCTGAGGGCGTACGCGAAGTACCGGTCCATGAGGACGCGCAGCGTTCGCACCAGGGCAACCAGCCGCGGCCGGCGGGCCCGGAGGTAGATGATGGTGTGGAAGGTCGCGTTGTGCGTGACCCACTCCACCTCGTTCTCGGTCTCGTCCATGGCCGCCAGGGCATGTTCCATGCGAACGAGATCTGAACGCTGGAGGTTGGGAGTACCGAGCCTGGCGGCCAGCGGCTCGAGGTTGTAGCGGAGCTCGAAGATCTCCTCGAGATCGGCAATCGACATGGGCGCCACCGACGCACCGGCCCGGCCGCTCAGGACCACCAACCCGGTGGAAGCCAGCTCCTGGAGTGCGTCACGCACCGTGACCCGGCTCACACCGAGCTCGGATGCGATCTTCGACTGGTTCAGGAGTGAGCCCGAGCGGGCTTCGCCCGACACGATCCGGCGTTCGAGCTCAGCCGCCACACGGCCGGCCTCTCCCTCCATCTGGACGGGCAGTACGTGTCGAGCCATGAGGCCGACTGTCTACAGACGCCACCTTCTGTATGTCAAATCCTCCAGCTCGTACGACAGGAGGCGGACTCTGTGATGCCGCAAGGGGCCCGTGTCCGGCCACGATGGGGCTGCGGAGACGTAGGCCCGCGGTCGTACAGCATGGCCGGCCCCGAGATCTGATCGGATCCAGCTGTGTCCTACAAGCAGGCCACTGTGTAGGACAACACTCAGTCGGCGGCTCGACCGCCGTCGAGGGAGAGGATGGCCCCGGTCAGGCTCGCCGCCTCGTCGCTGAGGGCGTAGGCAGCAAGGGCAGCCACCTCGGCGGGCTCGATGGCGCGCCCGAGTGGGACGATGCGCAGTCCCTTCTCGATGTGGCCGGGCACGCCCTCGGTCAGCGGCGTGCGGGTCAGGCCGGGTGCTATGGCGTTCACGCGAATGGCGTGCGGTGCCAGTTCGAGAGCGAGGCTGCGTACGAGGAGGTGCACACCGGCCTTGGCCGCACCGTACCCGAGGATCCCGGTACCGGGGCGCAAGGCGGTGGACGAACCGGTAGCCAGGAGGCTGCCACCGGTGCCCTGCGCGATGAGGCACCGCGCCGCCGCTCGCAGTGCGATGAACACACCCAGGAGGTTCACGGCCACGACCGCCTCGAACTCCTCGACGGTGAGCTCGGTGATCGCAGCCCTCCGTTGCCCGATGCCCGCGTTGGCGTGAGCCGCGTCCAGCCGCCCGAGCTCAGATCTGGTTCGCTCCACCGCCCGCTCGACCGCGGCCTCGTCGCGCACGTCCGCCTCGATGGCCAGCACCCTCATGCCCTCGGCCCTCAGGTCTTCCTCGGTCCGCGCCAGGCTCTCTTCGTCCACACCGACGATGGCCACGGCGGCTCCTTCCTGCCCGCATCGCCGGGCCACGGCGCGCCCGATGCCCGTCTCGCCTCCGGTGACGAGCACGACCTTGCCGTCGAAGCGCCCGCTCATCGCAGGCTCGGACGGACGAGCACCGTCCCCACCGAGGAGGGATCGGTGGCCAGCCGATCGATCGTCTGGCTCACGTTCTCGAGCCCGCACTCACCCACAGATGCCACGTCGATCCACCCGTACGACCGCCTCGTTGGGGCCGGCGTGGGATCGGGCAGGCGCTCGACAGTGAACTCCCGAGGGCTCCACAACTCTGCAGCTCTCACGGCATCTCCTCGCGAACAGGTCGGATGAGCCGGGGGTTCTCGCCGACGTCGGTCTCGACCATTGCCACATAGGCGGCGGCGGCGAGCACCGACTTCAGTTCGTCGTCGTCCGCCCCTGTCTCTGTGTAGGCCATCGAGTGGACCAGCCAGATGCCTCCTGTGGCCAGCACACGGGCAACGGAGGGACTCAAGGCTGGCCGGATCCGCAGGAGCGGCCTGACCCAGTACTCCACGAAGCTCTGGCGACGGCGCTTGACCCAGTCGAGGTTGTCAGGCCGGAGCTGGGTGTCCTCCGCGAACAGCACGGGGAAGCTGTCACGGTGGGTGTGCACGACCTCGACGTGGCATTCGATCAACCGGTGAAGGGTCTCCTCGGGTTCCAGGCGCGTGCGCACGATCTGATCCATGCGGTCGAACATCTGGTCGCCGAGGTGGGCGAACGCCGCCGCCAGGAGGGCCTGCTTGTCACGGAAGTGGTAGTAGAGCGCGGGCCCGCTGATCCCTGCGGCGGCACCGATGTCGTCGATGCTCGCACCATGGAAGCCCCGCTCTCTGAACATCGGCAGTGCCGCTTCCAGTATCCGGGCGCGCCGGGATCGCCCTCGGGCCGAGGCCGCCCGCCACACCCGACCCTCGCTGGCGGCGGGAATCACAAGTCCGCGCGACCGCCGACTACTTGATCGCCTGTGGGTTCACAGGTGAGCCGACGCCTCCCGTGAAGGGAAGTGGCGACGCCACGAACATGAACTCGTAGACGCCGTCGTCAGCGCAGTCGTCGGCCAGCTCCTCCAGGTCGAATATCTCGCCCACCACCAGGCCCATGTTCGGCACCATCACCTGGTGCAGGGGCTGGAAGCTGTCGGGCAGCTCGTTGGGCCGGACCTCGACACCCCACGTATCGGTGGCCACGCAGGCGATCTCGGTGCGGTGCAGCCAGCCAGCCGTGCCGAAGGCCAGCCCCGGAGCGTCGCCTCCGGCGTAGGTGCCCCAGCCGTCCCGGCGACCGGCGCCGAGCTGTCCGGTGCGCACCAGCACGGCGTCACCCTGGCCCGCTGCCGAGGTGTCCCCCTGCGACTCGATGCAGCCCGTCAGGTCCTCCTCGGTGATCGCGTACCCGGGCTCCAGCGAGGAGACCCCCTTGTAGCGAGCGACGTCGAGGAGCACGCCACGGGTGACGATGCGGTTCGCCAGCTTCTCGATGCCGTTGCGGACGGCGCCCCGGTAGGCGGTGACCTCGCCGGCGCTGTAGCCGTTCCACATGTGGCCCCGATCGAAGATGTGCGCCAGGCCGTCCCACTGGGTCCCGCACTGCAGTGGCATGGTGACGGCGTCGTCGGATGCACCGAATCCGTGCGGCAGATCGGGCTCACCGGCAAGGTGGTCGGTACCGGACAGCAGCATCACGTGGATGGGGTTGGTGCGACCGAAATCACCGGTCTGGGGCCCGCTGGCGTCGTAGGGCAGCGCCAGCGAGAACACCGCACCCCGCCGCACCAACTGGGACGAGGCGGCGATCTTCGCCGGGGTGATGTAATTCAGGGTCCCCGCCTCGTCACCCTCTCCCCAGCGGCCCCAGTTGCGGTACCTCTCGGCCGCCTCGTGAATCGTGCGTTCGGTCTCGGTCGTCACTTGTCTCCTCCAAATCGGTGAGTTGGGAACCGGTCGAGCTCCTCACCGGGCGCGCTGCCAATCCTCGTGCTCGCGCAGAGGGGCCTTCAGGACCTTGCCGCCGGCGTTGCGGGCCAACGGCTCGTCGCGCACCCAGACGAACTCGGGGAGTTTGAAGTCGGCCAACCGGTCTGCGGCGAAGGCCACCAGTTCGTCGCCCCGCAGCACGCTGCCCGGCTTGGGCACGACGACCGCGCCGACCTTCTCACCCATCACGTCGTCGGGGACGCCGACCACAGCAACCTCGAAGACGTCGGGATGCTCCATGAGAGCGCTCTCGACCTCCACGGAGTAGACGTTCTCGCCCCCCCGGTTGATCATGTCCTTCAGACGGTCGACGATCTGCACGAAGCCTTCGTCGTCGATACGAGCGAGGTCGCCCGTGTGCAGCCAACCGTCGACGATGGTGTCGCCTGTCGCCTCTGGCATGTTCCAGTAGCCGGACACCACGTTCTGACCGCGTACGAGCAGCTCCCCCACGCCTTGGCCGTCGCGGTCGAGCAGGTCGAGCTCGACCACCGGCGCGGCGAAGCCGACCGTCTCGGGACGCGCCTCGCAGAACTCATTGGGCAGGAAGGTGGCCACCGATGCAGTCTCGGTCAGCCCGAAGCCGTTGCCCAGCCGGGCGGACGGGAAGGCCTCCCGGATTCGAGCGACCAGGTCCGGAGGGGTAGGAGCACCGCCATAGGCAACGACGCCTACGCCACTCACGTCGATGTCGGCGAACCCCGGTTGGTTCATGGCGAGCCAGTAGATGGCCGGTACCGAGGTGAGGACGTCGATGCGCTCGTCGACGATGGCATCCAGGAACTGCCCGACGTCGAACTGGGGCATGATCACGCTGGTGCCGCCGAGTTGCGTGGTGATCAACAACTGGCTGTTGCATCCGGTCACGTGGAACAGGGGCACCGATATGAGGTTCCGAATGGGTTCCGCGGTGCCGAACCCGATCACGCGCCGGCAGTTCTCGCAGTTGGCGAGGAAGTTCTCGTGGGTCGTCATCGCCCCCTTGGGGAACCCCGTCGTCCCGCTGGTGTAGAAGATGGCCGCCAGGTCGGTCAGCTGGGCGTCATCGGATACCAGCGGCTCGCCGTCGGGTAACGGCTCACCGGCCTCGAACACGAACTTCGCGCCGGAGTCGTCCAGGACGTAGGCGACCTCGCGCTCGGCGAAACGTGTGTTGACGGGCACGGCCACGGCGCCGGCCAACTGTGTGCCGAAGAAGGCGATCGCCCAATCGATGCCGTTCGGCAGATGGATGGCGACGCGGTCACCGGCAGACACCCCCTGCTGGCGCAGCCCGCCCGACACCCGCGTGGCCCGATCCCACACCTCGCCGTAAGTCAGCCGCTCACCGCCGAGCTCGACCAGCGCCTCGGCATCGGGCGCACTGTCGACGGTCGACCGCAGCATGTGCACCAACGAACGAGGAAGCTCGGCGTACTGCAGCACGCCATCGCCCCCCCGGACGATGCCTGCCAGGTCGTAGGGCGCGATCGTCCCCACCCGACCCTGCCTCTGGACCATCGGAGATCCTCGACGATTCAACGGTCGGGAAACAGCACCATCCCTGGTGCCTTCCAGTCCACGGTGACGACCCTTCCGCTGTCGGACTCCGTGATGTACATGGTCGAGAGCTCGGGGCCGCCGAAGCAGACGTTGGTCACGTCCTTGTCCTCCATCGCGATCGTCTCGGTCGCCTCCCCGCCACCGGAGGCGAACACGAACAGGCGAGAGGTGCCGTGGCCGGCGCAGATGATGCGCCCCTCGGAGTCGAAGCACATGCCGTCCGGGATGGCACCCGGCGCCAGGAAGGCGAAGTCGCTCGGCTCACCGATGCGTCCCGGTTCCTCGATCGGGAAGGCCAGGATCTTGCTGGTTCCCGACTCGCACACGAGCAGTGTCGAGCCGTCCTCGGTCACCCCCAGCCCGTTGGGGTAGGCCATCCCGGTGTGCAGTCGGCGGGCGTCGCCGTCGACGGTGCTGTAGCAGATCGACCCCGGGGCCAGGTTCTCCCGCGAGCTCGGGTCATCGAAGTCCGGCCACACGGGATCGGTGAAGTAGAAGCCGCCCTCGGGGTCGAAGCAGACGTCGTTGGGCGAGTTGAGGGGCACGCCGTCGATCTCGGCGATGAGGGTCTCGAACCGGCAGTCGCCGGGGTACAGGCGCTGGATGAGGCCGGGCCCGTCACCGGGACCGAACTTGTCGCCCGTCGATGCCTCTGGCGCCCATCGACCGCCGCCGTTGCACACGTACGCGTTGCCGTCGGGCCCGAAGGCCAGCCCGTTGGGCGAGCCGCCCATCTCGGCCGCGACCTCCCAAGTGCCGTCAGGGCGGATCTTGGTCACCCTGCGGTTGCCCAGCTCCACGATCCAGAGGTTGCCTTGCCGATCGAAGGCCGGTCCCTCCGGGAAGCTGAAGCCGGTGGCGTACACCTTCTCTGTCGTCATCGGTGGTGGTCCCTCATCTCGTCAGGCGGAAATGTGCATTCAGGAGAACCAGACGCCGCAGTCGACGGTGACGTCGAAGCCCGTGACGTTCCTCGATCGATCTGACGCGAGGAACAGGGCGCAGTCGGCGATGTCGGCCGGGGTGCTGATCCGCTTGAGCGCCGACAACGAGGCCATACCCTCGATCAGCTCGTCCACCGGACGGTTCCACTTCTCGGCCAGCTCCTGGAGACGCGGGGTGTCGACCGCACCGGGGCTGATGTTGTTGACGTTGATGTTGTACTCACCCAGCTCGACCGCAGCCGTGCGGGTCAGGCCGACGAGGCCCATCTTGGTGGCGGTGTAGGGCGTCCGTGTAGCCAGCGGCCGCTTGCCCGACACCGAACCGATGTTGATGATCTTGCCGTACCGGCGCGGCATCATCACCCGAGCCGCCTCACGGGTACACAGCCACGGGCCGGTGAGGTTGATGGCCAGTGCCTCGCTCCATCCGGCGAGCGACAGCTCCCAGATGTTGCCGACCTCGCCGGCGATGGCCGCGTTGTTGACGAGTACGTCGACATGCCCGAATACCGAGACGGCCTCGCCGAACAGGCGGCTGACCTCGTCCTCATCACTGACGTCGGCGGCGATGGCAATCCCCTCGCCCGATCCGAGGTCCGCGATCTGGGCGACTGTCTCCTCGAGCAGCTCCGTCCGACGGCCGGTGGCGACGACGGTTGCCCTCTCCTCCGCCAGTCGCAGCGCGATGCCCCGCCCGATCCCGGTTCCGGCTCCGGTCACGATGGCGACGCGGTCCCGAAGTTCGTCAGCCATCCGCTCCCCGTTTCTTAGCGATCGTTAGATTTCGCTCGGACTATATCCAGCCCTGTCGCCGAGGTCGATTCCGCGCCACCGACACCGGGTACCGGGCTGGGCCAGGCGGTCGGCCACGGGCCGTGACACAGTGGCGCGGTGGGCCGTGACGGCTTCCGCCGACGCCTGATCGAGGGCTTTCCCCTCGTCGACGGACATCCAGACGTCGCCGGGGTCCTGCGCGATCCCGAGCTGCTGGCTGGGCTGGGGCCCGCCATGGCCGAGCCGTTCCGCTGCGCTGGCGTCACACATGTCGTCGCACCGGAGGCCCGCGGCCCGATCCTGGGTGCGCTGGTGGCCGTCGAGCTGGGCGCCGGGCTGGTCATGGCCCGCAAGGAGGGCCAGAACCACCCGGGCGCCGTCACCGTGCTGAGCACGGGCCCGACCTGGCGGGGAACGGCGCAGCGGTTCATCACGCGGGGGTTCGACCTTGCCGCCGGCCACCGCGTCCTGGTCGTGGACGACTGGGTCACCACCGGCCACAGCGCCCTGGCCCTGCACCGCTGGGCCTCCGACCAGGGCGCCCAGGTCGTGGGCACCTCCGCCCTGGTGGACAAGACCGAGGGTGACACGGCCCGGCGACTCGGTCTCTCCGCCCTCGTCCGGTTCTCGGAGATCGCGGGCGGGACGGCCCCGCCCCACACCTGAAGGGTGTCAGGCACCGTCCAGGGCGGCTGCGCCGAAGGCGAGGTCGAGGCCGGTCAGCTCCTTGGCCGCCGCGTCGGTGGGCAGCAGCGAGAACGTCGTGATGTCGATGCGCTCGAGGTCCGTTCCGCAGCGACCGGCGGGCACCGAGCGCATCACTCCCTCCCGCTGGTAGCCGACCCGCTCCAGCACACCCTCCGAAGCCTCGTTGCCGGCCATCACCTCGGCGTAGCAGCGGGCCATCCCGGCCTGCAGGAGGAACGCGGTGAGAACCCGCAGGGCTCGGGTGGCGACACCCCGACCGCGGGCCACGGCGGCCAGCCAGTAGCCGACCTCGGCCACCCCGCCGTCCCAGTCGAGGTCCGCCGCCCCGACGGCACCCAGCAGCGAGCCTGACAGCCGGTCCACGATCAGCAGATGCAGGGCGGTGCCCTCCCGCCGGGTACGGGCGGCCAGGCCGGCCCAGGTGCGGGCCTCGACCTGGCCGTAGGGCCACGGCACCGTGGTCCAGCGGGAGATCTCACGATCCTGGAGGGCATCCACCACGACATCGATGTCGGACTCGACGGGAAGTCGCAGGAGCACGTCGCCGTGACCGATCAGCTTGGGCAGCGCCGGCCTCTCCACGCCGGTCAGCTTCGCCCCGCCGCCGTCGCCGGGCAACCGGGTTGCCGCCAGCAGGCGGCGGGCCCGCCGGAGGCCCTAGCTCAGAAGTCCTCGTCGAAGGCCACGTCGCCGCTCACGCCCACCTGGTAGGCGCTCACCGTGCGCTCGAAGAAGTTCGACAGCTCCTGCACGTCCTGGAGCTCCATGAAGTCGAACGGGTTCGATGAGCCGTACCGGGGCGGCAGGCCCAGGGCGGCCAGTCGCTGGTCGGCGACGAACTCGAGGTAGCGGCGGGTGTCGGCCACCGACATGCCGGGAACGCCCTCGCTGAGGATGTCGGTGGCGAACTGGTACTCGCAGTCGACCGCCTCGCAGATCATGGTGGTGATGTCGGAGGCCAGCCGCTCGTCGAACAACTCGGGTTGCTCGCGCCGGACGACATCGATGACCTCGAAGGCGAAGTTCATGTGGGCCGACTCGTCCCTGAACACCCAGTTCGTCCCTGCCGCCAGACCGTTCAGCAGGCCCTTGGACCTGAGGAAGTACACGTAGGCGAAGGCGGCGAAGAAGAACAATCCCTCGATGCAGGCCGCGAAGCACACCAGGTTGAGGAGGAACTGGCGGCGGTCCTGGTCGGTGTCGAGGCGGTCGAGGTGGCTGATGGAGTCCATCCAGCGGAAGCAGAACTCGGCCTTGGCCCGGATCGAGGGGATGTTCTCGATGGCGGCGAAGGCCTGTGCCCGCTCCTCGACGTCGGGGATGTAGCTGTCCAGCAGCGTCAGGTAGAACTGGACGTGCTGGGCCTCCTCGAAGAGCTGGCGCGACAGGTACATGCGCGCCTCGGGGCTGTTGACGTGCTGGTAGAGGTTCAGCACCAGGTTGTTGGCCACGATCGAATCACCGGTGGCGAAGAAGGCGACGAGCCGGTTGATCAGGTGCCGCTCGGCGGGCAGGAGCTTGCGGGAGATGTCGACGAGGTCGTCGGAGAAGTCGATCTCCTCCACCGACCAGGTGTTGCGGATGGCGTTGCGGTACATCTCGTAGAGCTGGGGGTAGCGCATCGGCCGAAGCGTGAGGTTGAACCCCGGGTCCAAGATGTTGGTCGGCGTGGTGACCGAATCGGCCACAGCCGCTGCGGGAGCGGCAGCTGCATCGTGGAGCGGTTCGGCCAGAGCCATGGGTCCTCGTCTCGCTAGGTAGGTCGGCGGTCAGGTCGTCCGGGTCGGTCGGGCGGGGCGGGCGGGGCGGGGCCGTCAGTCGCAGGCCTCGCACGCCTCGGGGTTCTCCAGCGAGCAGGCGATGGCCTCGCTGTCACTCACGGTCAGCGGCGCCACGAGCACCGGCTCGAGGGACGGCTGGCCCGGTCCCGCGCCCGTGGTGGTCTGGTTGATGCGGGTGGCCGGTCGCGAGCGCAGGTAGTAGGTGGTCTTCAGGCCCCGCTTCCAGGCATACAGGTACATGGAGGACAGCTTCCCGATCGTCGGGCTCTCCATGAACAGGTTCAGCGACTGGCTCTGGTCGATGAACGCCCCTCGCTCGGCGGCCATGTCGACCAGGGACCGCATGGGGATCTCCCAGGCCGTGCGGAAGCGTTCCTTCAGATCGTCGGGGATGCCTTCTATGGACTGCACCGATCCCTCGGCCCGCTTGACGGCGCCCGCCATCTCCTCGTCCCAGAGACCCCGATCCTGGAGCTCGCGCACCAGGTACTGGTTGACCTGCAGGAACTCGCCAGAAAGGGTCTCACGCTTGAAGAGGTTGGAGACCTGGGGCTCTATGCACTCGTAGCACCCCGCGATCGAGGCGATCGTGGCGGTGGGGGCGACGGCGATCATCAGGGAGTTGCGGAGGCCGTGAAGGGCGATGCGGGCCTTGAGATCGTCCCAACGCTGCGGTTCGGTGGGCTCCACTCCCCACAGATCGAACTGCAGCAGGCCGGCGGCCGCCCGGGTCTGGCCGAACAGGGGGTGCGCTCCCTCCCACTCGGCCAGCCTGCAGCTCGACTCGAGCGCCCAGAAGTAGACCTCCTCGGAGATCTTCCTGGAAAGGGCGCGGGCCTCGTGACTGTCGAAGGCCAGCCCGAGCTGGAAGAACACGTCCTGAAGGCCCATGAGGCCGAGGCCCACCGGTCGCCAACGCTCGTTGGAGGTGCGGGCCTCGTCGGTGGGATAGAAGTTGATGTCGACCACCCGGTCGAGGAACGGCACGGCGGTGCGGACCACCTCGGCCAAGGCCGCGAAGTCGAAGGCACCGCCGGCGACGAGGCGACCCAGGTTGATCGAGCCCAGGTTGCACACGGCCGTCTCGTCCTGGCTGGTTACCTCGATGATCTCGGTGCAGAGGTTGGACAGGTGGACCACCCGCCCGCTGGCCGCCGTCTGGTTGCACTTCAGGTTCGACGCGTCCTTGAAGGTCATCCAGCCGTTGCCGGTCTGGGCCAGGGTCCGCATCATGCGGCCGTACAGCTGGCGGGCCGGTACCTGGCGCTCGTAGAGGCCCCGGGACTCGGCCTCCTCGTAGGCGTGCCGGAACTCATCGCCGTACAGGTCGCACAGGTGAGGGACCGACTTGGGGTCGAACAGCGACCACTGCCAGTCCTTCTCGACACGCTCCATGAACAGGTCGGGCACCCAGTTGGCCAGATTGATGTTGTGGGTGCGGCGGGCGTCATCACCGGTGTTGTCGCGCAGCACCAGGAAGTCCTCGATGTCGGCGTGCCAAGTCTCCAGGTAGACGCATGCCGCGCCCTTGCGCCGCCCACCCTGGTTGACGGCGGCCACCGAGCTGTCCAGGGTCTTGAGCCACGGGACGATGCCGTTGGAGAGGCCGTTGGTGCCGCGGATGAGCGAGCCCCGGCTGCGCACACGGTGGTAGGCCAGGCCGATACCGCCCGCGTGCTTGGACAGGCGGGCCACGTCGGTGTAGCGGTCGTAGATGGCGGTGAGGTCGTCTTCGGGGCTGTCGAGCAGGTAGCAGCTGGACATCTGCGGGTGAGTCGTGCCCGAGTTGAACAGCGTGGGGCTGGACGGCAGGTACCGCAGCGAGGACACGAGGTCGTAGAAGCGGATCGCCTCCTCGGGACCGCGCGACAGCCCACACGCCACCCTCATGAAGAAGTACTGCGGTAGCTCGATGATGTCGCGGCTCTCGGGGTGGCGCAGCAGGTAGCGGTCGTAGACCGTGCGCAGGCCGAAGAACTCGAACTCAAGGGACCGGGAGTGGTCGATGGCATGGTCGAGCTTGCGGGCGTTGTCCATGGCGAAGCGCCAGGTCTCGTCGCCGATCAGCCCGGCCTCGTGTCCCAGGGCGATGGCCTGGCTGAAGCTGTGGATGCTCTGGTTCCGCACCTCCTTGTCCATGACGGTGTGGAGCAGGCGGGCGGCAAGCTTGGAGTAGTTGGGCTCGGACACGATGAGAGCGGCGGAGGTGCGTATCGACAGCTCGTCGAGCTCGCTGGTCGTGGCACCGTCGGCCAGCCCCGAGATGGTGCGGGTGGCGATGCGCATGGGGTCGACCCCGCTCAGCCCGGCCGCGCACCGCTCCACGGCTCGCACGATCTTGCCGACGTCCACCGGTTCGAGATCGCCGTTGCGCTTGCGGACGCGCATCTGGGTGGCTCCGGCAAGCGCTTGCCGATCCTCGGTCACCACGTCCGTGACTGCCACCGTCCCCTCCCCTGTCCGGGTCGCTGCCTGGGTTGCCTGTCTCGCCATCCATGCGGCGATCCCAGCCCTGTAATTACGTCGGCGTAGTTCGCCGAAGGTACTGCCGGCACCGACGAATTACAAGGGTCGCGTTCGCGCCGTCCGGAAGGGTGGATGCCCGCGTGTGGAAGGGTGGATGCCCAGTGGAGGGGGTGCTGGAGCGCATCGTCGTGGTCGGGGCCTCGCTGGCCGGATCACGTGCTGCCGAGGCTCTTCGCAAACAGGGATACGACGGGGCGCTGCTGCTGGTCGGAGCCGAATCGCACCTGCCCTACGACCGGCCGCCGCTGTCCAAGGAGGTCCTGGCCGGCGAGGTCGAGCCGGCGCGCACGGCTCTACGCGACGACGGCCACTGGGACGACCTCGACGTCGAGCTCGTCCTGGGGGAACCGGCCCGGGGCCTGGACCCGCGGGCCCGCACCGTACAGGTGGGCGGGCGCGACATCGCCTACGACGGCCTGATCATCGCAACCGGGACCAGGGCGAGGATGCTGCCCTTCGGCCACGACTTGGACGGCGTGCACGTGCTTCGCACCCTCGACGATGCCGTCACCCTGCGCGACGCCCTGGCCGGTCGCCCGCGGGTGGTGGTGATCGGCGCCGGCTTCATCGGTGCCGAGGTGGCATCGGTAGCGCGCCGACGTGGCTGTGACGTGACCATCATCGAGGCGCTCCTCGCACCGCTGGTCCGCGGGCTCGGGCCGGTCGTGGGCGCGGCCTGCGGAAGCCTGCACGCCGATCACGGCACCGAGCTGCGGGTCGGGGTGGGCGTGGAGGGGATCGACGGCGCCGGCGGGCGGGTGGAGCGGGTGCGGCTCGCCGACGGCAGCAACCTCGGGGCCGACGTGGTGGTGGTGGGAGTGGGAGCGGTCCCCGCCACCGAATGGCTGCAGGGCGCCGGCCTGGAGCTGCGCGACGGGGTGGTGTGCGACCCGACCCTGGCCGTGGGCCCGCCCGGCGTCTACGCGGCGGGCGACTGCGCGCGCTGGCCCAACCCAGGGGCCGGCCGGACCGAGATGCGTGCCGAGCACTGGACCAACGCCACCGAGCAGGGGGTAGCGGCGGCGGCCAACCTGCTGGCCGGGCCCGCCGCCGCGCAACCGTTCGCCTCGGTTCCCTTCGTGTGGTCGGACCAGTACGGGACTCGCATCCAGATCGCCGGCCACGTCGCGCCCGGCGACGAGCCGGAGGTGCTGGTCGGCTCCGTCGACGAGCGGGCCTTCCTGGCCGCCTATCGGCGGGCTGACCGCCTCGTGGCGGTGGCCGCGCTCGGCCTCATCCGCCCGTTCGTCAAGTTCCGTATCCTCCTGGGTCAGGGCGCCTCGTGGAGCGAGGCCACGGCACTGGCGGCGTCGCTGCACTGACACCGCGACGGGACTGCGACGGGACTGCGATGAGACTGCGATGAGGTACGGCATCTCCGTTCCCAACCTGGGCGACCCCCGGCGTCTGGCCGACCTGGCTGTCAGTGCCGAGGAGCATGGATGGGACGGCTTCTTCGTGTGGGACCACATCGCCGGCGATCATCGCGGTCCGCGACCCGCCTGCGACCCGTGGGTCCTGCTGGGAGCAGTAGTGGCTCGTACGGAGCGCCTCACGATGGGACCACTCGTCACCCCGCTCGCCCGCCGGCGACCCCAGAAGGTGGCCCGCGAGATCGTCACGCTCGACCACCTCAGCGCCGGCCGAGCCGTGATGGGGGTCGGCCTGGGAGAACCGGCCGACGAGTTCACCGCCTTCGCCGAGGACGGGTCGCGGCGAGCCCGGGCTCAGCGCCTGGACGAGGGACTGCAGGTGCTCGACGCCGCCATGTCCGGCGAGACGGTGACCTTGTACGGCCACCACGTCGAGGTCGACGCCGTGCGATTCGAGCCCCGTCCCGTCCAGCGTCCCAGGGTGCCCATCTGGGTCGCTGGCATCTGGCCGAACCGGGCGCCGTTCCAGAGGGCGGCACGTTGGGACGGCGTGGTCCCCCTGGTGGCCGGCACCGAAGGGCTCCCCCTGCCCACGCCCGAGGACGTCGGCGAGATCTGCAGCTTCGTGGCGGGGATGCGGCCTGCTGGTCCATTCGAGGTGGTCGTCTCCGGTCTCCCCGGCCACGAGCCGACCGCCTACGAGCAGGCGGGCGCCACCTGGTGGCTGGACGGGTGCGACTCCGACGAGGCCGGTGTTTCCGATCTGGCGGCCCGGGTGACGCAGGGACCTCCCCGGAGCTGACGCGGGCGCTATGAGGCGGCTGGCCGGGCACGCTGGCGCGGTGGAAGCACTGGACGGGGTGGAGATCATCGCCTACGCGGACGCCGCCGCGTGGGAGTCCTGGCTGGCAGACAACCACGGGCTCCAGGCCGGGGTGTGGCTGAAGCTGGCGAAGAAGAGCTCTGGCATCCCGTCGGTGACCGCGGAGGAGGTCGTCGACATCGGGCTGTGCTACGGCTGGATTTCGGGCCAACGCAGGTCGTTCGACGAGAGCTTTTACCTGCAGAAGTACGTCCCGCGCAGGCCGGGGAGCCTGTGGTCCAAGGTGAACGTCGACAAGGTCGAGATGCTGCTCGCGGCGGGACGGATGCGGGAGCCCGGGATGGTCGAGGTGCGAGCCGCGCAGGCCGACGGCAGGTGGGACGCGGCTTACGAATCGCAGAAGACCGCCACCGTCCCACCGGAGCTGGTGGCGGCGCTGGTGGACAACGAGCGGGCCAGGGACTTCTTCCATTCCCTGGACAGGACGCGTCAGTACCGCCTCTATCTGCCGGTCCTGCAGGCGAGGAGCCCCGAGGTGCGTGCCGCTCGCATCGAGAAGGTGATCGCCATGCTGGAGGCGGGCCGCAAGCCCCGCTAGGGGGCGGTACGCAGGTGGCGATACCCCGTCAGGGATATCCCGTCACGGCAGGTCGGGCGGCAGCCCGCCTCGCTGCAGCAGGTCGACCTGGTCGGCTCTGAAGGGAGGGGCCAGCAGCTCGGCCTCCTCGAACCGGCTGCAGAACAGGTTGGTGATGAACCGCATTCGCTGGTCGAGGTCGCCCCAGCGGGACACGGCCGTGGCCCTTCCGTCGAGGTCCGTGCCGCACTGGGCCAGGACCACGACCATCTCCTCGATGCGGGGTGGGGACAGGTTCGCGGGCAGGAACGGAGCCCCCGGCCGAGGCGGGCCCAGGTCCACGCTCACGGGGACCCGCAGGTGATCACCGAGGGACCACTCCACGAGGTGGCGCGTGGTCAGCCGCTCGACGAGGGAACGGGTGGCGTCGATGAAGGGACCGACGAGGCCCAGGGCGAGCAGCCGCGCCAGCGGTGACAGCCAGCGGGGCAGGCCGGCGCCGATGGCCCGACCGAGCATCTCCTTGGTCGCCCAGTTGGGAGCCACCAGGGCGGCGTCGACGTAGGGATCCAGCTGGACCTGCTCGTGGCGGACGGCCTCCAGGGCGGCGGTGGCGACGAGTTGTGCCCGCTCCCGGGGATCACCGACGGCCAGGGCGCGACAGGTCAGGAACAGGGCCCGGTCGCGTCCCGACGGTGGCCGGGACCGCTCCTGGGAGGCAAGGAACCGTTCGATCTGGCCTCGGGTGGGTGCCCGGCCCGGAGGGAACGCCTCGCACAGCGCCGTGAAGGGCGGGGCCAGATCCACGAACACCATTCGGTTGCCGGCCCACACCAGCTCCGCCATGCGGGTGCGCACCTCCTCGAGGTAGCGGTCCAGCACGCCGGAGGGACGATCGGGCTCCCGCACCGGGCCTGGGGCCACGGTGGCGGCGACGCGGACGCGCCGGTCGAGCCTGGCCACGGCCTGGCGCGAGCCCACGTCCGCCGCTTCGGTGCGGGTGGCGCCGTCCCCGAACTGCTCGCCGCGGATCACCCGGCCTGCGGTGCGCGATGCCCAGGTTCCGAAGGCGAACCACGAGGCCATGCCGTCGAGCCGGTCGGCCAGCTCCAGCGCCAGCTCGTGGTATCGCCAGGTGATCAGACCGTTGGCCACGCGAGGGTCGGCCTGACCGAGAACTCTCGCCGTCAGGTCGTCCACGCCGTCGGCCATCCCCGCAGAACGTACCGCCTGGCTACCGTGCCTCCCGTGAGCCAGCTACGCCCCGAGGGGTGGCCGAGCCGCGCCGGCGGTCTGTGCGGGGTGGCTGCCGGGGTGCTCCTGGCGGTCGGCGGTGTCCTCACTGCGGTGGCCGTCGAGGTCGAGATCAACGAAGGCCTCGATCTCATGGCCACCATCGACGAGCACAGCACCGTCTGGGTGCTGGCGGCGGTTTGCATGGCCGTGGCCCAGCCCCTCCTCGCTCCCTTCCTGGCTGCCGTGTGGACCTGCCACCCGGGCCGCGGGCCGCTCGTGACCACGGGGATCGGACTGGTGGGTGCCGGCGCGCTGTTGCAGCTCACGTCTGCCGTCGTGAACGTCCCCCTCGGTGCGGCGGTGGCCGGCGACGCCGTCGGCGGCGGGGATCCCGGCCTGGGCACCGCCATGCACGACGTGGCCGACGGTCTCTACTTCGCGTCGAACAGCCTGGTCGGCCTGGGGCTGGTTGCGTTGTCGGTGCGCTGGCCGTCGGCGCTGGTCCGGTGGCTGGCGGCCGTGGCCGCCGCCGCCAACCTGGTCGTGTACCTGGGCTTCGCCCTCGAGGCCCTGTGGCCTGTCGGCGTGATCGGGTTCGGTGCCATCGCAGCCGTCGTCGTCATCATGGGGGCCCAGATCGCTGTGGCCTCCGAGGCACGGAGAGGCGAACCGTGACCATTTGGACCCATGCCCTGCTCGACAAGTTGGCCACCCAGGGGGACCCCCCAGCCGACGAGGCGGTGGCCGTCCACTTCGGGACGCGTACAGGCGACCGGAGCAGCGGAGCAGACCCAGGGATCGATGACCAGGCCCTCCTCGTCGACCTCGCCACCGAGGGCAGGCCCGATCCGACGCGAAGCTCGCCCGCACTGGACGACTTCCTGGCCGCCGACATGGCGTTGCCGTCGTGGGCCACCGGTCCTGCGGCGGAGGAGCGGGTGGCACAGGGTCAGGACGTGTTCGCCATGTACGGCCTGCAGATCGGATCCGCGCTCTACTGCGCTTCGCTCCCCGAGGGCTACGCGGCACACCAGATCGCCAGGACGCTGGTGGCCACCGCCCAACTCACCGGCAACGCCAGGCGACGCGTGGCCGAGACCAGCCAGTTCGTGCTCGACACCATGGAGCACGGCGGCCTCGACCGGGGCCGGCCCGGTTGGACGGCCGTGCGAAGGGTGCGCCTGATGCACGCTGCAGTGCGCCACCACGTGGCGGTCGTGCGGCCGCGGCCGGTGGCCGTCAACCAGGAGGAGCTGCTGGGCACGCTGCTCAGCTTCACCTGGCCGCCGTTCCGGGCCCTGGAGAAGTACGGCCTGCCCCTGAACGACGACGACCGCGACGCCTACCTCTTCACCTGGAGCGTCATCGGTGCCCAGCTCGGCATCCGCATCGACCTGCTTCCGCTGGAGGCCGAGGACCTGCCACGACTGGACGAGCTATTCCGGGCCCGCCACCAGGGGCCGTCGGAGGACGGCGTCGTTCTCACCGACGCCCTCGTCGGGGTGATGCAAGGGTACCTGTCCTGGCCGCTGGGGTTCCTCAGGTCGGTGCCCCCGGCCACCATCCGCTACCTGGTGGGCGACGACGTTGCCGACATGGTCGGGGTACAGCCATCGGGCTGGGCCGGGCATCTCTTCGAGCCCCTGCGGAGCGCCACCGGCGCGGTCCGCCTGGGCCGGCTGGGGCGCTGGGCGGCGAGGCGCGTGGCCATGGTCCTGGGGCGCCACATCATGACGTCGTTCGTGGCGGGCGAGCTCCGCGGTGAGCAGGCCCGCTTCGAGGTGCCCGAACAGCTCGCGCATGCATGGCGCCTGCGCGGCGCCGATCTGCGCCGCCCGGTCGACCCTGCAGCCGCCGCCCGGGTGGACCGCTCGATGAGTCGCACCCCGCTGCGCAGCGTGTCGCCGGTCGCCCGTGCGCGGTCCCGCGCCGCAGCCTCGGGTCGCCCGTGAACGAACCGCCCGTGAGCGAACCGCCCGTGAGCGAACCGCCCGTGAACGAACCGCCCTGCTGCTAGCGCGGGCGGGGCGCCGGCTGCCGGTGAGCGCCCAGTCCCTCAGGCCGCCCTTGGCAGCACCGTCGGATCCTCGGCGGCCTCGGGCTCGAGGGCGATGGCCAGCACCTCGGTCACGTCGTCCACGAGGTGGAACGTCATGGCCTGGCGCACGGCCTCGGGCACGTCGTCCAGGTCGCCGCCGTTGCGACCGGGCAGGATCACCTCGGTCAGACCGGCCCGGTGGGCGGCCAGCACCTTCTGCTTGACGCCGCCTATGGGCAGGACCCGGCCCTGCAGGGTGACCTCGCCCGTCATGCCCACCTCGCTGCGCACGCGGCGGCCGGTCAGCAGGCTGACGAGCGCCGTGGTCATGGTGATCCCGGCCGACGGTCCGTCCTTCGGCACGGCGCCGGCCGGCACGTGGACGTGGTACCGACCCTCGGGGGCGGTGGGCAGCGACGGGTCTGACCCGGACCGCACCCAGCTGAGGGCGATCTGGGCGGACTCGCGCATCACGTCGCCGAGCTGACCGGTGAGCAGCAGCGCGGGTTCGCCTTGGTCGCTGCTGGTGGCCTCCACGAAGAGCACGTCCCCGCCGGACCCGGTGACGGCCAGACCGGTGGCCACCCCGGGCACCAGCGTGCGCTCCGCCGCCTCGGCGAAGAACTTCGGACGGCCGAGGTACTCGCGCACGTCATCCGCGCCCACGTCGACGTGGTCGATGTCCCCACCGGCGATCCTGGTGGCGACCTTGCGGACGAGCTTCCCCAACTCGCGCTCGAGGTTGCGGACCCCGGCCTCGCGGGTGTGGTCGGTGACGATGGTCTCGATGGCCTCGTCGCTGACCGTCACCTCTTCAGGCCGCAACCCGGACCGCTCGAGCTGGCGGGGCAGCAGGTGGCTGCGGCTGATGACCACCTTCTCGTCAGTGGTGTAGCCGTCGAGGCGGATGACCTCCATGCGATCCAGCAGCGCCGGAGGGATCGTCTCGGCCACGTTGGCGGTGGCCATGAACAGCACGCCCGACAGGTCGAGCTCGACCTCGAGGTAGTGGTCGCGGAAGCTGTGGTTCTGCTCGGGGTCCAGCACCTCGAGCAGGGCCGAGCTGGGATCGCCCCGCCAGTCCGCACCCAGCTTGTCGACCTCGTCGAGCACGAACACCGGATTCATGGTCCCCGCGTCGCGCAGGGCGCGGGCGATACGACCCGGTTGGGCACCGACGTAGGTGCGACGGTGACCCCGGATCTCGGCCTCGTCGCGCACACCGCCGAGGGCGACACGCACGTACTCGCGGCCCAGAGCGCGCGCCACTGACGCGCCCAGTGAGGTCTTACCCACTCCGGGAGGGCCGACCAGCACCAGGATGGCCCCGGCCGTCGAGCCCGCTTCGTGCCCACGCTCGGCCCGCAGCTTGCGCACCGCCAGGTGTTCGATGATGCGCTCCTTCACCTCGTCGAGCCCGGTGTGGTCGTCGTCGAGCACGCCACGGGCCATCTCCAGGTCGAGCCGTTCAGTGGACAGCTTCCCCCAGGGCAGCTCCAGGATGGTGTCGAGCCAGGTGCGGATCCAGGAGTGCTCGGGGCTCTGCTGACCGGTGCGCTCCAGCCGCTCGATCTCGCGGTCGACCATCTCGGCCACGGCCTCGGGCAGGTCCGACTCCGCGGCGCGCGCCCGGTAGCCGCCGGTCACGTCACCGTCCTCCTCGCCCAGCTCACGGCGGATGGCGTCCATCTGCTGGCGGAGCAGGTACTCGCGCTGGGTCTTCTCCATCCCTTCGGACACGTCCCGGCGGATCTGTTCCTTGAGGGTGGCGTCGGCCAGGCGCTCCCTGGCCCAGTCGCGGACCATCTCGAGGCGCCGCCTCACGTCGAGCTGCTCCAGCAGGTCGACCTTGCTGGCGAAGGAGAGATCGGGGAACCAGCCGGCCTGGTCGGCCACCTGGCCGGGGTCGTCGACGGCGGCCAGAGCCTCGCCCAGCTGGGCAGGCAGGCCGCGCTGCTCGAGCAGGTTCTGGACGATGGCCGTCACCTCGCGGGCCAGTTCACGGGTCTCGTCGTCGGAAGTGGCTTCGGGGGCGGGTGTGGCCTCGACCCACAGGGCGGACCCGGTGCCGGCCAGACCCACACCCACCAGTGCCCGGTGCAGGCCGCTCACGGCTAGGGCCCTGGTGCCGTTGGGGAGCCGGCCCTCTTCGGTGATCTCGGCGACGGTCCCGACCTTGGCCCAGCGCCCTTCGATCTGGGGAACGAGCAGGAGCCGGCGGTCGGCGCCCGAGGCGGCCTCCACGGCGGCCGTGGCCGCAGGGGTCTCGACGGCCACCGTCACCGCCATCGTGGGCAGTACGACGCCGCTGGTCAGGGGCAGCACCGGCAACCGGAGAGTGGGGCCCAGCGCCGGGCCGGAGGTGGTGCTTTCGGTCATGTAGGAGGAACGTGCGTTCGCCATACCCGCATTCCCGGGTCGACAGCGGGCTTGCCGGAGCACCCCCTGGACCACTACATCACCCCCGTGGACTTCGGCTACCTGTCCCTCAACCACGCCGACGGCATACGCCCCGACGAGCTGGCCACCGAGTTGGAAGGTCGCGGGTTCGAGTCGGTCTGGATGCCGGAGCACAGCCACATACCGTCTGGGCGTACCACCCCTTACCCAGGAGGCGGCGACCTGCCGGACGGGTACTGGCACATGCAGGACCCGTGGGTGTCCCTGGCCGCTGCCGCCACCGCCACCAGCCGGCTGCGACTGTGCACGGGGATCTGCCTCGTGCTGGAGCACGACCTGCTGGACCTGGCGTGCACGGTGGCCACGGTCGACGTGCTGTCCGGCGGCCGGGTCGTCATGGGCGTCGGTGTGGGCTGGAACGTGGAGGAACTGGCCAACCACCGGCCCGACATCCCGTTCCGGCTCCGCTACGAGGCCATGCGGGAACGGATCGAGGCACTGCGGCGGATCTGGACGGAGCCCGAGCCTGCCTTCGAGGGACGATGGGACCGCTTCGAGGCCTCGTGGGTGTACCCCAAGCCCAGCCAGCGGCCGCTCCCCATCGCCCTGGGCAACGCCGGTCCCGTCGGAATCGGCCACGCCGCCGCCTATGCCGACGAGTGGTGTCCAATCGACGCCTCGTTGCTGAACCAGGGTGGACGGCCCGACGTGGCCGGCGGCATAGAGTTGTTCCGGCGCCTGGCGGCCGAGGCGGGACGCGACCCCGACGACATCCCCATCTCGATCTTCTCGTGGGCGGGCCCACGCCGGGACCGTCTGGAGCGCTACCGGGACCTCGGGGTGGGGCGTGTGGTCCTCCCGCCACCGACCATGCAGCGCCACGATGCATCCGCCACCCTGCGCTACCTGGACGAGGCGGCTGCGGTGATCGGCACCTTCGCGGACTGACCGCCACGTATCAGGGGCAACGGGGCGGTGCTCGGTACCGGGCGCGGACCGAGCATCGAAGGGGTGGTGGCATGGTGACGACGTTCGCCCGCGACAACCGAGTGGAGGTCCGGCTGTTCGGACCGTTCGAGCTGAGGGTGGACGGCAAGGCGGTGGGCGGGTGGCGGGGCCAGCGCGCTCTCGGAGTGCTGAAGCAGGTGCTGTCCAGCCCCAGGCGCACGTCCCCCCGTGACGTGCTGCTGGACACGCTGTGGCCCGATGCCGACCCGCACCGGGCCCGCAACCGCCTGCAGGTGGCGGTCAGCACGGTCCGCAGAACCGTGCGCCGGGTCGCCGACGTCGACATCCTCGAGCACCGCGACGGCTCCTACCTCATCCCCGTAGCCGTCGGCGTGAGCATCGACGTGGACGACTTCGAGCGGCTCGTGGCCGCCGGCCGGCGCGCCGAGGCCGAGGGGGACGACCTCGCCGCCACCGATGCCTACGAGGAGGCGGTTTCGCTGTACCGCGGCGACTTCCTGGCCGAGGACCTGTACGAGGATTGGACGAGGTTGCGGCGCGAGACGCTGAGGGTGACCTACCTCAACGTCCTCGACCGCCTGGCGCAGCTGCACATCAGCTCACGCCGCGTCGGCCAGTGCATCGAGGTGGCGCACCTCATCCTCCGCCAGGATCCCAGCCGGGAGGACGCCCACCGCCTGCTGATGCGGAGCTACGCGGCGCAGGGCCGCGTCGGTCAGGTCGACCGGCAGTTCGAGATCTGCCGGCGTTCGCTGTGCGACGCATTGGCCACACCGCCCACTCCCGCCACCGTCGAGCTGTACCGGACCGTCCGCGTCGAGGCCACCGCCGCCAGCGGCCGTGACTGGTCCTTCGCCTGAGGGCCTGAGGCGGCGCTGAACAAACGTGTTCAGCCCAATGGATGACGCCTGTTCAGCGGTCGGCGGTATCCCTGGTACCGACCCGGGAGGGCAGCCCGCCCACCCACGACGACGGAGCAAGACCATGGCCAACACGCAATTCGATCCCGACAAGGGCCCCCTGTTCCAGGGTGAGTTCCGCGAGGTCACCGTGATCGACCCGGCCGTGCCCGGACACGAGCCGAACCTGGTGCTCGACCGGACGAAGCCCTTCCAGGTGCGGGTCACCTGGAGGCTGAGGGGCACAGACGTGCTGCTCTACCTGGCCGCCCTCGAGCCCGACTTCAAGGTCGCGTGCTACGCCGAGTCCATGGGACCCGGCCCTGAGGTCATCCTGGCCGAAGAGGACGAGCCCGTCTCCAACCTGACCCCAGTGGGCCCGAACGAGTGGGAGTGGACCCACACCCTCAGCGTGGCTGCCAACACCCTCGCAGAGGAGAACCCAGGCCCCGCCGGCCCGTCAGGGACCTACCGCCTGGTTTCGACGGTGTTCCTCAACTCGGCCATCCCCGGTGGTTCCTACGACATCGCCGGTTTCAGCGACGGTCCGATGATCAAGGTGGAGAACCCGGCCTGATCCAACCCAGGCGCTACCTGCGCACCGCACGATGCGAGGCGCGCTAGCGCGTGACACGGGGCCGGCGGTCGAGTTCGATCGCCGGCCCTGTCGTGCCGGCCCCGGCGCGCCGGTCAGTCGGCCAGCGCGGCGCCACCCACGGACACGCCCACCGGACCGGTTCCCCCGACGTGGCGCACGGACCGATCACCGGGCTCCAGCACGACCAGGCCGCTGGGGCGCTTGAACACGAGCTGTCGCCCGCAGCCGAGCTCGGGGCAGGTGAAGAGGATCTCCGACCCGTTGTCCTGCTCGGCGACCATCCGGTGTACTCGCATGGCCAGAGCCTAAGTGCGGCGAACCCCGCCGACGGGCACCCGGCGTCGTCACCCCCGGGGCCCCTCCGCGTGGGAACCTGCTGCAGTGAGCGCACCGGCGATGGTCCCCGGCCCGCTGGCAGACCGCTGGCGGAGCACGGCCAACAGCTTCCGGTACGGCCTGGCGGTGGCCCGCACGGTGGTGGACGGCAGGCTCACCCCGCACCTGGTACGGAGCGATCCCAACCGCTTCCAGCCGCCATGGCCCCCCGAGGGGGGTCCGCCGGCAACCATGCCCGGCCTGCGCAGCCAACCGTGCACGTTCGCGCAGATGTCCTCCCCCACCTTCGCCCAGATCGCGGCCGACCTCGGCGAGGCCCCTCAGCTCCACCGGAAGTTGTGGGAGTACTGCTTCGTCGTCCAGGCCCTGCACGAAGGGGCCGTGATCGGTCCCGGCAAGCGAGGGTTGGGCTTCGGCGTGGGACGCGAACCGATCGCCTCGTACCTGGCCGCCCGTGGCTGTCACATCCTGGCCACGGACCTCGACGCCGGTGAGGCCGCCGAGCGGGGGTGGGTGGACACCGGTCAGCACTCCAACGAGCTGGACACCCTCAACGAGCGCGGCCTGTGCCCGCCCGAGGAGTTCGCCCGCCTGGTCAGCTTCCGGCCACTCGACATGCGCGCCATACCCGAAGACCTCGACGGCGGCTTCGACTTCACCTGGTCGAGCTGCGCCTTCGAGCACCTCGGCTCGATACGGGCAGGCCTGGACTTCATCCGGGACCAGATGCGCTGCCTGCGACCAGGCGGCCTGGCCGTGCACACGACCGAGCTGAACCTGACCTCGAACCACCTGACCATCCACAGCGGCCCGACCGTCCTGTTCCGCAGGCGCGACGTCGAGGCCCTGGCCCGCGACCTGCGCCGCAGCGGCCACCACCTCGAGCTGTGCTTCGACCTGGGCGACTGCCCGCCCGACGCCTACGTGGACGAGCCGCCGTACGGAGGCGACAGCCACCTGCGATTGCGGCTCGGCGCCTTCACGACGACGTCGTTCGGCCTCATCATCCGCGCCGGCGCCACCGCCACCGACCGCCACTGACGGCCCAGCCCAGGACCGCGCGCAGCCGGCCCCCCTCACGGCCCGTTGCCAGCCCATCAGCCCGCCGGCTCGCCGGCGAGGAGCCGTGAGCCGAGCTCGGGCTCCCACTCGACGAGGAAGAGGTCGGGGACACGATCCTGGTCGGCATCCAGGATGACGGCGTCGATCCAGTACTGCGCCGCCCCCAGCCCCTCGGGGCTGGTGAACTGCGGCACACCGTCCTCGGGCTCCGCCCCCCAGAACACCGCGGCGGTCGAACCGTCGCCTGCCGAGGCGGTGGTGACGATGTCCGTCCAGCCGTCGCCGTTCAGGTCGTCGACCAGGACTCGCGGGGCCTTGGTGGGCAGGCCGGCCAGGCCGGCCTGCTCGGTGACGTCGCGGAACCGGGGCCAGCCGTCGGAGATCCCTTCGTTGAGGTAGAGGCGGACCGGGACCTCCTCGCCGAAGTCCAGCGTGCTGTTGTAGTGCTGGCCGACGACCAGGTCGGGCATGCCGTCGCCCTGCACATCGGCTACGGCCACATGGGCCACATCGTCCTCGTCGCCGAAGGTCTCCCACTGGAACTGCTCCGACGGAGCCTCGACGAAGCCACCGTCTCGCCACATGAACAGGCGGTTGTCCCCGCCCACGAAGAAGTCGTCGTGACCGTCCATGTCGAAGTCGCCGATCCCCAGGCCCAGGCCGGCCAGGCTCGCCGGCACGCCCACCTCGCTGGTCACCTCACTGAAGGAGAGGTTGCCGTCGTTGTGGAACAGGGCGGTGGACCCGCCGGTCCAGCGGTCCTCGACCAGGATGATGTCCTCGAGCCCGTCGCCGTCGTAGTCCAGGGTGCCCACGGCACGACCGCCCCGTCTCTCGTCGAGAACGGATGCCCGGGTGAAGGCACCGTCGTCGTTTCCCAGAACCTCGCTGGGTGCATCGGACCCCTCGCCGTCGCCCACGTTGCGGGACACGACGAGATCGAGGTCGCCGTCGCCGTCCAGGTCGGCCATCGTCGCCCCCGAGGTGCGCCCCAGCAGGCCCGGGAAGCTCTCGTCCAACGTGAAGCCGTCAGGACCACCTCGCAGCAGCCGGTCCGGCGAGGGTCCGTCGGCCCCTCGGTGGGCGTAGTCGTCGCTCGGCCGGTCGGCAAAGGTGCCCAGGAAGACGTCGGTCCAGCCGTCCCCGTCGACATCACCGGCAGCGATGGCATGGGCCCGCAGCCCTATGTCGGCGGCGGCCACGCCCGACTCCTCGGTCCTGTCCACGAAGCGCAGGCTCTGGCCGTCCACCACCCATCCGGTCGGCTCCGGCGCGGCCGGCGCGCCGGCATCTCCCTGGCCGCCCTCTCCGTTCCCTGCAGCCGACGCTTGAGTCGAGGTGTCGGTCTGGGTGTCGGCCTGGGTGTCGGACTGGGTACCGGTGCCGGTTGGGTCCGAGGGCTGAGCGCCGGAGGCCGTGTCATCCCCAGCCGCCGTTTCGGCGCTGTCACCTGCTTCGGCGCCACCCGAGGACCCGCCACAGGCCGCACCCAGGACGGCCATGACGGCCAGCAGACCGGCGGCCGTGGCGGCGGACGTCCTCACAGCCCCACGACGACGAGCACAGCCTCACCCCAGGGATCCTCGCTCGTGGCCCCGGCGTTGAAGGTGACGTAGGCGAGCTCCCGCTCGGCGTCCACGAGGAGGCTGTAGGTCCCGCCCAGCACCAGGCCGAGCTCGTCGCGCACGAGGTCCTGCAGCTCGACCACGGTCCGCTGGTCGCCTGTCTCGGTGTCGACTGCGATGAGCGGGGTGTTGTACTCGCCGGAGTCCCCGTGTGCCCCAGGTACGTACAGCATTGCCGACTCGTCGGGGGTGAGCGCCACCGACGCCGTATAGTCGGGAGCGTTCCCCAAGTCGTTCACGGTGCCGTCGGCGTCGATGGAGAAGATCTGGTACGGCTCGTCGGTCACCCCGTACACGACACCGTCGGAATCGGCTGTCGTGGATGCCCGCAGCGGCCCGCCCAGGTCGACATCGGTCAGGGCGACCTCGTTGTCGTCGGGGGAGTAGCGGAACAGCCCGCCCCCGTCGGTTGCGAACCAGGCCGCTCCGGTGCCGTCCACTATCACGTTGCGGAAGGTGTGGTGGCGCTCGTCTTCGGCGAACAGCCTGACCTCGTTGCTCTCTGGGTCGTATGCGAAGAACCCACCGCCCGGGTAGCTACCTTCGGGCAGCTTCGGGTCCACCGCTTCGCCGTAGAGCAACCCGTTGGGAGAGCCGACCAGAGATGGGATGCCGTGCTCGGGCACGGGCACCCCGACCCTGGCCGTCTCGAGGGTGTCGGGGTCGACCGACATCAGGACGTCGCCCTGGTAGCTGTCGTCGAAGGTGATCTCGTCGAGCCGGCCGTAGTAGCTGGCGAGGTAGACCTCGTCTCCGCCCACGTCGCTGAACTGGCCGTGCACCTTGCCGTAGCCGGTGCTGCCCTCGGTGTGCCCGACGATCGACTGCACGTCGGCGTAGCGCACCAGGCGCTCGTCGTCGGGGTCGTAGGCGAACAGGTAGCTGTTCCCGTCGATTCCGAGGTGGTCGCCCATGGCCGTCAGCACCCTGCCGTTGTCGGCGACCAGGCCCTGGCCCCACACCGACCATGGGTTCCCCTCGTAGTCGGGACGGGGGTACACGGCGGCGGCCACGTAGGGATCGTCCTGCAGCACGACCAGCTCGCTCTGGTCCTCACCGGTTGGCAGGGGTAGCTCCTCGACCGATCCGCCCCCGTCGGCCGCGTCGCCCTCGTCGGCAGAACCCCCGTCCTCGGCGGTGCCGCCGCGCTCGCCATCGTCGGAACCGTCGGATCCGACGGAACTGTCGGCATCGCCCTGGGCATCGCCCTGGGCATCGTCCTGCGCGTCGGCCGCCTCCTCGTCGGCGGCGTCGCCTGCGGGCTCGGCCGTCCCGTCGCTGCCCTCCGCCGCGCTCGGCGCCTCGGCACCGGCGGAGGAACCGTCATCGGATTCGCTGCACCCGGCGGCCACGATGATCACAGCCATCAGGGCGAGGAAGAGCCCGGTGATCGAACGCCAGCTGATCGAGCCCCCGCTGATCGAACGCCCGCTGATCGAGCCCCCGCTGATCAAGTCGTGGTGATCGATGGTTCGCTTCACCGCGACCACCTCCCGCTCCGCTGTTCCCGCTCCGCTTGCCGCTCGCTTCGGGCGCAGACTAGCGAGCGTCTCCCCCATGTTGACCGCGGCCAGGGCGGCGTCGCCACGCCTCCGAGGACGGTCGCCGGGCCCTCAGACGGGTGCCGGCTCGGGCACCATGAGCTCCACTCCGAGAGCCTCCTCGAGCAGGTGCCGGCGCTCCCTGGCGGTGTAGAGCTCCAGGCTGGCGTCGCCGTCGGAGCGCACCCGCGGGACCAGGCTGACCGTGCCGGGCTCGCCGTCGAGGTCGACCTCGATCGAGGTCACCACGGCGGAGTGGGTGCGGTCGAGGCTGATGGCCACCCGCAGCAGGCCGGCCAGGAGCCGCACCACCTCCTGATCGTGGCTCGACAGGGCGGCGTACTCCTCGTGCTTGGGCTTGGGCTCGCTCTTGCGGTGGTAGCGGGCCACCTGGGCGATGAGCTCCAGCTCGTGGTCGGTGAAACCGCTGAGGAGCTCGCTGTTGCGGATCACGTAGTAGGAGTGCTTGTGGTGGCTGGCGTGGCTTATCAAAAGACCCACGTTGTGCAGGCGCCCAGCCGCTCTCAGGATGTCCCGCTCGTAGCCGTCAAGGCCGTGCAGGGATGCGGTCGCGTCGAACAGCGCCAGCGCCAGCTCGGTGGCCTTGGCCGAGTGGACCGGATCGGGATCGAACTGGTGCGCCATGTGCTCCACGCTGGCCCAGCGGGGGTCGGGTCCCGGACCGGTGCCTCCTGCGGCCCGTCGCATCCGGTCGACCAGCACCCCCTCGCGCAGCGCATACGCCGACACCGTCATGGCCGGGATCTCCAACTCGACGAAGATCTGCTGCAGCAGCAGGGCCCCGGCCACGATGATGTCGACCCGCTTGGGATCGAGCCCGGCGATGCGGCCCCTGGCCTTGGTCGACCGGGCCGCGAGGATCTCCTCGGTCACGGCGTCGACCTCGTCACGTTCGAAGGTCAGAGCGTTGACCGTCGCCGGCTCACGCCCGCCCGGTCGTCGCAGCGCCGCCATCAGCGCCATGTTCTGGATGGTTCCCGAGCTGCCCACGACCACCTCGAATCCGAGGGGAGCGAGGTCCCGGACGATCGGGTTGAGGTAGGCGCGAAGGTGCTGGCGGCACGCCTTCACGGCGTCGGCGGCGGGTCGACCACCGCCGGCGAAGAACCGGTCGGTCAACCGCACCGCACCGAGCTTGATGCTGCGGCACCCCAGCACGGCAGCTGCCTCACCGACGATGAACTCGGTGCTGCCACCCCCGATGTCGATCACCAGGTGGCGCTGTTCGTAGACCGGTATGGCCTCCAGGACACCCAGCCGGATCAGCCGAGCCTCCTCGGCGCCTGAGATCACCTCGACATCGACGCAGGCTTCCTCCCTGGCCCGCCCGACGAACACGTCGCGGTTGGCTGCCTCGCGCACGGCGCTGGTGGCCACCGCGGCCACATCGGCCGTCCAGATCTCAGCCACCTGGCGAAACCTGCGCAAGGTGGCCACGCCCCTGTCCATGGCCGCCTCGCTGAGCAGCTTCATGTCACCTGACCCCGATCCGAGCCGCACGACCTCCTTCTCCTGGGCCAGGACGTCGAAGCGACCCGACGACGAGGTGCGGGCCACGACCAGGTGCATGGAGTTCGTGCCCACGTCCACCGCGGCGTGGACACCGCCTCGCCCACGCTCCCATGGCCTGTCGACGCCGTACACCTCAGGCGGCCGTGCCGTGTCCGCAGACATCGCCGTCACGACCGCAGCGTACGGTGGAACCGGCACCACTCCTGGCCCAGCGAGCCCGGCGCGCTTGGCGCAGATCCGCTCGGTGGCTCACGATGCTACCGTGGACGCTGGTACGAAGCCCGGGTATGACGATCGACTGCCCCCTCTGGACGAGGACTGGTCGACCGGGCTGGCCGTCGTCGCCCACCCCGACGACCTGGAGTACGGCACGGCCAGCGCGGTGGCCCGCTGGACCGGCCAGGGCAAGGACATCCGCTACCTCCTCGTCACCAGGGGCGAGGCCGGCATCGACAACCTCACCCCGCTCGAGGCCGCCACCGTCCGCACCGCCGAGCAGGTGGCCAGCGCGGCGCGTGTCGGTGTCGACGTCGTCGAGTTCCTGGACCACGCCGACGGTCTGCTGACCCCGTCCATCGCGCTCCGCCGCGACCTGGCGGCCGCCCTGCGGCGGCACCGCCCCGAGGTTGTCATCTCATCGAACTACCGGGACCGGTGGTCCCCGGGCGGGCCCTTCAACCACGCGGACCACCGGGTTGTCGGCCTGGCCGTCGTCGACGCCGTCCGCGATGCGGCCAACCGCTGGCTGTTCACCGACACTGGTCTGGAGCCGTGGGGCGGCGTGCGCATGATCTGCTTCGGCGGGTCGCCCGAGCCCACTCACGCCGTCGACGTGAGCGATCACCTGGCAGCCGGGATCGCCTCACTGCGCGAGCACCGGGCCTACCTGGCCGCCTTGGACCCCGACTTCGATCCCGCCCAGTTCCTCACCGCCAACGCGGCCGCCGGCGGGGCTCGGGCCGGGGTGGACCACGCCGTGCTGGTGGAGGTGGTGCCGGTCTGAGCGCCGCCTGACCGAGCCGCCGTCAGGGCTGGTTGGCCCCGAGGACGGCGATGGCTCCCACGGTGGCGTAGCCACGCCATTCGAGCGCCCCCGCCGGGGACGACGACGCGAAGGCCACGGGCCATCCACCGTCGGGTTGCTGCTGGTTGGCGAGGCGCTCGAGGTCGGCGGCGACGACCTCCGGTGCGAACAGGCGGCGCGCTGGCCCATCGGGATCGGGGGCGAAGTCGAGCGCCTCCAGCGTCTCGTCGGGGGCGCCTCCCTCGACGTGCATCGAGCCCTGTGGCGGGACATGAGGTCGCAGGCGCTCCAGCAGGTCATGGCCGTCCGCCACGGCGTCGGCCGCGGCGTCGAGGAATCGCAGTGCGAAGCGCAGCTCGTGGGCGTGCGGCGTGGCATCGATGGCGGCGATGGCCTCGACGCAGTAGGCGGTGGCGATGGGCAGCCAGGGGTGGCTGGCCACGGCCGGATCGTGGCGGCCGACGCGGTGGGCGTTGGCTGCGACCTGGGAGGTCATCTGCAGCGACGACGCCGTCGAGCTGGCCGTGGTCCACAGAGGCGCGCAGCCTGCGGTGTCGCGGATGGGAAGGGCGAAGGGAAGTCCACCGTCGGCCAGGGTGTGCGCCGCCAGCCAGTCACACAGCTCGACGGCGTGCGTCGTGGTCACCGGTGCGACCTCGGCCATCACCTCCAGGGCATGCATGGCGGCGGCGGGCTGGCTCTCGGCCGCCCGCAGGTCGGGCTCCAGTCCCCACCCGTAACCCCCGTCGGGGTTGTGGTAGGCAGCCAGGGCCGCCAGGACGTCACCTGCTTCGCCTCGGCCCAACAGGTGCTCCAGGCGGCGCCGCTCGAGCAGGCGCCCGTGGGTCGCCACGAAACCAGCGGCCATATCCACGTCGATCTCCACGCCGTGATCCTCCTACACGGCCCGGACCTCGTCCCGCGATTCGCTCATGCTCCCGCCACTGGCGCGGCCGACCGACCGCTCAGGGCTCGGACGGGGGGTCGTCGGGATCGAGGGGATCGGTGCCGCCAGCCACCTCGTCACCATCGCTCAGCCCGTCACCGTCGGTGTCGGGGTTCAGCGGGTCGGTGCCCAGCCCGGTCACCGGCTCGATGAAGACTACTGATAGGACCCCGCCCCCGGGGTTGATTCCGAAGCTACCGCCCGGGGACCCGACCTCCTGGCCGTCATCGAGACCGTCGTCGTCGCTGTCGGGATCGAGCGGGTCGGTCGCACCTCCCACCTCGGTGGAGTCGATCAGGCTGTCGCCGTCGGTGTCGGGATGTCGGAGGTCGGTGCCGGCCGCGAACTCCGCGGCGTCGCCCAGCCCGTCGCTGTCGGTGTCGACGACGTTCGGATTGCCGCCCGAGGCCCGCTCGTCGCCGTCATCGAGGCCGTCGTCGTCGCTGTCGGGATCGACCGGGTCGGTGAACCGCCACACCGAGAAGCTCGAGGAGCCGTTGTCGACGTTCACCGGCGTGGCACCGGGGATGAACTCGAAGGGAGCCGGACTGCCGTCGGCTTCGAAGGAGCGAATCAGTCGCACCTCGTCGGGCGAGTCGTTCAGCCCGTCCCCGTCGCTGTCGACCGCGCCCGGATCGGTGCCCAGAGCCACCTCGGCCTGGTCGCTGAGCCCGTCGCCGTCGCTGTCGACGAAGCTCTGCGGGTTGAACGGGACGGTCCCGTCGGCGACCTCGTCCCCGTCGAACTCACCGTCGCGGTCGGTGTCGCTGTCGTTGGGGTCGGTGAAGGCCTCGAACTCCTGGCCATCGCTGAGCCCGTCGTCATCGCTGTCGGGATCGAGCGGATCGGTCGGGTTCTCGAAGTCGTCGCCGTCCAGGACGCCGTTGCGGTTGTAGTCCCGGATGTTGTTCAACTCCTCCTCGTCGGTCCGACCGTCACCGTCGGCATCGTCGATGATCAGGTCGCCCTGGATCTCGGTGTCGTTGCCCGGTCCGCCGAAGAGCAGGTCGAAGTCCGGGCCGCCCACCAGCTGGTCGTCCCCGCGGTTCCCGGTCAGGATGTCCCGGCCGCCCTCACCCCACAACTGGTCGTGACCGTCGCCACCCAGCACCGCGTCGTTGCCGTCCCCGGCGAAGACCACGTCGTCACCGCCCCGGGCCAGGATCAGGTCGCGGCCCCCCAGGCCGCAGATGACGTCGGGGCCATGGGTGCCGACGAGCAGGTCGTTCCCGTCCGTGCCCACGATGGCCGCCGGGTCGTCGCAGGGGTCCTGGGCTGCGGCCGCCCCCGCCTGGAGACCGACCACGGCCATCACCAGCCCCACGGTGGCCGCCGTGAACGAACTGACACGCCGTCGACGTCGCGCCGCCAGATCGGCCGATCGAACCCTCATCCGATGCCCCCGTTATCGATTGCAGCCGTTATGGATGGCGGGAGTTTCGCAGCACGATGCTTCCGCTGCAATGCGCGGTCCCAGCGGCCCGCCCCGAAGCAGACTTTGTGTTCAGCCGGCGACCCCGGACTCGTCCTGCAACACGATGAACAGGCCAGTCGCTTCGAGGAACAGACCGTGTTCGCTGCGACCCTCGGCTCGGATTGTGAGCTTGCGGTCGTTCACCTCGTCCAGCGACGCCCGGAGCGCGAGCTCGGTGGCGATCGGCGCACCGAACGATCAGGGTCGACCTTCGGCCACCGTCTCATCTGTGGAGAAGTCGAACTCATCGACCACCTCGTACATGCCGCGCAGCAATGTGGACTCGATCACGCTGTCGATGCGGTCGTGTCGAAGGGCCTCCTGGGCGGCGAGGCGCTCGCCGGCCTGGGCGAGGTTGGCCCGGTCGGGCAGGTCGACGAAGCCCACCGTGAGGAGCTCGCGGTCGTCGTCCACGCTGCGGGCCACGATGGGACCACGCCCCCCGAAGCCGAACCCACGGTCTGGGTACCAGGCGCCGATGAAGTCCTCGTAGGTCTTCCCGGGCCGCAGCGTTCGCACCAGCACGGCGATGAACATGGCACACCCCCTCGCGCCGCCGACGTCGCGTCGCCCTGAATGATGACCCAAGCCAGGCTCGGAGAGACGGGGGTTCTGACCGCCGCCGACCACGCCGAAGCGACGTGGTCGGCCGGCCTGCTCTGGATCGGGCTGGCCGTGCTAAGCCTGGACGGCGACCGACAGGAGGTGCCCACATGGAGCTCGATGACAAGGTGGCGCTCGTCACCGGCGGATCCGGTGACATCGGCGGAGCGATCTCCAAGGCCCTGGCCACAGCAGGCGCCGACGTCGCCGTGTCCTACATCGGCAATGCGACGGCCGCCGCCGAGACGATGGCGGCGGTGGAGTCGACGGGGCACAAGAGCATGACGGTCCAGCTCGACCAGCGCGACGAGGCTTCGATCACGCATGCCACGGCGCAGGTGGTGGACCGCTTCGGTGGCTGCGACATCCTGGTCAACAACGCTGCCTGGAACATCGGCATCCCCTTCCCCCAGCTCGAGGATCTGGACGGCGACACCTGGGACCGGGTACTCGAGACGAACCTGCGCGGCCCCTACCTGCTGGCGCGGAGCCTGGCCCCATACCTGAAGGCAAACGGCGCGGGCCGCATCGTCAACATCGCCTCGGTCGGTGGCCTGTACCCGGGCTCGAGCAGCATCGCCTACTCGTGCAGCAAGGCCGGCCTGATCCACCTCACCCACTGCCTCGCCGTGGCCATGGCGCCTGAGGTGACGGTGAACTGCGTGGCGCCCGGCCTGGTCGAGGGCACGCGCATGGCATTGCGATTGCCGACCGAGGTGGCCGAGAGCGCCCGTCGCCAAGCACTGCTCGGCCGCGTGGGGAGCGCCACCGACATCGCTGATGCCACCGTGATGCTGTGCCGCTCCGAATCGGTGTCGGGCCAGACGCTGGTGGTGGACGGAGGCATGCCGTCGGCCATGAACTTCGGCTGACGAGCGCCCCGAGACGTCGAGGTGGTCCACCACGCCGCCGATGAGGGGTACGGCCGCGGCGCCGCCCGCTACGCCCGGGCTCGGCCCCCGTACCACCCCGACATCCTCGACGAGGCGGCCGCACTGACCGGTGGTGGGCTCACCGTCGAGCTGGGCGCCGGTACCGGTATCGCCACCGCCGAGCTCGCGGCCAGCGGCGTCCGTTTGGTGGCCGTCGAACCGGTGGCGGCCATGCGAGCCGAGTTGACCCGCGCCAGCCCCGGAGTCGACGTACGTGAGGGGACGGCGGAGGCCATACCCTTCGGCGACGGTTCCGTCGACACCGTGGTGGTGGCGCAGGCCTTCCACTGGTTCGACGCGCCGGCCGCTCTCGACGAGATCGCCAGGGTCTTGATCGCCGGCGGCCGGCTGGTGCTCCTATGGAACGTCGCCGAGGATCTGCCCTGGGTGCAGGAGTGCAGCACAGTCATCGATCGCCATGCGGGAAGCGCACCTCGCCGCCGGACGATGCGCTGGCGTGACGCCATCGACGTCGACGAGCGCTACGTGCTCCAGCTCGAGCGCTCCGTCGCCAACCCCTGGGAGGTAGGCCCCGACGAGGTGGTCGACCGGTTCCTGTCGACGAGCTTCATCGCCGCCCTCCCCGACGCCGAGCAGTCCGACATCGGCTCCGAGCTCAGGCGCGTGGTCGCCCCGTTGGGCGCCCGGTTCGACTTCCCGTACCGGTCGGAGCTTCAGGCCTGGACGGTGGGCTGAGCCCGGGCTCAGGCCCGCCGTCACTCGTTGGCGTGTTCGGGGGTCCACGCCCGGGCCAGCACCGCCACATGGGACTGGTGGACCTCCCCCGCCGCGAACGCGGCAGCGACCACGGGCATGTCCGCTAGGCGGCGGGCCACCCTCACCCGCTGAGCCGCCTCCCCCTGGCTCAGGCGGCAACGATCGAGCCACGACGCGGCCGAACGGGCCCCGTCGCGTTCGTGCAGACGGCGCCGGTCCAGCTCACCCACCACCGCCGCGATCTCGGCGTCCACCCGAGCCGCCAACGCGAACAGCTCCCCCACCCGCTCGGTCACCTCGCCGTCCCACATCCCTCCGGGGTCCACGCCAAGGCATACATCGCCCGTAGCGGTTGTGGTCCGTCCATGCACGAACACATGTTCCCACCCACCTGCGACAGTGGTCGCTGGTCGCGGGAACCTCAGCAGTGGTAAGGGTCGGCCTACCGCCTCACGCGGCACACACAGCGGCCATGCTGGAGATGGCCGTGTCGCGTCGTGGCTGGCGGACCTCGTGGCGGTCGACGCCGTTGGTCACGTAGCCCAGCGACAGGCCCGACTCCGGGTCGGCCCAGGCCAGTTGGCCTCCGGCCCCGGGGTGGCCGAACGCCTCGGGCGAGACGGTTCGGCCCAATCCCCTGACGTTGCTGAACCCATCGTCGCCCGCCTGGACGAGGCCCAGGGTGCGGTTGGCGGGTGTGCCCATGGGATCCGGGAGCCGGTTGCGAACGGTGCCCGTCACGTCGGCCAGCAGCTCGGCGGGCCACAGGCCGGCATGGTCGTGCAGCAGGCCCTGGTAGAACAGCGCCAGGTCCGACGCCCGGCCGAAGCCACCTCCACCCGGCACGCCCACAACTCGTACCGCCTTGTCGTTGAAGGCCATCAGGGCGTCGTCGGTGACCTCGGTGACGGGCATCTCGCGCACCCCGTAGGCCGCCTCCAGCTCGTCCGCGGTGGCGTGCTCGCCGGTCAACACGAGCTCGGCGACATCGCCGTCGGCGGTGGCGTCGATGCCGAGCAGCCGGGGAAGGCCGAGGGGGGCAGTCAGCCGCTCATGGATGGCGTCGCGATAGTCCTTGTCCGTGGCGCGCTCGATGAGCTCGGCCAGCACCCAGTGGGCGGAGGTGGGGTGGTACTCGTAGCGGGTTCCGGGCTCCCAGTTCAACCGCCAGCGCGAGAAGGCCTGCAGCCTGCCGTCCCTGGTCTCCCACTGCGGGGCGCCGAGCGGCGCATGGGGGAACCCCGACGTGTGCAGCATCACCTGCTCGACGGTGATGACGTCCTTGCCTTCGGTCCCGAACTCGGGGATGTGGTCGGCCACCCTGTCCTCGACGCCGAAGGCACCCTCGGCCAGCAGCTGCCACACGGTGGCGGCCACCAGGGGCTTGGTGGCCGAGAAGAAGCAGTAGCGGGTGTCAGGTGTGGCGTCCCCGATCGTCACGTCGACGACCACCTCTCCCCCGTGCGCCAGTGCCACCTGGCAGCTCGGTAGCAGGCCGGCGTCGACCTCACGATGGCAACGGTCGATCAGCTGTTTGACCTTGGCGTCGTCGATCACACCGTGACCCTAGGCGGTGGTCCGCTCGGGGGCTCTAGTGGCTCAGCGGCCGTTGCGGGAGAAGTGCATGGTGTCGGTGAGGCTCTGCCAGGTGCCGCCCCAGCCCCAGCCGATGCTGGCGAAGGCTTCGGTCACCGCGTCGCCGGTTCCGATCATGCCCGGCCGCAGGTGGCTGCGGTCGGTGTAGGCCGAGGCGAGCTCGGGCAGGACCAGGTCACCCCTCTGGTAGGGGTTGTGGAACGGGTTGACGTCCACTGCCAGCCCCAGCGCGTGCTGTGACCAGGAGGTGCCCTGGGTGGCCGGCCGGCAGGAGAAGGCGGTTGTGTTGTTGCCGTCGCCATAGGGAGGCGCGTCCAGCTCGGGCATGGAGACCACCCGCATCTCCTCTATGGGGAAGCGGGCTTCGTATAGGCGGCCGAACACGGTGACCACGTCCTCGGCCACCTCGGCGTGGACGATCATCTCCCCGGTGTGGGGACGGGCGTCGAAACCCCAGAACGTCATAGTGAGGTAGCGGAGATCGGTGAGGGCAACAGGGCAGTCATCCCGCCACGTCGACCGGGCTGCCACCTCGGGGGGCACCTCGGCGATGTCGGCCGTGTAGGCATCCGCCTGTGGCGCCGGCAGCAGGTCGACGGTGGGCAGACGCCGGTCGACCAGCTCGGGCGGCGTGGGCTGCACCTCGCCGAAGCCGTCGGGCCGCTCGGGTAGGGGTCGGGTGCCCAGCCAGGCCGGCCGGACGGTCCCGGCCGCGGCCTGCGGCGCCGTGGTCGAGGGCAGCGCCGTGGTCGAGGGCAGGGCCGTAGTCGAGGGTGGCGCCGTGGTCGAGGGTAGGGCCGCGGTCGGGGCCGCCGTGAGGGGTGAACTCGTGTCCGGGGCCGCGGCCACCGCAGCCGCTGTCGTCGGGGCTCCGGTGGTCACTGAGCTACCTGCGGTGAGGACCGTCGTGGCTGTGGGCTGGCCGGCGGTGGAGGAGGTCGACGAGCAGGCTGCTACCCCCGTCGCCAGCAGGCACAGGAGGTAGCCCATCAGCGCGCGCATCAGCGCCGACCGTACCGACCCCCGTCAGGAAGCGCTCGACACCAGGCGCCGGGCCAGGGCCCGCAGGGCCTTGCCCAGCTCGCGTGGGTGGCGCACCTCGAAGTCGAAGGGCAGCCCGGCCAGGTATCCGGCGATCCACTCGAGCTCGCCGGCGCCGATGCGCAGCACGGTGCCGCCCTCGACGGGCTCGAGGCTGCCCACGGTGCGGGGGATGACCTCGCTGGCCCGGCTCGCATCGGTGCGCAGCAGCACCTCCGCCTGCCATCGATGTGCAGCCAGAGCCAGGCCATCGGCCACCATGCGGGCGGCGTCGGGCTCCTCGGCCCGCACGAAGCGGTGACCGGTGAGGACGGGATTGCTCAGCCTGTCGACCCTGAAGGTGCGCCAGTCGTCGCGGTCGAGGTCGCGCGCCACCAGGTACCAGCGCCGGTTGGCACCGACGAGGCGGTAGGGCTCGATGCGGCGCTCGGTGTCACGCCCCTCGCCGTCGCGGTAGCGGAAGCTGATCCGCTCAAGGCCCCGACAGCCCTGGGCGAGCGTCAGCAGCACCTCGGGATCGACCACTGGTCCCCCGGTCGTGCCCGGTACCAACACGGTGGCGGCGTTGAGGGCGCCGACCCGCTCGCGCAATCGGGCGGGCAGCACCTGCTCCAGCTTCACCAGCGCGGCCACCGCCGCGTCCTCCAGCCCTGACGACCCCGTCACCGCCGATGCCCGCAGCCCGAGGGCAATGGCCACAGCCTCGTCGTCGGTCAGCAGCAACGGTGGGAGCTGGCCTCCGGCACCCAGCTGGTACCCCCCTACGGGCCCGGGCTCGGCCAGCACCGGGTAGCCCAGGTCGCGCAGCCTGGTCACGTCCCGGCGCACCGTGCGGGGCGTCACCTCGAGCCGATCGGCCAGCTCGACGGCGTTCCAGTGGGGACGCGACTGCAGCAGCGACAGCAGCGCCAGCAGGCGACCGGCCGGAGATTCCATCAATGTGATTTTTTCACAGATTGCGGACCGAATCTGTCCGCATCGAGTCGTACGGTGAGCGCCATGTTCTCCCCCCTCCTCACCGAGAACCTGGCCCGGCAACGACACAACGACAACCTCGAGTCAGCGGGATTCCGGCACCTGGCACGGAGCTCGCTCACCCCTCGCCGTTACCGGCTGCGTGCGCGCGCCGGGTGGTGGCTCATCGACACCGGCGTCCGCCTCGCCCTGACCGACGATCGATCCCTGCAGCCCCGCATCCGCACCTCCCCGACCCCATGACCCCCTCCACGGCCACCGGGGGCGGCGCCCCACCCCGCGCCGCCCCCGGGACCGTGCCTTTAGCCTCGAGGCCGTGACCGAGCCCGTTTGCGACCTCGCCATGCGCCGGCCGGCTCCGGCCCTGAGACCCTTCGTCGAGGGCTACGCCGGCTACCGCTTGGAGGGCTACGCGCCCGGCATCCACCGAGGTCTCCCCGGGCGCCACCTCACCTTCATCATCAGTCTCAGCGACCCGGTCGACATCGCGGCCATGCCCGACCCGGCTCACCCTCCGCTGAGCGCCATGGCGTTCGTGTCGGGGCTCACCGAGGGGCCGGCCACGATCGTCCACGACGGCAGCCAGCACGGTGTCAGCGTCGACCTGACTCCCCTTGGTGCCCGGTCCTTGCTCGGGCTACCGGCCGGGGAGCTGGCCGCCACGGCAGTCGAGCTCGACGCGGTGATGGGGAGCGACGCCGGCCGGCTGGCCGACCGTCTGTCGCACGCCGCCACGTGGGCCGAGCGGTTCGAGGTGTTGGACACCGTCTTGATGGCGGTCGCCAACCGCGGACGGCTCGCACCGCCGCCACCCGAGGTCGTGCAGGCCTGGCAGCGGCTGGTGGCGGGCGGTGGCTCCGTCCGGGTCGGTTCGCTGGCCAGCGAGCTCGGCTGGAGCCGCCGCCTCCTCGGGCAGCGGTTCCGCAGCGAGATCGGCCTGCCCCCCAAATCGCTGGCTCGAGTCGTGCGCTTCGAGCGGGCCCGGCTGCTACTCGACCGACCGGAGCGGCCGGGTCTGGCGCAGGTGGCGGCTATGGCCGGCTACTACGACCAGGCCCACCTCAACCGCGACTGGCGCAGCCTGGCCGGCTGCAGCCCCACCACGTGGATGGCCGAGGAGCTGCCTTCTGTGCGAGGCGAGATGGAAGCGCTCTGCTGACCTGCGCCTCACACCGACCGGTCACATCTTCATGACGACGTCGCCGGGCCGGACGAGGCCAGAGCCGACCACCTTGGCCATCATGCCCCGTAGCCGCAGGCGGCGACCCTCGGGCGAGTTCACGAACCGCAGGGCCTCGACCCCGTACCGCTGGGAGAACTTGGCACAGCCGGTGTGGGGTGGCTCGGTCACCTCGATCACCGCCGTCCCCAATCCCAAGCGGGTCCCGGCGGGGAGGTTGTCGGTGCTGAGGTCGAGGTCGACGTAGAGCTGGTCGCCCGCCAAGGGCCACCTGTCGGCTCGGCGGGCGACCAGGGCGACCGCCCGTGAGTTCATCACGGTCAGCTGCATCTCGGGGTGCGCGGACCCGTCATCGGTCAGGCGGCTGCCGCGCTGGCGCCAGTTGTCACCCACAAGGCCCTCGACGAGATGGAGCTCGGCTTGGGCGAGGATCTCACGGTCGCCGACGGCGGGACGGCGGACGATCAGCTCGACCGAGCCGGCGTCTCTGGGCGAATCGCGGATGTGGTCGAGGCCGGTTTCCAGCTCGGTGGCTTGCAGGTGCATGTGGTCAGTGTGACCGACGGCGCGCCGCGGCCGGGCCCGAGATTCGCGCTGGCCTCAGCCCTTGGCCGTGGCGATGCCGACGACCGGCGTGTTCGCGTGTCCAGACGCCGACCCTGCGAACAGGCGGTTGGAGAAGTTGAACACCCCGCCATCGCTCCCGATCAGGAGGTAGCCGTGGCCGTAGCTGACCATGCCACCGATGGGGGCGTGCAGATCCTCGTAGCGGACCACAGCGGGCAGCGACCCACGGAAGGGGGCGGCGAAGGCGAACACGCCTCCGTCCCGACCCACCATCCAGTAACCCGAGCCATCGGGATCGGCGACGATGCCCACCACCGGGTGGGCGGGCAGGCCCGGGGGGCCGAGGATCCGGGTCAGCTCGCCGCGCAGGGAACCCGCGAACTGGGCGTCGCCCACCGCGAATACGCCGCCGTCGGCGGCCACCATCAGCGCACCCTGGCCCGAGGGTGTGGCCACTGCGCTCACCACCGGGCCGTGCAGGTTCAGGGCAAGCACCTCGGCAGCTCCGGCCAGGCCGGCGGCAGCCGGTGCGCTGCCGAAGGCCAGGATCCGGCCGGCCGTCGTGTGGACCCAGAGCCCCCTGCCGTCGGGCATGGCCGACAATGCCGACAACCGCTCCCCAGGCTTGGTCAACTGGTTCAGGTCGACCCGTCCGAAGTCGGTCGCCGCGCCGCGGGCGAGCAGCTCGCCGTCGCTGGTCAGCACCCAGTAACCGTCACCCTGAGGCCGGGGAGCGATGGCCACTGCGGTGGCGCCGGGACCGGGGCGGGCCTCGCCCAGGTCGGCGGCGATGCCGAACTGGTGTACGTCCCCGTCCTGTTCCAGCAGCCAGTAGCCGGAGTTGCCGAACGAGCGTGAGCCCGACCCCAGCCATCGGCAGGAGCTCGTACCCGGCCGGTCGGCGGCGAACTGCGACAGGCGCACCCCTTCGAGCTTGCGCCGGGCCAGACCGGGCGGCATGGCCACGCCGCAAGCGCGCAGCACGTTGGACGGATGGCCCCAGTTGGGCCCGAGGTCGAGCAGCCACTGGTGGAACCACGGCTCGCGGAACCCCGTGACGTAGTCGAGGTGAGGCATCACCGAGGCACTGGGACTGCCGTAGCGAAGCCGCTGGTCGAGCGGCGTGGGGTCGGTGGGGTACGCCAGGCTCGCCTTGACGTACATCTGGAACTCGGGGATGGCCACTCGGTGGCGTGCCGTGCGGCGGTCCGAGAGGTGCGACCGGTGATCGGGCGCGGTCAGGTTCCGGCCGTCCCACCACTTCGGGCCGAAGAAGCTGAGCCGGAAGTCGCCCCGGCTGCGGTTGTCCCAGGTGACGGTGTGCTTGTCGACGAGGAACGAGAGCCCGTTGGGGTAGGCGGTCAGGTATGAGCTCCCGTGGTCGGCGGCGACGAGGTAGTAGGTGGAGATCCCGTCGCGGTAGGTCACCGGCTGGGGGGTTCGGCCGGGTGGCGCGTCCCAGATGACCGGCCACCAGATCCCGGGCGTGTAGCCGCTGCGGCGTACTCCCTTGCTCACCTCGGCGGCGAAACCGACCCCCCGGCGCGCCGCGTTGCTGCCGGGTGCCCAGTCGAGTGGCTCGTCGAACAGCGCCATGATGCTCGCGCCGGCCTGCAGTCGGGTGCCGAGGAAGGCGTGGTCGTGGGGTGAGCGGGCGGAGCCAGGGAAGACGAGGGGATCGACCTGACGGTTGCCGGCGTACTGGTTGGAGAAGCTCACCGCCGGCGTCGACGCCGTCACCGACTGGACCCTGGCCACGAAGGACGAGTCGTAGGGCGAGGTGAAGATCACCTCGCCCTGTGCGGCTGCCGGGGGGGCGTCGGCCACCCCGCCCGAGACAGTGGCCGCGACGACACCGGCCGCGAGCAGCAGACATCCGAGCAAGCGGGCGATCACAGCCCCCGACACCGCGCAGATGACATCACCGTAACCATTCCGCCATGTGAATGGAACGTGACTCAGGGTGTCGAGATGACCGCTCCGAGCACATTCCGAGCGCGCTGGGAGCGTGCTCGGAGGAGGACGTCAGGAAGTCGAGCTGCGCTCCAGGACCCGCACCGTCCCCGACCGCGGGTCGACCACGACGAGGTCACCGTCGGCGATGGCGGCCATTGCCCCCCGGGCTCCCACCACCGCCGGGATCCCCAGCTCGCGCGACAGGACAGCGGCATGTGACATGACCCCGCCCTCGGCAGTGACCAGGCCGCCCACCAGGTTCAGCACCATGTTGTACGCGGGCGACGTCGTCCGGGTGACCAGGATCTCGCCGGGCTCCAGGGCAGCTATGGCCTCCTCGGCAGTGGCCGCCGTGCGGGCCACACCGGTGACGGCTTTCTCGCCGATGCCGCAGCCGGCCAGCCCCAGGTCGTCTCCGGCTACCGAAGCGTGGCGGCCGGACATGCCCAGCTCGGCCAGCACGGCCGTGACCACACTCACCATGGTCGCCAGCGGCGCGGGCAACACCTCGATGGGAGGTTCGGCCTCCTCCCGGCCCAGGGTTGCCGGTGGGTCGAGGGCCTTGCAGGCCTGGCGCCTGACTGCCCGTGCCGCCACCACGGCGGGCTCCGGGCCCTGGCCGCCGCGGGTCATGGTCACCAGCTCGCTGGCCTCGAGCTCGAAGACGTGATCGACCTCGGTCAGCCGGCCGGCCGCCACCAGTCGGCGGCTCGCTTCGAGCATGGCCAGGCGCAACAGACCCGTCGGCCACTCCACGGTCAGGGGTCCGTTGTCGTCACGCATGTCCATCGCCGCCCTGGCATCACCCAACAGCTCGTCGAAGCGCGCCCGATCATCGGGAGGCACCCGCTCGCGCAGCTGCGCCGCCACCGCCTCCGGATCCGGGCGGCCACCGAGCTGGCGTTGACCGTGGAGGATGGCGGACAGCACGACGCCGGGCGACTCGCACAAGGTCGGGGTGTCGATGTCGTAGCCGCTGTAGAGCACCGCCCCGCGATGGCGCAGATAGCCGTCGAGCTCTGCGGCCAGCACCGGGGACGCCGCCCTCACCTCGGCCAGCGATGTCGGCTCGAGCCCGGCCGCCTCAATGCCTTCCCGCACGCGGATGAGCGCCTCGGCAGGGGCCGAGGTCGACGGTGAGGCACCGACCAGGGCGCCGACCACCTCAGAGGGCGGTAGGCCCCACCCCCGCCCCGCCAGGATGAGCATGCCCAAGGGGCCCAGGTCGAACCCGTGCAGGTAGAAGTGCTCCTCGAAGGTCAGGCGAGCGTGAGCCAGAAGCTCGGCCAGGTGGCGGGACAGGGCGATGTCGTCCATGGCTGCCGTGTCGACGTCCTGCAGGGCAAGGTTGCGGCGCTCCAGCCCCGGTCTGATCTCGGTCCTCCACTGCTCGACCACGCGGCGCCAGGGCCGGCTGCTGAGGGTCCGCGCCGCCGCCGTGGCCCGGCGGCGGAACTCGGGGTGAAGCCGTGTGATCAGCTTCGTCACGAACACCGGAGGTGAGCGCCGGGGGGGCCGATCTGCGGACATGAGCGGGCGCAGCCGGGTGTAGCAGAAGCCGTTGACGTATTTCATGGAGAGGGTCTCGGCCGGAATGCCGAACTCGGCGAACAGCCTCCGGAAGGCAGCATCGGCCGATTCGCTGGTCAGGGTCGAAACGATGGGAGTGGCGCCACCGGTGGTGTGCGAGCGATCGAGCTCCCAGTACCCCGGCGCCGGAGGTGGGAACGTTGCAGCCATGTCGTCTCCTCGAATCGACGCAGCGTAGGCGACCACAAGCCGGCGAACGCCCGGTGACCACGCCGCTCGGTGGCCAGGGCAGCAGGGCTCAGTCAGAAGGGCAGGTCTCAGTCGGAAAGGATGGTGACGATCCCCTTGGTTCCGTCGACCTCCACCATGGTGCCGTCGGTGAGCGTCGTGGTCCCCACCTGGGTGCCGACCACGGCAGGGAGCTCGAAGTCGCGGGCCACGATGGCGGTGTGGCTCAGGACGCCGCCGGTGTCGGCCACCACCCCGGCGACGATCGAGAACAGCGGAACCCACGGCGGCAAGGTCATCTCGCAGACCATGATGTCGCCGTCCTGCAGGACCGACGCCTCGGCCAGGCTGCGCACGACCCTGGCCGGACCGCGCACGACGCCGGGTGAACCGGCTACGCCCTTCAGCACGTCGGGATCGCGCGGCGTCTCGTCGGGAGGCGTGATCCCGAGCAGTCGCACCGTGATGGCATCCATGAAGGGGTCGGCCTCGGGTGGCGGCGGAGTCCCCAACGTCGGCGGCGGTGTCACATCGGCCCACGCCGCCATCTCCTGGCGCCGCTGCGACGCCAGCTCACTGCGGTCCACGCCGTCACGCAGCGCGGCTTGGAGCTCGTCCTTGTGGAGCATGTAGACGTCTTCGGGGTCGTCGAGCTGACCCCGCTCGGCCAGGCGCCGCCCCAGCTCCTGGGTGAAGCGCCTCACGATGGCGATCATCATCTGATCGATCCAGAAGGCGTGGTCCTCGGTGAGGGGGTTCGAGTAGCGGGCCGCCTCGTACAGCTCCTCGAAGTGCGCCTGCTGGTCGGGGTCGTCGGCCAGCTTCTCCCTGACCTTGGCCAGGAGGGCGTCGCGGGTCCGGACGGCCTTCTCCTGTAGCACGTCGGGGCTGGCGCTGTCGTCGAGGTTGAGGTAGCTGCTGAGCGCCGCCAACGGGATCGAGGGGTCCTCCCGCCAGGTCACGTCGGCGATGTCGTACACGGCGTCGCTGCGCCAGCCGTACTGATCCAGGTACTCGGCCAGGTCGGCCAGGAACGCCCTGCCCTCCTCGCTGCCCTCCAGAGCCGCCACCCGCTCGTGAGGCTCGATCGTGTCGAACACCTCGCGCACGACCGGGCTGGCCACCACGGTCCGGCTCAGCTGCCACAGCCCCCTGCTGGCGGCCAGGGACTTGGTCTCCCACCCCTGCAGGCTCTGATAGGCCTCGGTGGGATCGCTCGGCTGCATGAGCTCGTCGTAGTAGTCGCAGTACTTCGACGACGAGATGAGCACGAAGTTGATGCGACCGTGGACTCGCCACTGGTCGACCATGCGGCTCTCCAGCTCCTCCAGCTTGGCCAGCAGCTCCTCGTCGGACATCGTCGTGTAGTCCACTGCCCGCTCTGCCAGGTTCTGCCGCTCGATCTCGGGCTGCCACTCCTCGGTCCAGAGGCGACCCACATGTGGGACCTTCTCGGCCAGCGTCTGCTCGTAGCGGCTCTTGCGGTCCGCGAGCTCGGCCCCGTCGGTGAGGGGGTGGAAGGAGGCGTAGTAGTAGTAGTTGACCATGATGTTGGTCACGGCGATGCCGGCGTCGAACTCGGCCTGGGCCTCGGTGAAGCCGTCGGCCAGGGTCATGACGATGAGGTCTGAGGCCAGTGGAGTCACGGGCCGGGGGGCGTGCATCTTGTCGAACGCCCAGAACCCCTCGATCTCGTGCGGCGCGGGGAACGCTTCCTCGCTGATCGCTGCCGTCATGACCAACCCCCCGTCCTCGATGTCATGGCTCGTCCTGTCGGATGGGCCTCGCCGCAGCGAGGCCCGTCGGACGGCACAAAGTTAGCGGCAGCGGAGTGGCGGCGCTGAGGCGCCTCAGCTTCCGTCGTCTGTGGTGGCGACCACCCCGAGGCGCACGGCGTGGGTGGCGGCCTCGGTTCGGTTCGCGCAGCCAGTCTTCTGAAGGATCGAGCGGACGTGGTTGGCGGCCGTGTTGGGGCTGATGTAGAGCCGCTTGCCGATCTCGCGGTTCGAGCATCCCCGGGCGACCAGGGACAGGACCTCCAGCTCCCGGTCGGACAAGCCGTCGGGGCGGGGTCGATCATCCGCTGCACTGGCGCGCTCGGGCGGCGGGGCGTCCCGTATCGACCCGATCCCGATCTCGGCTGCGACCCGGCGGGCATGCGCGGCCAGCGGGACTGCCGCCTCGTGATCACCGCGCCGGGCCAGGACTCGGGCCCAGTCGTGCTGGACGTGCGCCGTCCACACCGGCGAGCCGCTGCGGCCGGCCAGGGCCAGGGCCGCCTCGAAGTGCGCGTCTGCCTCCCCGTCCCGGCCCAGCAACGCCGCCAACCCACCGCGCAGGCGGTCGGCCGGGCCCAGGCAGGTGGTGAAACCGACGACCAGGTTGAGGCCGCCGTGCGCGGCGAGGCACTCGTAGAGCGGCAGCGCCCGCTGGGCGTCTCCCAGGGCCAGACAGGTGTCGGCCAGGAAGGCGAGCGATGCGGGCCACATGGCGTCACGGGGGACCGACTCGAACCCGTCGCCCGCCAGGCGGTCGAACACGACCCTGGCCTGGTCCACCATGCCCAGCTCTGCGTAGGTGACAGCCAGGCCCGGCCCCCAGACACCGGCGCGATCCGCCAGTTGGCTCATGGCCCGCAACACAGGCCTCATCTCGTCGAGACGACCCTGCTCGCGACGGATCACGAACATCTGCAGGCCGTACACGCCACTGCCGCTGATGTTGTCGCCCTCGGTGCCCATGGCCTCGGCCGCCTCGGCGGCCGCCTCGGCTTCGTCGAACCTGCCGTCGGCCAGGGCCAGCATGCCCTCGCACACCGTGGCCATGAAGTCGAACAGCAGGAATCGGTACGTCGACGCCCGTTGGCGGTGGCGGAGCAGGACACCGCGGGCGTCACCGAGCCGGCCCAGGGCGATCGAAGCACGCATGCTGTTCCCCGTGGCCCACATCGCCCGCCAGGCGTTGCCGGTGGTCAGCGTCAGCTCCTCCAGCTCGGCGCAGATGGTCAGGACGTTCTCGAGGTCCGCTTCGATGATGGTGGCCGCCTCGAGTGCGAGGCCCACGGTCTCTGGGTCGCCGAGCCGGCGGGCAGCAGCCAGAGCGTGCTCGATGGTCCCCGCCGCGGCGTCGTGGCCGGCCAGCGCCTGGGCACGACCGAGCGCGGCCCACAGCTTCGTCCGCAGGGCCGGGTCGCGGTCGTCGACCAGGTCGAGGGCGGCTGCCACCAATGAATCGGCCTTGGTAGCAGGCACGTTGCCCAGGTGAGCGGCGAGCTCGTAGGCCAGCGCCGCCTGAGCACGCAGTTCGACGTTCGCCGCGTCGCAGGCGATCTGATGGGCCTCCAGGCTCACGGCCAGGGAATCGAGGTGGTGACCCGAGCGGGCCAGTATGTCGGCCAGGTCCACGAGTAGCTGGGCGCGCTCCGTGGAGCCGGCGGGTGCGACCGACAGCGCCGTACCCAGCAGCGACGCGGCTTCGTCGTAGGCGGCGGTGCGTCGGGCCTGGGCAGCCGCCCGGCGCCCGTAGTACATCGCCTTGTCACGCCCGCCCAGCGCCGCTGCCGCCGCGTAGTGCCTGACCAGATCGGCCAGGGCCGGGCGCCGGTCGGCCTCGTGGACTCGCTCGATGGCGGCGGCGATGGCGAGATGGGCCCGGGAGCGCCCGAGGGTGGGCATCCCTTCGGCCACCGTGTCCCGCAGCAGAGCGTGGGCCGAGCGGTACTCGGGCACGGCATCGTGGGACTCGATCAACAGGCCGGCACCGACGAGCTCGGACAGGGCGCTTGCCACCTCGCGCTCCTCGAGCGTCGCGGACGCCAGCAGCACCGGGAGCGGCACCCATCCGCCGGCCACGGCCGCAAGCTCCGCCAGGCTCCGCCCGGCCGGAGACAGCCGGGCCAGCCGGGCGGCGACGACCTCGCGGACGCTGTCAGGCACGACGTCGGCGATGCCCGGAGCCTCCCCCGCCATGCCGGCACCGTCGGCGGTGGTGCTGTCGAGGTGGCGCAGCAGCTCGGCCACGTAGAAGGGGTTGCCGCCGGTGCGGGCGGTGATCGTGGCCGCCAGCGCGGCGAGGTCAGCGTGGTGCGACCCCGCCCCCGCCTCGGTGAGGAGCTCGTGCACATCTGCCTCGTCGAGGCCTTCCAAGCGGATCCGTGACACGCCGTCCACCCGCCTCAGGTCGGCCAGCGTGGTCGCCAGGGGCTCGGTGATCTCGTCGCCGGTGTCGCGGAAGGTGCCCAGGATCAACATGCCGTCCACCGGGCCGGTCCGGGCCAGGTGACGCACCAGCGACACGGTCTGGTGCCCTGCCCAGTGCAGGTCGTCGAGCAGCAGCACGATCGGGACCTCGCGCGCCACCCTCCGCAGGGTGGCCTCGACTGCCTCGAAGAGCTGGTAGCGCTCGGTGTCGGGGTCGGTGGCCGCCGGCCGGCCGAGACCGACCACCATGCGGTCGAGCTGGGGCAGCAGCACCATCAGGTGGGGCAACCGGTCGGCCAGGTCGTCGAGGAGGTCTTGGGGGGAATCACGCAGCGTGTGCTCCAAGGCCGACACCCAAGGCTGGTACGGCAACGCCAGCTCGCTGTCACAGCCACCGAACATCACGGCCGCACCCTGATGGTGGCACCGCCTGGCGAACTCCGAGGCCAGCCTCGTCTTGCCCGCTCCGGCCTCGCCCCCGATGAGCACCACGGACCGCCCTCCCCCACGGACAGTGTCCCAGGCCGCGTCGAGGCGGGCCATCTCCTCGGCGCGTCCCACGAAGTCGATGGCCGAGCGGCTGGCCAGGGCAGCGGGCAGGCGCCACTCGACGGTCGCCGCCTGGGTGCCGGGCGGGTCCCAGCTCACCTGGTGCACCTCGACGGGGACGGCCAGCCCCTTCAGCTCCATGGCGCCGAGCGGGACGTAGCGGTCACCGGCGCGGTCGCCCGCCATCAGGCGGACGACGGATGTGGCCAGGATCTGACCGGGCTCGGCGATCGACTCCAGGCGGGCGGCAGTCACCACGGGCAGGCCGAAGCAGTCGCCGTCCTCCCAGCTGACGTCACCGGCCGCCACGCCGATCCGGATCTGAAGTTCCGGAGTTGCAGCCGTGACCCTCTGCTGGAGAGCCACCGCGGCGGCGACGGCGTCGGATGAGGCGTCGAAGGCCGCCATCACGCCGTCGCCTGCCGTCTTGACCACCCGACCGCGGTGGGCGGTCACGGTGTCGGCCAAGAGGCGCTCGTGAGCCCGGAACAGGCGGTCGGCGGCCAGCTCACCCAGGCGCGACCTGTGGGCGGTGGAATCCTCCATGTCGCTGAACAGGATCGTGGCCGTCGCCGTTCCCTGGTCGCTCACCGCACCGACTCCCGAATAGTCAGACCTGACTATACGGGAGGTGGCTCAGCTCTCCGCGGGCGGCCTCCACAACGGTCAGTCCCGGTCATGACGCCACGCAGAGTGCTCCGTAGAGTCGCAGCGACGACGACGCGACCGGCCGCCGGGGCCGATCTCCCCGGCGGCCGAATCGTCAGGAGGGAAAGCCGTGCCGCTCTACGTCATCGAACGCAACTTCGCCGAGCAGCTCGACGTCGAGGCCATCGACGACGATGAGGTACGCGCCATCAACGACGAGGTCGGCGTGAAGTGGATCCTGTCGTTCCTGTCGGCCGACCAGCGCAAGACGTACTGCCTGTACGAGGCACCGAACCCCGATGCGCTCCGTGAAGCCGCTGCCCGCCTCGGGCTGCCCGCAGACGTCGTCGTCCCTGTGACCGAGTTCGGCCCCCTGGCCGATCAGTTCCCGTCGTCGTCAACGCGAACCTGAGAGGGAGAGACCATGACCACAGTGACCGCGACGGAAGTGTTGACCGACGAGATGCTGGCCCGGTTCGACGAGCGGGCCCCGGGCTACGACCGTGAGAACTCGTTCTTCACGGAGGACTTCGACGAGCTGCGCGCCTCGGGCTATCTGAACGTAGCGCTGCCCATCGAGCTCGGCGGCGGCGGGATCGGACTCGACGAGTGGAGCAGGCTGCAGCGGCGACTGGCCTACGTGGCACCCGCCACGGCCCTCGCCGTCAACATGCACGTCTACTGGACGGGAGTGGCCGCCGACCTGGCCAGGGCCGGCGACGAGTCCTGCCGCTTCATCCTCGACCACGCCGCCGACGGCGCCGTCTTCGCGGCGCTGCACGGCGAGGCCGGCAACGACATCCCGGTGCTGCTGTCCAGCGCCAGCGCCCGCAAGGTCGACGGCGGCTGGAGGATCGACGGGCACAAGATCTTCGGCAGCCTCTCCCCGGTGTGGGACTACGGCGGCTTCCACGCCATGGACAGCTCCGATCCACAGGCCCCGAAGATCGTCCACGGCTTCGTGGGCAAGGGGGCCGAGGGCCTCGAGATCGTGGACACCTGGGACACCATCGGCATGCGGGCCACGCAGAGCCAGGACACGGTGCTGGACAACGTGTTCGTCCCCGACGATCAGATCGCCGTTGTCTGCCCGCCCGGGGTGGGTGGAGCCGGACTCTTCCACGTGGCCATCTTCGCCTGGGCCCTCATGGGCTTCGCCTCGGTGTACCACGGAGCGGCCAAGCGCGCCTTCGACCTCACCGTCGAGCGGATGCCCAAGCGCACGTCGGTGGCCCTGACACGCTCGATGGCCCACCACCCCGAGGTGCAGCACAACGTGGCCGAGATGCGGATCGCTCTGGACGCCAGCGAGGCCTACCTCGACCGCACCTGTGCGGACTGGGCCGCAGGGGTGGAACATCCCGACTGGCCGGTGCGCATCGTGGCCACCCGCTACCGCGTTATCAACGAGGCCTTCCGCGTGGTCGACACGGCCATGGACCTCTCGGGCGGGTCAGCCTCCTTCAAGCGGAACCGCCTCGAGCAGATCTTCCGTGACGTCCGCATGGGACGGTTCCACCCGGGCAACACCATGCTGGCCCACGAGCTCATCGGCAAGCTGAGCCTGGGCGTCGACCCCGACGATCCCCAGCGCTGGGGCTGACGCCCAGCGCGGGGCTGACGCCACCCGGCCTGGAGCGGCAGGGAACGGCCTACCCGCGACGGCGGCGCCGCCACCTCGCCGCCCGGGCCGCTGCTCGCCTATTCGGGTGTGTGGCAGACGGCCTCGACGTTGTTGCCGTCCGGGTCGCGCACGAACGCGCCGTAGTAGGCAGGGTGGTACTCCGGCCACACGCGAGGGTCGTGGAGGACCTTGGCGCCAGCGCCCACGCTGGCGTCGAAGAACCCTCGGACGGCTGCCCGGTCCGACGCCTGGAAGGCGAGGTGGATCTCGCGGTTCGGGACGTCACCGGTCAACGGTCCCAACCAGAAGTACGGTCGGCCGGCGACGCCGTAGCCGACCACCTCGCCGAACTCCATGGCCCTGCCGGCACCGAGCGGGGCGAGCGCGGCGTCGTAGAAGGCAGCGCTGGCGGCGACATCCTGGCACTGGATCGACACGTGATCGAGCATGACGGCGAGCGTACCGCCAGTGGGTCCACCCGCTGTCCTGCCCCGTCGACACCTAGATTGGCCCACCGTGGGCGCACGGCCCCTACCCGAAGGCGCCACACGCCTGCACGGCGACCGTCGCCAGCCGGGAACTGAGTGGTTCCGCGCTGCGGGTCGCGATCGCTACACGTTCGACTTCACAGCCGACGACGAACTGCTGGAGCAACTTCGCACATGACCGAGCCGGCATCGGTCACCACGACCACAGAAGCCCGGCTGCGACGGGTTGTCGTGGCCGCCGCCGTCACCCAGGCGGCCATCAACCTCGACTTCTTCGCCATGGGGGTGGCCCTGCCCCGCATGGCCACCGACCTGGACACCACGGCCACCGCCCTGCAGTGGGTGGTGAGCGGCTACCTGATCGCCCTCGGCGCCTTCTTGGTGGCCGGCGGACGGCTGGGTGACATCTTCGGCCGCAAGCGCCTCCTGCTGATCGGCGTGGCCATCTTCGCCATCTCCTCGACACTGGCCGGGGCCAGCTCGGAGCCCGCTCTCGTCGTCGCCTTCCGGGTGGTGCAGGGACTGGGCGCTGCCATCGCCTTCCCGGTGAGCCTCGCCATCGTCACCAACGCCTTCCCGCCCGAGCGTGTGGAACGGGCCATCGGCATCGTGTTCGGCATCGCCGTGGTGGGCACGGCCGCAGGCCCGTTCGTCGGTGGCCTGCTGACCGAGACGCTCTCGTGGCGGTTCGTCTTCTGGCTGAACATCCCCATTGCGATGATCGTCGTGTGGTTGGTCCTCACCTCGGTCAGCGAATCGCGCGACGAGACGGTGCCACGCCGTCTCGACATCGCAGGCCTGGTGCTGATAGTCGCCGGGGTCGCAGCGGTCACCTTCGCGTTCGACAAGGCCGCCGACTGGGGTTGGCTCTCGGCCGCCACGCTGGGTCTGCTCGCCGCGGGCGTTGCCTTGCTCGTCGCCTTCATCGCCGTCGAGTCCAAGGTAGCCAACCCGCTGCTCGACCTCAGCCTGTTCGGCATCAGGGTGTTCGACGTGATGATCGCCGCCGGTGCCGTCGGCAACATCGCCTACAACGTCGTCATCTTCGGATCCACGCTGTACCTACAGCAGGTACGAGACCTGTCTCCGATCGAGGCCGGGGCCGTCTTCCTGGCCCTGTCGCTGGGAGCGTCGATCGCGGGGCAGCTCTCGGGCCGGGTCGAGCGGTTCCCGTCGTGGCTGGTGATGACGGTGGCCCTGGCCATCGGCGGCGCGACCGCCATCGGGCTCGCTTCCTCCACGGCGTGGGCGGTGTACATACCCCTGTTCGCACTCGTCGGCTTCGGGCTGGGACTGAGCTGGGCGTACGCCTCGGTCGCTACCCAGGCCGCCGTGCCGTCCACCAGAGCGGGCGCCGCGTCGGGCGTGGTGTTGACCGTCCTCGTCGGCCTCGGTGGCATCGCCGTGGCGGTGGCGGCATCGCTCATCGAGACACGGACCGGCAGCGAGTACGGGGATGCCATCCGTGACGTCATCCGCGTCGCCGGCGTGATCGCGCTGGTGGGCGCCGGCCTGGTGGCGATGGTGGGACGCCAGCGCGGCGCTGCCCGCACCGGCTGACGCCACCGTGATGAGGCGGGGTTAGCGTGCACGCCATGAGCGAACCCGACGTCGTGGAGGACCTGCACGCCCGTGCGACGCGCATACGGGACGAGATGGGCGGGGCCGAGCGGGTCGCTCGCATGAATGCCGAAGGCGACAAGACCGTACGCGAGCACATCGACGCCTTCCTCGATCCGGGCAGCTTCCGCGAGCTCGGCACCTTCTCCCACTCGATGCGCCTGGAGGACCGCGACAAGACGCCGGGCGACGGCAAGATCGGCGGCCACGGGCTGGCCGACGGGCGGCCGGTGGTGGTGTTCGGCGACGACATCACGGTGAGGCGCGGCTCGTCGTCTCTGGTGGGCAGCCGCAAGGAGGTCCGCCTCTACCAGCGGGCCGTCGAGATGGGCGTGCCCATCGTGCACTTCGGCGAGACGGGCGGGGCCCGCATCCCCGACATCATGGGTGCCGAGGGCATCTCCGAGGGCGGTGAGCTCTTCCCCGCCTTTTCGACGCGCCGTCACCGCGTGCCCATGGCCACCGCCATCGTGGGCCAGAGCTTCGGGGGCTCGTCGTTCCTGTCGGCGCTGTCGGACTTCGTGGTGATGGTGCGCGGGTCGTGCCTGGCGGTCACGTCGCCTCGCGTGTTCGAAGTGGCGACCGGCGAGGTGATCACCTTCGAGGACCTCGGCGGTGTCGACGTCCACGCCGACCAGACAGGGCAGATCGACCTGGGCGTGGACACCGACGCGCAGGCCTACGCGGCCATCCGCCAGTGGCTGTCGTACCTGCCGCCCAACAACAGCGCACCGCCTCCTCGTGCCGAGCCTGCCGACCGGGGCACGCTGGAGGCCGACCCCGAGCTGGCCGGGCTCGTTCCCGAGCGGCGAACCCGCGGCTACGACATGCGCCGCGTGGTCGCCCGCATCGCCGACGCGGGTTCGGTGTTCGAGCTGCAGCCTCGCTACGCACGGAACATCTCCTGCTCGCTGGCCCGCCTGGACGGCTGGCCGGTGGCGTTCGTGGCGAACAACCCGATGTTCTCCGCCGGTGTGCTGGACCCCAAGGCCTGCCACAAGATCATCCGCCTGGTGACGGTGTGCGACGCCTACCAGGTCCCGGTGATCTTCCTGATCGACGTGCCCGGGTTCATGGTCGGCCGCAGGGTCGAGCACGAGAGGATCCTGCACTGGGGGATGAGGCTGATGCAGGCACTGCACCTGTGTTCGGTCCCGACCTTGACGGTATGCCTGCGCAAGGCGTTCGGGCTGGCCTGGCAGGCCATGAACGGCGCCGGCCAGGCCGCGCTGGGGCTCTACGTGTGGCCGGGCGCCGAGATCGGCTTCATGGATCCAGACGTCGGCGTGAACGTGGCCTACGGCTCGAAGCTGGCGGCACTGGCAGACACCTCCGAGCGGGAGCAGGAACGGCGCCGCTTGGCCGGCGAGGTGGCCGAGGCCACGTCGCCCTATGAGGCCGCCGGGGTTCTGCGGGTGGACGAGGTGATCGATCCGGCACAGACGCGCCTGGTCCTGGCCGAAGACCTGGCCACCCTGGCAAACCGTCCGCTGCCCCCACCTGAGTCACGTACCCTGGCCTGCTGGCCATCTTGTTGAGCCCTCAACCTCGGGTAGCAGGCTGATAGACCTTTCACGCCTGGGACGACTGGGGGATCCATGGAAGCGGGGACGGCCCGAGCCGGGATGGACCGTGGGACGGTCATGGCCCTGGTGGCGATGGCCCTCGGCGTCTTCCTGATCGCCAACGACTTCACCGCCCTGAGCGTCGCCATCCCCGAGATCGAGCGCGACCTGGACACCAGCCTGGCCAAGGCACAGTGGGTGATCAACGGCTACGCCGTCGTCTTCGGCGTGCTCATCGTCACCGGTGGCCGCCTCGCCGACCTCTTCGGTCGCAAGCACGTCTTCATGATCGGGGCCACGATCTTCGGTGTGTTCTCGCTGCTCGGAGGCATCGCTCCCAACATCGAGACGCTGGTCGCCTGCCGGGCGCTCATGGGAATAGGCGGCGCCATGGTCTGGCCCGCCGTACTCGGCATGACCTACGCCATCCTCCCCGAGGAGAAGGCGGGATTGGCAGGCGGGCTGATCCTCGGCGTGGCCGGCCTGGGCAACGCCGTCGGGCCTCTCCTGGGGGGCGTCCTCACCGAGTTGCTCAGCTGGCGGTGGGTGTTCATCGTCAACCTTCCCATAACCGTCTTCGCCATGGTGGTGACCCAACGCCAGGTGGCCGAGACAAGGGGCGACACCGCCGAGCGGAAAATCGACTACCGAGGGATCCTCACCCTGTCGGGCGGGGTCGTGGCCCTCCTCGTGGCCCTGGATCAGGGCACCGAGACGGGCTTCGGCGATCCCCCCATCCTGGCCCTGTTCGCCGTAGGCGCCGCGCTGCTCGTGGTCTTCGCCTTCGTCGAGCTGAGGCAGGGTCCCAGCGCCCTCGTCCCCCGGTCCGTGCTCGAGAACCGCGAGTTCATGGCCGCCGCCGTGGCGGTGCTGGCCATGTCGGCGATCTTCTTCTCGGCCCTGCTGTACCTGCCGCAGTTCATGGAGAAGGTCCTCGGCTTCTCGGCCATCGAGGCGGGCGCCGGACTGCTGCCCGTCATGGCGGTGTTCGCGGCGTCGTCGTTCACGGCCGGGCCCCTCTACGACAGGTTGGGCGCCCGGCTCGTCGTGGGAGCAGGCGCCGTCTGCCTCGGCCTGGGGATGTTCGTGCTGTCGTTCCTCGACGAGGGGTCCAGCTACGCCTCCCTCGTCCCGGGCATGATCATCCTCGGGCTCGGTGTCGGCCTCTTCTACTCGTCGATCACCACGGCGGGCGTGACCGCACTCGACCCGTCCCAGACGAGTCTGGCGGGCGGGATCATCTACATGTGCCAGATCGCCGGTGGCTCGCTTGGCCTCGGCCTCAACACCGCCATCGTGCTGACCGGGTCCGGCCTGGCCGACGGCATCAGGACCGCCTTCCGCGTCGACGCCGCCCTGGCGGTGTTCGGCCTGGTGATCGTGCTGCTGTTCATAGGCCGCTCCGAGCCTGCCACCCACCGCCTGCAGCTTCGCAACCACCACCGCGCCCACGCTTGACGGCAGGTAGCGCCACCGCCCTCCCGGCTCAGCGAGATGGCGCGCGTCACCAACGGCCGCGATGGACGACCTCGTCGAAGGGCCGGCGATCGTGGTTGGCGATGCGCGCCAGCGGACGATCGGCCGGGTAGCCCAGCGCCAGCATGTACGCACACAGGTGGCTATCGGGAACGCCGAGGATGTCGCGGCAAGCCTGCTGGTCACCGACCGCTGAGTGCCCGCTGCCGATGCCGAGATCGGTGGCAGCGAGCATCATGGCCATCGTCACCTGGCCGAGGTCGTACTGGTCGATGACCCGGTAGCGGTCGCTCTCCGGCTGGGGCACGACGAGCACGACCGTGGCCGCAGAGCCGGGTACGTGACGTGCGCCCTGCCAGACCGTGGACAACGCCTCGAGCTGATCTCGATCGGTGCTGACTACGAAGTCCCACTTCTGGCGGTTGGACGCCGAAGGTGAGATGCGACCGGCTTCGAGGATGCGGTCGAGGTTATCGGGCGGGATCCGTCTGTCCTGGTAGCTGCGCACGTTGCGACGAGCTCTGATGGCATCCCAGGTCTCCATTGATCCGACGCTACCGACCATCGGTGATGATGGAGGAATGGACGACATGGACGGCCGATCTGGGGAGCCGGCGTCGACGGTGGTGGTGGCGGTCGACGGATCGGCCGCCAGCGGGGTGGCGTTCCGCAGGGCGCTGGAGGAAGCACAGGCGCACGGTGCCGTGCTGAAGGTGGTGTACGTGTGGGACCTCCTCGACCAGCCACCCGGTCAGTCCTTCGACCCCGGCTTCGACGAGGAGAAGGCGGCGCACTGGCTGGAGGGGTTCGTCGACGAGGTGCTCGGCGACGACCGTCCCGCCGGGCTCGACCTGCAGGTGGTCAACGACCTGGCCGCCCGCGCCATCATCGACGCCAGCGACGGCGCCCTGATGGTGGTGGTCGGTAGTCGCGGGTTGGGCGGCTTCCGTGGGCTCCTGCTCGGCTCCGTGAGCCATCAGGTGGTGAACCACGCTCGCTGCCCGGTCCTGGTCGTGCCTGCCGACGAACGCGGCTGACCGGGTACCTCAGCGGTCGGATCGGTCCGCGGTCGAGGGCGCTCGGTCCGCTTCGACGTTCTGTGCGTGGTCGGGGCCCTTCTGTGCGTGGTCGGGACCTTCACGCTGCGTCCCCTCGGCGCGGTGGCGCTCGTGGGATGGCGTGATGCCCGCATCCCGGTCGCGGCGGTCAGCCCTGAGCGACGCCACGATGGCCACGGTCAGGACCAAGGCGATGAATGCGAGCGAGGCGAACGTGGGCAGGTGGACCTCGAACGGTTCGCCGATCAGGAGCATCTTGACGCCCACGAAGGCGAGGATCACCCCCAGGCCGATGTTCAGGTAGCGGAACTTGCCCTGCATGCCTCCCAGCAGGAAGTACAGGGAGCGCAGACCGAGGATGGCGAAGGCGTTGGAGGCGAACACGATGAACGGCTCACGGCTCACCGCCAGGATCGCCGGGACCGAGTCGACAGCGAACACGACGTCGGTGGCCTCTATGAGGATGAGCACCGTGAACAGCGGTGTCGCCAGCAGCTTGGCGTTGCGCCTGGTGAAGAGCTTCTGCCCGTCGTAGCTGGCGGTGGTGGGCACGAGGCGCCGGATGGCCCGCATGGCGAGGTTGCGGTTGTAGTCGACCTGCTTGGTCTCGTCGTGGCGAGCGATCCTCACGGCCGTGTACAGCAGGAAGGCTCCGAACACGTAGAGGACCCACTCGAACCGCTCGATGAGCGACACCCCGGCGAAGATGAAGATGGCACGGAGCACCAGCGCACCGAAGATTCCCCAGAACAGCACCCGGAACTGGTAGGCGCGGGGCACGGCGAAGAACGAGAAGATCACCGCCCACACGAAGACGTTGTCGACCGAGAGGCTCTTCTCGATGAGGAAGCCGGCGTAGTACTCACCTCCGGCCTGACCGCCCTGCCAGGCGATCATCACGACGCCGAACAGCAATCCGATCGAGATCCATATAGCCGACTCGATCGACGCCTCGGCGATGCTGATGACGTGTGCGGTGCGATGGACCAGCAGCAGGTCCACGACCAGCATGATGACGATCGCGGCGATCAGCGCGGACCACACCCAGATCGGTACGGCGAAGCTGGCGAAGTTGTCCCCGGTCCTGCCCTGCGCAGCGAGGGCGATCGATGGGAGCTCGAAGGGCAAGAAGGAAACTCCTCAGTGTCTGGATGCCGGCCCGTGGTTCGGCGGCACCGAACGCCGGCGATGTCGGCCGCCAGCCGGTCCTACGAACCGTCCGGGATGCCACGCCATTGCGCTGTCTTCTGGGCGCGGCGACGAGGTGATGGTCCGAGGGACGACGGCTCCGCTCACGTCGCATCGTACCCCGGCCGGGTGCCGGGGAAACCGCCACCGGGCCGATCAGTCGCGCCACACGGCGAAGGCCCGGATGGGGAAGCTGCCCATGGCACGCACCTTCACCGGTACGGCGAAGAGCTCGAAACCTGGGGCGTCGAGCTGGTCCAATCCTGTGAGGTGCTCCACGATGTAGATCCCGGCTCCGAGCAGGCCGGTGTGGGCGGGGCGCTGGCCGTCGGTCGTCCCGTCGATGTTCACCGAGTCGATGCCCACCAGCGCAGGTCCGAGGCCCACCAAGCGGTCGACAGCTGCCGAGTCCAGGTCGGGATGGTCGACGTCGCCGTAGCGGGCCGTTCCCCAGTGCTGCGACCATCCGGTTCGCAGGATGAGGGCCTTGCCGGCGACGTCCAGCCGTGTTCGGCGGTGTGGCTGAGGTCGACCATCCGCAGGGGCACGCGGCAACTCTCGCACCCGCGCTGCCGCCTGGGCCAAGGGGGACTTGACGGGGCCGAGCGACAACCCAGAGAATAAACCGACCGTCGGTCTGTCACTGAACGGAGATTCCATGGATGCGGCCGCGTTCCACGCTCGACGACGCTTCGCCCAGACACCCTCTGGTCGCATCGCCCACATCGCACAGGGCGACGGACCGCCCGCCGTACTGGTCCACGGTGTGCCCCTGAACGGCTTCCACTGGCGCAAGGTGATCGACGGTGTCGGCGACCTGCGTCGCTGCATCGCCCCAGACCTTCTGGGACTCGGGTACACCGAGATCGCCGCGGGTCAAGAGATCTCGTTCACCGCCCAGGCGCGCATGCTGGGCCAGCTGCTCGATGCCCTGGGGCTCGACCGGGTCGACGTCGTAGGCAACGACAGCGGCGGCGCCATCGCCCAGATCTTCGCCGCCACCCATCCCGAGCGTGTCGCGACCCTCACCCTGACCAACTGCGACGTGCACGACCACTGGCCGCCGGCGGCGATCGCGCCGACCATCGAGGCGGCGCGCAAGGGCACGTTGGCGGCCGGCTTCGGGCGCCAGCTCGAACGAGTGGACCTAGCGCGCTCCTCCCGGGGGTTGGGTGTCGGGTTCGCCGATCCCTCCCTCCTCACCGAGGAAGCTGTGCGCGTGTACCTGGAACCGGTGCTGTCCTCCGGCGAGCGTGTCAGGCAGTTGAACGAGTACTTCTTGAACTTCGACAACTCACAGACCGTCGCCGTGGAGGACGGGCTGCGCAACCTGGACGTTCCCACCTTGATCGTGTGGGCCCTCGACGACGTGTTCTTCGACATCGCCTCGGCCCGCTGGTTGGCGGCCACCATCCCTGGCGTGGTGGACCTGGTCGAGGTCCCCGGAGCGAAGCTGTTCTTCCCCGAGGATCGCCCTGAGGCCCTCGTGGAGCCGTTGCGCGAGCTCTGGCGGGCGAGGGCGGAAGACGTCGCGTGAGCGAACCGGGCTCCCCGGCGGGCACCGGTGCTCGCGCACGCACGCGCCGGCGGCAGTCGGATCGCTCGGAGGGCACTCGCAGGGCGTTGCTGGCCGCAGCGCGCGCCCTGTTCGCCGAGCGCGGCTACGACGCCACGCCCGTCGAGGAGATCCTCGGCCGGACCGGGCTCTCCAAGGGCGCCTTCTACCACCACTTCGCCGACAAGCGTGAGCTGCTGGTTGCGGTGTACGAAGAGATGGAGACCGAGCTGGTGACGATGCTGGCTGCCGTCGGTCGTCAGACGGCAGACCCGCTGGAGGCCATGGACCGTGGCTGCCAAGCGTTCCTCGACGCCTGCCTGGACCCGGAGTTCCGGCGCATCTCCCTCGTGGATGCGCCGGCTGTCCTGGGATGGCGGCGCTGGCGCGAGATCGACGCCCGACACGGCTTCGGACTGCTGCTGGCCGGCTTGCGGGCAGCGGCACGCAGGGGACGAATCTCCGATGAGTCCCTCGAGGAACGGGGACACCTGCTACTGGCCTCGCTCCTCGAGGCGGCCATGCTCGTGGGCGAGTCCGCGGACCCCGCTGCCACCCGGGCGACCGTGGGTCGCATCGTCTCCGAGCAGATCTGGGCACTTGCCAGCACAATGCCACCCCAGCAACCGTGATCTCCACCTGAGCAGGAGAAGCCCATGCCCACAGACAGCGCACCTGGCTCCGATCTGGACACCCTTCTGCAGCTCAACCGGGACTACATCGATGCGGTGCAGACGTCCGACGTGGACCGCTTCGAGGAGATCCTGGCCGACGACTTCCTGTGCAGCCGCCCCGACGGCTCACTCGTGGGCAAGGGGCAGTTCCTCGAGCAGACGGCCCAACCGGTGTCGGTCTCCGATCTGCAGGCGCACGATGTGAACGTGCGCCTGATGGCGGACGTCGCCATAGTCCACGCTCGCACCACCTACAAGCTGGCAGACGGCACCTCCGCCTCGGGTCGCTACACGGACATCTGGGCACGGCGCGACGGTCGCTGGCTGGCGGTCGCCGCGCACGTCACCCGCTGACGACGGTCACAGGGCGCTGGAGGCGGACGCCGTACTCCTCGAGCTGGACGACGGCAAGGTAACGACCCGGCTCCAGCGGTACGCCACCCATCTCCTGTGTGAGGAACTGGACC
>Ga0299914_10000060_pt1 | contig 62988 bp, 68 predicted proteins | sample RVTome_10_FD_201361 | JGI IMG/M metagenome (GOLD analysis project Ga0299914, IMG submission 201361) | Soil microbial communities from uranium-contaminated site in the Upper Colorado River Basin, Wyoming, United States - RVT153D57 (version 2) ... | reverse complement strand
GCCCCCACCCCCCCCCCCCCCCCCCCCCCCCCGCGCGGGGCGGCGCGCCCCCGGCCCCCCTCCCCCCCCCCCCCGCCGGCGGCGAGGAGGCAGCCGGCCAGGGCGGCGACGAAGGCGTCGCCGAAGCCCATGCGGGCGCTGCCGAATTCGAGCACCTGCAGGCGCGGCAGCTCGGCGGTGGGAGTGGCGGCGCCGAGCACGTCGCTGGGGCCCTGGAGCAGCTCGGCGGAGACGAGGGCGGCGTCGATCGCCGCCATCGCGTAGACGCCCAGCGCCAGCCAGCGGGCCGGCACGACGGAGACGAGCAGCCAGCCCAGCGTCACGCAGGCGAGCCCGGACAGCGCGGTGGCCGCCACCTCGCCCGCCAGCGAGCCCTGCGCCGCCCAGGCGAGCGCGAAGAGCGCGGCGGCGGCGGTCGCCCAGGCCGGCCGCGCCCCGTGCACCAGCCAGCCGAGCGCCGCCGCCGCCAGCGGCGGCACCGCGACCAGCGCCAGGTAGGCGAGCCCGGTGGCCGACCCCGCCCAGAGGTCGACCGCCACGACCACCACCACGATCGAGAGCGCGGGGACCAGCGCCCACCACCGGCTCCGCAGCCGCTCGAGCCCAGCGGGCAGCCCCCGCCCCGCCGGCAACGCCACGAGCACCGCCTGGAAGAGGCTGAGCGCCGCTATCGAGATGGCAAACGGCATGGGTCGCGGAGTCGTGCCTCCGCGAAGGGCGCGTCCCGGCAGGGGCGGAGCGCCTTGTGCTCTTTTGCCCTCTGCGGAGGTGGCCCGGCGGGCCACGTCCTCGCGAAGGAGTCAAGTGGAGTCCCCGCCGGGACGCGCCCGGCTGCTGGGCCTACTCCCACTCGATCGTCGCCGGCGGCTTCGAGGAGATGTCCAGCGCGACCCGGTTGACGTCGGCGATCTCGTTGATGATCCGGTTGGAGACCTTCTCCAGCAGGTCGTAGGGAAGGCGCGCCCAGTCGGCGGTCATCGCGTCGTCGGAGGTGACGGCGCGGATCACGATCGGGTAGGCGTAGGTGCGACCGTCGCCCTGCACGCCGACCGACCGCACCACCGGCAGCACGCAGAAGGACTGCCAGAGCTGGTGGTAGAGGTCGGCGGCGCGGATCTCCTCCTGGAGGATCGCGTCGGCGCCGCGCAGGAGGTCGAGCCGCTCCCTCGTCACCTCGCCGCCGACGATGCGGATCGCCAGCCCCGGCCCCGGGAAGGGCTGGCGCCAGACCATCCTCTCCGGCAGGCCCAGCTCGGCGCCGACGGCGCGCACCTCGTCCTTGAAGAGCATGCGCAGCGGCTCGACCAGCTCGAGCCGGAGGTCCTCGGGGAGGCCGCCGACGTTGTGGTGGGACTTGATCGTCGCCGCCTCGTCGCTGCCGCCGGACTCGATCACGTCCGAGTACAGCGTGCCCTGGACCAGGCAGGCGGCGTCCTCCAGCTTCGCCGCCTCCTCCTCGAAGACGCGGATGAACTCCTCGCCGATGATCTTGCGCTTGCGCTCGGGCTCCTCGACGCCGGCCAGCCTGGCGAGGAAGCGCTCCTCGGCCTCGACGTGGACCAGCGGGATGCCGAAGCGCTCGAAGGCGGCGACCACCTGCTCGGCCTCGTTGAGGCGCATCAGCCCGTGGTCGACGAAGACGCAGGTCAGCTGCTCGCCGATCGCACGGTGGACGAGCAGCGCCGCGACCGAGGAGTCGACGCCGCCGGAGAGTCCGCAGATCGCCCGCCCGCTCCCCACCTGGGCGCGGATCCTCTCCACCTGCTCGGCGATCACCGAGTGCGGCGACCACTGCCGCTCGCAGGCGGCGACGTCGCGCAGGAAGTGGGTGAGGATCTCCGTCCCGTAGGGGGTGTGGACGACCTCAGGGTGGAACTGGATGCCGTACAGCCCCCGCTCGGGGTCCTCGCAGGCCGCCACCGGCGAGCCGGGGCTGGAGGCCAGCGCGGCGAACCCGGGCGGCGGCTCGAAGACAGCGTCGCGGTGGCTCATCCAGCAGTGCTGCTCCTCCGGCAGCCCGCCCAGCAGCCCGCCGCCCCCGTCGCGCAGGGTCAGGTCGGTGCGGCCGAACTCGCCCGCCTCGGCGGCCTCGACCCGGCCGCCGAGCGCCTGGACCATCGCCTGCATGCCATAGCAGATCCCCAGCAGCGGAACGTCCAGGTCGAGCAGCTCGGTCGGAAACGCCGGCGCCCCCTCCTCGTAAACCGACGCCGGCCCGCCGGAGAGCACCAGGCCCTTGGGAGCCCTCTCCCGGATGGCGTCGATCGAGGTGGTCGAGGGCAGCAGCTCCGCGAACACCCCGCACTCCCGGATCCGCCGCGCGATCAGCTGCGAGTACTGCCCCCCGAAATCGAGGACAAGCACCTCCTCCAGCGACCGATGGGCCGATACGTCAAGCCCGCCTTGACTTTTCGGCCCGTCGGCGGCGAGGGCGGGTGGGGCTTCAGTCATCCGATACCGCGACCCCCGTGGACACCGCCGCCCGCCCGTTCGAGCCCATGCCGACCGCCTGCTCCTTCTGCAGCTGCTTGCCCTCGCTCATCAGTGCCGGCGCCACCATCACCTCGGCCCGCTGGAAGGAGCGGATGTCCTCGTAGCCGCAGGTCGCCATCGAGGTCCTCAGCGCCCCCATCAGGTTGAAGGTGCCGTCGTTCTCGCGGGCCGGGCCGAGCAGGATCTGCTCCATCGTCCCGTCCTGGCGGGTCGAGACGCGCGTGCCCCGCGGCAGCGAGGGATGGAAGGTCGCCATCCCCCAATGGAAGCCGCGGCCGGGCGCCTCCTTGGCGCGGGCCAGCGGCGAGCCGACCATCACCGAGTCCGCCCCGCAGGCGATCGCCTTGGAGACGTCGCCACCGGTGCGCATGCCGCCGTCGGCGATCACGTTGACGTATTCCCCCGTCTCCAGCATGTGCTGCGAGCGGGCCGCCGCCACGTCGGCGATCGCGGTCGCCTGCGGCACGCCGATGCCGAGCACGCCGCGCGTCGTGCAGGCCGCCCCCGGCCCGACGCCGACGAGGACCCCGACGGCGCCGGTCCGCATCAGGTGCTGGCCGGTCGAGTAGGAGGCGCAGCCGCCGACCACCGTCGGCACCGGCACCTCGGCGATGAACTCCTTCAGGTTGAGCGGCTCGACCGTGGTCGAGACGTGTTCGGCCGAGATCACCGTCCCCTGGATGACGAGGATGTCGATCCCCGCCTCGAGCGCGATCTCGTAGTGCTCGCGCACCTTCTGCGGCGTCAGCGAGCCGCAGGCGACCGCGCCGCGCTCCTTCACCTCGGCGATCCGCCGGCCGATCAGCTCCGGCTTGACCGGCTCGGCGTAGATCTCCTGCATGATCCGGGTCGCCTCGTGGGCGGGCGCCGCGGCGATCCGCTCCAGCCGCTCCTCGGCGTCCTCGAAGCGGGTCCAGATCCCCTCCAGGTTGAGCACGCCCAGCCCGCCCAGCTCGTTGACCAGCACGGCCGTGTCGGGGCTGACCACGCCGTCCATCGCCGAGGCGACGAGGGGCAGCTCGAAGCGGTAGGGGCCGAGGCTCCAGCTGATGTCAATGTCGTCGGGAGCGCGTGTGCGGCGCGACGGGACGATCGCGATGTCGTCGAATCCGTAGGCGCGCCGCCCCTTCTTGCCCCGACCGATGTCGATCTCCAATTAGGTCCTCCAGGGTGGCGTTGAGGACCCAGCCTACACTTCGGCGGGGACCTCCAAGCTCTGGACGTGGACCTCGCCGAGCAGGCGCTCCACCTGGCTGCGGTCGACGACGCCGGCGCCGAAGTGCTGGGTCGACTCGGCCCCGCAGGCGACGCCGTAGGCGAGGCACTCCTCGGCCGGCCGGCCCTCGTAGCGGCAGGCGGCGTAGCCGGCGAGGAAGGCGTCGCCGGAGCCGACCGTGGAAACCGGGTCGAGCGACTCCGTGCGCACCTCGACGAAGCGCTGCTCCGACCCCTCGCCGATCGCCGCGACACACCCGTCGGGCCGCGTGATCGCCGCCTCCTCGACACCCAGCCGGACCAGCTCGGAGAGCCCGTGGCAGAGGTCCTGGCGGTCGGCGAACTCCTGGCCGACCAGCTCCTCGGCCTCGCGCTCGTTGGGGGTGACCATGGCGGCGCCGGCGCGCAGGCCGGCCAGCATCGCTTCGCCCTCCGAGTCGAGGACGACCGGCACGCCGCGCTCGCCGAGCTCGCCGACGAGGCGGGCGTAGAGCTCCTCGCCGGCGCCGGGCGGCAGCGTGCCGGCGATCACACAGAGCTTCGCCCCGTCGGCCAGGTAGGCGAGGCGGGCGACGAAGGACTCGACCTCCTCGCGGCTGACCGCCGGGCCGCGCTCGTTGATCTCGGTCTGCTCGCCCGAGGTGGGGTCGATCACCGCCATGTTGATGCGCGTCTCCGCGGCGATGCGGGTGAAGTCGGTGAGCACGTCTTCCTCGCGCAGCTGCTCGAGCACGCGCGTCCCGGTCGGGCCGCCGGCGAAGCCGGTCGCGATCACCGGCCGGCCGAGGCGGTTCAGCGCGCGGGCGACGTTGATCCCCTTGCCGCCGGCGACGGTGCGGCTCTCGACCGCGCGGTGGCGGTGGCCGAGGCGGAAGTTGGGCACGGCGACGGTCCGGTCGATCGCCGCGTTGAGGGTGACCGTGAGGATCATCGTGAGAGGCGCCTCAGCATGACTGCACCGATCAGTATCGCGGATAGCGCCAGGGCGATCGGGATCTCACCGGAGCCGAGCAGGCTGCGGGCGCGGTCGAGCGGGCCGGCCTCGGGCACCGCCCGCGCGGTACGCAGCGGCACCGCCGCGACGCGACGGCCGTCGACCAGCACGGTGGCCCTGCCCAGGGTGGCGCCGCGGCGCAGCGGCCCCTCGACCTCGCGCGGGGCCCGCACCGCGAGGCCGAGCCGCTGGTCGGGGCGCAGGCCGACGGCGACGGTGCGGGCGGCGCGCAGGGCCAGCTCGCCGCCGGAGTAGCGGATCGAGGCGGCGGCCAGCTCCTCGCCCGCCCGCACCGGCAGGCGCCGCCGGTAGAGCGAGAAGCCGTGTTCCAGCAGGCGCTGGCTGGCCCGGTCGCGTTCGGTCTCGGTCGGCGCGCCGATCAGCACCGAGATCAGCTCCGTCCCGGCGCGCCGGCCGGAGGCGACGAGGACGTAGGCGGCGCCGAAGGTGTGGCCCGTCTTCACGCCGGTCGCCCAGGGCACGCGGTTGAGCAGGTCGTTGAGGGTGTCGATCGTGCGCGGCGGGCGCAGGCTGCGCAGGCGGGCGCCGCGGGCCGCCGCGATCCTGGCGAAGGTGCGGTTGCGCAGCAGCCGCCGCGTCAGCCTCGCCAGGTCGCGGGCGCTGGAGTAGTTGCCGTCGTCGTCGAGGCCGATCGGGTTGGCGTAGCGCGTGTCGGTTAGGCCCAGCGCCGCGGCGTGGCGGTTCATCCGGGCGACGAAGCGCTCCACCGAGCCGGCCGCGGCGAGGGCCAGGTCGCGGGCGGCGTCGTTGCCGCTGCGCAGGATCAGGCCGTAGAGAAGGTCACGGACGCTGACCGGCTCGCCGGGGCGCAGCTCGAGCAGCGACTCGCCGTAGAGCGCCGCGTAGGGCGCCGCCCGCACGATCCTGCCCGGCGAGAGCTCGCGCAGCGCCACGTAGGCGGTCATCAGCTTGGTCGTGCTGGCGATCGGCAGGCGCCGGCCGGCGGCGTGGGAGGCGAGGACCTCGCCGCTGCGCGCGTCGAGCAGGAGCCAGGCGCGAGCGTCGACGCTCGGCGGCGCGGCGGCCGGCGCGGCCGGCGCCGGGGCGAGCAGCGCGATCGCCGCCAGCAGGACGGCGGGGAGGGACCCGCGGCGCGGCGCGACCGTCACCGGGCTTCGCGAAGCTTCAGCTTCTCGCCGGCGATGAGGAGCTGCGGGTCGACCTCGGGGTTGAGCGCTTCGATGCGGGCCACCGGGACCCCCGTCTCGCGGGCGATCGCGATCAGCGTGTCGCCGCTCCTCACCACGTAGGCGGCGGGCGCCGGTCGCTGCCGCTGCTCGCCGCGGGTCGGCTCGCCCCCGCCGCGCCGCTCGCCGGAGCCGCCGGAGCCCTCTCCCCCGAGCGAACCGCCCAGCACGACGATGGCGACGACGAACGCCACCGCGAGCGAGACGGCGGCGAGCACCCGGGCTGAAGCTGAGGATCGCTTGTTCATAGGCGGAGCGAGCGATGATCGTACCCCCGCCGACGGGCCGAAATGTCAAGGCAGCCTTGACGCATCGGCCCATCGGCGGGGGTGGCGGGTGGTTTAGCTAGGCCGCGACATCCCAGACCTGGGCGCGGAGGGCCTCGGCGGCGGCGGCCGGGTCCTCGGCGGCGGCGATGCCGCGCGAGGCGGCGACGAGGGCCGAGGCGGGGCCGGGCGCAAAGGCCGCTCCCAGCGCCTCCGGGCGCCCCCCCTGGGCACCGACGCCGGGGATCAGGAAGACCGAGCGCGGCATCAGCTCGCGCAGGCGGGCGATGCGCTCGGGGGCCGTCGCGCCGACCACGGCCCCCATCCCGCTCAGGCCCCCCTCCCCCGCCAGCCGCCCGGCGAGCCCGTCGACGAGCGCCGCCAGGCGCTCGTGCAGCGGCCCCTCGGGCGTGGCCAGGTCCTGCACGTCGGCGGCGCCCGGGTTGCTGGTGCGGACCAGCGCGAAGACGCCCGCGCCGGCCGCCTCGGCGGCGGCGACGAGGGGCTCGAGGGCGTCGAGGCCCAGCAGCGGGCTGGCCGTGATCGCGTCGGCGCCCAGGCCGGGCACCGGGCCCCAGGGGGTCGGCGTCTCGCCGAGCAGGGCCTGCGCGTAGGCGGCGGCGCTGACCGGCACGTCGCCGCGCTTGCCGTCGGCGACGACGAGCAGGCCCGCCTCGCGGGCCGCCGCGCAGGCCTCCGCGAGCGCCGACCACCCCGGCGCGCCGAGCCGCTCGAAGCAGGCCAGCTGGGGCTTGACCGCGACGCAGGCGGGCCCCGCCGCCTCGATCAGCGACCGGCAGTGCGCCGCGACGGCGGCGCCGGCGCGCTCGGCGGCGGGCACGCCGCCGCCCCCGGCCCCGGCGGAGAGCTTCGACGGATCGGGGTCGAGGCCGAGGCAGATCTGGCTGCGGCGCTCCTCGACGAGCGCCGCGAGCCGATCCGCGAAGGGCTTCCTCCCGCTCAGCCTTTGACCTTGGACTTCAGCGCCGAGCCCGCCGAGAACCGCGGCACCCTGCCGCCCGGGATCGTGATCCGCTCGCCGGTGCGGGGGTTGACGCCCTGGCGGGGGCCGCGCTCGGCGACGTGGAACTTGCCGAAGCCGGTGAAGCTCACTTCGCCGCCGCCGCTCAGCGTCTCGGTGATCGCCTCGAGCACCGCGTCGACGGCATCGCTGGCCGCCTTCTTGCTGCCCAGCCGCTCGTCGCCTGCAAGTTGGTCCAGAAACTCAGCCTTTGTCACGTGGAAGCTCCTCCATCATGGTTGGGTGAAATCGCGCGCAATCTAACAGCGGCTACGGCGTAAACTCAGGAACCGGCCACGGTCATCGCCTCGATCAGCAGCGCCGGCGCCTGCACCGAGCCGCCGAAGGGCACCCAGCGGCGCTCGGCGCCGGCGGCGCGCACGGCGCCGAGCATCGAGACCAGGTCGCTGGCGATCGTGAACTCGCGCAGCGGCTCCGCCACCTCGCCGCCGCGGATCGCGTGCCCCGAGGCGCCGACCGAGAAGACCCCGGTCACCGGGTTGACGCCCGAGTGCAGCCCGGCCACGTCGGTGACCAGCACCCCCTCCCCGGCCTCGCGCAGCAGCTCGGCGCTGCCCAGCCGCCCGGCCGCGACGACCAGGTTGGAGGCCGACACCGAGGGCCTGGAGCGGTAGCCGCCGCGGCCCGCGTTGCCGCTCGAGCCGGTGCCGTCGCGGCGCGCCGCGTAGGTGTCGTAGAGGTGGGCGCGCAGCTCGCCGCCCTCGATCAGCGTCGTGCTGCGGCGCGGCACTCCCTCCCCGTCGAAGGGCGAGGAGGCGTGCCCGGCGGGATCGAGGCCGTCGTCGCGGAGCACCAGGGCCTCGCCGGCGAGCCGCTCGCCGCGGCGGCCGGCGAAGGGCGAGCGGCCGCGCTGCACGGCGTCGGCGCAGAGGCCGCGCCCGACCAAGGCGACGAAGCTCGCCGCCACCGTCGGGTCGAGGAGGACCGGGCACTCGCGCGAGCCGGGCTTGCCGGCGCCGATCATCGCCGCCGCCCGCTCGGCTCCCTCGCGCCCGATCGCGGCGGGGTCGAGCGCGGCGGGGCCGCGGCCGAGGCCGAAGCCGAGGCCGGTCTCGCGACCGCCGTCGGACTCGGCCAGGGTCTGCACGTAGGCATGGCAGGTGGAGCGCTCGTACTCGCCGGCGATCCCGGTCGAGGAGACGATCGCGACCCGCTCGGCGGAGTCGGCGTAGACGGCCTGCTCGACGCCGGCGATGCGCGGGTCGGCGGCCAGCGCCGCGCGCTCGATCTCGAGCGCCAGCTCGGCGACCTCGGCGGTCGGGGTCGCGGCCAGCGAGCGGTCGCTCAGCTCCAGTGCCCCCGCTTCCGCGCTTTCTCCCTCCATGTCCGGGACAGAGCGCACCGGAAGCTCCGGCGGGCCGGCGAACTCGTCCTCGTCGGCGACCCTGGCCGCCGCGGCGGCGCGCCCGGCGAGCCCGGCGAGCCCGGCGGCGGAGAGGTCGGTGCCGTGGGCGTAGCCGGCCCGCCTGCCGATCCAGGCGCGCACGCCGGCGCCGCGCCGCGTCGCCGCCGTGAGGCTCTCCACCTCGCCGCCGTGGACGCGCACCTCGCGGCCGGCGTCCTCGCCGGCGTAGGCCTCGGCGTCGGAGGCGCCCGCGGCCAGGGTGGCGTCGACCGCCCGGCGCGCCGCCTCGATCACGGCGCGCACCGCCGCCCCACCGCCCGCGCCGGAAGCCGCGGGCGCTCCTCCGGTCGCCGCCCGCTCATACCTCGGTCCCCCCCACGGTCATCGCGCCGATGCGGACGTGGCCCTGGCCGGTCCCGACCGGCACTTTCTGCCCCGCCTTGCCGCAGACGCCGGTCTTCATCTCGAAGTCGCTGCCGACGGCGTCGATCGCGGCCAGCGCCTCCAGGCAGTTGCCGATCAGGGTGGCGCCGCGGCAGGGCCGGGTCACCCGACCGTCCTCGATCAGGTAGCCCTCCGAGACGCCGAAGACGAAGTCCCCGGTGGCGGGGTCGACCTGGCCGCCGGCGAAGGAGGCGGCGTAGAAGCCGCGCCGGACCTCGGCGATCAGCTCCTCGGGCTCGGCCTCGCCCGGGGCGATGTAGGTGTTGGTCATGCGCGGCACCGGCAGGTGGCGGAAGCTCTCGCGGCGGCCGTTGCCGGTCGGCTCGACCCCGTCGCGGCGGGCCGTCAGGCGGTCGTAGAGGAAGGAGGCGAGCCGCCCCTCCTCGATCGCCGCCGTCTTCCGGGTGGGCGTGCCCTCGTCGTCGATCGAGTCGCTGCCCCACTCGTTGGGCATGCGGCCGTCGTCGTAGGCGGTGAGCAGCGGCTGCGCCACCGCCTCGCCCAGCCTGCCGGCGTAGACGCTTGCCCCCTTCTGCACGTGGTCGGCCTCCAGCCCGTGCCCGGTCATCTCGTGGAAGAGGACGCCGCCGAAGCCGCCGCCGACGACGACCGGCATCGTCCCGGCCGGGGCGGGCGCCGCGTCGAGCAGGGTCAGCGCCTTGCCGGCCGCCGCCTCGGCGATCGCGCCGGGGTCGCCGTCGAAGAGCTCGAAGCCGCGGTGCCCGCCCAGCGTCTCGGCGCCGGTCTCGACCGCGCCGGCGCGGCGCGCGACGGCCTGGACGCCGATGCGCAGCCGGGTGCGGTCGTCCCCGGCCAGCAGCCCCTCCGAGTTGGCGACGGCGACCTCGCGGCGGACCTCCGCGTAGGAGGCGGTGAGCTGCGCGATCTCGGCGCCGGCCCCGCGGCCGCGCCGGTCGAGCTCGCGCAGCAGCTCCGCCTTGCGCGCCGCCTCCACCTCGGCGGGGCGGCGCTCGACCGGCTGCGGGGACACGGCGCGCGCCCGCAGCGGGCGCGGCTCGACCCGCCGCCCCCGCAGCGCCGCCGCCGCCGAGGCGGCGGCGCGCTCGAGGTCGTCGGGATCGAGGCCGTCGACGTGGGCGAAGTAGGCGGTGCCGTCGCTGAGCACGCGCACCCCCGCCCCTTCGCCGGCGCCCGACTGCACCGCTTCGACGCGCGACTCGTCGATCGCCATGGTCAGGCCGGCGCTGCGTTCGGCGAAGACCTCGGCGAACTCCCCGCCGGCGGCGAGGGCCCGCCGCAGGACGCGCGCGGCGACGTCCGGCTCGAGCAGGCCGCTCACCGCCTCGGTCGCTTCCCGGCCACCTCGATCAGCCGCCCGGCGGCGACGAACAGCTCGCCGCCGGCGACCGAGTCGGCGGCGTGGTCGGCGGCGCGGCCTCCCGCGTAGTAGAGGCGCGCGAAGGGGCGGCGGGCGACACGCTGGCGGCGCACGTAGGCGGCCGCTTCGTCGGCGTAGGCCGAGAAGCGCTCGAGCAGCACGCGGTGCGGCTTAGAGTCCATCCGAAAACCCTTGCGCGCTAGGCGGCATCGAGGCTCCCGGCGCCGCCGGCGGCCAGGTCGCGCAGGATCGAGCGCATGTCGAAGAAGAGCAGCGAGGCGAGCGCGAAGCGGTCGGTCACGGCGACCGCGGTCAGCCCGGCGTGGCGCAGGGCGAAGACCTCGCCCTGCTCGGCGGCGACGTGGGCCTGCTCGACCGGCGCGTCCTCGGCGCGGTCGGCGGCCCCGAGCAGCGCGGCGGCGTCCTCGCGCCAGCGCTCCGGATCTCCGCTGGCGGCCAGCACAGCGCCCTCGCCGTCGAGGATCGCCCCGCCGCGCAGGTCGGGCGACATCTCGCTCAGGTACGCGAGCGCCGCGGCCGCCTCGCCGGCCCCAGCCGCACCGTTCGTCTCGCCGTCGGCCATATCGGCAAAAATACCGGCCCGTGTCCCTGGTCCGAGCCTCCTGGATGATCGTCGTCTCCGTCTGCGCGGTCGCCGCCGTCGCCTTCGCCCTCAGCGACTACACCGGCTACGCGATCACCGTCACCGCCGTCGGCCTCGCCGGCGCCGTCAACCTGCTGCCCAACCCCTGAGCCGCCCGGCGCCCCTGAGCCGCCCGGCACAGACGTGCCGGTGCTTGACCGCCCCTATGGGTGGTCAAGCACCGGCACGTCTGCTTCGATGGCGCGGCGGGGCGGGTCAGCCGGCGCGGAAGGGGCCGGAGCGGGCTCGGCGGGGGTCGCGGAGGGAGGTCTCGGGCTCGGCGTGGATCATCACCTCGGCGCGGGGGACGACCGCCTCGATCGCGTCGCGGAGGGCGTGGGAGAGCTCGTGGGCGCGCTCGAGGCTGGTGCCGGCGCGGTACTGGACGTGGAGGTCGATGTAGCGGCGGGCGCCGGCGCGGCGGGCGCGCAGCTTGTGGTAGCCGGCCACCTCCGGCGTGCGGGCGGCGGCGATCGCCGTCTCGATCCCGTCCATCTCCTCGGTGGGCAGGGCTTCGTCGACGAGCACCCCGGAGGAGCGCCGCACGATCCTGATCCCGGCGACGACGATCGCCGCCGCGACGACCAGCGCCGTGATCGAGTCGAAGGCGGCGCTGCCGGTCAGCTCGATCAGGGCGAGGCCGGCCAGGACGCCGGCCGAGGTCATCGCGTCGGTGCGCAGGTGCGCCGCGTCGCCCTCGAGGGCGGGCGATTCGTGGACCCGGGCCTGGCGATAGAGGACCGTCGAGACGGCGAGGTTGGCGACCACCGAGAAGGCCATCACCGCGATGCCGATCCCCAGCTCCTCGACCACCGAGCCGGCGACGAGCCGGCGCGTCGCCTCGTAGACGATGATCCCCGCGCCGGCGAGGATCAGCAGCCCCTCGATCGTCGCCGCCAGGCTTTCCACCTTCTCGTGGCCGTAGGGGTGCTCGGCGTCGGCGGGCTCGTCCGCCTTGCGCACCGAGACGAAGGCGACGACCGAGGCGACCAGGTCGATCAGCGAGTGGATCGCCTCGGTGAGGATCGCGATCGAGCCGGTGATCGCCCCGGCGGCGAGCTTGATCGCGATCAGGAACGAGTTGGAGGCGATCGAGAGCGCCGCCGCGCCGCTCTTGGTGCGGATCATCGCCGCTCCGCGGCCCCGGCGAGACGCAGGTGGGAGGCGAGCTGCCGCGCCGCGCCGCCGCGGTGGCTGATCTCGTTCTTCTCCGCCCGGCTCAGCTCCGACAGCGTCCGCCCGTCGGCGGGGCCGGTGGCGTCGGGGACGAAGGCCGGGTCGTAGCCGAAGCCCCCCTCGCCGCGCGGCCGCTCGATCAGCCGGCCCTCGCAGCGAGCCTCGAAGACGTGCTCGCCGCCGTCCGCCTCGACCAGGGCGAGGGCGCAGTGGTAGGCGGCGCCGCGCTCCTCGCCCGCCGCCGCGACCTCGCGCAGCAGCTTCGCCAGGTTCTCCTCGTCGCTGGCGCCGGGCCCGCCGTAGCGCGCCGAGTGGATGCCCGGCCGGCCGCCCAGGCCGGCCGCCTCGATGCCCGAGTCGTCGCCGATCGCCGCCCGGCCCGTCGCCGCGTGGGCGGCGCGGGCCTTCGCCAGGGCGATCTCCGCGAACGAGCCGCCCTCCTCGGGCGGCAGCGCGACCCCCTCGGGCAGCGGCTCCAGCGCGACGCCGGGCAGCAGCTCGCGCATCTCGCGCAGCTTGTGCTTGTTGGCCGTGGCGAAGATCAACGGTGCCGATCGCCAGCCCTACTCGCTCCCGGCCACCCGCTCCTGCACCTGGCGCAGCCGCGAGATTCCCATCTCGGCCAGCCCGAGCAGCTCGTCCAGCGAGGCCCGCGAGAGCGGCGTGCGCTCCGCCGTCGCCTGCACCTCGACCAGGCCGCCGTCGCCGGTCATCACCACGTTGGCGTCGACCTCGGCGTTGGAGTCCTCGCCGTAGTCGAGGTCGCAGAGGGCCCGGCCCGCGACCATGCCGACGCTGACCGCGGCCACCGAGCCGCTCAGCGGCATCACCGCGATCTCCTTCGCGTCGAGGAGCTTTTGGCAGGCGAGGCGCAGGGCGACGTAGCCGCCCGTGATCGCCGCGCAGCGGGTGCCCCCGTCGGCCTGCAGCACGTCGCAGTCGACGTAGACGCTGCGTTCGCCGAGCGCCTGGAAGTCGACGACGACGCGCAGCGAGCGCCCGATCAGGCGCTGGATCTCGACCCCGCGCCCGTCCTGGCGCCCCTTGGTGACGTCGCGGGCCTTGCGCGACCCGGTCGAGGCGGGCAGCATCGAGTACTCCCCCGTCACCCAGCCCCTACCGCGTCCCTGCATCCAGCGTGGCACCGAGCGCTCCACCGAGGCGGTGCAGATGACCCTCGTCGCGCCCAGCGAGATCAGCGCCGAGCCGTCCGCCGTCTCGACGAAGCCCGGGTCGATGGCGACGGGGCGGATGTCCGCCGGGGCGCGGTCGTAGCTGCGGGAGGCCGGCATGGGACGGCGAGTCTAAGGGCCTATCCCGATAGGGCCGTCCCAGGGGTGCGCCCCTATCGGGACAGGCCCTAAGGACCCATCCCTGTCAGGTCCATAGCCAGGCGAGGCGGCGGCGTGCGGAAGGGCCGCGCGAGCGCGGCCCTTCCAACCCACTGGGGTAGCCCTGGCGCCGTACGGACGCGACGCGCGAGCCTGGTTGAGCATAGGCAGTATCCATCTGAATAGTCAAGAAACCCCTTGCGGAAGGACGCGGAGGCCGCGCTGGGAGAAGTGGGCGTCGAAGGCGAACGCCTCGCCGCACCCGTCGCGCTCGATCAGCGCGAAGGAGGTCGCGTCGACGTAGCTCCAGCGCTTGTCGTCGTGCCGCTCGAGGATCTCCCAGGCGCGTTCCTCGGTCGGGCGGTCGAGGTGGACGAGATCGATCGCGCTGCCCTCGAGGAAGCGCCGTCCCCAGGCGATCGCCTCGCCGCGGCCGACGCGGACCAGCAGCGCCGTGTAGGTCTCGGCGAAGACGTAGTTGGAGGTGAAGAGCGCCGCCCCCTCCTCGACCAGGCCGGCCAACCCCGTGCGCGCCGCCTCGTGCTCCGCCTCGGAGGAGTTGCGCAGGGCGACGAAGGCGCTGGTGTCGACGAAAACCGACCTCATCGGCCGTAGACGTCGCGGTCGAGGTCGGCGACGCTGGTGCCCGCCCGCCCCTTCCCCGGCGCCTCGTCGACCAGGTAGCTGAGCAGCGGGTCGGCGGCGCGGTCGAGCCCGCGGGCCCGCTCGGCGTCGATCAGCTCGCGCACGACGGCCGCGATGCTGCCCGCCCGGCCGGCGCGCTGCTTCAGCCAGCGGTACTGGCCCTCGTCGAGATATAGCTGGGTCCTGTGCTTCATGCTGTAATACAGCCTAGGCCCAGCCCAGGACGGAACGTCGATCGCGATCGCCTGCAAGGGATCGGCCAGGCGGCCGAGCGGCGAGGCGGCAAGCGGGGCGGCCTCGACCGGCCGCCCCTCCCCCGCGCTCATTTGAACGACACCTTGTCGACGGCCTCCTTGATCTTGTCCACGATCACCTCGGCCAGCTCGGTGCCCTGTTTGCCGTTGAACCCTTTCATCGCGGCGACCATCCCCACCATCAGCAGGGAGACGAGCAGGATCAGCCCCACGTACTCCACCGTGCCCTGGCCGCGCTCCCCGGCCAGCGAGCGAATCGCCCGCGCCCGCCCCTCGATCGCGGCGTGCAGGTACCCCATCAGCGCGTAGATCATCGAACCCTCCTTTTCGCAGTTGGAGGCCGATGCTGGCCGGCCCAGACGCACCGAACAAGACGCGAATGTGCCGTCTTTGAAACAGCCGCCTCGCCGACCGAGGCCCGCCGCCAAGCGCAAGCTCGCAGCGCCCCGCATGATGTCGTACTTGTCCCCGCATAGCGGGGACAAGTACGACATCATCGCCAGAACGGGGCGAACGTTGGCTGACGCGGCACTAGACTGGCGCGCATCCACGCCCCGGCGGAGAGCACCAACTACGCGAAGTTCCAGACCGCCAACCCGGTCGTGCGGATGCTCATCGACCGCTTCTACGCCCGCCTGCTGGGCGTCGTCGGCCCGCTCGAGGCCGCCTCGCTGCTCGACGCCGGCTGCGGCGAGGGCGAGACGCTGGCCCGCCTCGGCACCCTGCCGCCGCGAGCCGCCGCCGTCGACCTCGACGAGACGGCCGTCGCCCACGCCGCCGGGCGGGCGCCGGGCGCCGAGGTCGCCCGCGGCGACGTGCTCGACCTGCCCTTCGCCGATCGCGAGTTCGAGCTCGTCCTCTGCCTCGAGGTCCTCGAGCACCTGGCCGACCCGGCCGAAGCGCTGGACGAGCTGATCAGGGTGACCGAGCGCGACCTGGTCGTCTCCGTCCCCCACGAACCGTGGTTCAGGGCCGGGAGCCTGCTGCGCGGCAAGTACCTGCGCGGCTTCGGCAACCACCCGGAGCACGTCAACCACTGGAGCCCGCGCGGCCTCCGCGCCCTCCTCGCGCCGCGCCTGGAGGCGGTCAGCCTGACACGGTCGTTCCCGTGGCTGATCGCGCACGGCCGGCCGCGCTAGCCTCGCCGAAGCCGGCGAGGCGCTCGACCTGGCCGTCCCCCGGCCGGCCGGAGCCCCGGTCCTGGCGGGCGAGCACGACCATCTGGGCGAGCAGGCCGAAGGTGAGCAGCTGGATCCCGACGACGACCAGCAGCACGCCGAGGAAGAGCAGGGGGCGCTGCCCGATCGCGGCGCCGCCGAGCTTGAGGATCGTCAGGTAGGCGCCGATGCAGACGCCGAACGCCGTCAGCGCCAGCCCCAGCCCGCCGAAGAGGTGCAGCGGGCGGTACTGGTAGCGGCCGATGAAGACGACGGTGAGCAGGTCGAAGGCGCCGCGGAAGTAGCGCTCCAGCCCGAACCGGGAGCGGCCGTGACGGCGCGGGCGGTGGTTGACGGGCAGCTCGCCGACGCGCCAGCCCTGCTGGACGGCGAGCACCGGCACGTAGCGGTGCAGCTCGCCGTACACGTCCAGCGAGCGGGCGCACTCGCCCCGGTAGGCCTTCAGGCCGCAGTTCATGTCGTGCATCGAAACCCCGGTCGCCCAGGCGGTCACCCGGTTGAAGACGCGCGAGGCGAGCCGTCGCGAGAGGGGGTCGCGGCGCTCGCGCTTCCAGCCGCCGACCAGATCGGCGCCGCGGTCGAGCTCCGCCAGCAGGGCCGGGATGTCGGCGGGGTCGTCCTGGCCGTCGCCGTCGATCGTGACGATCCGCTCGCCGCGGCTGTGCTCGAAGCCCGCCGCCAGCGCCGCCGACTTGCCGAAGTTGCGGCGCAGCCTGACGCCGCGGATCTGGGGGCGCTGCGCGGCCAGGCGTTCGACCAGCTCCATCGAGCCGTCGGTGGAGCCGTCGTCGACGACGATCGCCTCCCAGGCGACCTCCAGCGACTCGCACACCGCGGCGATCTCCTCCAGCAGCCGCGGAAGGGCCTCGCTCTCGTTGAGCGCCGGGACGACGATCGATAGGTCGACTGCCTGCTCCATCTGCCGGATGCGCGCGGCGGCGCTGCGGGGAGCGTACAGCGGCGACCCCGAGGCCACAGGCTCGGGAATCGCCCCGGTATCGGCTCGGGATAGGGTTGCCGCGTGCCGCGTCTACCCCACGCCGCGTGACCGAGCGACGCGGCCCACTCCCGGCTGGCGGGCTGGGCATCGTGACCCTCGCCGCGCTTCTCGTGCTCGCGGCGGGAGCGATCCAGCTCGTCGCCGGGGCGCTCGCGACGGGGGTGACGCTCGACGAGCCGCTGCACGCCGAACGTGCGGCCTCGTGGCTGGAGGAGGGCTGGTACGTCCCCGGCTACCTGCTCGCCGACGGCCGTCCGGACCCGGGCAACGCGCTCGCCAGCCCCCACGTGTACGGGCCCGGCTTCGCGGGCCTCGCCCACCTCGCCAACGCGGTCGCCGGGAACGAGGCGCTCGGCGAGATCTCCCGCTCCGCCGGCGCCTACGCCGTCCGCCACCTCACCTCGGCCGTCCTCGCCCTGCTCGCTGCGGCCGCCGTCGCGGCGGCGGTGACGGCGCTGACCCGCTCGCGCCGCTTCGGGCTGTGGGCGGCGGCGGGCCTGCTCGCCGTGCCCGAGTGGACCGGCCAGGCGTTCTTCAACCCGAAGGACACGCCGGCCGCCGCCGGCTACGCCTTCCTCACCGCCGGGCTCGTCCTCGCCCTGAGCGAAACCGAGGCGGGGCCAGCCAGCGGGCGCCGCCGCCTCGCGATCGGCGGGCTGCTCGCGGCGGGCTTCCTGATCGGCGCCGGGACCCGCCTCCCGCTGCTCCTCCCCTTCGTCGCGTCGTTGCTGACCTACGCCGCGATCCGCCTCGGCCAGCGCCGCCTCGGCGGGATCGAGCGCCCGCCCGACACCGACGTCGCCGTCGCCGCCGGTGCCGGCCTCGGCGTCGCCGCGATCGCCGTGCTCTACCCGAAGGTCGCGAGCTCCCCCCTGGAGTTCCTCGGCGAGACGGTTTCTGGCTCCAGCGACTACCCGTGGCAGGGCGTCACGCTGACAGCGGGCCAGCTGCTCTCCGAGCACCCGCCCTGGTGGTACCTGCCGGCCTGGATCGGCGCCGCGGTGCCGCTGCTGCTCGGGGCGCTGGCGGTCCTCGGCGCCGTGGCGGGCGCGCGGGCGATCCTCGCGGCGCGCGGCGCCCGCTGGCGCGGGCCGCTCTGGGCCCGGCGCGACCTCGGCCTCGTGCTGGTGCTCCAGCAGGCGCTGCTCCTGCCCCTCGCCGCGATCCTCGCCGGCGCGGTGATGTACAGCGGTATGCGCCAACACCTCTACGTCCTGCCGGCGCTGGCGATCCTCGCCGGCGCCGGGGCCTGGCACCTCTGGGGCTGGGCGGCGCGGCGAAGCCCGCCCGGCCGCTGGCGGGGCGGGGTGGCGGCGCTGCTGTCCCTCGCCCTGCTCGTGCCGATGGCGGAGCAGGCGCTGCTCTTCCCCTACAACTACGCCTACGTCAACCCGGTCGCCGGCATCGGCGGCGTCGAGGACCGCTGGGAGGCCGACTACTGGGTCGCCAGCGCTCCGGAGGCGCTCTCGCACGTTCCGGAAGAGGCGCCCCTCCAGTGCCTGCTCGTACCGCCGTCCGTTCCCTGCAAGGAGGACCAGCTCGCGCCCTTCGCGGACCGGCGCGGCACCGACGTCGACGAGCGCTGGCGAGACGCCGCCCCCGCCACCTGGCTGATCCTGCGCCGCCACGCCGGCAACCCGCCGCTCGCCGGCTGCGAAGACACCGGCGACGTGACCCGCTGGCTGCGCGGCGAGCGGATCACCATGTCCTATGTGCTGCGCTGCCCGTAAGCAGGTTCCTCGTGGTGCTCGCGACGTGGACCATATGTTCAGTATTCTATGTGTCGTTTGACTAGAATTTCAGGTGTCAAATGGCTAATAACCTGAGCTACCGCAGCGTCTCGTCGACCCGTCGCTCGACGCGCTCCTCGCTCAGCTCCCCGCCCTCTCGCTGGTCGGCCCCCGGGCCGCCGGAAAGACGAGGACAGCCGAACGGCGGGCGGAGAGCCTGGTCCGGCTCGACCGCGAGGCGGAGGCGATCGCCTTCCAGGGCGACCCCGACGCGGCCCTGCGCGACCTGCCGGAGCCGGTGCTGCTCGACGAGTGGCAGGCGGTGCCCGAGGTCCTCGGGGCCGTGAAGCGGGCGATCGACGCGGAGCCGCGCCCGGGCCGGTTCCTGCTCACCGGCTCGGTGCGCGCCACGCTCGAGGGCAACCTGTGGCCGGCCACGGGTCGCGTCGTCGGGCTCGCGATGTTCCCGATGTCGATTCGCGAGCAGCTCGGCCGGATCGCGGGCAGGACCTTCCTCGACCGGCTCGCCGAAGGCGAGGAGCCCGCCCCGCCCGACGATCCCCCCGACCTCCGCGGCTACGTCGAGCTCGCCCTGCGCAGCGGCTTCCCCGAGGCGGCCCTGAGATTGACGGGCCCGGCTCGCCAGGCTTGGCTCGAGAGCTACCTGGCCGACCTGCTCACTCACGACATCGCCCAGCTCGAAGAGTCGCGGACCAGGCGACGCGACCCCCGCCGCCTGCGCCGCTACCTCGAGGCCTATGCGCTCAGCTCGGCGGGGACCGCCGATCGGCGCACGCTCTACGAGGCCGCCGGGGTCAACCGCGCTACGGCCGACACCTACGAGGACCTGCTGGAGGGCCTCCTCGTCGCCGAACGAGTCCCCGCCTGGACCTCGAATCGCCTCAAGCGCCTGGTGAAGCAGCCCAAGCGGTACCTGATCGACGCGGCGCTCGTCGCGGCGGCGCTGGGGGTCGACGAGGCCGGGACGATGCGCGACGGGAACTTGCTCGGGCGCGTCTTGGAGACGTTCGTCGTTGCCCAGCTACGCGCCGAGCTGGCGACCTCCTCGACAGGGCCACGCCTCTTCCACCTGCGCACCGCGGGGGGGAGACACGAGGTCGACCTCGTCGCCGAGCTCGCGGGGGGGCGGCTGATCGCCATCGAGGTCAAGGCCGGAGCGGCGGTGCGGCGCGAGGACGCCCGCCACCTCGCCTGGCTGCGCGACGAGGTCGGCGAGCGATTCCTCGCCGGCGTCGTGCTGCACACCGGCTCGCGCGCCTACGGCCTCGGCGAGCGCATCCTGGCGGCGCCGATCTGCTGCCTCTGGGGCGGCCGAAAAGGGTGCTGAGCCCGGCGCCTCAACCCGTCCCCACCGCCTCGATCCAGTCCCAGGGCCGGCCGCAGAGGCGGCGGGCTTCCTCGACCGGGACGGAAACCAGCTCGCCGGCCTCCTCGCCGGCGGCGGTGAAGTAGAGGGGGCCGGTCTCCGGCCGGGGGAAGCCGCCGCTGCCGGGGTGGGGATCGGCGCCGCCGAAGCGCAGCTCGGCCTCGTGGAGGCCGCCAGCCAGGCGCGCCTCGCCCAGCTCGACCCAGCCGCCCTCGTTCTCGAGCTGGTGACGAGCCGAGCCGAGCCGGCGCCCGTCCACGTACAGCTCGACCTCGCCGCGCACCGAGCCGCGCAGCCAGGCGCGCCAGACCCCGGCGCGGGGCAGGCGCAGGACCCCCTCGGTGGCGTCGACGACCGGGGCGTGGCGGGCGGCGAGCATGCGCACGCCGGGCAGTTTGTTGAGCAGCCCCAGCTGGCCGAGGCCGAGCACGTGCGAGCACTCCGGGACGGCGGCCGGGTCGAGCGCGTCGCCGAGCGGGAGGCGCTCGGGGAGCGGGCCGGCGAAGCCTTCCGGGCGCTGCCAGACCTCGTAGTAATCGCCGGCGCGGACGAGGCCGTAGGGCGAGGGCGGCCGGCTGCGCACCGGCGAGCGGCGCAGCACGAGGGTGCGGTAGGCGAGCAGGCCGTTCAGGTCCAGCTCGTCGGTTTCCACCGCGAAGCCCTTCTCGACCGTGCCGCCGCCGCGCAGGGGGACCTGGCGCACGCGCAGCTCCGAGGCCCCCTCGCCGTCCAGCTCGCGCAGGAAGTGGCGGGCGCCGTAGGGGTTGTATTCGGTCATCAGGGCGGGACCCTCGCCGGCGAAGTCCTCGCCGATCCGCTCCAGCTCGCGCAGCTGCCCGTAGGGGGCGAGGTCGGCGCCGCCGTAGGCGAGCAGGTTCGACCAGAGCACCCCGCCGGCGACCGCCGCCAGCAGCAGCGCGCCCGCGAAGCGGTCCAGGCGCAGCGCCGCCAGGGCGCCGAGCACGGCCAGGGAGAGCGCCACGGGCGAGGCGGTGGCGAGCGCCTTGCCGGCGGCCCACGGCGAGCCGATCGCGAAGATGACCGCGCAGGTGAAGAGCGCCGTGGCGAGCAGCAGCGGCGCCGTCGCGCGGCGGCGCCAGAGCGCCCAGAGGCCGATCGCCGCCGCGAGGACGCCGAGGCCGACCAGCACCGCGGTGACCACCGTGCCGTCGGGGTCGAGGCGGAAGTCTCCCGAGGGCCAGATGCCGAGCACCTGGAAGGCGTCGAGAGCGCCGCGCAGGTTGCCTTCCCCGGTCGGGTCGGTGAGCGACTTGGAGGTCGGCGGGACGATTCCGGAGGCGAGGACCGGGAGGACGAGGGCGCCGGAGAGCGCCGCGAAGAGCGCCGCCCGGCCGGCCGCCGCGCGCGCCCCGAAGCGGCGCACGGCGAGCACCGCCAGGGCCGCCAGCAGCGGCGCCAGCCAGAGGATGCCCCCCGGGCTGAGCACGCCGACCAGCGCCGCCGCGACCACGGCCAGCGGCACGACGTCGCGCGGGCGCCCGCGCGACGGCGCGTCCGACCTCGACCCACCGGGAGCGGGGTCGACCTCGGATGCGCCCCCGGCGCCGTTGAGCAGCGCCGGGGCCAGCGCCGCGGCGAGCGCCACCAGCGCCGCCGCGAAGACCTCCTTCACCCCGCCCCACTGCGCGTAGCCGACCAGCAGCGCCGGCTGGGCGGCGAGGAAGACGGCGAGGGCGCGCAGGCGGCGATCCGCGACGAAGCGGCCGAAGACCTCCCAGAGGCCCAGGGCCAGCGTCGCGGCGAGGAAGGAGAGGTAGGGCTGGAAGACCCAGGCGAGGTCGCCGGGCACCAGCCTGCCGGCGACCCCGAAGGGGACGAAGGCGCCGATCGGGTAGCCGCCCGCGAGGTTGAATTCGAGCGTGGCCCGGTACGTCGACGGTTCGAGCCCCGCGAGGCTGCGCCCGTGCTCCATGATCCGGTCGGTCAGAGCCAGCCAGGTGGCGGTGTCGTCGAGCTTGACGTAGCCGAGGAAGGTGGGCTCGCCGGAGAGGATCGCCGGTGCGCCGAAGACGAGGAAGACGCCGAGCGCGGCCGCGATCGCGAGCGGGTCGGGGCGGCCGAAGCGCCAGGGCAGCGAGAGCCCGGCGCCGACCAGGGCGAGGACGAGCACCAGCGGCAGGGTCAGCTCGGCGGTGGCGTCGGTCGCGGTCGTGAAGCCGCTTACGACGACGATCCCCGCCAGCCCGACCGGGACGACGAGCGCCCCGGGCAGGCGCCGCCCGACGAGCAGGTCGACGAGCAGGCCGACGCCCGCGCAGAGCAGCGCCAGGACGACCGGGTAGAGGACCCAGGCGACCAGCATGCTCACCGCCTCACCGCCGGGCGCGACTCAGCCGGCCGGCTCGACCTGGCGCGAGAGCGCGAGCGCCATGGCGCGCTGCGGCGAGGGGTCGTAGACCTCGACCTGGACGGTGTTGTCCGGGTCGACGAAGTAGACGCTGGTCGGCCTTTCCTCGCTGGTCACGACCTCGCGCCCGCCTTTGCCGGCGCGGCTGCTCGAGCCGGAGCGCTTGGCGAAGCCGTCCAGCGCCTTGGCCGGGTCGGGCAGCGGGTAGCTGCCGATCGTCAGGAACTCCGCCGCCGCCTCTGCGGGCTCCGTCTCCTCGCCCTCGGGCAGGTAGCGAACCTGGTAGCCGCCCCCCGCGACCTCGCTCAGCTCGAGCTCCATGCCATCGATCTCCCCCGCCCAGTAGATCGGCTGGTCCGCCTCGGCGGCCGTCTCGACCAGTTCGGCCTCGGAGACGATCTGCGATTGCGGCTCGGCCGGGGCCGAGTCCCCGTCGTCCCCGCCCTGCGAGGCCACCCAGGCGATCACGCCGACGAGCACGGCCGCCGCGACGACGCCGGCGCGAAGAAGCATCCGCCGGTTGCCGTCTCCGGCCGGCTCGATCTCTCCCCCTGCCTGTTGGTTCATTCCTTGAGGAACCCCGGAACGTCGATCTCGTCGTCGCTGACACGCAGTTTACGGATGTCGGTGTCCTCTGCCGAGATCCGCGGCTTGCTCTCGTAGCGGCGGCGGACCCGCTGCGGCGAGCGGGCGAGCAGCTCGAAGCCCTCGAAGCCGGTGGCGATCACCGTCACCCGCACCTCGTCGCGCATCGACTGGTCGACCACCGAGCCGAAGATGATGTTGGCGTTGTCATCGGCCTCGGCCTGGACCAGCTGGGCGGCCTCGTTGACCTCGAAGAGGCCGAGGTCCTCCGGCCCGGTGATGTTGAGCAGCATCCCCGTCGCGCCCTTGATCGACTCCTCGATCAGGGGCGAGGTGATCGCCGCCTTGGCGGCGTCGAGCGCGCGCGCCTCGCCGGAGGCCGTGCCGACGCCCATCAGGGCCGAGCCGGCGTCGCGCATGATCGTGCGCACGTCGGCGAAGTCGAGGTTGATCAAACCGGGGATCGTGATCAGGTCGGTGATCCCCTGCACGCCCTGGCGCAGGATGTCGTCGGCCTGGCGGAATGCCTCGAGCACGCTGGTGCGCCGCTCGACCGCCTGCAGCAGCTTCTCGTTGGGGACGATGATCAGGGTGTCGACGTTGTTGCGCAGCTTCTCGATCCCCTCGAGCGCCTGCTGCATGCGCCGTTTGCCCTCGAACTCGAAGGGCTTGGTCACCGCGCCGACGGTCAGCGCGCCGATCTCCTCCTTGGCGATCTCGGCGATGATCGGCGCCGAGCCGGTGCCGGTGCCGCCGCCCTCACCGGCGGTGACGAAGACCATGTCGGCGCCCTTCAGCGCCTCCTTGATCTCGTCGCGGCTCTCCGCGGCGGCGCCCGCGCCGACCTCGGGGTTGCCGCCGGCGCCGAGGCCGCGGGTCAGCTCCTGGCCGATCGAGAGCTTGATGTCGGCGTCGCACGCCTGCAGCGCCTGGGCGTCGGTGTTGACCGCGACGAACTCGACGCCGCGGATGCCGGCGTCGACCATGCGGCTGACCGCGTTGGTGCCGCCGCCGCCGGCGCCGACGACCTTGATCACGGCGAGGTATGTGGATTCCATCTCCCGATTTCTCCAGCTGCCAGCCCCTGGAGGTGGGCCGGCGTTTGAGTTGAGCCTTTGTTCCGTCCGAGGCTACAGCAATGCTTAAGGGTTCAAGCGTGCGCCGCAACCGCGGAAATTGCGCTCAACGTAGGGTATTCGCCGGCCCCTGTCAAACGGCCGGGCGGCATCGTGCAAGCGCAAACTCTCGATGCTCAGTTGAGGGTTGAGCGAGGCTAACCCTCTGGTCGAGGGTTCAGGGAAGGGGCGGAAGCGCATGCCCAGAGCCACCTACGGCGGGGTGGCTCGGAACGAGCACGTCCACATAATCGAGCGCCGTGATCGAGGGGTCGGCGAGCACGGCTGCCGCCGCCCGCCACTTGCGCCGGGCCTGGCCGGCGTCGCCGAAGCGCAGCTCGATGCCGGAGTCGAGCTCGACCGTCACGCCGCTCTCGCCGTAGCGGCTGCCGTCGACGTAGGGGAGCAGGGCCGCCGGGACGGCGCCGAGGACGCGAGCCTGTGCGAGCGCCGGCCCGCGCAGGCGACCGGCCTCGGGGGGCGCCTCGAGGGGCAGCGCCGGCAGGCTGCCCTCGCCGGGCGGCGGCAGCCAGGCGAGCAGGCGGCCGTCGGCGGAGACGGCAACCGCCTGCTCGCCGCTGCCGATCGCGGCGGCGGGCTCGCTGGAGACGAGCCGCGGCTCGGCCTCCGTGTCGCGGAGCAGGAGGAGGTAGGCGGCGACGGCCGCCGCCGCCAGCGCCGCCGCCGCCAGCAGGGCCCGGCGCGGCGTCAGAGATCCCAGCCGGCCGGCCATCCCACCTCCCCCAGCAGCTGCACCTCGGGCTCCAGCGCGACGCCGAAGCGCTCGTGCACGCGCCGCCTCCCCTCCGCCATCAGCGCCAGCACGTCGGCGGTCGTCGCCTCACCGGCGTTCTCGACGAAGTTGGCGTGCTTGGGGGAGAAGCGGGCGCCGCCGTGGCGCAAGCCGCGGCAGCCGGCCGCCTCGAGCAGCTGGCCGGCGCTGCGCCCGCCGGCCCGCTCGTCCGCCGGGTTCTTGAAGGTCGAGCCGAAGGTCTTGATCCCCGACGGCTGCGCCTCCCGCCGCCTGCCGCGCATCGACTCCAGCCGCGCCCCGATCGCCCCGGGATCGTCGGGACGAAGCGCGAACGACACGCGCGCGACGACCTCGCCGGGGGCGAGGTTGGAGCTGCGGTAGGCGAAGCCGAGCCGCTCCGGCGGGCGGCGCTCGGCCCCGGCCGCCGTCGCCACGTCGACCCACTCCAGCACCTCGGCGAGCTGGCCGCCGTAGGCGTTCGCGTTCATCCTCACCGCGCCGCCGGCCGTGCCGGGGATGTTGACGCCGAACTCGAGCCCGGCGAGCCCCCATCCGGCCGCCTTCGCCGCGGCCGAGGGCAGCCGGGCGCCGCCGCCGCAGAGCAGCCGCTCGCCGTCGCGCTCGATCCCCGCCAGCGCGCCGGCGAGCTTGAGCGCCAGGCCGCGGAAGCCCGCGTCGGCGACGAGCAGGTTGGAGCCCGAGCCGACGACCCCGATCTCGATCCCGGCCGCGTCCGCCCAGGCGAGCAGCTCGAGCAGCTCCTCCTCGGACGCCGGCCTGGCGAACCAGTCGGCGGCGCCGCCGGTCCGCACGGTGGTCAGCCGCGCCAGCGGGTGGTCGCGCCGCACGCCCTCGGGCACGCCGCTCACCTCGATCCTCCCCGCCGCGCGTGCGCGGGACATGGCGCGGAGAAGGGACGGCGCGGACTCACTTCGACCCCGCCGCGACGAGCGCCTCGCCGATCTCGAACACGTCGCCGGCGCCGATCGTCACCACCACCTGGCCGTCCCCGCCGGCACGGTCGAGGCGCGCGGCGAGGGCGGCGCGGGCGCACTCGCGGTCGGGCGCCCAGAGGACGGGCCTGCCCCCCATGCGGTCGGCCGCGGCGCGAGCGACGTCGAGTCCGCTTACCCCGGCCAGCTCGCCCACCGGCTCCTCGCGCGCGGGGTAGACGTCGAGCACGACCGCTTCGTCGGCGAGGGAGAGGGCGGCGCCGAACTGCTCGGCGAAGGCCTTGGTGCGCGAGTAGAGGTGGGGCTGGAAGACGGCCACCAGCCGCTCGGGCCCCAGCTCGCGCAGGGCGGAGAGGGCCGCGCGCACCTCGGTCGGGTGGTGGGCGTAGTCGTCGTACACGCGGGCGCCGCTCCGCTCCCCCTTCAGCTCCAGCCGCCTGCGCACGCCGGGGAAGTCCGCCAGCGCTTCCGCCTCCCGGCCGACTGCTCCCGCCTCCCCGCCGACTTCGTCCTTCGCCGCGCCAGGCGCAGCGAAGCGGGAGCTCGCCGGGGGGCTGGACGTGAGGGCCAGGGCCGCGAGGGCGGCACGGGCGTTGAGGAGGTTGTAGTGGCCGGGGACGGCGAGCGTCAGCAGGGGCGATCCGGGAGCATCGGCGGCGAAGCGGACGAGCTCCCCCCGGGCGGCGATCTCGTCCAGACCGCCGGCGGCGGGAACGACGACGGCGCTCGCCGGGGCGGCGAAGTCGCGGAAGGCCGCGCGCAGCTCGGCCAGGGAGCCCCAGCGGCTGTGGTGGTCCATCTCGAGGTTCGTGACGACGGCGATCTCCGGGCGCAGGCGCAGGAAGCTGCCGTCGCTCTCGTCGGCCTCGGCGACGACCCACTCGCCCCTCCCCCAGCCCGCGTTCGCCGCGGCGCCCTCCGGGCCGAGGCCCGGCACCTCGCCGCCGACGAAGAAGGCGGGCTCGGCGCCGAGGCCGCGCAGCGCCCAGGCGAGCATCGCCGCGGTCGTCGTCTTGCCGTGGGTGCCGGCCACGGCGATCAGCCGCTTCTCGGCACAGAGCTGGGCGAGCAGCTCGCCGCGATGCAACGGCTCGAGGCCCCGCTCGCGGGCGAGCGCCAGCTCCGGGTTGTCCTCGCCGATCGCGGTCGAAACCACCACCTCCGCCCCGTCGGGGACGTCGGCGGCGGCGTGACCGACGATCGGGCTCAGGCCCGCCGCCCGCAGGCGCTCCATGTAAGAGGAGTCGCTGCGGTCGCTCCCCGTCACCGTCGCGCCCAGCTCGGCGCAGACCAGCGCCAGCCCGCTCATCCCCGCCCCGCCGATGCCGACGAAATGCAGCCGCCGGCTCGCCCACTCAGCCATCGTCGCCTCCGCTTCCGGTGCGCTTTATGTCCCCTATAGGTCCAAAAGGCGCACCGGAAGCGTTGGCGGCGGCGGCGAGGACCTCGTCGGCGATGCGGCGGGCGGCGTCGGGCTTCGCCAGAGCTGCCGACGCCCGGGCCATCTGCGCCAGACGGGCGTCGTCGGCGAGCAGCGAGCGAACCCGATCGGCGAGAAGCCCAGCGCTCAGCCCGGCGTCCTCGACCGTCTCCGCGGCGCCGGCGGCCACCATCCAGGTGGCGTTGCCGCGCTGGTGGTCGGCGGTCGCGTGCGGGTAGGGGACGAGGATCGCCGGCCGCCCCGCCGCCGTCACCTCGAAGATCGAGCCGCCCGAGCGGGCCACGACGAGGTCGCAGGCGGCCAGCACGTCGCCCAGGTCGGGCTCGTAGGCGAGCAGCGCGTAGCGGTCGCCGTACGGCGCGCCCGCGAGGCGCTCGCGCAGCTCGTCGCGGTCGCGGCTCCCCGAGAGGTGGATGACGTGGAACTCGCGCGAGGCGGCCGCCGGGGACTCGGCGAAGGCCTCGATCGCGGCGAGGTTGATCGAGCGGGCTCCCTGGCTGCCGCCCATGACCAGCAGGCAGGGATCGTCCGCCGCGATCCCGAACCGGCGGCGCGCCGCCGCCCGGTCGGCCCGCGGCACGGCGGCCGGCACGGGTCGGCCGGTGAGCAGGTAGCGGTCCCCCTCCCGCCCGGCGATCGGGAAGGAGAGGCAGACGCGGCGCGCCCGCCCGGCCAGCAGGCGGTTGGCGAGGCCGAGGCGGCTGTCGGCCTCGGCGAGGACGAGTGGCGTGCGCGCCAGCACGGCGGCCATGCCGGCGACGCCGGCGACGTAGCCGCCCCCGCCCAGCACGGCGTCGGCGCGCCGGCGGCGCAGCGCCCGCCGCGCCGCGGCGACCGCGCCGGCGGCCTCCGCGACCGCGCCGGCGGCGCGCAGCGGGTTGCGCCGGTCGATTCCCCGCACGCGCAGGAAATCGATCTCGTAGCCGGCGGCCGGCACCAGCTCGGCCTCGATCCGCTCGCGCGTGCCGAGGAAGCTGACGTCCGCGCCGCTAGCCCGAAGCTCGGCGGCGACGGCCATCGCCGGCACGACGTGGCCGGCGGTTCCCCCCGCCGCCACCACGACTCTGGGCGCTCTTTCCACGGCTCGATCGGCTCCTCTTGCGGGTGGGCGAGCGCCCACCCTCGACGACGCGCAGTTTGCCAGCGCCGGCGGTCCCCCCGCGGGCGACGTTGAGGATCAGGCCGACCGCGAACAGCGTCGTCATCAGGCTGCTGTTGCCGTAGGAGACGAAGGGCAGCGGCACGCCGGTCAGCGGCGCCAGCCCCATCACCGCGAAGAGGTTGATCGTCGCCTGGATCAGGATCAGCGAGGTGAGGCCGGCGACGAGCAGCTTGCCGTAGCGGTCGCGGGCGCGCTGGGCGACGCGCAGGCCGGCGTAGCCGAAGAGGGCGAAGAGGCCGACCACGCCGAGGATGCCGATCATCCCCAGCTCCTCGCCGATCACCGCGGAGATCATGTCGGTGTGGGCCTCGGGCAGGTAGAAGGCCTTCTGCACCCCGTCGCCGATGCCGACGCCGAAGAGGCCGCCCGAGCCGAGGGCGATCTTCGCCTGCGCCGCCTGGAAGCCGGCGCCGGTGGCGTCCGCGCCGGGGTTGAGGAAGCCGGTCAGGCGCGCCATCCGGTAGGGCTCGACCACGGCGGCGAGCAGCGCCAGGAAGGCGAGGGCGAGGGCGATCAGGCCGAGGTCGCGGGGGCGCGCGCCCGCCGCCACCAGCATCGCGCCGACGGCGAGGGCGACGACCATCGTCGTCCCCAGGTCGGGCTCGGCGACGATCAGCAGGCAGGCGAGGCCGGTGACCAGCAGGTACGGCCCCATCTCCCGGATCGAGCGAACGGTCTTCGGCTTGCGGGCCAGCAGGTCGGCGCCGTAGAGGACCAGCGCCAGCTTGGCCAGCTCGGAGGGCTGGACCTGCAGGAACCCGGAGCCGATCCAGCGGGTCGAGCCGTTGACGCTGACCCCGATCGCGAGCACGACGAGCAGCAGGAAGAGCGAGCCGAGCAGGATCGCCGGCGTGAGGCGGCGCACGGCGACGAGCCCGTGGCGGGCGACGAGGTGCATGACCAGCAGCCCGGCGGCGCCGAACATCAGCGTCCGCTTCAGGTAGAAGGCGCTGTTGGAAAGACCGCCGTCGCTGAGCACCTGCGTCGTCGAGCTTGCCGAGAAGACCATCACGGCGCCCAGCGCGAGCAGGCAGAGGGTCGCGGTGAGCAGCAGGTTGTACTCGGCCGAGTTGGCGGCCGCCCGCGATCGCTTCCTGGCGCCCTTCTTCGCCTTGCGCGGCCGCGCCGGGCGGCGCAGGGTCGCCGCTCGGGCGCTCACCGCCGCAGCCCCTCGACCAGCTCGCGGAAGCGCTCGCCGCGGCGCTCGAAGCTCTCGAAGGCGTCGAAGCTGGCGCAGGCCGGCGAGAGCAGGACCGTCTCGCCCGGCCGGGCGGCAGCCGCGGCCCGGCCAACGGCTTGCTCGAGGTCAGCGCAGCGGTGCAGCTCGACCCCGGCCTCGATCGCCGGGGCCAGCGCCTCCGCCAGGCGCTCGGCCGAGGCGCCGGTCAGGTAGCAGGCGACGCAGCGCTCACGCACCGGCTCGAGCAGCGGCTCGTAGGCCTCCCCCTTCTCGCTGCCACCGAGAATCGCGTGCACGCCGCCGTCGAAGGCGCGCAGGCCGACCGTGGCGGAGGCGACGTTGGTCGCCTTGGAGTCGTCGACGAAGCGCACGCCGCCCAGCTTGGCGGCGACCGGCTCGAGCCGGTGCGGGACGCCGGCGAAGCCGCGCAGGCCCTCGCGCACGGCGTCGCGGTCGAGGCCCATCGAGAGCGCCGCCGCGGCGACCGCCATCGCGTTGTCGACGTTGTGCGCACCGGGCAGGCCGAGCTCGGTGGCCGCGAGCAGCGGCTCGCCGGCGTGGAAGATCGTGCCCTCGGCGAGCGCCACCTCGCAATCGGGGGCGGCGCCGACGCAGAAGGCGACGCGGCGCGCGCAGCCGCCCAGGTCGACGCCGGCCAGCTCCGGGTCGTCGGCGTTGTAGACGGCGAGGTCGTCGTTGCCCTGGTTGGCGAAGACGCGCAGCTTGGCCGCGAGGTAGGCGACGAGGTCTGCGTGGCGGTCGAGGTGGTCGGGGGCGAGGTTGAGGAAGACGGCGCACTCGGGCGCGAAGGCGACGCTGTCCTCGAGCTGGAAGCTGGACGCCTCGCAGACGACGGTGGCGCCGGGATCGACCTCCCCGGCGAGCGCCGAGAGCGGCGTGCCGACGTTGCCGGCGACCGCGACGGACTCCCCCGCCGTGCGGTAGACGTGGCCGAGCCACTCGGCGACGGTCGTCTTGCCGTTGGTGCCGGTGACGGCGACGAAGCGGTTGGGGATCGCCCGCCAGGCGACCTCCAGCTCGCCGAGCACCTCGACGCCGCGCTCCAGCGCCGCCGCGATCACAGGCGCCCCCCGGGGAACCCCGGGGCTCTTGACCACCGTCCGGACCCCCTCCAGGAGCGCCAATCCGTCTGCATCCGAAAAGACTTCGACGCCGACCTCCCGAAGCCCTGCCGCCCCCTGCGGATGCCCGGAATCGACCCCCGTCACGTCTTCCCCCCGCCCCGCGAGCATCCTCGCCACGGCCTGCCCCGACCGAGCCAGTCCCACGACCAGAAACGGACCCTCGGGCATCTCCGGCCGGAGCTTGGTGGGCGGCGGCGCGCTCATCCCCATATCTTCGATCCGCCCCCGCGCGAACCTGTCTCACGGCCAATCGAGGCTTGCGGCGCGTGAGCGCCGAAAAGTGCTCAACGGGCTGTCCGGTAGAGGACGTGGCGACGCAGGCGGTGGCCTTTGGGCAGGCTCGGATGGTCGAAGTCGTCGGCGGGGTCGTGCGTCATTCCGAGCCGCTCCATGACGCGACGAGAGCGCGCGTTGCCGGCGGCGGTGAAGGAGACGACCTCCGCCAGCCCGGCCTCCCCGAAGCCGAAGGCGAGCGCCGCTCGCCCGGCCTCGATCGCGTAGCCGTTGCCCCAGGCGCTCCTTGCCAACCGCCAGCCGACCTCGACGGCCGGGGTGAAGTGAGCCTCGAACCCCGGCACGGCAAGGCCAGCGAAGCCGACGAACTGGCCGCGGTCGCGCAGCTCCAGGGCCCAGAGCCCGAACCCGTGCTGCTCGAATCCGGCCTCGATCCGCTCGACCAGCTCGTCGCTCTGCTCCCGCGTGAGCGTCGCCGGAAAGTGCTCCATCGCCGCCGGATCCGCGTTGATCGCCGCGAACGGCTCCCGGTCGGCCTGGCGCCAGCGCCGCAGAATCAGCCGCTCGGTCCCGAGCAAATCTCCCAAGCGAAGCTCCTCCTCGACGCCGCGGACACAGAGAACAGGTTCGCAGGCCCCGCCAACCGATCCGGCGAACGCTGGGCAGGAGGACGGGTGCACCCTCCCCAAAACGCTCCAGAGCAGCCTCCCGGCTGCTCGTTTTGGGGAGGGTGCACCCGTCCCTCCCCACCACCTCTAACGCCCGATCGACTGCTGATACAGGGTGAACCCGATCCCCGAGCAAACCGCGGCGACGATCCAGAAGCGGAGCATGATCTTGGTCTCCGACCAGGCCATCATCTCGAAGTGGTGGTGCAGGGGCGCCATCAGCAGGACGCGGCGGCGGAAGGCCTTGAAGGAGAAGACCTGGATCGCCACCGAGAGCGCCTCGATCACGAAGATGCCGCCGATGATGATCAGCAGCACCTCGGTCTGGGTCATCACCGCCATCGCGCCGATCGCGCCGCCGAGGCCGAGCGAGCCGGTGTCCCCCATGAAGACCGAGGCCGGGAAGGCGTTGAACCAGAGGAAGCCGACGCAGGCGCCGACCAGGCAGGCCGAGAGCAGGGCCAGGTTCTGCTGCCCGTTGGTGACGAAGGCGATCGCCGTGTAGGCGAGCAGGACGATCGCGCAGGAGCCGGCGGCGAGGCCGTCGAGGCCGTCGGTGAGGTTGACGCCGTTGGAGGTGCCGGCGATGACGAGGAAGACGAGGACGAAGTAGAGCACCGGCCCCAGGTCGAGGCTGGTGGCGCCGATGCGAAGCTCGAGCACCGGCTCGAGGCCGACCTCGTGGCGCGCCACCCACCAGAGGCCGAGCGCGAGGAAGACCTGGAAGAGCAGCTTCCAGCGCGCCGAGAGGCCGAGCGAGCGGCGCTTGACGATCTTGATGAAGTCGTCGGCGAAGCCCAGCCCGGCGCAGCCCATCGCCACGCCGAAGACGGCCAGGCTCTGCGGGTCACGGTCGGAGAGGACCAGGTAGGGCACGCAGATCGAGGCGAAGACGACGAGGCCGCCCATCGTCGGGGTGCCGGCCTTGGCGTGGTGCTCCTGCGGCCCGTCCTCGCGGATGTGCTGGCCGAACTCCTTGACCCGCAGGTACTCGATGAACTTGGGGCCGAGGAAGATGCAGATCAGCATCGCCGCCATGCCGGCGATCAGCACTTCACCCATGGTCGGGCGGGGCCTCCTCCGCTCGCCGGGGGCGAGCGGAATCGGACATGGATTCGCCCCCGGCTCCGCGTCCGGGGGCCCCGATCAGCTCCTCCAGGGCCTCGGCGACCGCCTCCAGGCCGGCCGAGCGGGAGCCCTTGACGAGGACCGTGTCGCCGGGGCCGAGCTGGGCGGCGAGCAGCTCGGCCGCCTCCACGGGGATCGCGACCAGCTCGTCGGGGCCGTACTCGCGGGCGGGCTCGCCGACGCCGACGAGGAGGTCGACGCCGTGGGCGCGGGCGTGCTCGCCGACCTCGCGGTGGTAGGCGGGCGCGTCGGGGCCGAGCTCGGCCATCTCGCCGAGCACGGCGATGCGGCGACCCCCCTCGATCGTGGCGAGGTGGTCGAGCGCGGCCCGCATCGAAACCGGGTTGGCGTTGTAGCAGTCGTTGACCAGGACGATCTCCTCGGCCAGCTCGAGGCGCTCGCCCCGGAAGCGGGAGAAGCCTATGTTCGCAGCGCGGTCGGCCATCTCGCCGAGCGGCGCCCCCAACGCGATCCCGGCCGCGAGGGCGGCGAGGGCGTTCTCCAGGTTGTGCGCCTCGGCGAACGGGAAGTGGAAGAGCTGGCGCCCGGCGGGGGTCGCGACCAGCGCCTCGGTCACCCCCTCCTCGAGCCGCCGCTCGAGCGCCTCGACGTCGCCGCCGGGGCCGAAGCGGAGCACACGGGGATGGTCGACGTGGGGCTCGAGGGGCCCGGCCCGCGCGGGGACCACGGCGGCGCCGTCGGCGGGCAGGGCGGCGAGCAGCTCCGCCTTGGCGGCGGCGATCGCCTCGACCGAGCCGAGCAGCTCGACGTGGACGGGGCCGACGTTGGTGACGACGCCGACCTCCGGCTCGGCGATCGCCGCCAGCGCGGCGATCTGTCCGCTGCCGCGCATCGCCATCTCGAGCACGAGGACGTCAGTCCCGGCGGGCGCCTCGAGCACGGTCAGGGGCAGGCCGATCTCGGTGTTGAGGTTCTCGCGATTGGCGTGCACCCTGCCGGGCAGCAGCGCCCGGGCGATGTCCTTGACCGAGGTCTTGCCGACCGAGCCGGTGACGCCGACGACGCGGGCGCCGAGCGCGCGCCGCCAGGCGCGCGCGAGCGCCTGCAGCGCGGCCAGCGGATCCTCGACCACGAAGACCCATGCACCCCCCGTGGCGCCCGTGCGGTCGCCCGCCGCGGCCCGGTCGCCCGCCGCGGCTTGGTTGACCACCACGCCCCAGGCGCCGGCCTCGATCGCGGCCGGGGCGAACTCGCCGCCGTCGGCGCGCTCGCCGCGCAGGGCGAAGAAGAGGTCGCCCTCCCCCGCCTCGCGCGAGTCGACCGTCGCGCGCCGCGGCGAGCTGGGACGGCCCTCGGCGACTATCTCGGCTCCGATCGCGGCGGCGATCTCGGCCGCGGTCATCCTCATCTCGGCGCCAGCTCCCTCATCTCGCCCCGACCAGCCGGCGCAGCTCCTCGCGCGCGACCTCGCGGTCGTCGAAGGGAACCCTGCGGCCGTTCTCGAATTCCTGGCCCTGCTCGTGCCCCTTGCCGGCGATGACGACGGTGTCGCCGGGCCGGGCCCGGTCGAGGGCCAGCGCGACCGCCGCGCGGCGGTCGACCTCCACCTCGACCGCCGCCCCCTCGCCGGCCCCTGCCTCGACCTCCGCGACGATCGCCGCGGGGTCCTCCGAGCGGGGGTTGTCGGAGGTGATCACGGCGAGGTCGGCGAGCTCCGCCCCGGCGCGCCCCATCAGCGGACGCTTCTCGCGGTCGCGGTCGCCGCCGGCGCCGAAGACGGCGATCAGCCGCCCCGCGGTCAGCCGCCGCGCCGCCCGCAACACGTTCTCCAGCGAGTCGGGCGTGTGGGCGTAGTCGACGAGCACCGCGAACGGCTGCCCCGCGTCGACCGGCTCGAGGCGCCCCGGCACCCGCCCGGCCCGGCCCAGGCCCTCCGCGGCGACCTCCGGCGCGACCCCGAGCGCCACCGCCGCCGCCAGCGCCCCGAGCGCATTGGCAACGTTGAAGTCCCCCGGCAACCCCGTCCGCACCTCCACCTCCCCCCCCTGTGCCATCGGCCCCTGGGGGTGGGCGGCGAAGCTCGAGCCGGCGGCGTCGAAGCTGGCGTCGCGGGCGGTGAGGTCGGCCTCGGCGCCGGCGGCGGAGAAGGTCACGCACTCGAACTCGCCCGCCAGCCGCCTCCCGTAGGGATCGTCGACGTTGACGACCGCCGTCCTCGGCCCCATCTCGAAGAGCCGTCGCTTGGAGCGGAAGTAGGACTCCATGTCGCCGTGGAAGTCGAGGTGGTCCTGGGTCAGGTTCGTGAACAGGGCGACCTCGAAGCAGACCGCGTCGCAGCGGTGCAGCTCCAGCGCGTGCGAGGAGACCTCCATGACGCAGGCCGCGTCGCCGGCGTCGAGCATGCGGCGGAAGGTCGCCTGCAGGTCGATCGCCTCCGGCGTCGTCCGCTCGACCTCCTCGTCGGCCCCGCCGACCACCTGGCGGACCGTGCCCAGCAGCCCGCAGCGGGCCCCCGCCGCCTCCAGCACCTCGCGGAGCAGGAAGGCCGTCGTCGTCTTCCCGTTCGTCCCGGTCACCCCCACCACCCGCAGCTCCCCGGTCGGATCACCGAAGAACCGCGCCGCCAGCGGCGCCATCGCCGCCCGCGCGTCGCCGACCACGACCTGCGCCACGTCCAGGTCCAGCTCCCGCTCGACGACCAGCCCCACCGCCCCGGCCCCGACGGCAGCCTCGGCGAACTCGTGCCCGTCCACCCTCTCCCCCGGCACGCAGAAGAACAGCGCCCCGGGCCCGACTTTTCGACTGTCGTAGGCAAGCGAGGCAACGTCCACGGACCCGTCCCCCACGATCCGAGCCGATTCAGCTCCCGCGACGAGCGCACCCAATCTCACGTCAGCAAGTCTAAGAAGGGCGTCGGGTGCCCCTGTCCAAACACTCCAGAGCGGCTCCTGCCGCTCGTTTGGACAGGGGCACCCGACGCCCTCACCGCTTATTCCTGCGGCACGCCGAGATACGGCAGCGCGAAGGCCGCGATCTTGCCGAAGGCGGGCGCCGCCACCGAGCCGCCGTAGATGTCCCCCTGCGGCTGATCGACGATCACCGAGACGAGCAGGCGCGGGTCCTCCGCCGGGGCGAAGCCGATGAAGGAGGCGACGTACTTGGTTTCCGAGTACGTCCCGTTCTCGGCCACCTGGGCCGTGCCGGTCTTGCCCGCCAGGGTGTAGCCGGGCACGCTCACCTCGGAGGCGGTGCCGCCGGGGGACAGCACGCCCTCCAGCATCTCGCGCACCTGCGCCGCCACCGCGGCGCCGAGCACGCGGCGCCCGCGCGGCTCGGGCACCGGCTCGCCGCCGACCTCCTCGATCAGCCGCGGCGGGCGCAGCACGCCGCGGCCGGCGATCGCCGCGTAGCCGGCCATCATCTGCATCGGCGTCACCGAGAGCCCCTGGCCGAGCGGCAGGTTGCCCATCGTCGAGCCCGAGTACTCCTCCAGGGCCGGCACGATGCCGCGCTCCTCGCCCGGGAAGCGCACCCCCGTCGGCCGGCCGAAGCCGAAGCGCGAGATCCAGCGGCTGAAGCGCTCGCGACCCAGCATCAGGCCCACGGTCACCGCGCCCACGTTCGAGGAGTGGGCGAGGATCTGGGCAACGGTCAGGGTTTCGGTGCCGCGGGGGTGGGACTCCTCGATGACGCGGTCGGCCACCGGGATCGACGGGGCCAGGGTGAAGGCCGAGTCCGGCGTGACCAGCTTCTGCTCGAGCGCCGCCGCGACGGTGAAGGCCTTGAAGGTCGAGCCCGGCTCGTAGGTGAAGCCGGTCGCCCGGTTGAGCAGGTCGTCGGGGTCGGCGCCGGCGAGGTCGCTGGGGTCGACCGGCGGCCAGTTCGCCATCGCCAGGATCTCGGCGCTGCGCGGGTCCATCGCGATCGCCGTCGCCCCGTTGGCGGCGTGGGCTTCGCCGACCTCGGCCAGCACCCGCTCGGTCCTGGCCTGGATCGCGGGGTCGAGGGTGAGGCGGATGTCCTCGCCGTCCTCGGCCTCCTCGGCCGTTTCCAGCCGGATCGGCTCGCCCATCGCGTCGGTGACGACGCGCCGTTCGCCGTCGCTGCCGCGCAGCGCCCCGTCCTCGCCCAGCTCCAGCCCGGTCAGCCCCTCGTCTTCGGCGCCGACGGCGCCGATCACCTGCGCGGCCAGCTCGCCCTGCGGATAGGTCCGCCTGCTGTCGGGGTCCTGGCCGATCCCCCGCAGGCCGAGCCGTTCGACCCGCCGCGCGGTCGGCAGGTCGACCCGCTGGGCGAGCGGCGCGTAGGTCGTCTCGGCGGTCAGCTGGCGCAGCACCTTGCCCTCGGGCAGGTCGAGGATCGTCGCCAGCTTCCCCGCCGCGAAGGCCACCTTCTCGACTTCGGTCGGCACGGCGAAGATCGTCGCCGCGTCCTCGGAGGAGGCCAGCTCGTTGCCGCGCCGGTCGAGCACGCCGCCGCGCAGGCCGGGCAGCGGGATCGCCTGGGTCTGCTGGCTGACCGCCTGCGAGGCGAGGCTGGCGCCCTGCACGCCCTGGAGCCAGAAGGCGCGGCAGGCGACGGCGAGGAAGCAGAGGAGGAAGGCGGCGAAGAGGAGGCCGATCCTTCGCTCGATCGTCCGCATCCGCGCGAGGCTCCTAATAGGCGTAGGCGGCGGCCAGCCGCTGGGCGGCGACGGCGACGTCGCGCGGGCTCGCCTCGACGTAGCCGATCCGGTCGGTGGTCGTCGCGGCCAGGCCGAGGGACGCGGCGTCGTGACGCACCCGCGTCGCGCTGGAGAGCTTGGCGTCGCGGCTGCGCAGGATCGGGTTCTCCTGGTCGAGCGCCTGGATGTTCTGGTCGATCTGGCCCGCCGTGGCGGCGAGGCTGAGCGTGATCACGTTGAGCGCCACGATCCCCGCCAGCAGCAGGCCGAGCACGCCGATCCAGGCGCGGCCCCGGGTCATCCGCACCATCAGGCTGGAGTCGGGCAGGTGGCGCACCGCGCTGGCGGTGCCGACCGCGATCGGGATCAGCTGCCCGGCGGGGCGGCGCGCCGGCTGCCGGCGGCGGGCGGGGGCCCGGGCGGGAGCCGGGCGGGCCGCCTGCCGGGCGGGGGGCGCCGCGGCGCGGGCGCGCCGGCTCGGCGCCGGGCGGGGGGCGGTCGCGGCGGCGGCCATCAGGCGGCCTCGCCGATCTTTGCCGCGGCGCGCAGGTGGGCCGAGCGCGAGCGCGGGTTGGCGGCGACCTCGTCGGGGCCCGGGACGACGGCGCGCCGCGTCAGCAGCTCCGCTTCGGGCCGCCGGCCGCAGGCGCAGACGGGCAGCTCGGGCGGGCAGACGCAGCCCTTGGCGCGCGCCGCCAGGAAGCGCTTCACGCGGCGATCCTCCAGCGAGTGGAAGGAGATCGCGGCGAGACGGCCGCCCACCGGCAGCATCGACCACGCCGTCGGCAGCGCGTCCTCGAGCGCCTCCAGCTCGCCGTTGACGGCGATGCGCAGCGCCTGGAAGGTCCGCTTGGCGGGGTGGCCGCCGCCGAAGCGGGCCGAGGCGGGCATCCCCGCCTTGATCGCGTCGACCAGCTCCGCCGTCGTCGCGAGCGGCCGGCGGCGAGCGATCTCGCGGGCGATCCCGCCCGCGTAGCGCTCCTCGCCGAAGCGGCGCAGCGCCTGGGCGATGCGCGACTCGGGCCACTCGTTGACGATCTCGGCGGCGCTCAGCCGCTGGCGCGTGTCCATGCGCATGTCGAGCGGCGCGTCGTAGGAGTAGGAGAAGCCCCGCTCCCAGGCGTCGACCTGCATCGAGGACATTCCCAGGTCCATGTAGACCATCTCTGGGCGTAGACCTTCGCCGTGCAGGGCCCGAAGCCCTGCCGATAGCTCGCCGTTGAGGAAGCGCGTCGCGCAGGGGGCCGCCGTCGCAAAGGCCTCGAAGCGGGCCGCCGCGGCGGGATCGCGGTCGATGCAGACCAGCGTCCCCCCCGGTCCCAGCGCGGCGGCGAGCAGGCGCGCGTGGCCGCCGCCGCCGAAGGTGCAGTCGACGGCGGTCTCGCCGGGCCGCGGCGCGAGCAGCTCGGTCAGCTCGGCGGCGAGGACGGGTTTGTGCTCGGTGGGCATATAGACAAGGTTTGCGCGCTCGCGCGGCCGGGCGTCGGGGATCGGGGCGTGCGCTCGCGCGGCCATCTCACTCAGGCGCCCCGTTCGCGGCCAGGCCCTCGGCGATCTCCGGCGCCGCGGCGTCCAGCTCGGACTCCTGCTTCGCCCAGGCCTCGGCGTTCCAGATCTCCAGGTACTCGCCGGCGCCGATCACGACGCAGGCGGCGTCGAGCCCGGCGTGCTCGATCAGCGGCCTGGGGACGCGGATCCGCCCGGCCGAGTCAAGCGTCTCGTCGAAGGAGCCGCCGTGGAAGCGGCGGCGCAGCTGGCGGGCGTCCCGGCCGAAGGGGCTGTGCGGGGAGAGGAAGCGGTCGGAGAGCCGCTCGAACTCGCCGGTCGTGTGCACCCAGACGCAGGGGTCGAAGCCCTTGGAGAGAACGATGCCGTCAGCGAGGGCGGCCCGGAACCTGGAGGGAACGGTGAGGCGATCCTTGGAATCGAGACTGTGCTCGTAGAGGCCCCGAAATGCCACGCCGGTTCCTTTCCGCGCGAGCTGGTGAGCGTGTCTGGGAAGAGTTGGGGCCGGAGTGATGAGGTGGGAGGAACCTCACCACCCCGGCCCTGGGCTTCAACTCGAGCGGCACAGTACCCCACTTTCTCCCACTTTGCAACACAAGCCCCCAATGCAACGGCGGTTGCACCACGCCCGCGCCGGTTCTGGGCCGTATCCAGAGGTGCGATTTCCCCTACCGGGATAGGCCCTCAGAAGCCGCCCAGCAGCACGTCGGCGTTGGCGATCAGGGCGGCGGCGATCATGAGCAGGACCGAGGGGACGAGGACGAGGGCGACGACGAGCTGGATCTTCGGCGCGGCGCGGGCGGCGCGCTCCTCGACGGCGCGGCGCTGCTGGCGGCGCAGGGCGCTGGCCTGGCGGCGCACCTGGTCGGCGAGCGGCGAGCCGTAGCGGCGCGAGCGCTCGATCGCGGCGCAGAGCGCCGCCACCTCGTTGCCGGGTACGCGCTCGCGCAGCGAGGCGAGCACCGCGGCCAGCGGCCGGCCGCACTCCAGCTCGGCGACGCAGATGCGCAGCTCCTCGGCCAGCGGCCCCTCCCCCGCCCGGGCGACCTCGGCGAGGCCGGCGGCCGGGCCGCGCCCGGCGGCGGCGCCGACCGCGAGCAGGTCGAGCGCGTCGGGGAGGGCGGCGACGAGGCGGCGGCGGCGCAGGCGCTCGCGGCGCTCGCGCAGGGCGTCGGGAGCCAGCAGGCCGGCGGCGGGCAGCCCGATCGCGACCGGCACGGCGAGGTGGCCGGGAGCGGCCGGCGCCGCCACCAGCGCCGCCAGACCGCCCAGGCAGGCGCAGGCGAGGCGAGCCGGCAGCGCCCTCAGCGCCCTCTGTCTCACTCCACCACCCGCGAGAGGCGGCGGATCGCGACGAAGCCGGCGAGCTGCAGCGCGGCGGCGAGCGCGAGCAGGACCGCGGCGGCCGGCGTGGCGAGGACGCCGGGTAGGAAGCCCGGTTGCAGCAGCTCGGCGAAGAGGGCGCCGCCGCTAGGCATCGCGACGACGAGCAGGCCCGTGAAGCGCGCCTGCGAGGTGGCGGCGCGGGCATCGTCGGCGACCCGGTCGCGCTCGGCGGCGCCCGCGGCGAAGCGCCGCAGCAGCCCGGCCAGATCGCCGCCGGCGAGCCGCTGGCTGAGCAGCGCCGCGGCGAAGGCGTCGACCCGCCCCGAGCGCATGCGGCGCCGCCAGGCCGCCACCGCGTCGGCGGTGGGCGAGCCCAGGTCCAGCTCGGCGCCGAGGCGGGCCATCTCGACGGCCGGCGGCCCGTCCAGCGAGCCGGCCGCGGCCGGCAGCGAGGCGCGCAGCGAGCGACCGGCGCCGAGCGAGTCGGCGACCGCCAGGGCGACGTCGGGCAGCGCCCGCTCGACGGCGGCGCGGTAGCGGCGCCGTCGCGCCCGGATCGCCGCGCCGGCCAGCGCCGGCCCCGCCACGGCCAGCGGCAGGGCGACCGCCGACCCGCCCAGCAGCCACCCGCCGGCGATCGCCGCCAGCGTGCCCAGCGCCGCGAGGCGGCGGCGCTCCGGGCGGGTCGGCGAGTACCCCTCGCGGCCGGCGCGCCGCAGCGGCTCCAGCGCCGCCCGCACCCAGGCGGCGAGCGCCGGCGTCGCCAGCACGGCCTCGCGCGCCCCCACCGCGGCCAGGGCGCCGGCCGCCGCGCCGGCCGCCGGCAGCAGCAACCCCGCGCCCTCAGCCATGCCCAAGGGCGCGGACCGCGGTCGCGCCGGCGACCCTCGCCACCTCGGCGATCTCGGCGACGCGGCGGCTCCCGTCCGCTCGCCGCTCCAGGTGCACGACGAGGTCGATGCCGCGCCGCACCTGCTCGGCGATCGCCTCGTGCGGCAGGCCCAGCCCCGCCATCAGCGCCAGCGTCTCCAGCCTGGCCAGGGCGTCGGCGGGCGAGTTGGCGTGCACGGTCGAGAGCGCCCCGTCGTGGCCGGTGTTGAGCGCGGTCAGCAGGTCGAGCGCCTCGGGGCCGCGCACCTCGCCGATCACGATCCGGTCGGGACGCATGCGCAGCGCGTTGCGGAGCAGGTCGCGCACGGTCACCTCACCGCGCCCCTCGACGCTGGCCGGCCGGCTCTCCAGGCGCACCACGTGCGGCTGGCGCAGGCGCAGCTCGGCGGCGTCCTCGATCGTCACCACCCGCTCGGCCGGGCCGACGAAGCCGGAGAGGGCGTTGAGCAGCGTCGTCTTGCCCGAGCCGGTGCCGCCGCTGACCAGCACGCTGCGCCGTCCCGCCACGGCCCCCTCGAGCAGCTCGCGCTGGGCGCGCGAGAGGGTGCCCAGCTCGACCAGCTCGTCCGGCCCCGGCCGGCTGGCGCCGAAGCGCCGGATCGAGAGCGCCGGGCCGTCGACGGCCAGCGGCGGGATCACCGCGTTGACGCGCGAGCCGTCGCCGAGGCGGGCGTCGACCATCGGGCTCAGCTCGTCGATGCGGCGCCCCAGCGGCGCCAGGATCCGCTCGATCGCGTTGCGCAGCTCCTCCTCGCCGGGGAAGCGGACGGCGGCCTCCTCGATCCTGCCGCCGCGCTCGACGTAGACGCGGTCGGGGCCGTTGACCATCACCTCCTCCACCGCGGGATCGGCGAGCAGCTCCTCGAGCGGGCCGAGGCCGACGGTGTCGCGGACGATCCGCGCCGCCACCGCCTCCCGGTCCTCGCCGCCGAGCAGCGCCGCCCGCTCCTCGACCAGGTCGCGGACCTCCTCCTCGAGCGCCGCCGCGGGCGCCTTCCCCGCCGCGACCGCGACCCGCCGCCGCTCGAGGAGGCGCTCCCGCAGCGACCCGGCCAGCTCTTCGACGTGCCGCTCCCTGCTCACCTCAGCCCCCCGGCAGCAGCGTGATCCGGCGGGCGAAGCTCTCGGCGGCGATCAGGCGCAGCGCCTGGCGCCTGGTCAGCCCCAGGGTCGCGGCCGAGGCGCCGCCCGGGCCCGGGCCGTCGGCCCCCGGGCCCAGCGCAAGCAGCGGCACCCCGGCCGCGGCCACGAAGGTCCGCCCCCGCCCGGAGGCGCCCGGTTCGGTCGTGATCACCACGTCGACCCGGGCGCCGCGCGGCGCCGGGCCGGCGGCGAGCAGCGCGCCCGCCCCGGCGACGGCGATCTCGACCGGGCGGCGGTGGCCCTCCAGGGCGACGCCGGCCGGGCCCTTCCGGCGGCGCGGCGGGCGCAGCTGGGCGGCGAGCAGGTAGGAGCCGGCCGGCAGCGCCGTCGCGGGCGCCAGGCCGAGCGCCTCGCCCGGCGCCGCCAGGGCGCCGGGCGGGACGAAGCGCGCCGGCACCCGCCGCACCTCGAGCGCCGCCGCGACCTCGCGCGGGCCGATCGCCCGGCCGGCGGGAAGCTCGCCGCTCAGCACGACCACCGGGCGCAGCGGCCCGTAGCCGCGCGCGACGCTGGAGCCGTAGCCGTCGGCCAGCGCCGCGGCGAGGACGGCGCAGAGCAGCGCCAGCGCCAGGAAGCAGGCGGCGCGGGCGCGGCGGCTCATGCCGCCAGTCCCGCCTCGGCCGCGGCGTCGACGAGGGGCAGCTCGAGCGCGGCGAGGGTGCCGGTCGCGGAGCGGCGCAGGGCAAAGCGCCCGCCGTGCGCGGAGGCGATCCGCCGCACGACGGCCAGCCCGTGGCCGCGGCGCCCGCGGCCGGAGAGCCGCGCCATCGCCTCGGCCGGGCTGCCGCGCCGCGAGCGGGGGCGCCGCTCGCGGCCGGAGTCGACGACGGCGATCCGCAGCCGCCCCTGGCGGCGCCGCGCCGCGACGACGACGGTCGGGCCGCCGTGCTCGATCGCGTTGACGATCAGGTTGTCGAGCGCCTGGGCGAGCCCCCGGCGGTCGCCGGCGACGATGGCGCGACCGGCGTTCCAGCGCAGCTCCAGCGACGCCTCGCCGAGCCTCGCCCGCGCCTGCCAGCGGCCGACCGCCGAGTGCGCCAGCGCCTCGGCGTCGAGCGACCCCCAGGCCGGGAGGGGGGAGCCGCCGTTGATCTCGCGGTCGAGCCTTTCCAGGGCCGCCGCGGCGAGCTCCATCGCGTCCTCGCGCGGCCCCGGCGCCGGCACCCCCGGCCCGGAGGCGAGGGCGACCGCCTGGAGCGGCCGGCGCAGCTCGTGCAGAGCCTCGTTGAGCGCCGAGCGCCGCCGGCCGGCGCGCAGGCCCTGGGCGGCGACGGTGGCGGCCATCGAGACGACCACCGGCCAGGCGGCGAGGATCTGCGCCGGGTCGGTCATCCGTCGATCAGCCTGTATCCGTAGGCCCACGCGTTGACGACGAAGCGCCCGTGCTCGGGGTCGAGCTTGCGGCGCAGCCGGCTCGCGTGCGAGTCGAGCGTCCGGGTCCGGGCCGCGGTGCGGTAGCCCCAGACCGCCTCCAGCAGCTCGCGCTTGGAGAAGACCCGCGCGGGGTCGCTGGCGAGCACCCGCAGCAGGCCGAACTCCTTGTTGGAGAGCGCCACCTCGCGCTCGCCCACCCAGACCTTGCGCCGCCCCGGGTCGACGACGATCTCGCCGACCCGGCAGGGCCCTTCCCGCTCGCCGAGGCGGCGCCGCAGCACGGCCCCGATCCGCGCCCGCACCTCTTCGTAGGCGAAGGGCTTGACGACGTAGTCGTCGGCGCCGCAGTCGAGGCCGCGGACGCGGTCGGCGTCGGCGCCGCGCCCGGTCAGCACGATCACCGGCAGACCGGGATCGAAGCGCGAGGTGACCCCGTCGGACGCGCGGATCTCACGCAGCACGTCCAGCCCGGAGGCGTCGGGCAGGGTGAGGTCGAGGAGGAGCAGATCGGGTTGGTTGAAGCGGCAGAGCCGCAGCGCGTCCGAAGCGCTCGGCGCCGGCATCACCGCGAAGCGATCCGCGGTCAGGTGGTCGCAGAGCAGCTCCAGCGTCGGCGCGTCGTCCTCGCAGACGACCAGGCTGGCGAGCTCTCGGCGCTGTGGCAGCATGGCCCTCTAAGGGCGCGGCGGCGAAATCTCTCCCCCCTCCGCGGCGGGAATCTCCATCACCGCCCGGGCGCCGCGGCAGAGAACCACGCGCCTTGCGGGAACCGCGCGGCGGACGAGCAGGGGCGCCCCGGACGCGTCGAGGAAGTGGAGGTCGAGCGGGAAGCGCATGCCGAAGGTGTGCACGCAGGAGCAGCGCGGGATCAGCAGCCCGCCGCCGGCGCGCCCGCGCTCGAGGCGGGCGAGGCCGAGCAGGCGCGCCCGCGGGCCGCGCGCCACGCGCAGCTCGCGGCCGCACACCGCGGCGCGCGGAAGCCGCCGCAAGCGGGGCGAGAGCGAGTCGACCACACCCACCCAAGCCCCCCGCCACCGAACCTCTCCCCCCGCCACCACCCCGAACCGCATCGATTTCTTCCCCTGGGAGGGGAAGAAATCGATGCGGTTCGGGGGCGGGTGCAAACGCTCATTCAGGCACGGCCACGCACCGGCATGGGACTACGATGAACGGCATGATCCAGCACCTGCTCCCGCTGGGCTTGCGTGAGCGGATGGGCTTCAACCGTGGATAAGAAAGCGACCCGCAGAGGGAACTACGAGTCTGGCTCCGATTACGTCCTCGAGTACGGCGAGCTGCGCTTCGCCTTCAACGAGGACGACTTCGGGCAGCGCGTCGAGCAGGCCGCCGTCAAGCTCGGCTTCGTCGGCCAGGGGCTCAGCGAGGGGGAGCTGGAGGACCTGCTCGACCTCGCCGTCAGCGGCGAGATCGCCGAGCCCAGCTCGCGCCTGGGCGAGCACATCAACGAGAACTGGGACGACCTGGTCGGCCCCGCCAACCGCAGCCTCGTGCACTGGCTGCGCCGCCTCGTCTTCCGCGGCGCCTGGCTGGACCAGCGGGTCAAGGAGGGAGAGCTGGACGTCGTCTTCGACGAGCGCACCCAGACCTTCGGCTACGTCCAGCCCGAGCGCAGCGCCGAGCCGATCGAGCTCAGCAAGGAGCCCTCGTGGCGGCGCATCGCGTACCGGCGCTAGCGGCGCTCAGGCAGGTCGCTCGAACGCGGCCACGACGGTGAGGGAGCCCTTGGCCTCCTGGGCCGGGCTGGCGTCGAGGATCTCCCGCGCCGCGTCGGCGTCCTCGAGTTTGGCCAGCGAGTCGACGAGGAGGGTCACGTCTTCGCCGTCCTCGGCGCGGCGCACGGCCTGGGCCAGGGCGTCGCTGGCGTGGCGAGCCTGGCCGGCGGCGACGATCTCCGCCTCGGGCGCCTCGCGGCGCCAGTCGGCCAGCTCCTCGGGGCTGGGGTCGACGAGCAGCGCGATCGGGTCGGGGCCGCCGGCGCCGGAGAGCCCGGCCGCGACCTCGCGCAGCAGCTCGGTGCAGGCGGCCCGGCTCTCGCCGTAGACGAGCGCCTGGCGCCCCGGCGGCGGGGTGAGCAGGTCCTCGACGCGCAGGCCCTTGCGGCGGCCGAAGCGCCGGCGGCGGCGGCGCGGGCGGGCGGGCTCGGCGGGCGGCTCGGCGGCGGCGTCCGGGGGGCGCGCGTCCCGCCCGGCGCGCCGGGCGGCCGGCTTCTCCCCCTCCGCGCGCGGCGACGCCGGCTTCTCCGCCACCGAGGACTCGCCGCGCAGCAGCTGTTCGACCAGGTCCTCGCGGCGCAGCAGGCGATAGCTCTCGACCCCCGCCTTGGCGGCGAGGGCGTGCAGCTCGGCGATGTGCTTGGACTCCAGCTCTGCCTTGTTCATCGAGGCGGCAGGTTATTGCAGGCGCTACCCGTCGCGTCCGGCGGCGAGGGCGCCGGCCGGGTCGATGCCCGCCTCGGCCGCCGCGGCGGGCCAGGCCTCGGCGGCCCGCTTGACCTCGCGGCGCGACCAGCCCAGCTCGCCGCCCAGCGCCGCCGCCACCGCCCGCGCCGGCTCGGCGCCGCGCAGCCCGGGCGCCGCCAGCAGGCCGAGCCGGGTGCGGCGCAGCAGCACGTCGGCGACGCTGCGCGCCTGCTCGTGGCGGGCGGCGAGCACCGCCTCGGCCAGCAGGTCGGGGCGGCCCGGCACGATCGGCTCGGCCAGCTCGGGGTCCTCGCGAGCGAGCGCCAGCACCTTGCGCGCCGCGTGTCCGTAGCGGAAGGCGAGCTGGGCGAGCGCCTCCTCCCCCACCCCCTCGGGGGCCTCGAGATCCTCCGGACGGGCCTCCATGCCGAGCGGGATCTCGGCCGTGCGGCAGGGCGCCTCGCGCCCCTCGCGCTCGACCAGGCGGTCGACCGTCTGCTTCGCCATCCGCCGCCAGGTGGTCAGCTTGCCGCCGGTGATCGTCAGCATCCCCGACGAGGTCTCATACAGCTCCGCCCGGCGCGAGATGTCGACCGACTTCTTCGGGTCGCCGGTGGCGATCAGCGGCCGCACCCCGGCATAGGCGCCGACCAGGTCGCCGGCGCCGAGCGAGACGCCGAAGAACCCGTTGACCGCCTCGAGCAGGTACTCGACTTCCGCCTCGCCGGGCCGCGGGCGGTCGACGTCGCCCTCGTAGTCGTTGTCGGTGGTGCCGACCAGGGTGCGCCCGTACCAGGGCAGGGCGAAGATTGCCCGCCCCTCGCCGGCGGGGACGATGCAGGCGGCCGTGCCCGTGGAGAGGTCGGCGCGGTCGAGGAGGACGTGGGTGCCGCGGCTGGGCGAGATGCGCGGCAGGTCCTCCTCGCCGACCGTCTCCTCGGGACGGATGCGATCGGCGAAGACGCCGGTCGCGTTGACGACGTTCTCGGCCTCGACCTCGATCCGCTCGCCCGAGCCGGCCTCGACGAAGGCGACGCCGGCGGCGCGACCGTCGCGCTCCAGCACCTCGGTCACCTCGGCGCCGTTCAGCGTCGCCGCGCCGAAGCGCTCCGCCTCGCCCAGCACGGTCAGGGTCAGCCGCACGTCGTCGGTCTGGCAGTCGTAGAAGAGGTAGGCGCTCTGCGGGTCGCGCGGCGCCAGCGCGGGGACCAGCTCGAGCACCTCGTCGCGGTCGATCGTGCGGTGGCGGTCGGGCGACCAGTAGAAGTCCTCGTCCACCTCCCTGGCGGAGCGCATCTCGCGGCGGCCGCGGCCGACCCGCGTGGTCGCCATCACGTCGTACATGTTGAGCCCGAGCCCGACGCGGCGGTCGCGCCGCTCCTCGCCGAAGGCCGGCACCAGGAAGGGCGTCGGGTAGACGAGGTGCGGCGCCAGCTGGACCATCAGCTGGCGCTCCAGCAGCGCCTCGCGGACGAGGCCGAGGTCGAGGTTCTGCAGGTAGCGCAGGCCGCCGTGGACCATCTTCGAGGAGCGGCTGGAGGTGCCTTCGGCGTAGTCGCCGCGCTCCAGCAGCGCCACCGAGTAGCCGCGCGAGGCGGCGTCGAGGGCGACGCCGGCGCCGGTGATGCCGCCGCCGATCACGACGACCTCGAAGCGCTGCCCGGCGATCGCCTCGATTGCGGCGGCGCGCGACAGCATCAGCCGAGGAAGGCGGTGGTCTGCTCGACCGGCGGGCGCTCCGGCGGGTCCTTGCGCTGGCGCGGCCAGCCGAGGTGCAGGAGGCCGACGAAGCGCTCGGAGTCGGGCAGACCGACGGCGCCGCGGCCGCCGGTCGAGCGCAGCAGGCCGGGCGTGCGCCAGTAGCCGGCCAGGCCGCGGGCGTGGGCGCTGAGCAGGACGATGTAGGAGGCGACCGCGGTGGCGTGCAGGTCCTCCTCGTTCTGGATCGGGTCGGGGCCGAGCACGCAGGAGACGACGACCAGCGTCGGCGCGCGGTCGAGCTTCGCGGCCCCCTCCGGCCCGGCCGCCCGCTTGAGGCGCTCCAGCGCCTCCGGGCCGACGACCCGGAAGCGCCACGGCGCGGTCAGGTTGTGGTTGGGCGCCCAGCGGGCCAGATCCAGCAGGGAGAGGATCTCCTCGCGGTCTAGCGGCTCGGGGGCGAAGGCCTTGTGCGTGCGCCGCGTGCGGATCGCGGTCTCGACGTCCACGCCTGCAACATAGCCGGGTGGGATTCGGGCACCGCGCCTCGTCCCGCCCCGCGCCGGGCCCGCGGGCGCGCCGCTACCAGCCGAAGCGCCGTCCCAGCCACCAGGGGGCGCCGATCGCGGCGGCGGTGGCGGCGAAGCCGACCCCCAGCGGCGTCCAGGGCGAGGGCGAGCCGCCGCTCGCCTCGATCGGGCTCGCCCGGGGCGTCGGCGCCGGCTCGCCCTCGGCCTCCGGGATCCCCTCGGGGATCGCGGGCGGCGCCGAGCCCTCCGGCAGCGGCGGCGGCGCCGGGACGGCGCCGCTCCCCCCGCCCCCGCTCGCGGGCGGGACCGACGGGATCGCGCCGGAGCCGGCGGGCGGGGCGGCGCCGATGCCGGGCGAGGGGGCGCGGCTGGAGGGGGGCGCGATCTGCGGCGCCGGGGCGTCCCGCGGCTGCCGCTCGCGCGGCGGCGCCGCGACCGGCAGCGCCTCGCCGGCGACGGCGACCAGCGCCTCGCCGGTCACCCAGACCGGCGTCTGGTCGCTGGAGGCCGAGTAGGCGAAGTGGCCGTCGGCGGCCTGGCGCGCGGTGAGGTAGTCGAGGGCGCTGCGGTCGCCGCTCGCGACCCGCGCCGGGTCGGCGCCCACGGCGAGCATCCCCTGCGCCGCCCAGGCGGTCGACTGCGAGTTGACCGCGCCGCCGGCGCCGACGACGAAGCCGCCGCTGGAGCGCTGGTGGCGGCGCAGGTAGGAGAGCCCGCGCTGGGCCGCCTCGGAGCCGGGCATCGCCTGCATCGCGGCGCCGGTGACGTCGGCGTTGCTGGGCTGGCCGGGCATGTCCCCCCAGCCGCCGTCGGGGTTCTGCACCTTGCCGAGCCAGGAGAGCGTCCGCTCCAGGCCCCCGTCGGCGCCGCTCGCCCGCAGGGCGATCGCGCTGTAGGCGGTGGTCCCGGGCCAGCCCGCGAAGGAGCCGTTCTCGGCGCGCCGGCCGCGCAGCTCCGCGACCAGGTTGCGGCCGCCGAAGGAGCGCGCCTCGGCGCCGGCGGCCTCGAGGGCGAGGATCGTGCGAGCGAGGTCGCCGGGGCTGCGCAGCTCGCCGACGCTGGCGCGGAGGAAGTCGACCGGCGTGCGGCCGGAGCGGCTGAGGTCGAGCGGGTTGGTCCCCGCCGCGGCCAGACCCAGCATCGCCCAGCCGGTGATCTCGGCCCCCGACGCGTCGCCCGGGGAGGCGCCGAAGCCCCCGTCGGCGTTCTGCTGGCGCTCCAGCCAGGCGGCGGCGCGTCCGGCGTCGGCGGCGCCCGCCGGGGCCGGCAGGGCGGCAGGCAGCAGCAGGGCGAGCAGGAAGGCGGTGGCGAGGGCCGGCCGGCGCCACTGGAAGCGCTCGCGGAAGCGGACCAGCATCCGCACCATTGCCGGCCCCGCGACCAGGGCGAAGGCGACGTTGCCGAGCGCGTGCGCCGCGTCGAAGGGGATCGCGCGGGCCTCCAGCGCGAGGAAGCGCTGCCAGGAGAGCTCTCCACCGTAGGTAGCCATCAGCGAGAAGTTCAAGAGCAAACCGTAGGCGATCGCGGCGAAGCCGCAAGTGGCGGCCAGCGCGAAGCGACCGGCGTTGCGCCCGCCCAGCGCCAACGCCGCCCCCAGCGTCCCGCAGAGGCCCCAGCCCAGCATCTGCCACGGCGTCCAGGGCCCCTGGCCGAACCAGAAGTTGGAGACGAGCCCGGTCAGGGCGCCGACGGCGAACCCGGGAGCCGGGCCGAGCGCGTAGCCGGCGAAGACGACGATGTCGGTGGTCGGCTTGACGCTGGGGAAGGCGGCGAAGGCGATCCGCCCGGCGATCGCCAGCGCGGCCAGCGCGGCGACCAGGGCGACCACCTGCGCCGGCGGCCGCGAGCGCTCGTACCAGGCGAACCCGCCCAGCAGCACCGCGACGAGGATCGCGAAGCTGCCCAGCTGCCACGACATCAGCCCCCCCCTTCGCGAATCTGCATTTGCCCGGGCACAGGCGGGGTAAATGCAGATTCGTGAGAGGGGAGGAGGGCGGCGGCGCCCTGCTCGGGGGTGACGACGCCGGGCAGGTCGAGGACGCGGGCGACCTCGGTGGCGAAGTACCAGCCGCCGGAGAGGACCTCGGCCGCGGGCCCGTCGGCGATGACGGCGCCGTCGCCGAGCAGCACGACGCGCTCGGCGAAGGCGGCGGCGAACTCGACGTCGTGGGTGGCGACGAGGACGCCGGCGCCGCGGCCGGCGAGCCGCTCGATCAGCTCGACGAGGTCCGCCTTGCGGGCGCGGTCCATGCCGCGCGTGGGCTCGTCGAGGGCGACGAGCGCCGGCAGCTCCTCCCCTTCCATCCGCCCGGCCAGCGCGATCGCCAGCGCCAGCCGCTGCCGCTCGCCGCCGGAGAGGTCGCGCGGGTCGGCGTCCACCGCCCGCTCGAGCCCCACCCCACGCAGCGCCGCCAGCCCCTCGTCGCCCGCTAGCTCGTCGCCGACCCGCTCCCGCACCAGGTAGTCGCCCGGGTTCTGCGTCAGCAGCGCGATCCCGGCCGGGGCCTCGGCCCTGCCCCGCACCGGCTCGACCAGCCCGGCGAGCGTGCGCAGCAGCGTGCTCTTCCCCGCGCCGTTGCGCCCCATCAGCGCCACCCGCTCACCGCGCCCCAGGCACAGGTCGATGCCCTTGAGGACGTCGTGGTCCCCGTCGTGCCGCGACAGCTCCACCCATAGATCCCGGACCTTCAGGGCCGTGACGGGAGAGGAGCCGGACCCCCTCCGAACGGCTTGTGCTTTTTCGGCAGCCCGCCCACGGTCAGATCGCGACCCTCCACCGAAAAGGTTGAGAGAGGAGGGGGCCCGGCTCCCCTCCCCCCCGCGCTCATTCGATTCGAGCGTGCGGCGCGCGTCGCGGACGCCGACGGGGAGCGGCTCGATGCCGCAGAGGGAGAAGAGGCGGGCGGCGGGGGTCCCCAGGGCCGTGTCGGCCTCCTGCGCCCAGGCGAGGAAGTCGCGCGGGGGGCCGTCGAAGGCGACCCCGCCGTCCGCCATGGCGACCACGCGGTCGGCGGCGGCGAGGCAGCGCTCGAGGCGATGCTCGGCGAGCAGGACGGTGACCCCCCACTCCTCGTTTAGCCGACGCAGCAGCCAGATCAGCTCGTCGCCGGCGACGGGGTCGAGCTGGGAGGTGGGCTCGTCGAGGAGGACGAGGCGGGGACGGGTGACGAGCGCCGCGGCGAGGGCGACGCGCTGCAGCTCGCCGCCGGAGAGGGTGTCGACCGTGCGGCCGAGCAGGTGCGGGACGGCGAGGGCCAGGGCGACCTCCTCGACGGCTCGCGCGCGCTCTCTGGGCGGATCGCCGCGCAGCTCCAGGGGCAGCTCGATCTCGGCGGCGACGGTGGTCGAGACGACCTGCGTCTCGGGGTCCTGGGCGACGTAGCCGACCGCGGCGGCCAGCTCGCCGGGGCCGCTGGCGAGCGCGTCGACGCCGGCCACCTCGACGCTCCCCTCGATCTCGCCGCCGTGGAAGTGCGGGACGAGCCCGCAGGCGGCCCGCAGCAGGGTCGACTTGCCGCTCGCCGAGCGCCCCGCGAGGAGCACCAGCTCGCCGCCCCCGAGCCGCAGCGAGACGTCGCGCAGCGCCGGGCGCCCGGCCCCCGGATACGCATAGCCGACCCCGCCCAGCGCCAGCACCACCCCTCCTTGCCCCGCGAACTGCGCGAACTGCATCAACTTCTCCCCCCAGGAGGGGGAGAAGTTGATGCAGTTCGCGGAGTTCGCGGAGTTCGCGCAGTTCGCGGGTTGGAGGGGAGCGGGGCGAGGCCGGCGAGGGCGACGGTCAGGGCGACGGCGAGGGTCGCCGGGCCCGCGCCCACCGACACGGCCGGGTACTCCTGGAAGGCGTCGGCCCCGAGCAGCTTGCCGGCGATGGCGATGACGAGGACCAGCGCCCCGGCGAGGTAGAACCGCCCGTCGTGCCGCGACGAGCCCCTCCCTCGGGCCGCCGGCGCCAGGGCCCGCTTCGAGCGAGGTGGCCCCAGAACGGTCCTGGTGGCGTCGAGCGAGTAGCCGCGCAGCTCCAGGGTCGCCGCGACGTCCACCGCGCGATCGAGCGAGCCGGCGAGGAGGCGACGGGCGAGCGGGGCGCGGCCGGCCGGGGCGGCGCCGGGGCCGCGCAGGCGCGCCGCGTCGCGCAGGCGGCCCGCGTCCGCGGCGGCGACCGGCACGAGGCGTGAGACCAGCGTCGCGGTCAGCGCCGAGCGCCCCGCCAGCGGCCGCACGGCGCGCAGCACGCGGTCGGGGTCCACGCAGGCCGAGTAGACGCCGAAGGCGACCATCGCCACCGCGGCGCGCAGGCCGAGCACGGCGCCGGCGGAGATCGCCTCGGCGGTGATCGCGTCGCTGAGCAGCGGCCACTCCCCGACCCGCGCCAGCACCGTCTCGCCGCGGCCGACGACGAGCGCGTTGACGGCGACGATCAGCAGGGCGAGGGTGAGGCCCATCCAGAGCGCCGCGCGCACCGCCGCCCGCGCCCCGGCCAGCCACCCGGCGAGGACGACGGCGAGCCCGGCGGCGCCGAGCACGATCGGGCTCGAGTAGAGGAAGGCGACCGCGGCGAGCGCCCCCAGGTAGGCGATCGCCGCCCCCGGCGAGGCGGACTGCAGCGGCGCGCCCGGCCGCGGCGCGTAGGCGAAGGGCGACCTCATCGGACCGGCAGCGCCGCCTCCCCGTCGGCGTCGACGGCGACCGCGTAGCGGTCGCGCAGGAAGCCCTCGGCGAGCAGAGCGGCGGCGGCCTCCACGCCGGCCGCGCTCGTCCCGGTGACCAGCCAGGTCGGCGGCTCCTCGCCGCGGCGCGTCGCCGCCACCAGGCCGGCGTCGGCGCCGAAGCGCCGCGCCACCGCACCGCGCTCGTCGAGCCCGCGCAGGGCCCGCCCCCCCGCGGCGAACTCGGCGAAGACGCCGCTGGTCCGCACGCCCTCCTCGACCAGCGCCGCGTCGCGGTCCCCGCGCAGCCGCGCCCACGGCCCGACCAGCACCCGGATCGCCTCCGCCGGGGAGCCGCGCACCAGCGTCGCGCCGGCCTCGCGCAGCCGGCGCCTCACCGCGGCGCAGGTCGCCGCCGCGCCGCGGCAGAGCAGCGCGGTCGGGTGGCGCTCGCCTTCGTAGCCGCCGGCGAAGGGCTGCGGCCAGGCGCCGACCGCCGCTGCGACCCGCTCGCCGACCGTCCAGTCGCGGTGGTCCCACCAGACCGACTCGCCGCCGCGCACCCGGTACTCGCCGGCCCCGACCGGCGACCAGAGGCCGTTGACGTAGAAGAACCAGTCGCGCCCCCCGGCGCCCTCCCCTTCGAGGCCCTCGATCGAGCTGACGAAGCCGCCGCCGTAGCGGGTCTCGATCTCGGCGCCGCGTTCGAGCACGCGAATCGCCGTGTCGGACTCGGTCACGTCATCGATCTCGCGGTGGAGCACGGGCGCCGCGCCGTAGTCGCGCGTCACCGTCAGCTCGACCCCGCCGACGTCCTCGCCGGGGCCGAGGCCGCAGCCGGCGGCCGCGAGCGCCGCACCGAGCAGCGCGATCGCGACCGCCGTGCCGCGGCGAGCGGTCACCTACCGGGGCACTTCCCCCCCACGCATACCGCCTCGCGGTTGGAGGGGATGTCCCTGCCGTGCCGGGCGATCAGCCGCGCCGGCCCGGCGAGCGTCACCATGGCGCGACCGCGGGCGTCGGTCGGGCCGGCGGCCCCGCTCACCTTCACGCCGGCGGCCGGCTTGCGCTTCCCCTTGTCGTCGTAGGCGAAGACCCGCACCCCGAACGGCCTGCCCTTGGCGACCAGGTCGGGGGCGCGCAGGGAGAGCTCGACCGGCGTCGCTTCGAAGTCGGGCGAGAGGTACCAGAGCACTTCGTCGCCCTTCTTCACCTTCACCGATTCGCCGCCCAGCTCGGGGTTCTCGTGGTTCACCTTCAGGTACCAGAACCCCGTCGACGGCGGCACCTGGCCGCCGATCCCGCACAGCCCCAGACCGAAGTCGAAGGCGTCGGTGATCAGCAGCGGGCGCAGCGCCGCGGTGCTCTGTGCAGCCCGGATCAGCAGGCTCAGCGCGTTGGCGCCTTTCACGGTCACCCGCTTGCCGCTGCCGCCGGTGCCGGGGCCGAAGCAGCCCGCCTTCGGGCTCGCCTTGACCGCGGCCGTGCCGGCCGCGAGCGAGCGTTCGGCGAGCACCTTGCCGCCCTTGCCGACGACGCGCAGCTCCGCCCGCGGGCCCTTGGCCACGGCCGCGGCGCAGAGCGAGAGCGCCAGGATCAGGGCCAGCGAGCACGCGGCCGCCAGCCGGAATGGAACGAGTCTTGGCATCTAAGCCACCCTTTCCTCGAGGGTCGTCATGGCTGGCCGGGGACAGGTCTCCTGGCTTCCGGGTCTGTCGGCCGCGCCTTCCCGGAGATTCGGTGTCCTCTCCAGTGGCCGGCGCCGTGGCGCCCGCGACGTCCTCACCCGGTCACAGTGGCGGGACCGCGCCGGCTTCTCACCGGACTTCCCTTGACCACCGGCCGTGTCTACGGGAGCGAGTCTATACGGCCTGGGGCGATGCGAGAACTGGGTATGGACATTCCACTGTTGATCTGAAAGTCTTTAACGCTCAGATTCAGATTTCCGCCCGGTCGTCAGCAACGATCGAATGGGCGGGTCTGGACCGGGGCCCCGGGACGGCGAATGCCGCCCCGGGGCTTGACTGCTGAACGTTCGTCCACCGGTCTTGGTCCTCGCAGTGGGAGCGCTCTAGGCTCGCGGCGCAGCAGCGGCTCCAAACCGAAGGGGGACTCGATGAGGCAGGGGATGCGACTTCCGTCGCCGGCGCTGGTGGTTGCCACGCTGGCGCTCTTCGTCACGCTCGGCGGCACCGTCTACGCCGCCAAGAAGGGCAAGATCAACGGCAGGGCGATCAAGGCGAAATCGCTGCCGGGCAACCGCCTCAAGCCGGGCTCGGTGCCGGCGAACCGGCTCAAGCCGGGCACGATCCCGGTGCTGCTCGCCCAGGCGGGGCCGATCACCGGCGCCGAAGTCGACGAGCTGAGCCTCGACCAGGTGCCGAGCGCCGCCCACGCCGAGACGGCGACCACGGCGCAGAGCGCGGTCGACGCCCAGACCGCGGTCGACGCCGTCAACGCCGTCAACGCGACCACGGTCAACGGTCACGGCGCCGGCTGCCTGCCCGGCACCCAGCCCTTCGCCGGGGCCTGCTGGCAGAGCTCGGCGAGCGATACGGCGGTGAGCGCGCCGGCGGCGGCGACCTCCTGCGCGGTGCAGGGCGGGACGCTCCCCGAGGCGCTGCAGCTGGCCGCCTTCGCCCAGCAGCCGGGGGTGAATCTCGACGGTGGGGACGAGTGGAGCGGTGACGTTACGAGCTACACCGCACCTGACCTGTACAGCGTTGGGACAGTGTCAGACGCCGGTGTGGTTGCGTCCACGGCCTCAACCGACACCCGTAAATACCGCTGCGCGATCCCGCTCCTGCGCTGATCCGGCGCCGCTCGCGCCGCCCGGGTCAGGTTTCGACCAGGCCACGCTCGAGCGCGTAGCGGACCAGCTCGGCGCGGCCGGAGGCGCCCAGCTTCTGCTGGATGTGGGCGCGGTGGCTCTCCACCGTGCGGATGCTGATGTAGAGCCGCTCGGCGACCTCGGCGTTGGTGTGGCCGAGGGCGATCAGGCGCAGCACGTCGCGCTCGCGCTCGCTCAGCTCGCTCGCCCGGTCCTCGGCCTCCCCCGCGGCGAGGCGCGCCCCCAGCGCCGGCTGCAGGTAGGTTTCGCCGGCGGCGGCGCGGCGCACCGCCTGGACCAGCTCGGCGTCGGCGGCCTCCTTGAGCACGTAGCCGCGCACGCCCGCCTGCAGGGCGCGGCGCGCGAAGGCGGGCTCGTTCTGCATCGTCAGCACGACGATCTCCGTCCCCGGCGAGGCTTCGCGGATCTCGGGCACGGCGTCGAGGCTGGAGCGCCCCGGCATGTTGAGGTCGAGGATCAGCACGGCCGGCTTGTGGCCGCGCACGTAGCGCGCCGCGGCCTCGGCGTCGCCCGCCTCGGCGACGACCTCGAAGCCGGGCTCGGCGTCGAGCAGCATGCGCAGCGCGTTGCGCATCACCGTGTGGTCGTCGGCGAGGACGATCGTCGTCGTCGCGGCCTCCGCGTCCCCCTCGGCGTGCACGGCGGCGAGGTTAGCGGCGCCGCTGCCAGGGCGGTGCCCAGGTGTCATACCGTCATCTAACCCCCGCAGGCGCCGCCCGGCATCGGTGTTTTACCGCGAACTTCACCGCACCGGTTCGCTTTGAGCATTGGACCGCCGGGGGTAGGATGCGCAGGTACCGAACGAGCTCCGAGGGGAGGGCGGCGATCGCACAGGCTTACGACAGCGGGGCACTCGACGAGCGTCGCTTGCGCGAGCTGATCGACGTCGGCCGGGCCCTCGTCGCCGAGCTCGACCCGGAGGCGATCTTCCAGCAGGTGCTGGCGGTGGCCTGCCAGCTGACCGGCGCCCGCTACGCGGCCCTCGGCGTGCTCGACGAGGACCGCCACGAGCTGGAGCGCTTCATCACCCACGGCATCGACGAGGAGACGCGGCGGACGATCGGCAGCCTGCCGCGCGGGCGCGGCGTGCTGGGCCTGCTGATCGAGCAACCGCGGCCGTTGCGCCTCGGCGACGTCGGGCACCACCCCCGCTCCTACGGCTTCCCCCCCGGCCACCCGCCGATGAAGACGTTCCTCGGCGTGCCGGTGATGATCCGCGGCCACGCCTGGGGCAACCTCTACCTGACCGAGAAGGCGCGCGGCGAGTTCGACGAGGCCGATGAGCACTCGGCGATGATCCTCGCCGAGTGGGCGGCGATCGCGGTCGAGAACGCCCGCCTCTACCGCAGCGTGCGCAGCCAGCGCGACGAGATGGAGCGCGCCGTCCACCGGCTCGAAGCGACGACGGAGATCGCCCGCGCGGTGGGAGGTGAGACCGACCTCGACCGCATCCTCGAGATCGTCGTCAAGCGCGGCCGGGCGCTGGTCGAGGCGCGCTCGCTGCTGATCCTGCTGCGCGACGGCGAGGAGCTGGTCGCCGCCTCGATCGCCGGCGAGGGCGCCGAGGCGATGTCCGCGGCCCGCATCCCGCTCGCCGGCTCGGTCCCCGGCCAGGTGCTCGAGGCGCGCGAGCCGCGCCGCATCCACGACCTCGACCCCAGCCTGATGGCCCGCCCGGGCAGCCAGGAGGCGGGCGTGACGGCGCTGCTCGTGCCGCTGCTCTTCCGCGGCCGGTCGCTCGGCGCGCTCGTGGCCCTGGACCCGCTCGGCCGCGACGCCGGCTTCAGCGACGAGGACGAGCAGGTGCTCGTCTCCTTCGGCGCCAGCGCCGCCACCGCGGTCGCCACCGCCCAGTCGGTGGCCGCGGACCGCACCCGCGACCGCATCGCCGCCACCGAGCGCGAGCGCGGCCGTTGGGCGCGCGAGCTGCACGACGAAACGCTGCAGAGCCTCGCCGGCCTGCGCGTGCTGCTCTCCGCCGCCCGCCGCAGCGACGCCGTCGAGGCCGAGCGCCTGCTCACTCAGGGGATCGAGCAGGTCGACACGGCGATCGCCGAGATGCGCCGCCTGATCGCCGACCTGCGCCCCAGCACGCTCGACGAGCTCGGCCTCGGCGCCGCCCTGGAAGCCCTCGGCGAACGCCTCGCGGCGGGCGACGCGATCGAGGCGGAGATGAGCCTCGACCTCGACTTCCACTCCGGCCGCGCCCCGAGCCGCCTGCTCGCGGAGATCGAGGACACCGTCTACCGCCTGGTCCAGGAGGCGCTCAACAACGCCGCCCGCCACGGCGGCATCGACCGCGCCCGCGTCGAGGTGATCGAGAAGGACGGCCAGCTCCACGTCCAGGTCAGCGACGAGGGCGACGGCTTCGACCCCGAGGCGAGAAGCGAGGGCTTCGGCCTGGTCGGCATGCGCGAACGCGTCGACCTCGCCGGCGGCACCCTCGACGTCCGCAGCGCCCCCGGCCAGGGCACCACGATCGCCGCCGTCCTCCCCGCGACGCACCGCGAGGACGACGCGGAGGCGGTGGCCTGAGGCGGCCGGGTGGGGCGGCGAGCGTCAGGACCAGGCCCCGCCCGATCGCCTCGTGCTCCCGCCGAACCTGACCGAACTGCATCGACTTCTGCACCTGTCAGGTGCAGAAGTCGATGCAGTTCGCCGCCCTACAGGCCCCTGACGCTGCCGACCTTGGCGCAGATGGCCAGGGCCCGTGCGAACTCCTGGCTGCCGGTGGCGTTGTTGACGAAGCCGGCCCATCCCTCCGTGCCGAATTCGATGCTGCCGCGCTTTGACGGATAGGAGCTGTTCACGTTCTGGCCCAGCGCTTCGGAGGTGCTGTAGATCCCGCCTCCGACCACGCGGTAGCCGGGCTCGCAGTCGACCTGCACCCCCGCCTGTTCGCCGGGTTCGATCAAGAAGGCTTCGCCTTCCTCGTACACCAGCTCCCCGATCGCAGCCCTGCCCGGGGGTCCCTGGGGCCCCGGAGGGCCCAGCGGCCCTGCTGCGCCCCTCAGCCCCCTCGGAAGCTGTCCGGCCCGGAAGTCCCTCGCCAGCAGCGAGCGGTCCTTGACCTTCCGGCTGTTCACGGAGTTGTTCTTCAGCTGCCTGCCGCCGACGCTGTTCTTCGGCAGCTGGCTCGCCGCAAATGCAGCCCCGCCACCGAGCAGCAGGAAGACCGAGATGGTCGACATCACATTTGCGTACGTGAACGACTTGCGTATTTGCTTCAACGAGCCTCCTTGGTCGCGGACAAGGACACTCACCGTGCGCCGCCGAAGCAAGCGCACGAGCCGTGCCCCCCATCACCTTCGGAAATCATTGCAGTTTGGTTTAAGAATTGTTTTGTCGGCGGCGACCCACTCCGCCACTTTTGCCGGCCCGTGACCCCCGACCGCCTCGATTTGTCGCGGAGCGCTCGCGGCCGTCGACCCCTGCGGGGGTCGGGCGCTACGCGTCCTCGACTGCCGCTTCGCGCGGCGCTGGTGGCGGGTAGGTCGGCAGGAGAGGAGCGGCGCGTTCAGGCGGCGGCGAGCGCTCGGCCATCCCGGATTTCGACCCGATAGTCGGCGGGCAGCGGCACCGCAGGCTGACCATCCTTAGGCTCGGGACGACGGGTCAGAAGATGCTCGAAGAAGGCAAGAGCGCCACCTCGGGGCGCGGCGACGATCTCGCGACCATCGGGGTAGATGATTGCGAGGGGCCGATGGTCTTTCAGGGCTTCGGTGAGGATCGAGTCGAAGCCCTCCTGGTCGGCGGCGATGAAGGTAGTTCCCTCGGGATAGCGATCGGGATCGAGCACAGCTTCAACCAGCCGCTCATTGGCGATTTCGCCTGCTCGGGTGAACTTGCTGCGCTCTAGCTTCTCCATGAGTCCGCGATTGCTTCCCAGTGGTCGATCAGGTAATCGATGGCTTGAGGCGCGACCTCGTTGACCGCTCCTTCGGCAACCGCTCTGCGGGCTGCTTCTCGCTTCCAGTGTAGCGGTGCATGTCGTGGTCGCCGTGCGCATTGTCGAACAGGCGAATCGTCTGCCATTTGCCCTCAATCCGCAGCTGGAGCATGATCGCGTAGCGCTCCAGGGGGCGACCTTCGAACTCGACCAGAATGCGCGCGTCGCCAGCGAGCCCACGGGAGGGTGAACGGATCGGTCATCGGCGAAACGTATCCCCGCGTTCGGCGTTTAGGTTGCGACGATGTCGAAGAAATCGAAGGAGCAGGCAATCGCCGAAGCCGGCCCAGATCGTGTCAGCGGCATCGATTTCTCCCCGCTGGCGGCCATCGGTTCTCCCCGTCGGAGGCCAGGGAGCAGTGGGCCGCGATGGAGGCGAGAAGGCCCCACCTCGGGGCCTTCTCGCCGACTCCGATTGACCCCTCAGCTCAAGAGGCGTTGCCGCAGATCGCGTACACCTGGAGTTCCCAGGCTTCCGCGGTGGCGTCATGCTCGTGAGCGGCGGCGAGCCAACTGCTGTCGGAGCCTGGCTGGGTCAGATCGATGGCTACGGACGTGAAGCCAGGGCCTTCCGCAGTCGCCCCCCCTCCGAAGACCCGCTTCCCGGCCGGGCAATTGACTTCTTCTCCCTTCGTGTCGGTGGCGTTCAGCGCGGTGGACGCTTCCACGATGACGAGGCCGCTCACTCCGGGTGAGCCCTGAGGACCAGGGTCGCCCTTTGCACCCTGTGCGCCCGGTGTGCCGGCCGGACCCCGCTGTTTACTCGTACTGCGGGCTATCCGGATCGCTCGGTTCGCCTTGGCGACGGCTTTGTTCACCTTCTTCCCGAGCTTCGACGCGGAGATCGTTGCCGAACCCGATTCAGCGATCGCGGTTCCCACCAGCGCTGCCACCAGGACCAGCACGACGGCTACCACCGACGGCCAGCGCATCTTCGAGCCGTTTCTGAGCATCGAATCCTCCCTATTAGATTAGGTATTTATTCGGTCTTACCTGGAAATACTGGGAATTGATCCTATCCACTTCCAAAATTAGATGGCGCGTCGGCTGCCGCTGCGCCCGGCATCGGCGAAGCTGAGCGCTCCTGGTGGCAGGAGGCTCCGGATTCCTCGCTCTCCTGGATCGCGGCGAGGCGACGCACTGCTCACGATCGGCGAGCACAGCGACGATCAGGACGATCTGGCACTACGCGGCGCCCGACGCCCCGCCCCGCCTTGCGAGCGCCTCCCGAGCCGTCTGCGGGCTTGGGCCACTATTCGTCAGGCGCATCGCCAGTTCAGGCTGCCACGACATCGACTGGCCAAGCGCCTGAGCGGACGCGCTCGTACAGCGTGTCCGGCGCGAGGTCGGCACCTCCCGGCCAAGCGATGGTGCCGACTCGGCATCGACGAAGGCCTCGGAGAACCCTTCGGCAGTGCGGGCGCGCTCGAAGACCGGGCCACGCATGCGACTGATGATCTCCACCTCGCTGCTGAGGCGGTCGGCGAAGACCACGCGAAGGACGCCGTGGTCAACCACGGTCGCGGCGGTGATGTAGTAGCTCGGCACGTTCATCGGAGCGGCTCGATCTCCTGGAGTGTGCCACCTGCGCTGGCGAGATGCCAGTTCTTTTCGAGCTCGGCCTCCGCGGACCGCCCCCTGCCAGCCGCAACGGCTGTGCGCCGGTCTCATCCACCGTCGTCAAGTCAAGCCGATACGGGAAAAGCGTGTTCTCCACCACTGCTAGGCGCGGGCCGTCCGGCCCTACCAATGCAACGCAGGGCTCGAAACGAACGCTGCCAAAGTAAGCACACGGACGCCCACATCAAAGATCGAGCTACGCGGCCAGCCACCCTAGAATCCTACTTCGCAATCGACTCTAATGTGGCGGCAATGCTGGCGATGATACAAGGCGACTCTCTCCTCAGCGTAACGCATCGGCGAAGCGAAGGACGTATACCCAATGGCCGGCCTCTGCGCTATCAAAGGTCCGTGATCCGCTCCTGACACCAGCCGACCGCCGCCTGAGCAACCGCGATCGCCCGCTTGCGATCCAGTGTCTCGATCGGGGCGTCGTCGTAGCGGAATTCGGCGGCCCAGGGAGTCAGCCAGGACGCCGACTCGAAGTCCGACTCCAAGGCGATGGAGTGCTTTCCGGCCAGGGTGAACAGGTATTCGAGGTCGTGCGTCCTTGGAAAGTCGACACCCTCCAGGGTCAGCGCGACCTTTACGGCCTTCTCTACAGCCTGCTGTGCGTGAAAGCCCACCGGGCGATCGTCCATCTCAGGATCGGGAGCGAGCTTTTCGGCGGTCGCCAGGTCGATCTGCGCAAGCCGCGCGAGCAACTCCGCGACCTCGATCTGCTCAGGGGTGGGCAACGACCTGACCGTCGCGAAGCGCGCGATGGATCATCGTCCCCGGCACCTTGGCGCGTCGCTGCGCGCGCTCCTCGTCCAAGACGACGATGTCTACCGGCGTGGGGAAATCTTTGAGGGCTCGCCGCAGGCGCTCCCACTCTTCGAGGCGGTTCTTCACCATGGGCTCGATGACGAGGAAGTCCACATCGCTGTCCGCGCCCGCCTCACCGCGTGCATGGGAGCCGAAGAGGATGACCGTCGACTCCGCGCCGGCGACCTCTGCGAGCCGCTTCCCCGCCTGGTCGATCAGATTGCGAGACACCATGAGGACAAGGTAGCGGAGCGGGTCGTCGGCACTTCCCCCCGCCCTAGCATTGGAGTATGCCAACCGTGCATGAGATCGCCGAACTCGACATCGTCGAGCTGCGCGAGGAGTTCGAGACGGCCCCCGTGGGCGCGAGGGGGCGGCGTGCTCGACCTCCTGGGCGAGGGCAAGGCGATGGTCGAGTTCACGAGCCTGCCCGCCGAGCTGGGCGTCGATCGGATTCTCGTCGTCCCGCTCGACAAGCTGCGGGTGATCGAGCCGGCGCGCGCCGACGCTAGAGTCAAGCGCGCCTAGTCCAACCCTAAAGGCTAGCCCGGCTGAACAGATGCCTTGCAGGGTTTCTGGGCGAGCCAGGCCGACGCCGAGCCCTCGACCTGGCCAACCTCTACGGAAGCGAGGTCGTCAACCGTATATCCGAGATCCGCTGCGTAGTCGATCGGCAGCACCGAGCGATCCGCACCGGTATCTACGAGGCCGAGGATCTCGATCTCAACGCCGGGTTTGACTCCGATCAGCGTCAGCAGGAGGTAGGGCCGCCACTGTCCGTCGGGTCCGAGCTTGTACGGAGCGACGACGCTCGCGGGGCGCTCCACCGGCTCAGGCGATGAAGTAGCCGGCGCGGGAGCGGGGAACGGGCACGATCGCGTCGGTGGGCCTGACCTCTTCGTGGTCTCGCAGCGCCTTGGCGCTGAGATCGCTGGCGACGACCTTGCCGCCCCGAAGCGCGACCCACTTGCCCATGTAGGGGGCGAGGTCCTCTTTCGCGTCGAGTTTAGCCTGGGCCTCGCGGAAGCTCTTTTGATCCTGAACTGCCATCTAGTAGTGCTTTGGTAGCTCTCATTGATCCGGTGGCGGCAGATGGAGGGCGAGTCGATCGAGCTCGACGAGCTGATCGCAGGTCTGGCAACGGCCGGCCCAGCACTTGAAGAGCGGTTGGAACAGC
>Ga0299914_10000059_pt1 | contig 63449 bp, 61 predicted proteins | sample RVTome_10_FD_201361 | JGI IMG/M metagenome (GOLD analysis project Ga0299914, IMG submission 201361) | Soil microbial communities from uranium-contaminated site in the Upper Colorado River Basin, Wyoming, United States - RVT153D57 (version 2) ... | reverse complement strand
ACCCCTTCATCGCGAACCCACCGCCGAACCGCCTCAGCCGCTCGACGGCGCTCCAGCCTGCCCACACTTCAGACTTGACTCCCGGCGTGAAAGCTAAGTCGGCCCGCCTGCCGAACGTGATCGAACGTCAGCGGACGAGGTCGTCGAACAGGCGGGACAGCTCGGCGTCCGGCTTCTCGGTCAGGCCGCTGTGAACGGGGCCCGGCTGGACGATGGTGCTGCGGGGTGCGGTCAGCCACCTGAAACGTTCCCCACGGCTGGCCGCCGAGGCGGGGCCGGTCGTGCCGGCACACACCGCCTTGATCGCGTCGACCGCCGCGGCCACCGCTTCGATATCGGCCGACGGGTCGAGGGCGAGCAAGCGAGCCTCGTTCACGTGGACTCCGGCCCCGAGGTAGTCCGCCGCCTGGCAGTACACGATGACGCCGACGTTGAGGCACTCGCCGCGTTCGATTCTGGGGACCGCGCGGACCAGTGCGTACTCGAAAACCTTCACGCGACCGCCCTCGGTAACCAGGCGCGCGACTCCGCCGCCCGGGCCCCCAGGTACTCGACATAGAGCGGCCGGTCGTCTGCCGGCAACCAGTCCTCCGGCACCATTGCGACCACCTCGCTCAGCAAGTCCACGGTGACGAGCGGTGACAGTTCGGCGTCTGCGACCCCGAGACCGGTCACGAATGGCGCGAGCGCGTGGTCCTCGAGGGGATAGTGGCGCCTGGCGAACTCCTCCGGTCCCGGCCAGGTGTGGTGGAACAGCAACGCCGCGCCGTGGTCGATGGCCCACAGCTCGTGATGCCACACCAGCAGGTTCGGGTTGCGCCAGCTGCGATCGACGTTCACGGTGAGGGCGTCCAGCCACAAAATCATCGCCGCGACGGCCGGGTCGGGCTGCCATGCGATGCCGTCGTAGCCAAGGGCGCGAGGCAGGAAGTCAACTCCGAGGTTGGTCCCCGCGCTGGCCAGCAACAGTTCCTGGACTTCCGGATCGGGCTCGAGCCGACCTATCGCCTCGTCCAGATCGACGAGCACTAGATCGGGGACGCGGATCTCGAGCCGGCGGGCGAGTTCCCCGACGATGATCTCGGCGATCAGCGCCTTGACGCCCTGGCCGGCACCGCGGAACTTGACGACGTAGGTACCGAGATCGTCGGTCTCCACCAGGCCGGGCAGGGAACCGCCTTCGCGTAACGGCTCGACAAACCTCATTGCCCGGACGGTAGGCAGCGAGGCAACATCGACCTGGCCCATGAAATCAGACGGTACGGCACTACCCTGGTGTGCGTCGCGTCCGATCGGGCGCACGGCCAAGTCACCGACTACGAACGAGGTCTTCCGTGCCTACCGGCAAGGTCAAGTGGTACGACACCGAGAAGGGCTTCGGCTTTCTCTCCAGGGATGAGGGCGGCGATGTCTTCGTCCACTCCTCGGCGCTGCCTTCGGGAGTGCCTTCGCTGAAGCCCGGCCAACGGGTGGAGTTCGGCGTCGCCGAAGGCAAGCGTGGCGAGCAGGCCTTGTCGGTGCGAGTGTTGGACCCGCTCCCATCGGTCGCCGCAGCGCAGCGCAAGAAGCCCGACGACATGGTCACGATCATCGAGGACCTGATCAAGCTGCTCGACGGGCTGTCGAACACGTACCGGCGGGGCAGGCACCCCGATCGCAGGTCCGCGAGCAAGGTGGCGTCGGTGCTGCGCGCGGTCGCCGACGACCTCGAGCTCTAACCCGTCTGCTGGCGGCGGGTGGGCTTGACCTGCTGGGCGAGGATCAAGCCGGTCAGCAGCAGGGCAGCAGCCAGGCCGAAACCCAGGCTTGGAATCAGGGGCAGGGCGATGCCCAGGAAGCCGCCGACGACCCAGGCGAGCTGAAGCAACGTCTCGGACCGGGCGAACGTGCTGGTCCGGACCGAGTCCGGCACGTCCCGCTGGATGACCGCGTCCAGCGACAACCTGCCGAGCTGCTGACTGAACCCGGCCGTCAGCCCCACGATGAGCACCATCACCAAGCCCCAGAGCACCGCTGTGAGTGCGGCCACCAGCATCGCGGACGCCAGTAGGACCAGCACGATCCGGTCGGGATTTCGGGCGCGCACGGTGGCGCCAAGGGCAGTACCACCAGTGCTGCCGAGCCAGGCGGCGACCACGAGTAGCCCGATGGCGACGGTGTCGGGCAGGCCTGCGACCGGCTCCTCGCGGAGTAGGAAGGCGACGAACAAGGTGAGGAATCCGTTGAATCCGCGGATCACCGCGTTGGCGCGCAGCGCGCGAACGACCGCTGCCCCGACCCTGAAGGGACGACCCGGCGCGGCCACGCCCTTCCGTAGTGAGACCTCCCGCTCACCAACCGTCGAGTCCACCTGCGAGGGCAGCAGGATGGCCATCACCGTCGCACCCACATACGCGATGAAGGCCATGTACAGGGGCCAGTCCGAGCCGATCTGAGCCAGCCCGATGCCGAGCGGAGCGGCCACCGCGGCACCGGCAACCCCCGCCAGCGAAAGACGGGAGTTCGCCGTGACCAGTTCGACGGACGGTGGAAGGACGCGTGGCACCGCCGCGGCCCGGGCGATGGCGAAGGCCCGGGATGCGACGAGCACACCGAATGCGGCGGGGTAGAGCCACAGGTCGTCGCTGACGACGCTGCTTGCCATCACCCAGGCGAGGAAGGCGCGCAGCGCCGTGGACGTTCCGATCGCCCATCGCCGGCCGTGGCGGAACCGGTCGAGGAACGGGCCGATGATAGGTGCGATGACGGCAAACGGCGCCATTGTCACGAGCAGATACAGCGCGACCTGCCCCCGCGCTTCAGACGTCGCGGCGGAGAAGAACAGCGTGTCGGCAAGGGCAATTGTGATCAGGGTGTCACCTATCGCGTTGACCCCGTTGAGCTCGATCACCCGCGACAGGCCGGACTCGCCGGCGCCTTCGGCGGTGGTGGCCCGCCTCAGCCGGGTGGCACCCTTCCGCGCGGCCCGCGACGTGGATGTGGCGGCGCCGCGAGCGGCCCGGGACGTCGAGGCGGCAGCCGCCTTGGCCGCTCGCGCAGAGACCCCGGCGACCCGGCGCGCACGGCCGGGCTCGGTGCCGGGTCCTTGCTGATCTGCCTGCCTCACGCGCACTATCCAATCTCATCCGATTCGCGTCGGCGGCAGCCCGCCCGCCAGTCCAACCTCGCCCCGGCTGTGAATCTGCCGTCTATTTTGCGACAATTCCCAGTTGTGACTCCCGCACCGTCGCGACCCCGCTCCTACAAGGCAGACGGCACCTGCGTGGCCGCCGTCGACATCGCCCGCGCCGCCGCGATCGAGACAGGGGGCGCGGACCAGGTCGGCGGCCACCTCGGCCACGACGTCGAGGGTGATCGCGTCGTCACCCACTACTTCGAGTGCACAGCCGCCGGGTACCGCGGTTGGCGCTGGTCGGTCACTGTTGCACGCGCTTCGCGAGGCAAGGCCGTCACCGTCGACGAATGTGTCCTGCTGCCGGGCCCGGACGCCGTCCTGGCACCGGCCTGGGTGCCGTGGGAGGAGCGGGTCACGCCGGGTGACCTCGGTCCCGGCGATTTGATGCCGACGCCGGACGACGACCCGAGGTTGGTGCCTGGCTATACGGGTGTCGATCAGGATCCTGACCCGCTCGCTACCAAAGAAGTCCTGGACGAGCTCGGGCTCGGGCGGGCCCGGCTGCTGTCACCGCAAGGCCGCGAAGAGGCGGCCGCCAGATGGCGCGCGGGCCACGGCGGACCCGACACCGAGATCGCCCGAGCCGCGCCGGCCCAGTGCGAGACGTGCGGGTTCGTGATCCGGCTCAGCGGCGCGTTGGGCCGGGCCTTCGGTGTGTGCTCCAACGAGCGCACCCCGTTCGACGGGCGCGTCGTCTCGTACGACCACGGCTGCGGCGCGCACTCGGACGTTCGCGTCGCGCAAGTCGGTTACGACCCGCCGGAGCCGGTGTTCGACACCATGTCGTACGACCTGGTGTTCGATGATGACTCCGATGAGGAGTCCAGCCGGTCCTGATCCGTTCAGCACGGAGCGCCTACGGGCGACCGTGCTCGCCGCGTGGGCGGCCTCGCCTGCCAGGTTCCGCGAGGATGCCAACGCCGAGGAGGAACTCGCCAGAGGCGCCTACCGCGACCGGGTGATCGTCGAGCTGGCTCAGAACGCCGCCGACGCCGCGGCCCGGGCGGGCGTACGGGGGCGAGTTCTGCTGCGGCTGCGCGGCTCGGCGCTGCTGGCCGCGAACACCGGCGCTCCGCTCGACGCGGCCGGCGTGGAGGGCCTGTCCACACTTCGTGCCTCCACCAAGCGGGACGAGGGTGCGGTGGGCCGGTTCGGCGTCGGGTTCGCCGCCGTGCTTGGGGTGAGCGACGAGCCGGCCGTGCTGTCGCGAACCGGCGGCGTTCGCTGGTCGCGCGACGAGGCGATCACTGCCGTCGCGGCCCTTCCGGAGCTGGCCGCGGAGCTGGCCAGGCGCGGATCCGCCGTTCCGGTGCTCCGACTGCCCTCTCCGGCTGACGGTGAGCCGCCGCCGGGCTACGACACCGCGGTGCGGCTACCGCTGCGTGACGACACCGCTCGGGAGCTCGTGCGCTCGCTTCTCGATGCGGTGGACGACGCATTGCTGCTGTCGCTGCGCGCCATCGAGGAAGTCGTGATCGACACGGGGGCCGCGACCAGGACGCTCCGCGCCGAGTGGAGCGATGGCGAGGTCCTCGTCGCCGATGGCGATCGACGGACCCGGTGGCGCCTGGTCGAGCGAACCGGCTCGGTGCCGGCCGAACTGCTGGCCGACCGGCCCGTGGAAGAGCCTGACCGGTGGCAAGTGGCGGTGGCGGTGCCAATGCGTGCCGACGGCCGCCCTGAGCCGCTGCCGCCGTCGGTGCCGCGGGTCGTTCACGCACCGACGCCGACGGACGAGCGCACCGATCTGCCGGTGCTCTTGCTGGGGAGTTTTCCGCTGGACTCCTCCCGCCGCCGCGTCGTGCCGGGGCGGCTCACCGACATGTTGGCCGACGAGGTGGCGACCGCCTACGCGCAGGTCGTCACGGACCTGGCCGCCGCCGGCCCAGCGGTGTTCGATCTGATCCCAGGCCCGCTGCCGGTCAGCGAGCTCGATGCCACGCTGCTGCGGTCGATCGCCCCGGCGCTTGCCGGTGCCCGGTTCGTGCCGGCGGCCCACCCGGGCCGAGCCGGCCGGCCCGAACTGCTTGCGCCGCGAGACGTGGTGCTCGTCGAGGGCCTGCGAGCCGCCGCCGACCCCGCGGCCGTGGCGCCATTCGTAACCGGACTCGCCGATCCGCAATGGTGGCGCACCGAACCCTTGCGGCGCCTCGGTGTGACCGTGGTCCGCCTCGCGGAGGTGGTGGACACTCTGGGCGAGCTGCAACTCGAGCCGGGCGAGTGGCGTGAGCTCTACGCGGCGTTGGACGGCGCCGATCTCGAATCCCTGGCGACGCTGCCGGTGCCACTTGCCGACGGCCGGGTGGTCCGAGGCGCCCGGGGCGTGTTGCTGCCGACAGGGGACGTGAACCCGGCCATGCTGGCGCCGCTCGGGCTCCGCGTGGCGGCCACCGACGCCGTTCACCCGCTGCTGGCCCGAATCGGTGCGACCGAAGCGTCCGCAGCCGTCGTGCTGCGGGATCCCGCGGTCCGCGCGGCGGTGGACGCGCAGGACGAGGCGGTCGCCGAGTCGGTGCTCCGTCTCGTGCAAGCATCGGGGCTGACGGCCGACGAGGAGCCCTGGCTGGCCCGCACGCTCGTCCCGGACGGGACCGGATCGCTCGCGCCGGCCGGCGAACTCTGGTTCCCGGACTCCGATGTGCTGGAGCTGTTCGACGTGAACCAGTCCGAGTACACCGTCCGAGCCGCCGCGGTCCGTCAGTGGGGCCGCAACGTGTTGCGGGCCGTCGGTGTACGGGACGGGTTCACCGTGCTGCGCGCGCCGGACGTCCCGCTTGCCGATGGGTCATGGCACGACCTGGACGACGAGCGGGGCTGGCTGGCTGCGACGGTCGAGCAACTGCCCGATCAGGACATCCCGCCGGTGCTGACCGAGCTGGTCGCGGTTTGTGACCTGGATTTGGTTCACGACGGCCGGTGGGTGGACGCCTTGGCGATGTTGGCAGCCGAACCCGACACCCGGCGTGCCCTGACCGAACCCGCCCATGTCTTGCTGGCGGACGGATCCAGACGGGCTGTGCGGCCGTACACGGCGTGGTGGGTGCGCGAGCATGCGCAGATCGGCGGCGTTCCGCTGGCCCTGATGGCCGCCCCGGGCGCCGAACCGCTGGTGATCCGACTGCTGCCGGCCGTCCCGGTGCCGCTGGACAATGCCGTGAGCCAGGCCCTTGGTCTGGCACGGACTGTGGCCGACCTAACCGACGAGCCCGACCGGCTTCTCGATCGGCTGGCAGACCCGTCGTTGCACCTCTCGGCGGCTGATCTCGGCGCTGTCTACAGTGCGCTTGTCGCCGCCGATCCCGAGCCTGAGTCGGTGACCCCGCCGGAGCGGGTACGGGTGCCCGAAGGCGACTCGACCCGCGTCGTTTCGGCAGTTGACGTGGTCGTCGCGGACGGACCGCACTGGCTCCAACTGGCCGGGCCGGCCGTGTTGCCCGGCGGTGCGGTGCTCTCGGCTCTGCTTGACCTGCCCCTTGCGAGCGAGCGGTTCGACCCATACCCGAGCTCGTCCGGACACCTTACCGAGGTGCCGGCGGCGGCCCGTCGCCTGCTGCCCGGTGCCGAGGCGCGCTATCTCGAGCACGACGAACTGCACGTGGCGGGCGTGTCGGTCGACTGGTGGGTCGACCCCGAAGGCGCCGTTCACGCCGCCACTGCCGACGGGTTGGCCCGAGGGCTGGCCTGGGCCGCGGGGAGGTGGGATGCCCGGCTGGAGCTGGCCGAGGCGTTCCGCGATCCGGCCGTCGTTCCCGGCTTGCTGGCCGAGCGGACCTTCGGCGGCATCGCCCGTCGGCCGGCCGACGATTCGTGACCTCGCAGATTGCCACAACAACCACCGGTTCGCCGGTTCCCACCCCTACCGGGTGTCGGATACCTGAAAGGGGTGAGAACCGGCGGGTGTCCGCCTACTTGGTGTCCAGGTCGCGCCGGCCGAACCCGTAGAGCCCGAGCCCGATCAGTCCCGCGGCGACCACGGTGAGGATCACCAGTGGAGTCCAGGAGATCTCTTCGAGCGGCAGACGCGCCACATGTTCGATCGGTGAGAGGTTGTGGACCCATTGCGGCAGGTCCATGATCGGACCGAAGAATCCGATGATCGTCGCAAATCCGAACACCGCCCACGTCGCACCGACCGCGCCTGGTACGAAGCCGAACAACAGCACCGCGATGCCGAGCAGGACTAGCAATGCGGGCACGTAGACGAGGTGTGCGGCCGTGGTGTCCCAGACGTAGGCGGCATCGCCGACAGAGACGGCCGTGGCGATCCCGAGAACCAGCCCGGAGACGGCGAGCAGGACGGCAACGCCTGCCGCGATCACCGCAATATGGCCGCCCAGCCAGGCGGACCTGCTCGTGGCTGTGGCCAGCACCGGCTCGGCTCGGCCCTTGGTCTCCTCGCCGCGGGCGCCCAGTAGGCCGAGGATCACGAAAACGGCGAGCACGATCGCGAAGGACAATGCCATCGTGCTGACATAGCCGTCGAGTAGGCGGCTGGGGTCGCCGCCCATGACGTCGATCATCGTCTCGGGCAGGTCCTCGAAAGCGTCCACGATCGGCCCGGTGATCCCGCCATACACCGCGGCCGCGACGACGAGCGCCGCGCCCCAGCCGATGAGGCCGGCCCGCTGCAATCTGAACGCGAAGCTCAGCGGTGAGCGCAACCACGCCGGGGCGGTCGGGCTTCCACGTCGGGGCGCCACCAGACCCGCGCCGACGTCACGGCGGGTCGACAGCACGTAGCCGATGGCCGCGGTCACGGCTGCGAATGCCACCGACAGCAGCAACGGCCACCAGCGCCCGTCGGCGTACGGGCGGGTCTGCTGGGACCAGGCGAGCGGCGAGAACCAGGACAGCAGGCTGCCGCCCTCTGTGATCGTGTCACCAGCGGCCCGAATGACATAGGCGGCACCGAGCGCCGCGCCGGCGAGGCCCGACCCGGCCCGCGAGAACGCGCTGACCTGGACGGTGAGCACGGTTACTCCTGCCCAGACCAGTCCGACGGCCCCGATACCGGCTCCGAACAGCAAGGCGTCACTCGTGTCGAGGTCGGCCGCGGCCATCGCGGCGGCGACGAGCAGTGCGAGGAGCACGTTCGCGACGACGGCGATGATCAGTGCCGCGGTCACCGGTGCGTGCCTGCCGACGACGTTGGCCCGGATCAACTCGGCCCGTCCGGTCTGCTCTTCAACGCGCGTATGACGCGAAACCAGCAGGATGTTCATCAGGGCCGCGAGCAGAAGGAAGTAGAGCCCGTAGACGCCTGCGATGACTGACTCGATGGTTGGGTCGTCGAGGCCGAAACCAGGACCGGCGATGATCGCGCCCATGGCGCCTTGGGTGAACTCGGTGACGACCTGTAGATCTTCCTCGGTCTGGTACAGCTGGGGGAGCGCGGCGCCGTAGTAGAAGACGAACAGGAACATCCCAAACAACCAGGCTGGGAGCTTGATCCGGTCGCGTCGAAGGTTGAACCGCACGAGCTTGCCGGTGCCCGCCAGGCTGTTCTCACGCGGGCGTCCGGCGGTCGTGCGGGCCGGCTCCTGAGTGAGAGTGGTCATCGGTCGGCTCCGTTGCCGTTCGCGTTGGCGGCGAGTTCGTCCCCGTAGTGGCGCAGCATGAGCTCCTCGAGGGTGGGCGGGTGGCTCGTGAGCGCCCGGATGCCGAAGCTCGACAGATGCCGGACCGCGGCGTCGAGGTGCTCGCCGTCGACGGCGAAGCTGACCCGGCCATCGCTCACCTCCGCGTCGTGGATGCCGGCGAGGTTGTCCAGTCCGCTCACGGGAGTCGCGGTGTGTGCCTCGATCGTGGTCCGGGTCAGGTGCCGCATTTCAGCGAGGGTTCCAGACTGGACGATCTTGCCGAGCCGGATGATGCTGATCCGGTCGGCGAGCTTCTCGACCTGCGCGAGGATGTGGCTCGAGAGAAGGACGGTTCGCCCCTCGGTCTTCATCTGGTTGATCACGTCCTGGAATACGACTTCCATGAGCGGGTCCAGCCCGGCCGTGGGTTCGTCGAGTAGCAAGAGCTCTGCATCCGAGGCAAGCGCTGCGACGATGGCCACCTTCTGGCGGTTGCCCTTGGAGTACGTGCGGCCCTTTTTCCTCGGGTCGAGGTCGAATCGGTCGATGAGTTCGTCGCGGCGAGCCTTGTTCAACCCGCCCCTCAGCCGGCCCAGTAGATCGATCGCCTCACCACCGGTGAGGTTCGGCCATAGCTCGACGTCGCCGGGCACGTATGCGAGCCGGCGGTGAAGGGTCACCGCGTCGTGCCACGGGTCACCGCCGAGCATCGTGACCTGACCGGAGTCGGCTCGCAGCAGCCCGAGCAGCACCCGGATCGTGGTGGACTTGCCGGCGCCGTTCGGGCCGAGGAATCCGTGCACCTCACCGGCCTGGACTGTGAGGTCAAGCCCGTCGAGAGCACGCGTGGGCCCGAAGGTCTTGACGAGCCCGGCAGTGGCAATGGCTGTGGTCATGCTCGGGAAGTTATCACAGATTTCACGAACTTGTGAAGTAACTTATAGCTATAGAACCGTATCGAACGGCCCGGAGAGGTGAGTCCCGTGGCGACGACGTCAACCGATCATGATCGTGAGGAAGTCCTCCGCTTTGTCGAGCGGTTCGCGATCGTCCTGGCGAGCGCGGGCATGGCCCGAATGCCGGCCCGCGTGTTCGCGTACGCGCTCATCGACGACGCCGACCGATACACCGCGACCGACCTCGCGGAGGCTCTGCGCGTCAGCCCCGCGGCGATATCCATCTCGGTGCGAGACCTGGTGAACGCGGGCCTGCTCGGCAAGCAGCGCGAGCCTGGTGATCGCACCGACACATATGTCCTGTACGACGAGGACATCTGGTCGGGGATCTACCTGAAACGCGAGGGTCTGCTCGAACAGTTCGAACGCGTTGCCGCCGAGGGCATCGAACTGGTGGGGCGGGGGCGCCCGGGTGGGCGGCGACTGGCCGAAACAGCTGCGTACTTCGCGTTCATGCGCAAGGAGATGCCTGAATTGGTGGAGCGGTGGAGGAAGCACCGGCAAGAGGCAATGCGGAACTAGCCGGTGGATCGCGGCGTTGATGGCTGCTCCTCGCGCACCGGCTCGTGCGGCCCTCTGATCGGTCTGGACGCGCACGACCCTCATCCGGCCAGATAGCCTGTGGGTATGGAGAGGCGGCGCGGCCCAGCCGGAGACCCACCCGAGATCAAGCCGGTGGACGTCGATGGCGTGCGCACGGTTGCCATCATCACCGTCCTGTGGGCGCTCGCGTTCGTCGTGCTCGCGTTCTTCCGGTCTGAGCTTGACGATGCAGGGCGCGGGTGGTGGATCTGGGCCTGCCTGGCGGGAGTCGGCCTTGGTCTGCTGGGCCTCGAGTACTGCCGCAAGCGGCGCGACGCGATCGCTCGGGCCGAACTCGATGAGGAGGCGGACGCGGGATTCGACGACGCCGGAGACTGGGCGGACGGCGAACTCGCCGCGTTGGCCGTCGAGGATGATCAGTCGGACACCGGCTTCGAACAGCCGACCCAGGAGTATTCGCCGGACTATCGGACCCCTCCGGCCGCTCCGTTGCCCGTCGGCCCGCCTGCTCCGCCGCGTCCGGGGCCGCCGGCCGGTCACGACACGGGCGAACACACCGGGATCTACCCCGCAGCCGGCCACGACACCGGCGAACACTCCAGGGTCTATTCGCCCGGCGGTCGCCCACCTCCGGGTTATGTGACGGGCGATTTTCCCGCTGTTTCCGGCGACGTTCCTCCTGTCACCCGGCAGCATCCGCCCACCGCAGACGAATCGCGGCCCGTGGCCGGGACCGTCCCTTCGCCGCCCCTGCATCATGGCCCGCCGGCGCGCCCTACCCGACCCGCCCCACCGCCGGTAGCACCACCTCGGCAACCGCCGTACTCGGAACCGACCTACGCCGATACCGCGACTCCTGCGGGATACTCGCCGGATCCTGATAGGTCACGCCGGCATCCGCGGGACGAAGAGCTTGCCCGGCGGTACCGCGAGGAGCAGGCCCGGGCGGTGGCGGGCGGATACGAGCCGCCCTCTTACCCGGAGTTTCTCCAGGACGAGGCAGCTCGGCAGGTTGATCCGACCGGCGAACTGCCGTGGGCACACGAGCCGCCGGCTGCGAGCGAGCCGCTGACGTCGACCCTGGCGCCGCAGGTGCCACCGCCGTCCGCCGATCCCGGGCCGCCGTCGCCGCGCCGCGCACCGGGGTTCGACAGCGAGTTCTTCACCGATGATCCGGCTACGGAGACCACGCGCGGCGCGGACTTCCTGCTCGACGACGATGATGAGCCGGGTGACGACTATCGCGGCCGGCGCGCTCGCCGCGACTAGGCGCGGGCATCAGCGAGCCTGTCCACACTCCACCAGCAATCCATGTGTAAGGTCCATCAACTCGATTAGCGACTGGCCGTTAGCAACGGTAATGAGTTAAACTAATCGATTGTGACTTCTGCGGCACCTACTCGTAGCCAAGCCGGGCTGGCAAGCGTCCTGCGCGTGTCGGTCATGCGGCTCGCGAGGCGGCTGCGCAATGAGCGGGAAGACACTTCGCTCAGCCTGAACCAGTTGTCCGCCATGGGCACGCTCGCCCGTCTAGGTCCGATCACGTTGGGCGAGCTGGCGTCCGCTGAGCGTATTCAGCCGCCGTCGATGACCCGTACCGTCTCGGCTCTCGAGCAGCGGGGCCTCGTCGCCCGCGAGTCGGATTCGGACGACCGGCGGCTGGTCATCGTGCGGCTGTCGGACGAGGGAAAGCGGATGCTGGCCGCTGATCGACGCCGCCGCGACGCGTGGCTCAACCAGCGTCTCCGCGAGCTCACTCCCGACGAGCGCGAGCTGCTTCGCCGAGCAGTTCCCGTGCTCGAGAAGCTGGCGTCGTCGTGAGCCCGACGTTCCATTCGCTCCGCCACTACGACTATCGCCTCTACTGGTCCGGCATGCTGGTGTCGAACGTCGGCACCTGGATGCAGCGCGTGGCACAGGACTGGCTGGTATTAGTGGTGCTCGGTGCCGGTCCTGCCTCGCTGGGCATTGCGACCGGCCTGCATTTCCTGCCGTTCCTCCTGGTCTCCCCGCTGGGTGGGCTGCTCGCGGACCGGTTCCCGAAGCATCATCTGCTCAAAGCCACGAACGCCTTCCTCGGCGTGGTCGGCCTGACCCTCGGCGTCCTCGTGCTCAGTGGCGTGGTCCAGGTCTGGCACGTGTACGTCCTGGCGTTTCTTCTCGGAGTCGGAGCCGCGCTGGACAATCCGGCCCGACAGGCTTTCGTATCCGAACTGGTCAAACCCGATGACCTGACGAACGCAGTGGCTTTGAACAGCGCGTCGTTCAACGCCGCGCGGCTCTTGGGCCCCGCGGCGGCCGGCCTGCTGATCGCCGTGATCGGTACCGGGTGGGTGTTCATCGTCAACGGGCTGAGCTTCGTCGCTCCGATCATCGCGTTGAGCCTGCTGCGTCGCCGGATTACCGCACCGCCGCGCACCGACGCCGACGGTGGCCCGCTCACCCGGCTTGCCGAGGGCGTCCGGTACGTTCGCGGACGCCCTGACCTGCTCATGTTGATGGGCATCATGTTCTTCGTCGGCACCTTCGGCCTGAACTTCCAGATGACCTCGGCGCTGATGGCCAGCGAAGTCTTTCACAAGGGTCCCGCCGAGTTCGGCATCCTCGGTTCGATCATGGCGATAGGAACGCTCACTGGCGCCCTGATCGCTGCGCGCCGCCGCGGAACACCTCGGCGGCGCATCATCGTGCTCGGCGCGTGCGCGTTCGGGGTCCTCGAAATCGTCTCCGGCCTGATGCCGACCTTCGTGACCTTCGCCGTGAGCCTGGTGCCCATTGGGATCGCCGCCATGACGGTCCTCACCGCCGCCAACGCGTACGCGCAGACAACCGTGCCCAAGTACGTCCGCGGTCGGGTGATGTCGCTGTACATGATGGTGCTGCTCGGCGGCACTCCGCTGGGTGCGCCGATCATCGGCCAGGTGGCCGCTCTGTTGGGTGCGCGCTGGTCGCTGCTCGGCGGTGGTGGGCTGACCGTGCTCGGCACCATCCTGGTCACCCTTGCGATGGCCCGCCGCACTGGCCTGGTCCTCCGGCCCAGGCTGCGGCCGGTGCCCGGAATCACGGTGCGCGCACTCGAGCCCGCGGGCACAGACCGTCCGGAGTCCGCCGCCACGGCTGCGTAGCTTGCCGCGTTGCATGCGCGGGCCGTGCGCCGGCTTATGGCCAGTCGTCGGCCGACCGAGTAGGCGGCGAAACACGAAGAACACCGTTTGGTAACGAACCCTTGACGAAACCATGAGAGCGCTCTCACACTTCACGCCAAGAGTTGTGGGAGCGCTCCCACTTTTCCCGATGGAGGGACAGACATGAGACGTACGACACGTTGGGCGCGAGTGGCGGTCTTCGCCGCAGCCGGTGCGCTTGCGCTGGCCGCGTGCGGCGGCGACGAGGACCCGAGCGGCGCCCAGGAGACCGACGACAGCACGACCGACGAGGACGATGACGGCGGCGAGAGCACAGAGCCGATCACGCTCACCATCGACGTGTTCGGTGAGCAGGGGTTCGGCTACGAAGCTCTCTACGAGCAGTACATGGCCGAACATCCGAACGTCACGATCGAGGAGCGAGGAGCCGGGCTCGGGCTAGGCGACTACAACGAACGCCTCGTCCAGCAGATCACCGCCGGATCCGGTGCCGGAGACATCGTCGCCCTCGAGGAAGGCACGATCATCCAGTTCTACGCACAGACCGACAAGTTCGTGAATCTGGCCGACTACGGCGCCAACGAGCTGCAGGGCAACTTCCTCCCGTGGAAGTGGGGGCAGGGGGCTCCCGGCGGCTTCGTGCTCGGGCTGGGCACGGACGTCGGATCCATGGCGATGTGCTACCGCAGCGATCTGCTCGGAGCCGCCGGCCTGCCGACCGACCGTGAAGAACTGGCCTCGCAATGGCAGAGCTGGGAGGACTTCATCGCCACCGGTGAGGAGTTCGTCGCCGCTGACACGGGGATGGCCTACCTCGATGCGGCCACGAACGTCTACAACTCGATCCTGATGCAGGTCGCGGGGAACGGCAGCGGCCACACCTACTACAACACCGACAACACGCTGGACCTGGACAACCCCGATATCAAGACGGCGTGGGACCTGACCATCGACATGATCGAGAAGGGGTTGTCCGCGGGCCTGAACTCGTTCTCCGACGAGTGGAACGCCGGCTTCGCCCAAGGGACCTTCGCCACCATCGCGTGCCCGGCCTGGATGACCGGTGTCATCGCGGGCGCCGCCGGCGACGCGGCGGCCGGAGTGTGGGACGTCACCGACGCTCCCGGTGACGGCGGCAACTGGGGCGGTTCGTTCCTGGCGGTCACCGCCGAGTCCGAACACCCGGAGGAGGCGGCGGAGCTGGTCAAGTTCCTGACCAGTGCGGAGGCTCACGTGACAGCGTTCGAGGCGCTGGGCAACCTGCCGTCTTCGCCGCAGGCGCTCGAGGATCCGGCCGTTCTCGAGGCCACGAACGAGTACTTCAACAATGCGCCGACCGGCCAGATCTTCGGTGCCGGTGCGGCTGACCTCCAGCCGGTCTACCTCGGGCCGCAGAACAACGCGATCCGGACCGCCTACGAAGACGCCTTGCGTTCGGTCGAGCAGGGCGAGCGCACGCCGGACGAGGCGTGGGAGGACGCCCGGCGCAACGCCGAGGGCATCGGCTGACGGTTTTCTGACCCCGGGGTGGTGCTGGTGCGGCCTACCGGCGCCACCCCGAGCGTCACGTGCTGCTATCGCAACAGAACGAACGGACTGCCCGATGAGCATCGACCTCAACGCTCCGGCCGCGCCGCGCGGCGGGCCGACGACACCGCCGGGTCGCGGTGACCCCGGCCGCAGCCAGCGAATGAAGACCCGGCTCGCCAAGCTGGACATTCGGGTGTCGCCTTACCTGTATGTCGCCCCGTTCTTCGTGCTTTTTGCGATCTTCGGGCTCTACCCGACCGTCTACACGATCTGGCTGTCGTTCACCGACACTTCACCGCTGAACCCCACGACCAACTTCGTCGGTCTGGACAACTACGCCACGTTGATAGGCGATCCGAACTTCTGGAACTCCGTCTTCAATACGCTGGGAATGTTTCTCCTGGCCACGGTTCCGCAGTTGCTGCTGGCACTTGTGCTGGCCAACTGGCTCAACCGGAAACTGCGCGGCATCCATTTCTTCCGCGCCGCGATCGCAATCCCCATCGTGACGTCCACGGCCGTGGTGGCGTTGGTATTCGGCTTGTCGTTCTTCGCCCGCGACTTCGGCCTGGCCAACGGACTGCTCGAACTCGTCGGTGTCGATCGGATCGACTGGCGAGCCGAACGCTGGTCGTCCTGGCTGTCGATCGCAACCATGGTCGACTGGCGGTGGACCGGCTACAACGCGCTCATCTACCTGGCGGCGATGCAGGCGATCTCTGCCGACCTGTACGAGGCGGCGGAGATCGACGGCGCGTCCCGGGCCCGCCAGTTCTGGCAGATCACCGTGCCACTGCTGCGCCCGACGATCATCTTCACGGTGATCATCTCGACGATCTACGGATTGCAGCTGTTCACCGAGCCGTTGATGTTCACGAGCGGTTCGGGCGCCCTGGGCGGCGGCTCACTCGGCCAGTTCCAGACCGTGACCATGTTCGTCGTCGAGGCGATGCGGGCCCACCAGCGGTGGGGATACGCCGCGACGGCCGGACTCGTCCTGCTGCTGCTGATCGTCGTCGTGGCGGCGATCAACTTCGCACTCGTTCGCCGTCTCGGCTCGGAGAGGTGAGTCCAGTGACCCTGACAACGCAGGTCGTCCCCCCGCCGGCGGGCCGGCTTCGGGTGCAGGCCGCCGAGGCCGCGCCGCGAGTACATCGGGCCGGGCCGCTCACCGTCATCGGGTTGACGGTGGCCGCCATCCTGTCGGTGTTCCCGCTGTACTGGATGGTCATCATCGCCTCCAGGACCAATGCCTCGGCGTACGAATGGCCGCCGGCGCTGCTGCCGGGCGGCAACCTTGGTGAGAACGTCCGCCGCGTTCTCGACAACAGTGATGCGGCGATCTTGAAAGGCATCGTCAACTCTTTCGTAGCCGCTGGAACGATCACCATCAGCACAGTGCTCTTCAGCTCGATCGCCGGCTTCGCGTTCGCCAAGCTGCGGTTCCGAGGGCGCAACGCGTTACTTATCGCGATCCTGCTCACCATGATGATCCCGGTGCAGCTCAACATCGTCCCGCTGTACCGGTTGATGATCGAACTTGACTGGCTGAACGACATCAAGGCCGTCACGATCCCGTTCTTGATCAGTGGTTTCGGCATCTTCCTGATGCGGCAGTACACGCTGCAGTCGGTGCCCGACGAGCTGATCGAGGCTGCGCGGGTCGACGGTTGTTCGACGTGGCGGATCTTCCGGCACGTAGTGGCGCCCGCGCTGCGCCCGGCCGCAGCCGTGCTCGGCCTGCTTACCTTCATGCAGTACTGGAACGAGTTCTTCTGGCCGTTCATCGTCCTCGCCGACCCGTCCAACCCGACCGTCCAGGTCTCGTTGAGGACACTGAACTCGGCGTATCACCAGGATCTCGCGCAGATCTTCGCGGGCACATTGATCGCCACGCTGCCGCTCGCGGTGATCTTCGTGCTGTTCTTTCGGCAGATCATCCGGGGAATCATGGAAGGCGCGGTGAAAGGATGAGGGCAAGTGCAACGGGCGGCGGTGCAGTCGACGCGGCGGGGGGAACATGGTGACCCGGAAGCTTCCACCGGGATTCTTGTGGGGTGCTGCGACAGCAGCTTTCCAGATAGAAGGCTCGACCGCGGCTGACGGGCGGTCCGATTCGATCTGGGATGTCTTCTGCCGCGCACCGGGCGCGATCATCGGCGGAGCCACGGGTGACCCGGCGATCGACCACTACCGGCGGATGGCCGACGATGTCGCGCTGATGGCAGAGCTGGGGCTGCGGTCGTACCGGTTCTCAGTGGCCTGGCCACGGGTGCGGCCCGACGGCGGGGCAGTCAACGAGCGGGGCCTGGATTTCTACCGGAGGCTGGTCGACGAGTTGCTGGCGAACGACATCGTCCCGTGGGTAACGCTCTATCACTGGGATCTGCCGCAGGCCCTCGAAGACGCGGGCGGCTGGCCGGCCCGCGACACCGCGTACCGGTTCGCCGAGTATGCCGACACCGTCTACGATGCGTTGGGCGACCGGGTCCCCTATTGGACGACCCTCAACGAACCGTTCTGCTCGGCGCTGCTGGGATACGCCAGCGGTGAGCACGCACCGGGCCGGTCGGAGCCGCGGGCCGCGGTCGCAGCGGCGCATCACCTGCTGCTCGCACATGGGCTCGGGGTCCAGGCGATCCGCGCTCGCGGCGCGGACGCGACCGTCGGCATCACGCTGAACTTCGCGCCGGTCGTACCGCTGAACCCCGATGACGCGGACGATGTCGAGGCGGCTCGGCGCATCGACGGCCTGCAGAACCTGCTGTTCGTCGACCCCGTCCTCCGCGGCGGGTACGCGCCCGGAGTGCTGAGCGACCTCGCCCCGTACGGGCTCGTCGATCACGTTCGTGACGGCGACCTCGCGGTGATCTCGGCGCCGGTCGACCTGCTCGGCGTCAACTACTATCTAGGCAACACGGTGTCCGCTCGTGCCCAGGGTCCCGCCCCCGACCCGGGTATAACGACGCCGAACCCGCCCGGTTCGCCGTGGGTCGGCGCGGAGGACGTCGCATTCCACCAGGTCGGCCGACCGGTCACCGGGCAGGGCTGGGAGATCTATCCTGAAGGGCTGACCGAACTGCTGACCTGGCTGCACAAGGAATACCAGGGTGTGCCGATGTACGTGACCGAGAACGGAGCGGCCTTCCCCGATCGGGTCGTGGACGGCCACGTGCACGATCCGGACCGCGTCGCGTATCTGGCGAGCCACGTCGAGGCGGTGGCCGATGCGATCGAGTCGGGTGCGGACGTTCGCGGCTACTTCTACTGGTCGATGTTCGACAACTTCGAGTGGGCGTGGGGCTACGGCCAGCGCTTCGGCCTGGTCTACGTCGATTTCGAGTCACAGCAGCGGATCGTCAAGTCCAGCGGCCGGTGGTACGCCGAAGTGATCGCGTCCAGCGCAAGCCAGGGGTGACGGGCTTGTCGTCCGAGCCGAAGTTGCCGACTCTCGAGGAAGTCGCACGCCGAGCCGGTGTATCGAGGGCCACGGTGTCGCGCGCCATCAACGGCGGCATCCGGGTCAGCGAGAAGGCCCGGGAGGCGATCGACCGGGCCATCGCCGAGCTCGGTTACATACCGAACCGGGCCGCCCGGTCGCTTGTGACGCGGCGCACCGATTCGGTCGCGCTCGTCGTTCCGGAGACAGGGTCCAAGCTGGTGGGCGACCCCTTCCTTACCGGCGCCCTGCAGGGCGTCACGAAGGGCCTGGCCGGAACCGAGTTCCAACTGGTCCTGTTGATCGCTCAACACGCGGGCGACACCGAGCGGTTGCTGCGGTACCTGCGCGCCGGTCACGTCGACGGCGCCCTCGTCATGAGCCACCACCGCGAGGATCACCTGCCGTCCGAACTGGCCAAGGCGAAGTTGCCGTGCGTGTTTCTCGGCCGGCCGCTGGAGCCGGACGGCGCCAGCGTTCCGTACGTCGACGTGGACAACGTCGGTGGGGCCCGCGCGGCGACCGAGCACCTGATCTCTCGGGGCGCGCGGCGAATCGCCACTGTCGCGGGCCCCTCTGACATGCCCGCCGGTGTCGACCGGCTGGACGGCTGGCGCGCGGCCTTGCAGTCCGCCGGCCTGCCGGACGATGCGGTCGCCACGGGAGACTTCACCGCCGAAAGCGGGGCGTCGGCGATGCGAACGCTGCTGGCGACGTGGCCCCGGCTGGACGGGGTCTTCGTCGCGTCCGACCTCATGGCGACAGGCGCCATGAACGCGCTTCGCGACGCGGGCAGGGCCATCCCCGACGACGTGGCCGTGATCGGCTTCGACGACTCGATGCTGGCCCCGGCGACCGTACCGCCCCTGACGACGGTGCACCAGCCGGTCGAAGAACTCGGGCATCGGATGGCTGAGCTGCTGCTGTCTCAACTGCGCGGAGAGACCATCTCGCCCGGTGGGGAGATCCTGCCCACCGAACTGGTGATCCGCGCGTCCGCCTGACCTGCCGGATTCCCCAGACTGTCGGCTACCGTCCGCCGCTTGGGCTTGCCCCCCACCGCCTTTGCAATGCACGCCTAGAAGAAGCGCAGCCTGCTTCCCATAGGTGTGCACCGCAAAGCAGCGGATATGTTCCCCGCGGACGTACGGGATCAGGTGCTCGCTTCGGACCACTCGCTGCGCAGGATGCTCATGAGCACTTCGTCGTGGAACCGGCCGGCGTGGAACGTCATCTGCCGCCGGCGGCCCTCCTCGATGAATCCCACCTTCCGGTACGCCGCGATGGCGCGGTCATTGAAGGCCCAGACCCCGAGCCCGATGCGGTTCAGCCCCAACTCCTGGAATCCGTACCGCACCATGACCCGCAGCGCATCGGTGCCGAGGCCGTGGCTCCAGTGTTCGGGACCGATCGATATGGCGAGGGTCGCGGCCCGGGTCGGCACCTGTGCACCGAACAAGCTGACCTGGCCGACCAGCCCGTCATCCTCCAGGGCCACGATGCTGAACCAGGCGCCGGTGGACTCCTTGTTGACGCTCCACGCCCGGTATTTCTCGACGATCGTCGACTCCGGCTGCGGGCGTACCACGAATGTCTGCAGTGCAGCGGCCTGCGGATCGTTCCACCACTTCACCAGCAGCGGGAGGTCGTCGTCGCGGAGTTCGCGCAGATACACCCTCTCGCCGCGGAGGATCGCCGCTCCATAGGCGCGGGCACCGTTGGCATCGTCCAGAGCGCTCACTCGAGCCATCCTGCCAGGGGCCTGCTACCCGAAACGGCGTGGCACGCTGTCGACCCCGATGGCATGCTGGCACGCCATGAGACTGACCCACGAACAGTACGTAGAGCACGTTCGGGCCGACGCGGCCCGAATCCTCGCCGTCGCTGGTCGCGGCCTTGACGCGGCGGTGCCGTCGTGCCCCGGCTGGACGGTCCGGGACGCGGTCGAGCACATCGCTGAGGTGTACCGGCACAAGGTCGCCTGTATCCGGGAGAAGGCGTTCCCCGAGCCGTGGCCGCCTGAGCGCGGCGATGAATCCACCCTCGATTACTTCGGGCAGGCCACCGACGACTTGCTGACCGAACTGACCAGACGTGACGCCCTCGCGTACGCCGACACCTGGTGGTGGGACGAACGCACCGTGGGTTTCTGGGGCCGCCGGATGGCCCATGAGAGCGCCATCCACCGGGTCGACGTCGAGTTGGCGCACGACGACACCACACCGATCGACGACGCGCTCGCGCTCGACGGCGTCGACGAGGTGTTGAGGCGGTTCCTGGCCGGCGACTGGAGCGACGAGCCGGTCCTCGATCAACCCACCACCTTCGTGCGGGTCGAGAGCGGCGGCACGGCTTGGCGGGTCGTCATGGAGCCGAACGCCGTCGTCGCGTCGGTCTACCTCGACCGGTGGCCCGAGCTCGCGATCGACGCGACGGTGTCCGGAGATCCGCTGCCGATGTACCTCTGGCTGTGGGGCCGGGGTCCCCGCGGCCAGATCTCTACCGACGGCGACCACGCCGCCGCTGAGCGCATGGATGCGCGCCTGCGCCTCGCGACGCAATGAGGTTGTTCGCGGCCGTCGTCCCCCCGCCCGAAGTGTTGCGTCACCTCGACGAAGCGGTCGTACAGGTTCGTGACGACGCGGTCACGTGGACGCTGCCCGAGGCATGGCACCTCACCTTGGCGTTCTACGGCGACGTGGCCGGCGATCGCGTCGTCGACCTGACCGAACGGCTACGCCGGGCGGCGGCCAGGTACCCGGTCATGCGGCTGCGGCTCGACGGCGCCGGCCGGTTCGACGATCGGGTGCTCTGGGTCGGATGCAACGGCCCGCTCGAGGATATGCGCCGGCTGGCCCGCTCGTGCGAGGCCGCCGGACGACGGGCAGGTGCGCCCGTGCAGGCGTTCCGTCGGTTCCGGCCACACCTGACGCTGGCTCGTGCGCGGCAGCCGACCGACCTGCGTCCGTACGTGTCGGCGCTTGCCCGGTACGCGGGACCCGAGTGGACCGCGGACGAAATCGCCCTGGTGCGATCCCACCTCGGGCAGGGGGCGGGTGGACGTGCTCGGTACGAGGTGATCTCGAAGTTCCCCCTGGCAAGCTGAGCATCGTGGACATCAGAACCCGGCGGCTCGTCGTCACCGCCGTACTCGTAGCGCTGATCGCGGCCGTGATACTCGCCGCCGTGCTTTGACCGACAATGGACGGGTGCAACAGCCACTCTTGCCCGTGCTGGACCAGCTCCGAGCCGACATTCTGGACACTCAGGGGCTCGTCCGGGCGGTGGCCGCCGGCAGACGGAGGGGTGCCCGGCCCGAGTTCAGGCGCGCCGAGCTTCGTTGGGTCGACCTTCGTGACGGCCGCAGGCTGCAGGTCGTCACATACGACGGGCAGCAGGCCTTCACCCGCGTGCTGCTCGGTGCGGCTGCGACCGCCGCCGTTGACGAGCTCCTGGCTCAGCCGTACGGCAACTGGCATGTCGAGACGGTCCGTGGCACGACGCAGGTGCGGGTCACGAAGAGCGGCGAGGCGCAGGTGCACAGCGATGACGTGGCCAAGCCGGCTGATCGCGCCCACGACCGGACCAAGAAGCGGCTCCTCGACCCGGCCGACCCTGTTCTGCAGGCCGTCGGAATCTCCGACGGGTCCGGCCGCATCAAGCCGACCCGGCGCGACAAGTACCACCAGGTGGAGGAGTTCGTCCGAGCTCTCGATCCGGTCGTGGACACCGCCCTGCGGGCCGCTGCCGATCAACCGGTTCGGGTTGCTGATCTGGGCTGCGGCAATGCCTACCTGAGTTTCGCCGCGTACCGATGGCTCGAGCGGCGGGACGTCGGCGCGTCGCTGGTGGGCGTGGACGTCAAGGCGCAGGCGCGGGATCGCAACACGAAGATCGCCGAGGTGCTCGGCTGGGCGGGCAGGATGCGATTCGTCGAGGGAACGATAAGTGCGGCCGCCGTCGAGCCGGCACCTCACCTGGTGCTCGCGCTCCACGCATGCGACACCGCGACCGACGACGCTCTCGCCCGCGCCGTGGAGTGGGAATCCCCCGTGGTGCTCGCTGCCCCCTGCTGCCACCATGACGTCCAACGCCAGCTCGCCGGCGTTACTCCGGCGCCGTACGGCCCGCTGACCCGGCATGGAATCTTGCGCGAGCGGTTCGCCGACGTGCTCACCGATGCACTGCGTGCGGCCATTTTGCGCCTGATGGGATACCGCGTGGAGGTCGTCGAGTTCGTGGCCTCGGCGCACACCCCTCGAAACACGCTGCTGCGCGCGGTGCGGACCGGCGCAGCGGCCGATCCGGCGCTGGTTCGCGAATACCGTGACCTGATCGAGTCCTGGGGCGTGCGACCGGCCCTGGCAACCCGGCTCGGCGACCAGCTTGATCACGTCCTTGACCGGGCGAACGGCTGACCTGGGCCCGGTACTGTCGGCCACCCAACATTGGCCGTTCGGCCGACCCTGAGGCCCACCGCGATCATTAGGCTCGATGGCGAGCGCCTGACGGGTATTCCGGAAGCATGGCGGGGGAACCACCCTGGGGAGGCTCGAGGGGCGCGCCCGGCCGCCTACACCACCCAAGTGGCCGGGCGCTCTTTCGCGTCAGCGCGCTAGGCGCTCGACCACCCAGTCGATGCTGGCGGTCAATGCCTCGACGTCGGCCGGGTCGACCGCCGGGTACATCGCGATCCGCAACTGGTTACGGCCGAGCTTGCGGTACGGTTCGACGTCCACGATGCCGTTGGCCCGCAACGTCTTCGCCACCGTGGCGGCGTCGACGGATTCATCGAAGTCGATCGTTCCGACAACAAGCGACCGGGCCTCTGGTTCGGTGACGTACGGCGTCGCGTAGGCGCTCTTGTCCGCCCACGTGTATAGGCGTGCGGACGAGTCGCTGGTCCGCCCTACGGCGAACTCGAGGCCGCCGTTGCCGTTGAGCCAGTCCAACTGTTCGGCGAGCAGGAACAGGGTGGCTATGGCGGGTGTGTTGTAGGTCTGGTTCTTCCGTGAGTTGTCGACGGCGATGCTCAAGTCCAGGAACGCCGGGACGTAGCGTCCGCTCGCCGCGATCTCGTCGATTCGCGCCAACGCGGCCGGCGACATGGCGGCGAGCCACAGCCCGCCGTCCGAGGCGAAGCACTTCTGCGGTGCGAAGTAGTAGACGTCGACCTGCTCGGGCGAGAGCGGCAGGCCCCCGGCTCCGCTGGTGGCGTCCACGAGCACGAGCGCGTCCTCGGCTGCTCCGTCGACTCGCCGGACCGGGGCCATCACGCCGGTGGAGGTCTCGTTGTGCGGCCAGGCGTACACGTCGACACCTGTCTCGGCGTGCGGGCGGGCCAGCGTGCCGGGCTCGGCTTTGATGATCGAGGGATCCTCGAGCCACGGGGCGGACGCCGTGACCGCCGCGAACTTCGACGAGAACTCACCGAAGGACAGGTGCTGGGCGCGTTGGCGCACCAGGCCGAACGCTGCGGCGTCCCAGAACGCGGTCGACCCTCCATTGCCCAGGACGACCTCGAACCCGTCGGGCAGGCCGAACAGATCCGCCACCCCCCGGCGTATCCGCTCGACGAGCCCCTTGACGGGTGCCTGCCGGTGCGACGTGCCGAGGTACTGCACCCCGGATTTCGCGAGGGCGGCCAGTGCGTCCGGCCGCACCTTGCTGGGGCCCGAACCGAATCGGCCGTCGGCGGGTTTGAGTGCATCGGGAATCTGCAGGGCGTCGGTCATGTGTGCTCCGCTCGGCGTGTTGACGGTCACGTGACGACGCTGTCAACCCCATCGATTGTGCCGTACCGGGGTGCCGCTCGCCCAACTGACCGCCCCCACCGCGTTGATCATGCAAATCTGGGGCGACACGCCGCGAGCTTGGTGGCGTCCGTCAACCGGGGACTAGGACAAATCGGCGTGTCACCCCGGACTTGCATGATCAACGCATGTGGGCGGCCCAGTCGGGCTGCCAGCCCGCCACGGTGTCGGGTCGCCGCGATGCCGGCCCCGAGTACTTCGCAGACGGGCGGACCAGCCGGCCCGTGCGCTTTTGCTCCAGGATGTGCGCGCTCCATCCGGCCGTCCGCGCACAGGTGAACATGGAGGTGAACATGTTCGCGGGCACCTCGGCGAAGTCGAGCACGATCGCGGCCCAGAATTCGACATTGGTCGCGAGCACGCGGTCCGGCTTGCGGTCGGCGAGCTCGGCAAGTGCGGCCTTTTCGAAGGCCTCGGCGACCTCGTAGCGCGGCGCCTTGAGCTCTCGCGCTACGCGGCGCAGCGTGCGGGCTCGCGGGTCCTCGGCACGGTAGACCCGGTGCCCGAATCCCATGAGCCGCTCACCGTTGTCGAGCGCCCGCTTGACGTAGCCGGCGGCGTCGCCGGTGCGTTCGATCTCCTCGATCATGGCGAGAACCCGCGACGGGGCACCGCCATGCAGCGGCCCGCTCATCGCGCCGACGGCCGCTGACAGCGACGCCGCGACATCCGCGCCGGTGGAGGCGACGACTCGCGCGGTGAAGGTCGAGGCGTTCATGCCGTGCTCGGCGGCGGACGTGAAGTATGCGTCGACGGCCTTGACGTGGGCGGGGTCGGGCTCGCCGCGCCAGCGGATCATGAACCGCTCGACGATCGTGCGGGCCCTGTCGATCTCACGCTGCGGGACCATCGGCAGCCCGATGCCGCGCGCCGACTGGGCGACGAACGACAGCGCCATGACGGCGGACCGGGCCAGGTCGTCGCGGGCCTGCTCGTCGGTGATGTCCAGGAGCGGCTGGAAGCCCCACGCCGGTGCCAGCATCGTCAAAGCGCTCTGCACGTCGACCCGGACGTCGCCGGAGTGCACCGGAATCGGGAACGGCTCCGCGGGCGGGAGTCCAGGCTGGAACGCGCCGTCGACCAGAAGGCCCCAGACGTTCTCGAACGGGACGCGGCCGACGAGATCGTCGATGTCGACACCGCGGTAACGCAGGGCGCTGCCTTCCTTGTCAGGCTCGGCGATCTCCGTCTCGAAGGCGATTACGCCCTCGAGACCGTGTTGAACGTCGGACATGCAAGCTCCCTTGGGTTGCTCGTGGCCCCCCACTGCGCCAACCATCATGGATGGGTCGTTGACGGACATTGTTGGCCGGTCAACGATCCATTCTGCCGTGTAGCTGTGGGAGTTCAACTACTCCTGCTGCAACCACTGTGCGATATCCCACATTTGTACGTACACTGCGCGTCGTTCTCGTGGCAGGCTTGGCGGCCGTGGACCAGGACCTGTCGGCGATGCGCCGGGTGTACCGCAGTTCGCGGCTGTTGGAATCAGAGGTGCCCGAAGACCCCTTCGAGCTGTTCCGCGCCTGGCTTGCCGGTGCCATCGAGGCGGGACTGACCGAGCCCAACGCGATGGTGCTCGCTACTGCCGATGGTTCCGGACGGCCGAGCACGCGGCACGTTCTGCTCAAGGAACTGGACCGTGCCGGCTTCGTCTTCTACACGAACCTGCGCTCGCGCAAGGCTGACGAGATAGCGGTCAACCCCGCGGTGTCGTTGTGCTTTCCGTGGTTCGCCATGGAGCGGCAAGTCGTTGTGACGGGTACCGCGGCACAGGTGCCCCGGCGGGAAGCCGCTGCGTACTGGGCTAACCGGCCTAGGGAGTCACGGCTCGGTGCGTGGGCAAGCGAGCAGTCCGCCGTCATCCGCTCTCGCGACGAGCTGGAGCAGCGGGCGGCCGCGATGGCCGAGCGTTTCACCAGTGACGTTCCGCTGCCCGAGTTCTGGGGTGGGTTCCGCGTGACGCCCGGCTCGATCGAGTTCTGGCAGGGGGGGCCGGCCCGGCTGCACGATCGGCTCCGGTACTCGCGGAGCACCGTTTCGGATACCTGGCGGCTGGAGCGGTTGGCGCCGTAGTCGGTCTGGCCCGGCGACGCCGGTGCTTCGGGAAATAGCAGCCCGCGGACCACTTCCGGCGTCCGCAAAGAGCGTCCGTCGGCCCGGAGGGACAAGGTCCGGGGGCCCGCGGGCTGGGTGACTGTCCTGGGATTGCCCGCTGCGCGGAGCGCCGTTGCGCTGCACGTGGCGAGCGGTGACGCTCCTAGCGGGCGGTCACCTCACGAGTCCCAGAGCTATACATTCTGCGGACCACCTCCTTCCCGTGTACCTCAGACCGTACGGCCAGCGGTGTCCGCAAGGCAACGAGTTATCTCACAGCGAACTACCCTTGACGCTCGTGACGCGCGCCTTCCTGGACAAGCAGCCGCACGAGGTTGCGGCGATGTTCGACAACGTCGCCGATAGGTACGACCTGACCAACGACCTGCTCTCGCTGGGGCAGGACCGGCGATGGCGGCGTTCGGTCGAGCGCACGGTCGCGGCGCGGCCCGGCGAGCGAGTCCTCGACCTCGCCGCCGGTACCGGCACGTCGAGTGTGCCGTTCGCGGCGGCCGGCGCCGTTGTCGTACCGTGCGACTTCTCGCTTGGGATGCTGCGGGAGGGCCGCCGCCGCCAGCCTGAGCTGCCGTTCGTCGCAGGCGACGCAATTCGCCTGCCGTTCGCCGACCGATCGTTCGACGCGGTGACCATCTCGTTCGGCCTGCGTAACGTGAACGACCCAGAGGCCGCGTTGCGCGAGATGCTCCGGGTGACCAGGCCCGGCGGCCGGCTGGTGCTGTGCGAGTTCAGCCACCCGACGTGGGGCCCGTTCCGGCGCGTGTACCTCGAGTATCTGATGCGAGCCATCCCGGCGATCGCCAGCCGGGTCGCCAGTAACCCGGAGGCGTACGTCTACCTCGGCGAGTCGATCCCCGCCTGGCCGGATCAGAGCGCCCTGGCAGCCGAGATCGCGAGCGTGGGCTGGACCCGGGTGAAGTGGCGCAACCTGAGCGGCGGCATCGTCGCGATCCACCACGCAGTGGCACCGTGATCAACGGGAGATCCGTCCCGGCTACCCGGGACAAACGGTTCTTCGATCAAGCCCTCGGGTAGCGCTTGTGGATAAGTTCGGCGGTGTATCTCGCCGCCTTGCCAGTCTTGATCAATGCAGCGAGTTGCCAGCATCGCGTATGCCCAAGACGGCCTCATAACCAGGCACCAAGCGCTGGCTGCCGGCATGTCCAACGGCGCGGTTGGGCGGGCCATTCGTGGCCGGTGGCAAGTGGTTCTGCCCGGCGTGTATGCGACCTTCACCGGACCTCTCGCAGAAATCCATCGGCTGCGGGCGGCCGCTCTTTACGCCGGCCGTGGGTCGTTGATCACCGGCGCTATGGCCTGCAAGCTGTGTGAGCTGCAGTACGGTCCCGATCCGGACGGCGTGATCGACGTGCTCATCAGCGAACGCAACCGCCGGACGGACGTCGACTTCGTCCGTGTGCATCGCACGACGCGGCTGCCCGACACCAGGCTCGTGATCTGGGTTGACGACTCGCCACTTGCACGGGCCGAGGTGGGGTCCGGACCGCCGCCGGATTACGACACAGATCCGCTGACGGATGACGCGAGGCGCTGGACGCTGCGGCTGGCGCCGCATGCGCGGGCGGCCATGGATTCGGTCCGGCTCGACCGGCTGGCAATGCTCGCGGCGCATCCGAACGGTCTGCCGCGCCAGGTGGAGGCAACCCTGTTGCGCAACACCCGTGCGCTGTTATGCGAGGTCGTCCAGCGACGCCGCGCCACGATCACTGAACTGGCGCACGAGTTCGAGGCAGCCCACAGGGCCGGCCTCGCTACAGCCAGGCGCGCCATGGCCGATGTGCTAGCCGGCTGCCGCTCGGCGCCGGAGTGTGAGCTCCGCGATCTGGTGGCGAACAGCCGCGTCTTGCCCGAACCGCGGTGGAACAAGCCGTTGCCTGGCTACCGGCCGGGGCGGGGCCAGGACCGGATCATTCCTGACTGCTGCTGGCCGGCGGCGCGCCTCGTGGTCGAGGTCAACTCGACGCAATGGCACAAGCTCGGCGACGGGCCTGAACGCACGGAGCAGCGCATGGCGCGATATGCCCAGCTCGGCTGGCTGGTGATCCCGTTATCGCCCTTCCGGATCCGCACTGAGCCCAGGGCGGTGCTCAATCAGCTGGAAACCACCTACCTCGCCCGCGTCGCGCGGTGATCAACGGGAGATCCGTCCCGGCTACCCGGGACAAACGGTTCTTTGATCACGTGGCGGTTCGAATTTGGCAACGCTGATCAAACGTAAATCCGCAGGTCGGATAGGTAGTCCCCCCGCGTGAGAACGGCAGCCAGCTGGCCCTAGACTGGCGTGGAAATGTGCTCGTGAACGCATTCACGAACCCGCCGACCACTGAGGACCACATGAGCCCAACGGCCAACGACGCCGATGTCATCGTCGTAGGCGCTGGACCCGCAGGCTCTACGACGGCGTACTACCTGGCTCGCGCCGGGCTCGACGTCCTGATGCTGGAGAAGGCGGCCTTTCCGCGTGACAAGGTCTGCGGTGACGGCCTGACCCCGCGGGCGGTCCGGCAACTCGTCCGGATGGGCATCGACACCTCCGCTCCGGGATGGATCCGCAACCACGGGCTGCGCGTCATCGGCGGCGGGATGCGAGTCGAGATGCCGTGGCCCGAGCTGGCGAGCTACCCGAACTACGGGCTCGTGCGCACCCGGATGGACTTCGACGAACTACTTGCCCGGCATGCGGAAAAGTCCGGTGCGCGGCTCCGCGAGAGCACGAATGTGACCGGGCCCGTGATCGACGAACGAAGCGGTCGCATCGTCGGGGTCGCGGCCAAGCCGGTGGACGGCAACGGCCGGACGGCGGGTGCGCAGGTCACCTACCGGGCACCGCTGGTCGTCGCCGCGGATGGCGTGTCGTCCCGACTGGCGACCGCAATGGGTATCCACAAGCGGGACGATCGGCCGATGGGCGTGGCGGTCCGGACGTACTTCACCACGCCGCGGCACGACGACGACTGGATGGAGTCGTGGCTCGAGCTGCCGGTTCGCAACGAGCACGGCCGGGAAGAGCTGCTGCCGGGTTACGGCTGGATCTTCGGGACGGGAAACGGCACGAGCAATGTGGGTCTGGGCATCCTGAATACGTCCAGGGCGTTCGGGCAGGTCGACTACCGGCAACTGCTCAAGCGATGGGTCGCGCAGACGCCGGAGCACTGGGGCTTCACCGAGGAGAACCAGGTGGGCCCCATCCGCAGCGCGGCCCTCCCGATGGCCTTCAACCGCCAGCCCCACTACTCGCGCGGGCTGCTGCTTGTCGGCGACTCCGGTGGGATGGTCAACCCGTTCAACGGCGAGGGCATCGACTACGCGATGGAGGCGGCGAGCCTGGCCGCGACCGTGATCGCGGATGCGTCGGCGCGCTCGACCGCGGACCAGCGCGAACGAGTCCTCCAGGGATATCCGGCCGCACTCAAGCAGGAGCACGGCGGGTATTACACGCTCGGACGCATCTTCGTTAAGTTGATCGGCGACCCGCGCATCATGAAGCTGTGCACCCGACACGGGTTGCCGCATCCGTCGCTGATGCGACTGGTGCTCAAGTTGCTTGCCAACCTGACCGATCGCCGTGACGGCGACGTCTACGACCGTCTGATCAATACCTTGACCCGGCTGGCACCGGCCGCGTGAGGGCATGAGGAGACTGGTGTGTTCCAGAAGACCAACATGACCCGCGTCACTAGCATGGGGACGCCGTTCATAAAGGGGGTCGAATGAACCCGTACGTGCCGATCATCGGGCTGATCGCCCTCGCCGCGATCTTCGCGGTGGGTACTGTGGTGACGTCGCATCTGGTGGGTAGGCGGACGTTCAACCGCGCGAAGGTCGACTCCTACGAGTGCGGGATCGAGCCGACACCGCAGCCGGTCGGTGGCGGCCGCTTCCCGGTGAAGTACTACCTGACCGCGATGACGTTCATCATCTTCGACATCGAGATCGTGTTCCTGTATCCGTGGGCGGTGCGGTTCGATCACCTCGGCCTGTTCGGCTTCGTCGCGATGGTGACATTCCTGTTCCTGATCACAGTGCCGTACGTCTACGAGTGGCGCCGTGGCGGGTTGGACTGGACCTAAGAGGAGGGAGCACGACCAATGGGTATTGAGGAGAAGCTGCCCTCCGGTGTCCTGTTGACGTCGGTGGAGAAGTTCGCCGGCTGGGCGCGTAAGAGCTCGATGTGGCCTGCGACGTTCGGGCTGGCCTGCTGCGCTATCGAACTCATGGCCACCGGCGGCCCCCGCCACGACATGGCGCGGTTCGGCATGGAGGTCGCGCGAGCGTCGCCTCGGCAGGCCGACCTGATGATCGTCGCGGGGCGGGTCAGCCAGAAGATGGCGCCGGTCCTGCGGCAGATCTACGACCAGATGGCCAACCCGAAGTGGGTGCTGTCGATGGGCGTGTGCGCGAGCACGGGCGGGATGTTCAACAACTATGCGATCGTCCAGGGCGTCGACCACATCGTTCCCGTCGACATCTACCTGCCCGGCTGTCCGCCGCGGCCGGAGATGCTGATGGACGCGATTCTCAAGCTGCACGAGAAGGTGGCCAACGAACCCCTGGGGGTGCACCGCGAGCGGTCCGATGAGCAAGCCGAGCAGACCGCGCTGACGGCCGCGCCGACACATGAGATGAAGGGTCTGCTGCGGTGAGCGACATGAACGCCTCCGGCGACCGCTCGCCGGAGCAGGACGAGGCCACGGCGGCTGCTGCGGGTACGGAGGAGTCGGCCGCCGCGCCGGACGCCGAGGACTTGCCGGAGCGGCCGGCCGACGGCGACGCCGATCGGGTCGGCGCGCAGAAGTCGGCCAGCGCCGAGGCGGTGGTCGCCGGACCGGGCGATCTGCCGGCCGAGGCACCCGAGCAGGAGCCCGGCCCGCCGCCTCCGCATCCGTCACGCCGCGGCATGTTCGGCGTCGCGGACACCGGCGACACGTCCGGTTATGGACGCCTCGTGGCGCGCGACACGAACCCGGTCCGGCATGGTTCGACGCCACGGCCGTGGGGCGACGAGTACGACTCCGTGGGCGATGCCTTGGAGGCCGCGGTTGCCGAATATGGCGCCGCCGTGGAGCGGGTGCTCGTCGACCGCGACGAGCTGACCCTGTTCGTACGGCGCGAGCACCTGGTCGAGGTAGCGCAGGCGCTGCGCGACGACCCGGCGCTTCGGTACGAGATGTGTATGGGTGTCAGCGGTGTCCACTATCCGGAGGACTCCGGCCGCGAGCTGCACGCCGTCTACCCGTTCCTGTCGATCACGCACAACCGCCGGCTGCGCGTCGAGGTGACGTGCCCGGACGAAGATCCGCACATCCCGTCGATCGTCGAGCTGTATCCGGGCAACAACTGGCACGAGCGCGAGACGTACGACTTCTTCGGGATCATCTTCGACGGGCACCCGGCGCTCGCCCGGATCGAGATGCCGGACGACTGGGTGGGGCATCCGCAGCGCAAGGACTACCCGCTCGGCGGCATCCCGGTCGAGTACAAGGGCGCGACCATCCCGCCGGCCGACGAGCGGAGGGCGTACAACTGATGAGCAACCTCGACGATGTGACCTTTGCCGCTCCGGGCGGTGACGACCCGGCCGAGGCCGGAGTCCGCGAGACCACCGAAGGTCCGGTCTACACCGTGAGCGGTGATGACTGGGGCGACGTGGTCGACGCGGCGATCGCCGGCCAGGAGCGGATCGTCGTCAACATGGGTCCTCAGCACCCGTCCACCCACGGCGTATTGCGGCTGATCCTCGAGCTGGACGGCGAGACGATCGTCAGTGCCCGCTGCGGCATCGGGTACCTGCACACCGGAATCGAGAAGAACTGCGAGTACCGCAACTGGACACAGGGCGTGACATTCCTGACCCGTGCGGACTACCTGTCGCCGTTCTTCAACGAGGCCGCCTACGTGCTCGGCGTGGAGCGGCTGCTCGGGATCACCGAAGAAATCCCGGAGCGGGCCACGGTCATCCGGGTGATGATGATGGAGCTCAACCGGATCTCTTCGCATCTGGTCGCGATCGGCACCGGCGGCATGGAGATCGGCGCCCTGACCATCATGACCCAGGGCATCCGCGAGCGGGAGCGCACCCTGGACCTGTTCGAGCTGATCACCGGGCTGCGGATGAACCACGCGTACATCCGGCCCGGCGGTGTCGCTCAGGACCTGCCGCCCGGAGCGGTCGAGAGCGTCCGCGAGTACATCCGCTGGATGCGTGAGTACCTGCCGACGTACGAACAGCTCCTGAACGAGAACCCGATCTTCAAGGGACGGACCGTCGGTGTCGGCCATCTGGACCTGACCGGCTGCACGGCTCTCGGCATCACCGGTCCGGTGCTGCGTTCGACCGGGTTGCCGTTCGACCTGCGTAAGGCACAGCCGTACTGCGGGTACGAGACGTACGAGTTCGACGTCCCGACCGTCGATACCTGCGACTCGTACGGCCGGTACCTGATCCGGATGCACGAGATGTACGAGTCGCTGAAGATCGTCGAACAGTGTCTTGACCGGCTGGAGCCGGGTCCGGTGATGATCGCCGACAAGAAGATCGCCTGGCCGGCTCAGCTGGCGCTCGGCGGCGACGGCCTCGGCAACTCGCTCGACCACATCCGGCACATCATGGGCGAATCCATGGAGGGGCTCATCCACCACTTCAAGCTCGTGACCGAGGGGTTCCGGGTGCCGGCCGGCCAGGTCTACCAGGCCGTGGAGAGCCCGCGCGGCGAACTGGGTGCGCACGTCGTTTCCGAGGGCGGTACCCGCCCGTGGCGGGTGCACCTGCGCGAGCCCTCGTTCAACAACCTGCAGGCCATGGCTGCCATGTGCGAGGGAGGAATGGTGGCCGATGTGATCGTCGCAGTGGCGAGTCTCGACCCGGTGATGGGAGGTGTGGACCGGTGAGCGCGGCGAGTGGCCTGAGCGGCGAGGCGAGCGAGCGTAGCCAGTGGCTGGCCGACCGGGGCGAGATCGCCCGCGGCGAGAGCAGGGAGCCGGCCGCGGAACGTCCGACGGCCCTGGACGAAACCGCCAGGGCCGAGATGCGCGAGATCATCGCCCGCTACCCGGAACCGCGCTCCGCTCTGCTGCCGATGCTGCACCTCGTCCAGGCGTACGAGGGCTACGTGACTCCTGCCGGCATCGAGATGTGCGCCGAGGAGCTCGGCCTTGCCGAAGCGGAAGTGTCCGCGGTCGCCACGTTCTACACCATGTACAAACGCCGCCCGATGGGCGAGTACAACGTCGGGGTGTGCACGAACACCCTGTGTGCGATCATGGGCGGCGACCGGATCTGGTCGGAGCTGACCGAGGAACTCGGGGTCGGGCACGACGAGACCACGGAGGACGGCAAGATCTCGCTGGAACGCGTGGAGTGCAATGCGGCCTGCGATTTCGCTCCCGTCATGGTCGTCAACTGGGAGTTCATGGACAACCAGACCCCGGAGTCCGCGCGCGAGCTCGTCGGTAAGCTCCGATCCGGCGAACGGGTGCGATCGACCCGGGGGCCTGGCATCTGCACCTGGAAGCAGGCGGCCCGGATCCTGGCGGGGTTCCCCGATGCGCACGCCGCGGAGGGACCGGCGGCGGGTGCGGCCAGCCTGGCCGGGCTGGTACTCGCCCACGAGAAGGGGTGGAGCGCGCCCGCAGGTGGCCGGCCCGCGTTGGGCGCCAGGCGATCCGACAAGCAGGAGGATGATCAGTGACCACGCTGACGCCAGTCCTGTCCGAGTACTGGCACGAGGAAGACTGCTTCACCCGCGCCGGCTACGAGCGCTCCGGTGGTTACCGGGGGCTGCGCATCGCGATGCAACGCACACCGGACGATCTGGTGACCATGGTCAAGGACGCCGGCCTGCGCGGGCGAGGCGGAGCGGGCTTCCCGACCGGCATGAAGTGGAGCTTCGTCCCTAAGAACACTGCCAGGCCGACCTATTTGGTGGTCAACGCCGACGAGTCCGAACCGGGAACCTGCAAGGACATCCCGCTCATGCTGGCCTCACCGCACACGTTGGTGGAAGGGACGATCATCTCCTCCTACGCCATCGGCGCGCACACCGCGTTCATCTACGTACGCGGCGAGGTGCTGCATGTCATTCGCCGGTTGCAGGACGCGGTGGCCGAAGCCTACGAGGCCGGCTACCTGGGCACCGACATCCTCGGCTCGGGTTACGACCTCGACGTGGTCGTCCACGCCGGCGCAGGTGCCTACATCTGCGGGGAGGAGACCGCGCTGCTGGACTCCCTGGAAGGCCGGCGTGGCCAGCCTCGGCTCCGGCCGCCGTTCCCTGCGGTGGCGGGCCTGTACGCGTCTCCCACGGTCATCAACAACGTAGAGACGATCGCGTCGGTCCCGGCGATCGTGGTTAACGGAGTCGACTGGTTCCGCTCCATGGGATCTGACAAATCGCCCGGCTTCACCCTCTACTCGCTGTCCGGGCACGTCACGAGTCCGGGGCAGTACGAGGCTCCGCTGGGTATCACGCTGCGTGAGCTACTCGAGATGGCCGGGGGCGTCCGGGAGGGCCACGAGCTGAAGTTCTGGACGCCGGGTGGCTCGTCGACGCCGCTGCTGACGGCCGAACACCTCGACGTCCCGCTCGATTACGAGGGTGTCGCCGAAGCCGGCAGCATGCTGGGCACCAAGGCATTGCAGATCTTCGACGACACGACCTGTGTCGTGCGTGCGGTGCTGCGGTGGGTCGAGTTCTACAAGCACGAGTCTTGCGGCAAGTGCACGCCGTGCCGAGAGGGCTTCTGGTGGCTCGTGCAGATCCTGCAACGCCTGGAGGCCGGTGCCGGTACCGAGGCCGACCTCGACAAGTTGCTGGACCTGTCTGACAACATCGCCGGCCGCTCGTTCTGCGCGCTGGCCGACGGCGGGGTCGCGCCGATCACCTCGTCGCTTCAGTACTTCCGTGACGAGTACCTGGCCCACTTCGAAAACGGGGGGTGCCCGTTCGACCCGGCCGCCGCCACCCTTTTCGCTGAGACCGCGGGAGCCGCGTCACTATGACAGTCACCGAGCCGACGACCGGTGCCGTCGAGCCGGCCGAGCAGCTGGTCACCGTAACGATCGACGGCTTCGAGGTCAGCGTGCCCGAAGGGACGCTGGTCATCCGGGCCGCCGAACTGCTCGGCATCCAGATCCCGCGCTTTTGTGACCACCCGCTGCTCGACCCCGTGGGTGCGTGCCGCCAGTGCCTGGTCGAGATCGTGGACGACGGCCGCGGCCGCGGCATGCCCAAGCCGCAGGCCTCGTGCACGACGACGGTGCTGCCAGGCATGGTGGTCAAGACCCAGCTCACCTCACCGATCGCCGACAAGGCGCAGCAGGGGATCATGGAGTTCCTGCTGATCAACCACCCGCTGGACTGCCCGGTATGCGACAAGGGCGGCGAGTGCCCGCTGCAGAACCAGGCGATGTCCAACGGCCGAGGCGAGTCGCGGTACGAAGGGAAGAAGCGCACCTACCCCAAGCCGATCTCTATCTCCAGCCAGGTGCTGCTGGACCGTGAGCGGTGCGTCCTGTGCGCCCGGTGCACGCGCTTCTCGACCGAGATCGCCGGCGACCCGTTCATCGAGATGCTCGAGCGCGGTGCGCTGCAACAGGTCGGCATCTACGAGTCTGAGCCGTTCGAGAGCTACTTCTCCGGTAACACGATCCAGATCTGCCCGGTGGGCGCCCTGACGAGTGCGGCCTACCGATTCCGCGCGCGCCCGTTCGACCTCGTGTCGGTGCCGGCGATCGCCGAACACGACTCCGGTGGTGCGGCCATTCGGGTAGACCACCGTCGCGACACCGTGATGCGGCGGCTGGCCGGCGACGATCCCGAGGTCAACGAGGAGTGGATCTCGGACAAGGATCGGTTCGCCTTCCGCTACGCCAACCTTGACGACCGGCTGACCCACCCTCTCGTCCGCGACGAGGAGACCGGCGAGCTCGTGGTGGCGTCCTGGCCGGAGGCGTTGAGCGTCGCCGCTGCGGGGCTACGCGCGGCGCGTGCCGAGAACGGTGTCGGCGTGCTCACCGGGGGTCGGTTGACCCTCGAGGACGCCTACGCCTACTCGAAGTTCGCGCGCTTGGTGCTGCGGACGAACGACATCGATTTCCGCGCCCGAGTCCACTCCGCGGAAGAGGCAGAGTTCCTCGCGGCGATCGCCGGCGCCCGGATGGATGTCACCTACGCGGACCTGGAAAAGGCGCCGGCGGTGCTGCTGGCGGGCCTGGAGGTCGAGGACGAGGCTCCGACCATTTTCCTCCGGCTGCGCAAGGCCGTTCGGCGCAACCGCACGGCGGTCGCTTCGATCGCGCCGTTCGCTTCCCGAGGGCTACAGAAACTGGCCGGCAGATTGATTCAGGCGGCGCCCGGAGCTGAAGCCCAGGCGCTGGCCGGAGACGACGTGGCGGCACTACTCACCGGACCGGGTTCGGTGATTCTCGTCGGAGAGCGGCTGGCCGGTACACCTGGCGCACTATCGGCTGCGTCCGCGCTCGCGGCCACCACCGGCGCCAGGCTCGCGTGGGTGCCGCGCCGAGCCGGTGACCGCGGGGCGGTGGAGGCCGGGGTGTTGCCGATCCTGCTGCCGGGCGGTCGGCTGGTGGAGAACCCGGAGGCGCGGATCGACGTGAGCGCGGTCTGGGGCGTCGAACACCTGCCGCCCTTGCCCGGCCGCAACACCGCAAGAATGATCACTGAGCTGGCCGACGGCCAGCTCAGCGGGTTGGTCGTCGCGGGTGTCGAACTCGCCGACCTACCGGACCCGGCTGCTGCCCGCGAGGCGCTGCGCGCTGCGAGTTTCGTGGTCAGCCTCGAAGTGCTGCGCAGCGAGATCACCGAGCTGGCCGACGTGGTCTTCCCGGTCGCTCCCGTGGCGGAGAAGGCCGGCGCGTTCGTCAACTGGGAGGGTCGCGAGCGGACCTTCCCCGCCGCGCTCGACGCGTCGAACGCGCTGACCGATGCCAGGGTCCTCGCCCAGATCGCGGACGAGCTCGATGTCGGACTCGGCCTTCCGTCGATCGAGGCGATCCGGTCGGAGATCGCTGAGCTCGGAGCGTGGGACGGCGAGCGTCCGCCAGCCCCGACCGTCCAACCGGCCGAGCCGCGGCGCCCGCAAGCCGGTCAGGCGGTGCTCGCCACCTGGCGCATGCTGCTGGACGACGGTCGCCTGCAGGCGGGTGAGCCGCACCTGGCCGGTACGGCCCGCCGGCCCGTTGCGAGGCTGTCTGCCGCCACGGCCGCCGAGGTTGGCGTGGCCGGGCGGGTAACGGTCGCCACCGAGCACGGTTCCATCACGCTGCCGGTGGAGATCACCGACATGCCGGACGGGATCGTGTGGGTTCCGCAATACTCGCCTGGCTCGCACGTACATGACATGCTGCGGGCGGCTGCGGGCGACGTCGTGGAGTTGAGCGGCGCTGAGGGCCGATCGGCGCCCGCCGGTGGCCCGGCAAGCGATGGTTCTGCTGAGGGAGGTGCGGCGTGACCGCCATCGTCGCGCAGAACTACGACACCATCGAGGGTTTCGGCACCGACCCGTGGTGGCTGATTGCCCTGAAGATCCTGGTGATCTTCGGATTCCTGCTGGTCATCACGTTGTTCAACATCGTCTTCGAGCGCAGGGTCGTCGCCCGGATGCAGCACCGGATCGGTCCGAACCGGGCCGGCCCCCGAGGTTCGCTGCAGAGCTTCGCCGACGCGATGAAGCTCATGCTCAAAGAGGACGTGATACCGAAGAACGTCCACAAGACCGTATACATCCTGGCACCGATGATCGCGGTGATCCCCGCCTTCGTGATCTTCGGGGTGATTCCGCTCGGCCCGGAGGTCTCGATCTTCGGCCAAACCACGCCTTTGCAGCTCACCGACTTCCCGGTGGCCGTGCTGTTCGTGCTCGCGGTCGCCTCGATCGGCGTCTACGGCTTCGTGCTGGCCGGCTGGGCCAGCGGCTCGACGTACCCGCTGCTCGGTGGAGTGCGCTCAACCGCCCAGGTGATCTCGTACGAACTTGTCATGGGCTTGTCGTTCGTCGGCGTGTTCCTGTTCGCCGGCTCGATGTCGACCTCGCAGATCGTCGCCGAACAGCAACGGCTGTGGTTCGGCATCATCCTCGCCCCGTCGTTCGTGATCTACCTGATCTCGATGGTGGGTGAGACCAACCGCGCGCCCTTCGACCTCCCGGAGGCCGAAGGTGAGTTGGTCGCCGGCTACGCCACCGAGTACTCCTCGATGAAGTACGCGGTGTTCTTCCTGGCCGAGTACATCAATATGGTCAACGTGTCCGCCCTGGCCACGACGCTGTTCCTGGGCGGGTGGCGGGCTCCGTGGCCGCTGTCGGCCATTGGCGACGGCATGTTCAACGAAGGCTGGTGGCCGCTGCTGTGGTTCATGGCCAAGCTGCTGTTGATGATCTTCTTGTTCGTCTGGTTGCGCGGCACCTTGCCCCGGATGCGATACGACCAGTTCATGAAGTTGGGCTGGCGGGTCCTGCTGCCCATCTCGCTGGCCTGGATCGTGGCAGTGGCAGGAATGCGGCTGGCCTTCAACGAGGGCATCACCCGCCAGCAGATCCTCACCTGGGGCGGTGGTGCGCTGGCCGTCCTGCTGATCATCACGTTGTTCTGGCCTGAGCGGAAGCGAGAAGAGCAGGACACGTCCAGCCGACCATCCGCGCCGGCTAGCACTTCGTTCCCAGTGCCGCCCATGCCGGGTCAAGAGCCGGACGCACATGTCCAGTCGGAGGGCGCTCGTGCGTCCGAAAGCCCCGGCTCGGACCACCCGAGTAAGGAGGGCACCCGTGCCTAAGTTCCTCGACTCCGTCGCAGGCTTCGGAGTCACCTTCCGGACGATGTTCAAGAAGGTGGTGACCGAGGAGTACCCCGAGAAGCCACATCAGGTGGCGCCGCGGTTCCACGGCCGGCACCAGCTGAACCGTCATCCGGACGGCCTGGAGAAGTGCATCGGGTGTGAGCTGTGCGCATGGGCGTGCCCTGCGGATGCCATTTACGTCGAGGGTGCGGCGAACACCGACCAGGAACGCTACTCGCCCGGTGAGCGGTATGGCCGGGTGTACCAGATCAACTACCTGCGCTGTATCCTCTGCGGGCTGTGCATCGAGGCGTGCCCGACCCGGGCCCTCACCATGACAAACGAGTACGAGCTGGCCGACTACACGCGGGAGAGTCTCATCTACGAGAAGCAGGATCTGCTCGCCCCGCTGCTGCCGGGCATGGAAGCCCCGCCGCACCCGATGCGGCTCGGCGACGACGAGCGTGACTACTACGTCCGCTCGGGCGCGCGGGCCGGTGGGAGTGCGTCGTGATCGCGGACGTGCTTGCCCAGGCCGTCGAGTCGACGGGTGGTGGCACCGGCGAAGCCGTGCTGTTCTGGATCCTGGCCCCCGTCTCCGTGCTCTCGGCCCTGGGCCTGGTCATTTCCCGCAGAGCGGTCAACGGCGCGCTGTTCCTTGCCCTGGTCATGATCTCGCTGGCGGTGTTCTTCATCGCCCTGGAAGCGCCCTTCCTGGGTGTGGTCCAGATCGTCGTCTACACCGGCGCCATCATGATGTTGTTCCTGTTCGTCATCATGCTGGTCGGCGTCGACGCCAGTGACTCGCGGGTCGAGACGATCCGTGGGCAGCGGGTCGCGGCGATCCTGGCCGGTCTCGGCCTCGGGGTCCTGCTCGTCGCCGTCGTGAGCCGAGCGGTCTTCTCGGACTGGGTCGGGCTCGCCGGCGCGGCCCCGGAGGGCAGCGTCCCGGCCATCGCCGACGCGATCTTCTCCCGGTACGTCTGGGCGTTCGAGATCGTGGCCGCGACGCTGATCACCGCGGCGCTCGGCGCAATGGTGCTCACCCACCAGGAACGGCTGACTCGCCGGCCCGGGCAACGGGAACTGGCCGAGCAGCGTTTCGCATCGGGCAGTGGGGTAGCGGCCTCGCAGCTGCCCAGCCCGGGTGTGTACGCCCGGCACAACGCGGTCGATACACCGGCGCTGCTGCCGGACGGCACGACGAGCGACGAGTCGGTGCCGACCTCCCTGGTCGCCCGCGGCGCGGTCCGTCCCTCGGACGAGTTCACCAAGCACGAGCCCGGCGAGCTGGAAGGTGACCAGCAGTGAGCCCGACCGCGTACCTCGTTCTCGCCTCACTTCTGTTCGCCATCGGCGGCGTGGGTGTGCTCGTCCGGCGCAACGCGCTGATCGCGTTCATGAGCATCGAGCTGATGCTCAACGCGTGCAACCTGGCGTTCGTGACGTTCGCCAGGATGCACGGAAACATCGACGGCCAGATCATCGCGTTCTTCGTCATGGTGATCGCCGCGGCCGAGGTGGTCGTCGGACTGGCGATCATCGTCACGATCTTCCGCACCCGCAGGTCGGCGTCCGTTGACGACGAGAGCCTGCTGAAGCTGTAGGGCTGGTAGAGGCAGGTAAGGACAGAGTGTGCTGACTCAAATGGAATCCGTGCAGCCGGCCGAGGGTGTCTTCGCCGCGACCTGGCTGCTGATCTTGCTACCACTGGTCGGTGCAGCGGTGCTGCTGCTCGGCGGTCGCCGGCTGGACCGGATCGCGCCGGTGTTCGGCACGGTAATGCCCGCGCTCTCGTTCGGTTACGCGGTTGTGCTGTTCGCCGCCATGGTCGGCCGAGGCGCGGACGAGCGGGCCGTCTCCGTACCGCTGTGGGACTGGTTCGCCGTCGGCGGCTACGAGGTCTCGGTCGGCCTGCTGCTGGACCAGCTGTCGATGGCCTTCGTGCTGCTTATCACCGGCGTCGGCTCGGTGATCCACCTCTACTCCATCGGTTACATGGCCGAGGACGATCGGCAGGGGCGGTTCTTCGGGTACCTGAACCTGTTCGTCGCCGCCATGCTGCTGCTGGTCCTGGCCGACGACTTCCTCATCCTCTACATCGGCTGGGAAGGCGTCGGCCTGGCGTCGTACCTGCTCATCGGCTTCTGGCAGCACAAGAACTCCGCCGCCGTGGCCGCCAAGAAGGCCTTCGTGGCCAACCGCGTCGGCGATGCCGGCATGTCCCTGGCGATCATGTCGATGTTCGTGGTCTTCGGCACCACGGCTTTCGCCGGGGTCTTCCCCGCGGCGGCCGAGGCCTCCGAAGGTTGGCTCATCGCGATAGGGCTGTTCCTGCTGCTCGGCGCGTGCGGCAAGTCGGCGCAGTTCCCGCTGCAGTCCTGGTTGCTGGACGCGATGGAAGGCCCGACGCCGGTGTCCGCGCTGATCCATGCGGCGACGATGGTGACGGCCGGCGTCTACCTGATAGTCCGCGCCGCGGAGATCTACAACCTCGCGCCCGCCGCGCGGACGGCGGTGGTGATCGTGGGCACGATCACCCTGCTGATGGGTGCGATCATCGGTACCGCGAAGGACGACATAAAAAAGGCCTTGGCCGGTTCGACGATGAGCCAGATCGGCTACATGATGCTCGCGGCCGGGCTCGGTCCGGCGGGTTACGCGTTCGCCATCTTCCATCTGCTGACCCACGGGTTCTTCAAGGCCAACCTGTTCCTGGGTGCGGGGTCGGTCATGCACGGCATGAACGACGAGGTCGACATGCGGCGGTACGGCGCCCTGCGCACGGTCATGCCGGTCACGTTCATCACATTTGCCGCGGGCTACCTCGCGATCATCGGCGTCCCGCCGTTCGCCGGGTTCTTCTCCAAGGATCGGATCATCGAGGCCGCGTTCGGCGAGCACTTCATGTACGGTCTCGCAGCGCTGATCGGTGCGGGCATCACCGCCTTCTACATGACCCGGGTCATGCTGATGACCTTCGCCGGGCGCAAGCGGTGGGCCGACGACGCCCACCCACACGAGTCGCCTCCGGTCATGACGATTCCGCTGTGGATCCTGGGCGGGCTGTCCGTCGTCGGCGGTTTGGGGCTGCTGTACCTCGGCGGCGGCATCGTCGACTGGCTCGAGCCGGTGACGGGGGAGGAGCACCACGAACTCGCGATCCCGGCGGCGGCGCTGACGGCGATCATCATCGCCGTGGTAGCGGCCGGCATCGCCATCGCCTGGCTGATCTTCGGCCGGCAGCCGGTGCCCACGACGGCCCCGGCCGGATCCTTCGTCACGGTCGCCGCGCGCAAGGACCTTTACGGGGACGCGATCAACGAAGCTGTCTTGATGCGCCCCGGCCAGTACCTCACCCGGTCGCTGGTTTACGTCGAGAACAAGGGCCTGGACGGCGCGGTAGGCGGCACAGCGGCCGCGTTCGGTGGCCTGTCGGCTCGGATGCGCCGGATCCAGACCGGTTTCGTCCGCTCGTACGCCCTGTCGATGCTCGCCGGAGCGGCGGTCGTCGTTGTGGCCATGTTGCTGGTGAGGCTGCCGTGAGCTTTCCCTGGTTGACCACGCTGATCGTGCTGCCGGCGCTCGGCGCCATACTGACCGCGCTCGTGCCGGTAGGTCTGGAGCGGGTGGCCAAGAGACTGGCGCTCGGCGTTGGCATCGTCACTGCCGCACTCGCCATCGTGGCCGGAGTCGCCTTCGTAGTGGACGGCGCGGCAGCGCAGTTCACCGAGCAGTACACCTGGATCGAGTCCTTCGGCGTGCATTGGGCGCTGGGCGCCGACGGCATCCGCATCACGATGGTGATGCTGACAGCGGTCGTCACACCGATCGTCCTGCTGGGCATGTGGCGCGAGGCCGAACCAGAAGGGCGAAGCCCCAAGCCGTTCTTCGCCATGTTGCTGTTGCTCGAGGCGATGGTGATCGGCGCGTTCGCGGCGCAGGACCTGCTGCTGTTCTACATCCTGTTCGAGGCCATGCTGATCCCGATGTACTTCCTGATCGGGATGTACGGCGGGCCGAAGCGCCAGTACGCGGCGGTCAAGTTCCTGCTGTACAACCTGCTCGGCGGACTCATCATGCTCGCCGCGGTCATCGGAATCTACGTCCAGTCGGTGCAGGCCGGCGAGGGGACGTTCCTGCTGTCCGACCTGATCGCCCTGGACATCGCGCCGGACACCCAGCGCTGGCTGTTCCTCGGCTTCATGTTCGCGTTCGCGATAAAGGCGCCGCTGTGGCCGTTCCACACCTGGCTACCCGATGCCGCCGCCGAGGCCACCCCGTCCAACGCCGCGTACCTGTCCGGCATCGTCGACAAGGTGGGTACCTTCGGCATGATCGCGCTATGCCTGCCGCTGTTCCCGGCGGCGGTGCAGGAGTTCGCGCCGGCCATCGTCGTCCTGGCAGTCATCAGCATCCTGTACGGCGCGCTGCTGGCCATCGGCCAGACCGACATCAAGCGGCTCATCGCGTACACGTCGATCTCGCACTTCGGCTTCATCGTGCTGGGAATCTTCGCGTTGACCTCACAGGCGGGCACCGGCGCGACGCTGTACATGGTCAACCACGCGCTGGCGACGGTCGCGCTGTTCTTGGTCGCCGGCTTCATGATCTCGCGGCGCGGCTCGCGGCTGTGGTCGGACTACGGCGGGGTGCAGAAGCCGGCGCCGGTACTATCCGGGAGCCTGCTGTTCTTCGGCCTGGCCGGGCTCGCGCTGCCCGGGCTGGCTACGTTCGTCAGCGAGTTCATGGTGCTGGTCGGAACGTTCAGCCGGTATCGGGTGGCCGCTGTGTTCGCGACGGTCGGCATCATCCTGGCCGCCCTGTACATCCTGCTGCTGTACCAGCGGACGATGACCGGGCCGGTGCGGGCCGAGACGCAGGGCTTCGCCGACCTGCGCCGCCGCGAGCGAGCCATCGTGGCACCGCTGGCCGCGGCGATCATCGCGATCGGGGTCTTCCCGAAGCCGCTGATCGACGTGATCGATGACGGTGTCCAGCCGATCCTTTCCGAGGTCGGGGAGCCCGATCCCACCCCGCTCGTTGAAGGTGGTTCCGAATGATCACGTTCAGCATGCCGGTAGGTGCTCCACCAGGCGCACGCGCCTGTTGGGGCGCCGTCACGCCTAGTGGAGTCGGTGCAGCCGCGCCGCGTGAAAGGACCATGTCGTGACCGCGCCGTCCATGGAGTACACCGAGTTGCTCCCGATCATCATCGTGCTCGCGGCGGCGGTGATCGGTGTGCTCATCGAGGCTTTCGTACCGCGAGGCGCTCGTCGCGTGTCTCAGCTGGTGCTGTCGATGGCGGCACTCGTGGGCGCGCTTGCCGCCGTGATCACACAGGCAGGCACGCAGATCGTCGCCGCACAAGGATCCATCAGCGTCGACGGGCCGGCGCTGTTCATCCAGGGCGTGGTGTGCGTGAGCGCGATCGTCGGGCTGATGTTCTTCGCCGAACGACAGGTCGACCCGGCGGGCGACCCGTTCGCACCGTCGGCGGCCGCGCTACCCGGCAGCAAGGCCGAACAGACCCTGGTCAAGGCGGGCATCCAGCAGACCGAGGTGTACCCGCTGGCCCTGTTCGCCACCGGCGGCATGCTGCTCTTCCCTGCCGCGAACGACCTGTTGATGCTGTTCATCGCCCTCGAGGTGCTGTCGCTGCCGCTGTACGTACTGTGCGCGATGGCCCGGCGCCGCCGGCTGCTGTCGCAAGAGGCGGCGCTTAAGTACTTCCTGCTCGGGGCGTACGCCTCGGCGTTCTTCTTGTTCGGTGCAGCGTTGATCTACGGCTACTCCGGTTCGATTCGGTTCTCCGACATCGACGCGGCGCTGGCTTCCCGGGTCGGCCAGGAAGGCCTGCTGCTGGCCGGCGTCGCGCTCATCGCGGTCGGCCTGCTATTCAAGATCGCCGCGGCCCCGTTCCACTCCTGGACGCCGGACGTCTACCAGGGCGCGCCCACACCGGTGACCGGATTCATGGCCGCAGGCGTCAAGCTGGCGGCCTTCGGTGCCCTGCTGCGGATCTTCTACGTAGCATTCGGAGGTTTGCGGACCGATTGGCAACCGCTGTTCTGGGCCATCGCGATCATCACGATGCTGCTCGGGGTGGTGCTCGCCCTGACCCAGACCGACGTCAAGCGGATGCTCGCGTACTCGTCGATCGCACACGCCGGGTTCATCCTGACCGGCATGGTCGTCGCCAACGAAGCAGGCACCGCGAGTGTGCTGTTCTACCTGGCCACGTACGCGTTCGCGACACTCGGCTCCTTCGCTGTGCTCACCCTGGTTCGCGACGCCGGTGGCGAGGCCACCCACCTGTCCAAGTGGGCCGGCCTGGGCAAGCGGTCGCCGGTCGTGGCTGGGACGTTCGCCGTCTTCCTGCTGGCGCTGGCCGGTATTCCACTCACCAGCGGATTCGTCGGCAAGCTGGTGGTGTTCGCCGCGGCCATCGAAGGCGGCGCGCTGCCACTGGTCATCGTGGCGCTGGTAGCGAGCGCGATCGCGGTGTTCTTCTACGTCCGGGTGATCGTGCTGATGTTCTTCTCCGAGCCTGCCGCCGACGGCCCGACGGTGGCGATCCCGAGCGCGTGGACCACGATCGGGGTCGCCGTCACGGTGGCCTTGACGGTTGTGCTGGGCATCCTTCCCGGACCCCTCCTCGAACTCGCCGAGCAGGCCGCCACCTTCGTCCGCTAGCCGACCCGCTGATCATGCAAGAGTGGGACGACCCGCCTGGCGGGTTGCATCCGGGCCGAATCAAGCCCGCAGACATTCGGCGTGTCGTCCCACTCTTGCATGATCAGCGCACGTGAGGGGCTGGCCCACGCCGGACGCTGGTCTGACATGCGGGTATCCTGCGAAGAAACAGGGCAGGTAGGGCGTGGTTCTCCGCGTCGACCCGAAGCCGATCGAGGAGGCGCCGAGGTGAGACCGTCCGGTCTAGGCCTGCCAGCGGTGGACCCGGCCTTTCAGGCAGCCTTACTCGCCGGGCTCGAAGAGGTCGAAACGCGCCTCGGCGAAGCGGTCAAGTCCGACGACGAGCTCGTCGGACCCGCCCTGCGCCACCTGGTGGTCGCCGGCGGCAAGCGGTTCCGCCCAATGCTCGCGCTCGTGGCCGGCCAGTTCGGCGACCCGGACGCGCCCGGCGTCGTGCGCTCGGCCGTTGTCGTCGAGCTCACCCACGTCGCGACGCTGTACCACGATGACGTCATGGACGAGGCGCTGGTGCGGCGTGGTGCTCCAAGTGCGAACGCCCGCTGGGGCAACAGCGTGGCCATCCTGACAGGTGACTTCCTGTTCGCGCGGGCCTCCCAGATCGCCGCCGACCTCGGCACCGAGTCGGTCCGGATCCAGGCCCGGACGTTCGAGCGGCTCGTCCAGGGCCAGCTCAGGGAGACCATTGGCCCGCGGCCAGGTGAGGACCCCGTCGCGCACTACCTGTCGGTGCTGTCGGACAAGACGGCATCCCTGATCGCCACCTCTGCCCGCCTCGGCGCGCTGCACTCCGGCGCACCAGCCGACGTCGTCGAAGTGCTGGCGCGTTACGGCGAGCGGGTCGGAATGGCCTTCCAGCTTGCCGACGACCTGCTCGACATCGCCAGCGAGTCGATCGTGTCAGGCAAGACGCCGGGGACCGACCTGCGCGAGGGCGTGGCGACGCTGCCGATCTTGTACGCCCGCCAATCCACCGATCCCGCCGACGAGCGACTTCAGACGTTGCTGTCCGGTCCCATAACCGACGACGGCGATCATGCCGAGGCGCTCGAGCTGCTGCGCGCGCATCCCGCCATGGACAAGGCTCGCGACGAGGTACGGCATTGGGCGGATGAGGCTCGCGCGGTGTTGGCTCCGCTGCCGGACATCCCTGCGCGCAGGGCACTCGAGGCCGTCTGCGACCAGGCCGTCGACCGAGCGGCGTAACTCCGCATTGCCCAGCCATGCCCTGTCACCGAAGCGGCCAACCGCGACCCCGCCGACGACCAGCTGCGGTCGCCACCACATGAGCTGCGAATCACCGTTCGGCCGCGGCTGATACCGGCGTCACCTGCGCAGCGGCCAGCACACGCACCTTCCGGCGATGCGCGAGCGTCTCGGCAGTGAGGACCGCGAGCGCCGTCCAGACGAGCGCGAACCCGACGAGCCGCACCGGAGGGACGGCCTCCCGGAACACGATGACGCCCAGCGCGAACTGGATGATCGGAGCCAGGTACTGCAGCAGTCCGAGCGTCGTCAGCGGGACTCGGATCGCGGCGGCGCCGAAGAACAGCAATGGCACCGCGGTGATCACACCGGCGCCGACGAGGAGCAGGTCGGTTCGAAGTCCGGCGTGGGTGAACGATCCTGTCCCGTTGACCTCAAGAATCATCAGGAACGCCACCGCTGGCACGAGCAGGATGCCAGTCTCGACACCCAGGCTCTCTACCGCGCCGACGTTGACCTTCTTCTTGATTAGTCCGTAAGTACCGAACGAGAACGCGAGGACGAGCGCGATCCACGGCGGGCGGCCATAGTCGACCGTCAGGATCAGCACGGCGATCGCCGCGAGCCCGACCGCTGCCCACTGGACGGGACGAAGTCGCTCGCGCAGGACAACGACTCCCATCACCACCGTGACCAGCGGGTTGATGAAGTATCCAAGGGACGTTTCGATCACGTGACCGTTGACGACGCCCCAGATATACGTCCCCCAGTTGAACGTGATGATCACTGCGGCCAGGCCGAGCATGGCCACTGAACCCTTGGCCAGCCGTCGGACCCGCCACCAGCTACGCCCGGCCGTGAGTAGAACGACGACGACCAAGAGCGACCACACGATCCGGTGCGCGAGGACCTCGATCTCGCCGGCTTCCTCGAGCAGCCCCCAGTAGAGCGGGAACAACCCCCACAGTCCGTAGGCGGCCACGCCGTAGATGAAACCGAGGCGAGATGCGCTCACGGAACGAGCCTAACGACGCGTCAGTAGTATGTGGCAACGATGCTCATTACGTGAGACGGCGGGAACCACATCGCCGCCTGCAGCGGGCCGGCCGAATTCATCGGAGTGCGCGCACTTGAAGGCAAGTATCACGTCAGGTCAGTTCACTATTGACGAACAGTAAATAGCGAGTCACGCTGAAATGGCGGTCCCATGCCGGCTCGCGATGGTTCACAACCGGCATGGTTCACGCCGTCGGCTCAGCACCGAGCCGTGCATTCGACCCGCGAGGAAGGACTGACCATGGCCCACTTACGCCGACGCGTGCTGGCGATGGTCGCGGCGGTCGCCGCGACGCTGTTACCGATACCGGCGCAAGCAACTCCAGGGGTCGCCGAGCCTGGTGAGCAAGGTGCCCGATCGTTCATCGTGACTCTGGAAAGCGGCGCCGACGCCCCCGCCGCCATCCAGCGGCACTCCGTGGCGCCGACCCACCGGTACCAAAGAGTGCTGAACGGTTTCGCCGCACCGCTCAGCGCCCGGCAGGTTGCGGCGTTGCGGGCGGACCCTGCCGTGGCCATGGTCGAGCCTGACGGCGTCGCGACCATCGTCGCCACCCAGGTCAACCCGCCGTCGTGGGGACTTGATCGCATCGACCAGCGCAATCTGCCCCTGAACAACCAGTACACGTTCAACACGACCGCGGCGAACGTGCACGCGTACATCATCGACACCGGAATCGACGCTGGGCACACCGAGTTCGAAGGACGCGCGTCCCAGGTCGTCAACACGGTCGGCGGACCGAACCGGGACTGCAACGGACATGGCACCCACGTGGCCGGCACGGTGGGTGCCGAGTCGTACGGCGTGGCCAAGGACGTCCGCCTGTATGGCGTCAAGGTGCTCAACTGCTCCGGCTCGGGAAGCTGGTCGTCGGTGATCGCGGGCATGGATTGGGTAGCCGCAAACCACACCAAGCCGGCAGTGGCCAACCTCTCACTCGGCGGCGGCTTCAACTCCTCGGTGAACAACGCGTTGAACAACCTGGCGAACCGCGGTGTCTTCGTCGTCTCGGCCGCCGGCAACTCGAACGCCAACGCGTGCGACTTCTCCCCGGCGAGTGCGTCGAACTCCACCACGGTGATGGCGAGCAGCAGTTCGGACGCACGGGCATCGTTCTCGAACTTCGGTACCTGCGCTCACCTCTACGCGCCAGGAGTAGCGATCACATCGACCACGCCCCGCAACGGCACCGCCACGTTCAACGGAACCTCGATGGCGGCGCCGCACGTGGCAGGCGTCGCTGCGATGTACAAGGCGACGTTCGGCGACGCCGGGTTCAGCACGATCCGAACCTGGCTGATCAATAACTCAACCACCGGGGTGATCGCCGGCAACCCGTCGGGGACACCCAACCGGCTGCTGTACACGAACGGCCTGTAGGCAGGTTCGATTAGTCGTCAAACCTGGAGTCGATCGTCCAGGTGTCGGTGCCGGCGAGCAGCGCGGCTAGATCACCCTCGCCCTGCTGCTCGGCGGCATCGCGGAGCTGACCTGACATCAGGTCGTCGTAGGTCGGGCGGTCGACGTCCCGGAAGACGCCGATCGGCGAGCGAGCGAGCGTTCCCGGGTCGGCGAGCCGCGACAGCGCGAACGCCACCGATGGGTCGTCGTTGTGCGCATCGTGGGTGAGCACTCCCGGCTCGTCGCCGTTGCAGACCTCGATCACGCTGGTCTCAGGGTTGCGCCGGACGCCGAAGTGCAGGTCGGCTCCGAACCGGATCGGCTGGCCGTGCTCGAGCCGGATCAACACCTCGTCGCGGCTGTCCGGGCTCTTGAGCATCTCGAACGCACCGTCGTTGAAGATGTTGCAGTTCTGGTAGATCTCCACGAACGAGGTGCCCCGGTGGGCGGCGGCCGCACGCAGCACTGCGGTCAGGTGGGCCCGGTCGGAGTCGATCGTGCGGGCCACGAACGTCGCTTCGGCGCCGAGTGCCAGCGAGACCGGATTGAACGGGGTGTCCAACGACCCCAGCGGCGTCGACTTGGTGATCTTCCCGATCTCGGAGGTCGGCGAGTACTGGCCCTTGGTCAGCCCGTAGATCCTGTTGTTGAACAACAGGATGGTCAGGTTGACGTTGCGTCGCATGGCGTGGATCAGATGGTTGCCGCCGATCGAGAGCCCGTCCCCGTCGCCGGTGACGACCCACACGGACAGGTCCGGACGGGTCGCGGCCAGCCCGGTCGCGATCGCCGGCGCGCGGCCGTGGATCGAGTGCAGCCCGTACGTGTTCATGTAGTACGGGAATCGGCTCGAGCAGCCGATGCCCGAGATGAACACGATGTTCTCTCGGCGCAGGTTCAGCTCGGGAAGGAACCCCTGGACCGTCGCCAGGACGGCGTAGTCGCCGCAACCCGGACACCAGCGGACCTCCTGATCGCTGGTGAAGTCCTTTTTCGTCTGGGGGTTGCCGGTCGTGGGGACGTCGCGGAGCCCAGGCAGGCTGGGCCCGGTGATCGTCTCAGTCACCGTTGATCACGTCCTTGATTACGGTCGCGAGCTCGTCGGCTTTGAAGGGGAGTCCGCGAACCTTGTTGTATCCGATCACATCTACCAGGTACTTCGCGCGAAGCAGCAACGCGAGCTGGCCGAGGTTCATCTCCGGTAGTAGCACCTTTTCGTAACGGCGAAGAACTTCGCCGGTGTTGGCCGGCAGTGGGTTGAGGTGCCGGAAGTGGGCCTGGGCGACATAGTGACCCGCCGCCCGCGCGCGCCGCACTGCCGCGCCGATCGGGCCATACGTCGACCCCCAGCCGATGACGAGCAGGCGCGCCACCCCGGACGGATCCTCCACCTCGAGGTCGGGTATGCCGGCAATTCCATCGATCTTCGCCTGGCGCAGGCGAACCATCCGGTCGTGGTTCTCCGGGTCGTAGGAGATGTTGCCCGATCCGTCCGCCTTCTCAATGCCGCCGATCCGGTGCTCGAGGCCGGGCGTGCCGGGAACCGCCCACGGGCGCGCTAGCGTCTCGGGGTCGCGCAGGTACGGCCAGAACTCGGGTTCGCCGCCGTTCTGATGGTTGGTTGCGGTGGCGAACGCCGGATCGATGACGGGCAGGTCCTCCACCGCTGGGATGCACCACGGCTCGGACCCGTTGGCCAGGTAACCGTCGGACAGCAGGATGACCGGCGTCCGGTAGGTGACGGCGATCCGGGCGGCCTCCAGAGCGGCATCGAAGCAGTCGCCGGGGGAGGAGGGCGCGACGATCGGAACCGGCGCTTCGCTGTTGCGCCCGAACATCGCCTGCAGAAGGTCGGCCTGTTCGGTCTTGGTGGGTAGGCCGGTGGACGGTCCGCCACGCTGGATGTCGCAGATGATGAGGGGCAACTCGAGCGAGACGGCGAGGCCGATCGTCTCTGACTTGAGCGCGACGCCCGGCCCGGACGTGGTCGTGACTCCTAGCGCCCCGCCGAACGCGGCGCCAAGAGCAGCGCCGATGCCGGCGATCTCGTCCTCGGCCTGGAACGTCCGAACGCCGAACCGCTTGTGCTTGGCAAGCTCGTGCAGGACGTCGCTCGCCGGCGTGATCGGGTACGAGCCGAGGAACAATGGCAACCCCGACCGCTTGGACGCGGCGATGAGGCCGTAAGCGAGCGCGAGATTGCCAGTGATGTTGCGGTAGATGCCGGCTGGCATCGGTGCCGGCTTGATCTGGTACCGGACGGCGAAGTCTTCGGTGGTTTCACCGTAGTTCCACCCTGCCCGCAGGGCGGTGATGTTGGCGTCCCGGATCGTCCCGTTGCGGGCGAACTTGGTCTCGAGGAACTTGATGGTGCCGTCCAGCGGGCGGCCGTACATCCAGGACAGCAGGCCGAGGGCCAGCATGTTCTTGGACCGGCTGGCCTGCTTGCGGGTCAGCCCGAACTCCTTGAGCGCCTCGATGGCCATGCCGGTCAGGTCGATCCCGTGCACCTGGTACGAGTCGAGGCTGCCGTCCTCGAGCGGGTTGGAGTCGTAACCCACCTTCTTCAGGGCGCGAGGGGTGAAATCAGCCGTGTCGACGATGATCGTCGCACCCTTGGGAAGGTCTCGTACGTTGGCCTTCAACGCCGCCGGGTTCATGGCGACGAGCACGTCGGGCGCGTCACCGGGGGTCAGAATGTCGTGGTCGGCGAAATGGAGCTGGAAGCTGGAAACGCCCGGCAACGTTCCGGCCGGGGCACGGATCTCGGCAGGAAAGTTGGGTAGCGTCGACAGGTCGTTGCCGAAGACGGCCGTCGCCGACGTGAACCTATCTCCGGTGAGTTGCATCCCGTCGCCGGAATCGCCGGCGAATCTGATAACGACACGGTCGAGCTCGGTTGTCTGTTTGGCGCTCACCGCGGGTAGCCGCCTCCTCACGAGCATTCGCCCGGTGGGACCAACGCCATAGTCGGGCACACCTGAGCTTCCATGTCAATCCTACGTCCGGTCGATCGCGAAGGCCGAACGCATCGCGCGCATTTGCACCACTAGGCGTGTCGGTGCCGTACCACCCGCGTGCGCCTGGTGCGGCACCCGCAGGCATGCTGAACGTGATCAACCGGCGGGTGGGCAGATGCTCCCCGGGCCGCAAGTGTCGATGATTTCGCCGGTGCGCATGAACACCGCCTTCTGTTCCTGGGCCGCTGGGTGCGCCCGCGGCAGCGAGTGCGGGTCCGAGCCGAAGTCCGGCGGGAACGGGTTCAGGTTGCCCAGCGGAGGGGTAGGCGTCCCGAAGTCCCAGATCACCAGGGCACTTCCGGCGTGCGGGTAACTCTCGATCGGCTCGATGCCCCAGTACGGCTCGACATCCGGTTGGCGCCCTGGCTCGACGGCCGGGACGCGTAGCCGGGCACCGATCGTCCGGGCCTCGACCTCGGCTGCGACCGGTGCGACCTGGAAGTCGCCGTAGGCAACGTGCATGAGCACGCGGTGAGCGGGCGTCCCGGCGAGCGGGTCGTCGGTGATGTGGTGGGCGTAGCCGTTGGCTTCGCCACGGTCCCACAGCATCTGTGCAGCGGCGATCACGATCTGCCGGTCCAGCGCGTCCGGGTAGGCCGGGTGGAAGAACGGCCGGAAGTTCTGGAACGGCAGCGCCCGGTCGAGCAGCGTCGAGTAGTTCATGCCCGGAACGCCGAGTACCGCATTGGTGAAGTCCTGCGCCAACGCGGTCAGCGCCCCGCCGGCGATGCCGCCCTGGCTGTTGCCGTCGAAGGCGAGCCCGGCCTCGACATCGAGCAGCGGCTCGCCAAGTTCGTTCTGGAACGCTGCATGCGCGACAAGTCCATCGGGATGGATCATGGCCCGGCCGAGGAACAGGAACTGGACGAACGACTGCTGCATGCGATCCGGAAGCGTCGGGAACGCCGAGAAGTCCTGGAGGAGGCCGATCACGGTCGGGATGTCCTCGTCGGCCATTCCGATCCACTTGGTCGCGCAGTACCCGAACCCGCGGTCGGTCATCTGCCGGATGTTGCCGGCGGTCCCCTCGCCGTGCGGACTACCGAGCAGGCCATGGCCGTATACGACCGGCATGACCGGCTCGTCGAAGGCCCGCCTCGGCAGGGTGCACACGAAATCGGTGCTCTGGGTTCCGGTGACGGTCGGCAGCCCGTCGGACCCGTAGGCCAGCCGGGAGCCCGGCCCACGGGTCCCGGCCAGGAAGGAGGGCGCCTCGATGGTGCCGCGGACGACGCGACCGACCGGAGAGTCCGGGCCGAACGGCTCGTTCTCGATGCTCGTGACGGTGAACCCGGGGGCGTCGTCGCCGAGCCGGTCGAAGGCGGTGTCGCGCATCGTGATCGCCCGCTCCGCCAGGTTGCGCTCGCTGGCGACGGTGAAGTCCCAGGCCAGGTACAACTCGTGGCGGTTGACGCCGGCGCGCTGCAGATCGGCCAGGATCTTCTTGGTGCGCTCGAACCTCTGGTCGGTGGCCGGCACCTGTGGTGGACGCCCGGTCACGTATTTGGCGAAGGCCGACGGCGGGTCGATCGAGTCGCCGTCGGCATCTCGCAGGTTGCGCAGCGCCACTATGTAGCGCGTGCCCTCGTCGAAGTTGCGGGCGGGCCGGATGATGAGCAGCCGGCGGTCCGGGTCAGTGGCGCGGGAGTCGAGTTCGGCCCAGTACGGGTGCCGCTCGCCGGTGCGGGTGTTGATGATCACGATCGGCGCGGTCGCGTCCAGTGAAGAGCCGATGTCGGTGATGGGAGCAGCGCCGGTCGATTCGAGGTCAAGGCCCGGAACGGCGGTCATGACCGGCGAACCCGGGCTGAACCCGTCATTGCGGTTCCATTCAGTGGGGTCGATGTGAACCCCGAGCGCATTCGCCGGCAGCGCCGTCTCGCCGAAATTGATCCGCAGGCCGGTGTCCGTGCCGGCGTCCGGGACTGTGAAGTAGTCGCTGGGGAAGGGCAGGACGCAGGCCGCCTCGTCGAACGGATCGCACCCGGGATCGGCGGCCGGTTCGGAAGGCATCGCCACCGCGGGAACGAGAGCGACGGTCACGAGGGACGCGGCGGCTGCTGCGACGACCCGGCTCAGTTTCGACATGGCTCCACCTCGTTGTGGGACGCTCCGACGGGGGAATCTGACCACGGCATTGTTCGCAACGCAAGGGTCCGCTGGCGTGCCGGCGTGGTTCGGTCGTGACATACCGGGCCCGAACCGACATGATCAAGCGACAGGACGGGAACCGCCGAGTAAGTTGGTACGAGTCGAGTCCCCAAGCGATCGTGGGAGCCGCAGGTGGATGCGTTCCTATCGCCGTACGTGGTGGCGACCGTGATCGGGCTGGCCGGTGTCGCCTTCGTCAGCGTTGCATACGGCGCCAACCGGTTGCTGTCGCCGACGAATCCCACCCCCGAGAAGCTGATGAGCTACGAATCCGGCGTGGACCCGGTCGGCGAGGGCTGGGCCCACACGCACGTCCGGTACTACGTGTACGCGTTCCTCTACGTGGTGTTCGCCGTCGACGTGGTGTACCTCTTCCCGTGGGCGACGATCTTCGCCGATCCGGCCTTCGGCGCGGTCACCTTGGTCGAGATGTTCGTGTTCCTCGGCTTCTTGGCAGCCGGCATCGTCTACGCCGTCAAGCGGGGTGTGCTGACGTGGCAGTGACCGAACTGGGCATGCCCACCCGCGGGCCCGGCGACGTGGGTGCCTTACAGCGGATCGCCCCTGACCCGATCCGGGTCGTGCTCAACTGGGGCCGGAAGTACTCGTTGTGGGTATTCAACTTCGGCCTGGCGTGCTGTGCGATCGAGTTCATCGCCGCGTCGATGGCCCGCCACGACTTCATTCGGCTCGGCGTGATCCCGTTCGCACCGGGACCCCGGCAGGCGGACTTGATGGTCGTCTCGGGCACGGTCACGGACAAGATGGCGCCGGCCATCCGCCGCCTGTACGAGCAGATGGCCGAGCCGAAGTACGTGATCTCGTTCGGGGCGTGCTCGAACTCGGGCGGGCCGTACTGGGATTCCTACTCGGTCACCAAGGGCGTCGACCACGTCATCCCCGTGGATGTCTACGTGCCCGGCTGTCCGCCTCGCCCAGAGGCGCTGCTGCAGGGCATATTGAAGCTGCAGGAGAAGATCGCCGCGGAGAACCTCGGCGAGAAGTACGCTGCGGGTCCGGTCGACGTGCGCCGGCAGGCATCCGCGGCAACCCTCAATCGTCCGATCGTCGAGTCGCCCCGGTCGTGACGGACCTCGCCGGCGTGGACGCTACCCGGACTGCTCGGGCCGCGGCGCAGATGCTCGCGCCTCCGCGTGAGCCGGCCCGGCCGGTCGATGTCGTACGGCACTTGATCGGGGTCCAGGCGCAGTTGCCCTCCGCGGCGGCACTGGCCATCCGGGCCCGCGCCAGCGGCACCACCGCGGCCGATGTCGCCGCGGCTCAGGGTTCGGGTGAATTGATCCGCACGTGGCTCTTTCGGGGGACGCTGCACCTGGTCGCGTCCGACGATCTGGACTGGTTGCTGGGTCTGGTCCGCCAGACGATCATCGCGCGGACGGCGCGCCGGCGCAGCGAGTTGGGGCTCGACGACGAGACCGTGCTTCGTTCGTCGGGGGTGCTGAGCCAGGCGCTTGACGACGGCCAGCCCCGATCCCGGGCGGAACTGTTCGACGCCCTCGAATCGGCCGGCATCGACTCGAGCGGCCAGCGTGGCATCCACCTGATCCGTCACGCGGCGTTGAGCGGACGAGTGTGCTTCGGGCCCGACAGTGGCCATGAACCGACGTGGGTCGCTCGCGAACCCAGGTCTGAGCGGCGTACCCGGACCAAGGCATTGGGAGAGTTGGCCCGCCGCTACCGGGCAGCGTACGGCCCGAGCGACGCCCGCGACCTCGCGGCATGGGCGGGACTGCCCGCGGTAGACGCCCGTCAGGCGTGGAGCACTCTCGGTTCGGCCGAAGTGCCCAGGGTTCCCATGCGGTCCGCCGTTCGACTGCTGCCGCACTTCGACCCATACCTGCTGGGTTACCGAACCCGAGAGTTGATCGTGCCGTCCCAGTACGCCCATGCGGTGTGGACCGGCGGAGGGTACGTCATGCCGACGGTCGTGGCCGATGGGCAGGCCGTCGGCACCTGGGAGGCCGTCCGCCGGCCCGGCACGATGAACATCACCGTGCGGCCCTTCGGTGCGCTCGCCGACGATATGCGATCCGGCATCGACACAGAGGTCGCCGACATCGGCCGGTTCCTTGGCGTCCAGGCCGCGTGGACCGCTGGTGGCGCGGCCATCCGCGTGTGAGTCCTGCCGAGCGGGCGTTACACGGACGCGGTACGGCGCGGTGGAAACGAGCGAGCCTGTCGGGTGCAACCACCACACCGCAGGTTTGAGCGCCGCCCGGCGCTAAGTGTCGCCCGGCTCCTCGCGAACCTGACATGCTGGCACGTCGTGGACCTCGACAACGGGTTTGGCGGCGACGGCGGCGGACGCCGGTGGCCGAAACGAGTGTATGGACGAGGTGAGGAGCCGGACCCACGGTTCACCTTCGCCAACGAGCGCACGTTCCTCGCCTGGATCCGAACCGGGTTGGCCCTGCTCGCCACCGGGGTGGCGCTCGAAGGATTGTCCGTTCCAGCCGATGACAACACCAGACGCATTCTGGTGACCGTCCTGGTAGTGCTCGGTAGTATCGCGAGCGGCGGCGCCTTCGTGCGGTGGGCTAGGGCCGAACTGGCCCTCCGGGAATCCCGCCCGCTGCCGTCGCCGACCCTTATCCCGCTGCTGGCCTTCGGTTTGGTCGTGGTGGGTGCCGTCGCCGTCGTCGCCATCGTCACCACCTGACGGCCGCCATGGAGACTCCATTCGATCCAGGACTGCAGAACGAACGTACGGCGCTGGCCTGGACCCGAACCGGCCTGGCGCTGCTCGTAGCCGTCCTGCTGGCCTCTCGCATCACGGTGGGTGAGCTCGGCGTGGTCACCGTCATCTTCACGGTCATCACGTTGCCGCTTGCGGGCATCGTCATCGTGGCGGCCGGTCGCAGGTACCGGATCTCTCACCGCGCCCTGGAATCGGCGACCCCGCTTCCAGACGCCCGCCTGCCCGCCGCTGTCACGGTCCTGGTGCTCAGCCTGGCCGCCATCGAACTCATCTACCTGTACGCACGTTGAGCGGTTCAAGGATCGGCGCCGGGCCGTTCATGCGATGGAGATCCAGGTCGCGTGAGCCCGTCCCAGTTCTCGACCGTCGGTGCCGTACACCGTCGACGCCGTCCAGGTTTTGCGGCCTTCCGAGCCCAGCAGTTGGCCCATTACGACGCACTCTTCGCCACCCTCGGGCAGTGCATCGACGAGGGCGGTTATCCGCCCGAGCACCATCGGCCGACCCTCGATCTGCGCCGACCACCCGCCGGGGCAGTCGAGCGCCGCCCAAACGAGCTCCGGCCGGCCGGCGAACTCGTCAGTAACGCTCCAGACGCAGGCCGTCCGGCCGTCGCCGAGCCGGCCGGGGAACAGCCGAAGGGCGTCGCCCGGATCGCGGTTCGGGCCGCAGACGAAACACTGTGGAAACGGGTGCTTGTCGAAGCCGGGATAGTGCCGAGAGGCCTCCTTCGCCGTGGCGGCGCCGACCGGCGTGACGGCGGCGACGTCGAGCCGTGAGCGGGCGGCCTCGGCGACCAAGGAGTCCCCGTGCATGAGCCGAAGCCCGTCGCCCTCGGACACCACAGCGAGCGGGGTGTTCAGCGGTGGTGGCTTGCGCAGTGTCACGACGACTCCGAATCCGGTGCGTTCCGGCGCCGCCTTCGATGCCAGCAGGCCGCACACGTAGCCGCCGTTCCCCGAATCCGAAGGCCCGCGGAAACGGTGGTCCACTGTCAACGCCATGCCGCAGACGGTAGCGGGCCGCGTATGGCGGTACGGTGGCCCGGTCGTGATCGGGCAATCTCAATGCGAGGTGCGCACACCCGTGACCGTGATTTCGAGCGGAAAGATCGTCACTCCGGACGGCGTACTGGCAGCGGGCTGGCTGCAGACCGACGGGCGGACCATAGCGCGGCTCGGAACCGGCCAACCTCCGCAGCCGCCCGATCGCGAGCTCGACGGGGCTTGGGTCGTACCGGGGTTCGTCGATATCCATGTACACGGCGGCGGCCGGGCGTCGTACGTCGCGGGCGATCAGGACCAGGCGATCGCCGCTGCGGCGCTGCACCGGCGTCATGGCACCACCACGACGATGGCCAGCCTGGTCTCCGGTACGCCGGGCGCGCTGGGCGCGGCAGTTTCCGAGCTGGCGGATCTGGTCGACGACGGCGTGCTGGCCGGTATCCATCTCGAGGGGCCGTTCCTGTCCGCGAAGCGTCGCGGAGCGCACGATCCGGCGTTGCTGATCGACCCGGAGCCCGGCGTCGTCCGCGAGTTGCTGGACGCCGGGCGCGGGTCGATCAAGATGGTCACGCTCGCCGCCGAGCTGGAGCACGCTGGCGACGCGGTGGCGACGCTCGCCGGCGAGGGCGTGATAGCGGCGGTCGGCCACACCGACGCGTCGTACGACGAGACAAGGGCCGCGATCGGCGCCGGCGCAACGGTGGCCACCCACCTGTTCAATGCGATGCGACCGGTGCACCATCGCGAGCCCGGGCCGATCCCCGCCGTACTCGAGGACGAGCGGGTCACCGTCGAGTTGATCTGTGACGGTGTCCACCTGCACCCGGCGATCGTCCGGATGGCGATCGCCGCGGCCGGCGTCGACCGAGTAGTGCTGGTCACCGATGCGATGGACGCCGCTGGTGTGGGAGACGGGGACTATGTACTTGGTGACCTCGCCGTCCGGGTGGTCGACGGTGTCGCGCGGCTCGTCGACGGAGGCGCGATCGCCGGCAGCACACTCACGATGGACCGAGCGTTCCGGTTCGTGGTCCAGGCGGGGGTCGCCGTTCAGGACGCCGTTCGGATGGCCTCGGCCACGCCCGCACGCTTGCTCGGCCTGTCCGAGCAGGTTGGTGAACTTCGGGCCGGGCTCGACGCCGACCTCGTCGTGCTCGACGAGACCTTTGCGCGCCAGGCCGTGATGGCCAAGGGTCACTGGGTGGACGAGGTCTGATCAGCAGTGGCCGGCGATCAGCGGTCGGCCCAAGCGCGAAGTACGTGCGCCGCGGCTTCCTCGGCCGTCCATCCGTACCGTTCGGCCTTGCGCCGCAGCTGCTTGCGAACCCGCTTGGAAAGCGTCACGACCAGCTGGACCTCGTCGACGTTGTCCTTCTTCTTGACCTTGGTCACATCGACGGCGAGGGACGATTCGGGCCGGCCGACGAGCTGAACGGTGCCGTCGTCGGAGCGGCGGAGTGCGGGTCGCGGCTGCGGCAAGGGGTTCATCGTAGGCCTTTCGTCAGTGGGGCTACTCGTGCCTTCGAGGTCAGCAGGCGGTCGAGGTAGCTTGCGAAAATGCGGCTTACCTCCCGGGCTCCCGATGTCGGCCAGCTCTGGATCGCTCTTCCGCCGCCCTGGGCCTGCGAGATGGCCGATCGCTCGGGCAGTACCGGGATCAGAACGAGATCCCGGTAGGCCGCCAGCAGCTCGTCGATCCGGAAGCGATGCTCGAGCGACCGCAGCCGGGCCCGATTGATCACCAGGCCGGCCGGCTGTAGCCGGAGGTTGAAGCGTTGGCGGACCAGGTCGATGCCGGCCAATGATTGATGGGCGGCCGCGACGGAGAACATGGTCGGCTCGGTGACAACGAGGGCCAGGTCGCTGGCTGCGAGAGCGTTGGTGGTCAGCGGGCCGAGGTTGGGCGGGCAGTCGATGACGATCAAGTCGATGTCCGGGAGCCCTTTGAGGGCCGTGCGCAATCGGTGCTCGCCCAGCTTGCCGTCCGTGTTACGCACCGCCAGAGCCGGTTCTCCTGGGATGACTGAGATGGCCGGCCCCCAAGCGGTCGAGGTGATGGCATCGGCAGCGAGTACGGTGGGCGCGCCCGCGAGGACGTCATTGGTCGTGAACTTGATCTCCGGCGGGTCGACGGCGACGGTCGCGTTGGCCTGCGGGTCGAGATCGACCAGGAGCGTGCGGAGTCCGCGGGCCGGCGCGGCTCCGGCGAGTCCTAGGGCCACAGTGGTCTTGCCCACCCCGCCCTTGAGGCTCAGCACGCTTACTGTCAGCACGATAAGCGAGGATAGGCTGAATCAGCACGGCACGGCGACGAGGAGCAGCGCGAGTGAATGACCTCATCGACACCACGGAGATGTATCTCAAGGTCATCTTCGAGTTGGAAGAGGAGGGTGTGGTGCCATTGCGCGCCCGCATCGCAGAGCGCCTGCACCAGTCCGGTCCCACCGTCAGCCAGACAGTCGCGCGCATGGAACGCGACGGTCTGGTCTATCTCGAGGCCGACCGTCACCTGGAGCTGACCGACCTTGGCAAGGCTCTGGCCACCCGCGTCATGCGCAAGCACCGGCTGGCCGAACGGCTGCTCGTCGACGTGATCGGTCTGCCGTGGGAGTTGGTTCACAATGAGGCGTGCCGTTGGGAGCACGTCATATCCGAGGCCGTGGAGCGCCGCCTGGTCGGCCTGCTCAAGGACCCGACCGAAGATCCGTACGGCAACCCGATTCCCGGCCTGGACGAGCTCGGGAGCCCGGCTCGGCCCAAGCCCGCTCCACCCGGGATGGCACCGCTCGACGGCTACGCCGGCGCAGGGGAAACGCGGATCATCAACCGCATCGGCGAGCCTTTGCAGACGGACGAGACGCTGCTGGCCGCCCTGGACGGGGCGGGCGTGCGGCCGGGGGTCACCGTCGTGGTCGAGCGCACTGACGACGGCGTGACCGTGTCCGCGGGTGACCGGCCGGTCATCCTGACCGACCAGGATGCCAGCCACGTGTTCGTGAGCGCGGCATGAGCGGCCCGGTCGAAGTAAGCGTGACCGAGTTGGCCGCAGCGGCTGCCGAAGATCCGGTTGTGGTCGACGTGCGCGAGCCTGATGAGTATGCCCGCGGGCACATCCCCAACGCGATACTGATGCCACTTGCGACAGTGCCGGTCCGGTACTCCGAACTGCCTCGCGACGAGCCGCTGTACTTCGTGTGCGCGGTCGGAGCCCGCAGCATGCAGGCGGTTCGGTACCTGGCCCAGCTTGGCTTCGACGCACGCAACGTCGCCGGCGGCACCCATGACTGGATGGCCGCCGGCATGCCCGTTGAGACCGGGTTGCCGCCCAACGACCCCGACTAGCGTGCTCACTCGCTACGACAGTCAGGTCAGTCGCCGCATCTGCTGGATCAGCAGTGCAGGCTGCATGTTCGGGTACCTTGATGCCGGGTCTGGCAGGCCGACGATCTCGACCTCGTCGCCCTCGTGGGCCTCGGTGCCATACGGCCCCAGTAGTTCGACGCGCCCGTGTGCGGTTTCGAGCTCGAGCAGGTCGGGGTCGTGGTGGGCCAGGACGAGCCGCCCGCGACGGGTCACGGGCCTGAGCCGGCCGGGCTCGTCCTCGGGCTCGTCCTGACGACGTTCGCCGGCGATACGCGTAACCGCGGTCCCGACGTCCCCCTGTGCTTGATCCCCCTGAACTGTCATGGGTCGATTATCGCTGTCCTCGGCGGATTCTGCTGCCCAACGGTCTGACCGGTTGGGCTTCTCGGGAAGAGTGCCGCCTGGTGCGGCTCCGACGGCTCACCCGCCTCACAGGGTGTCGAGCATGTGCTCACAATGGAGGGGTGATCTCGATCGAGCTGGCCAAGCGGTTACGCGCCGCGGGCGTGCGGTGGGAGCCTGCGCCCGGTGACCGATTCGTGCTACCCGATCGCGGTATGGACGACGACGTGTTCGTGCTCAGCCATATGACGATCGACGTCCACGAGTTTCCCACCGGGCGGGTCATCGGGTTCAACGGAACCGTGGAATGGGCGTTGGACTCGGTAGAGCAGGAAGCCGCTCTGTGGCTTCCGCGCGAGGCACAGCTAAGAGAGCTGCTCCGCGGCGCGTTCGTCCAGTTGGCGCGAGATGGCGATGGCTACCACGTCGAGCTGGACGTCGACGGCCACCGGGTTGTGGTGGGCGCCGACGATCCCGAAGAGGCCTACGGGCGGGCTCTGCTCTACCTGGCGACGGGTGAGGTCGGTGAAGGAGTCCTGTCGGACTGAACCAGTAGGTTGTCGCCGTGCCCATGGCTGAGCAGCTGTCCGATCTTCCGTACGCCGACGTGCTGGTCCCACACTCAGGTCCCCTCGACCCGAGTGGGGAGTATGACGCCGCGTGGTTCGACTTGGAGACGTTCGAAGGCGGGGACGTCGGCAACGTCAGGTTTGTCGAGTGCGCCTTCACCTCGGTGACGTTCTCAGGCGGGCAGCTACGGCGCGCCCGGTTCAACGACGTCTGGGTTCGTGGCGGCCGGATCGTCGGCACCGATCTTGTCGAGTCGGTTTGGCTCGACTCCTCTCTGCTTTCGTCCGCTCTCTCCGGTGTCGAAGCCTACGGATCACAGCTTCGCCGGGTCACGTTCGCCAGGTGCAAGCTCGATTCGGTGAATCTCCGCACTGCGGTGCTGGACGAGGTGACGTTCGAGGACTGCGATCTGGTCGACGTCGACCTGGGAGACGCGAGGTTGACCGCAGTCCGGTTCCCGGGCAGTCAGATCCGCGGTATTCGCCTGCCTCACGTCACGCTGAAGCAGGTCGATTTTCGCGGTGCGACCACGTTGGACATCGCCGATGGCTACGACTCGCTCCAGAACGCCGTGATCAGCAGCGGACAACTGATCGAGATCGGGCCCGGGCTGGCCGCCGCGCACGGCATCGTCGTCGACGATTGAATCCAGCGGCGGAGAGGTACAGGTGAGGCACAGCACGACTCACCTGATCGCCGAAGTGGCGACGATCAGGTGAGGATTAGGTGAGTGACTTAACGCTGGGCGCGGGTCGGCGGGCGGCGCCGAACCGCCGGGTGCCGCTCGCTGGCGG
>Ga0299914_10000058_pt1 | contig 64148 bp, 64 predicted proteins | sample RVTome_10_FD_201361 | JGI IMG/M metagenome (GOLD analysis project Ga0299914, IMG submission 201361) | Soil microbial communities from uranium-contaminated site in the Upper Colorado River Basin, Wyoming, United States - RVT153D57 (version 2) ... | reverse complement strand
AGGCCGCGGTGCGCTCGTAGCCGGCGAGCAGGCACGTGACGTAGCCGTAGCCGAGCGCGCTGCCGGGACGGCGGAGGCCGTAGCCGGCGAAGCCGCCGATCCCGCCGAGCCCGAACGACTCGCCGTCGTCGACCCGGAAGCCAAGGCTCCAGACCGCGTCGTCCTCGAGCAGCTCGTCGCGGCCGCTCGCCTGCGGGCGGAGGGCCTCCTCGACGGTCTCCGGCCGGAGGAGCCGGACTCCGTCGAGCGCGCCGCCCGCCGCCAGCCCGCCGTAGAAACGGGCGACCGCGCGGGCGGTCCCGTGGCCGTTCACGGCCGGGACCTCGGCCGCACGGTAGGCGGCCGAGTCGACCACGTCGACGTCGAGCATCCCCGGCGGGTTGTCGAGCGATGCCTCGACCCAGCGGCGGGGATCGTCGCGGATGGACTGCCGCCAGGCGCCGCCGGGGTCGACGAGCCGCGCGGCCCGCTCTTGCTCGGCCGGCCCGAGCCCGATGTGGAAGTCGAGCCCCCACGACGCCGCGACCTCCTCCGCGAAGAAGCGCCCGACGCTCCGCCCGTCGGCGCGGCGCACTACCTCGCCGACGAGGTGCCCGTAGAAGCCGGCCTCCTCTCCGTGGCTCGTCCCCGGCTCCCAGAGCGGCGGGGCCGCGGCGAGGGCAGCCGTGAGGCGCTCCCAGTCGAAGAGCGCCTCGGGCGGGAGCGGCTCGCGGAGCGCGAGGATGCCCGACTGGTGCGCGAGCAGGTGGCGGACGAGCGTCCGCTCCTTCCCGGCCCGGGCGTACTCGGGCCAGTAGCGGGAGACCGGCGCCTCCAGGTCGAGCTCGCCGCGGTCGGCGAGGAGGAGCGCGCACGTCGCCACGAGCGGCTTCGAGACCGAGTACGCGTGCGCGATCGTGTCCTCGCCCCAGGGGCGTCCCTCGACCGGGTCGGCCAGCCCGCCCCAGAGGTCGACGACGAGCTCGCCGTTCAGGTGCACGGCGACGGCGGCGCCCAGCTCGCCCCGCTCCACGAAGCCGCGCTCGAAGGCCTCGCCGACGGCCGCGAAGGCGGGCTCGCAGGAGCCGTGAACCTGCATGCTCACCGGGCCAGCATGACGGGAAGCGGCCTCTGTCGTGCTATTCTCGGCGGCGAAAACCAGAGCGAGTCCGGTTCGCGCAAGGCGCTTTCCTTACCCGTTCGAAAATTGGTGAGGGAGGTGTAGTTACATGGCTAGCGGAACCGTCAAGTGGTTCAACGACAGCAAGGGGTACGGTTTCATCACCCCTGACGAGGGCACGAAGGATCTTTTCGTGCACCATTCGAACATCGCCGGCGAGGGCTTCAAGAGCCTCTCCGAGGGACAGCGCGTCGAGTACGAGGCGCGCGAAGGCGAGAAAGGCCCGGAGGCGACGAACGTCGCCCCCGCCGCCTAGGGAGCTTCCGGGAGCGGAAGGAGGAGATCATCGCGGACAAGGAAGAGAAGATCGAGATGGAGGGCGAGGTGGTCGAGGCCCTCCGCAACCGGATGTTCCGTATCCAGCTCGACAACGGGCACGAGACACTCGGCTACACGGCCGGGAAGATGCGGCGCCACCGCATCAGGATCTTCCTCGGCGACCGTGTCAAGGTCGAGGTGTCTCCCTACGACCTGACCCGAGGCCGGATCGTCTATCGCTACCGGTAGCCGGCCGGAGGACGCGGCAGCAAGACCCCGCCTCCGCGGGGTCTTCCACCTGTACGCGTTCGGGGTCTTCGCCGCGCTCGGCGCCGTGCTCGTCACGATGGCCCCGGGCCCGCGCGAGCGGCTCGCCGTGGCCGCCTTCGGCGGCTGCCTCGTCCTGACCTTCGGCGTCAGCGCCCTCTACCACCGCGTGACCTGGCGTCCGGCCGCCAGGCGCGTGATGCGGCGGCTCGACCACGCGTCCATCTACCTGCTGATCGCCGGGACGTACACGCCCTACGGCCTCCTCGTCCTCAGCGGCGCGTGGCAGTTCTCCATCCTGGGTGTCGTCTGGATCGGCGCCGCGCTCGCGATCGTGCAGCGGATGTTCTGGCTGGACGCGCCGCGCTGGGTGCCCGTCGCCGCCGGGATCTTCCTCGGCTGGGTCGGCGTCGTCGCGCTCCCGCAGATCATTGCGGCCTCCGGCCTCCACGGAACGGCGCTCGTGGCGGCCGGGGGGATTCTCTACACGCTCGGCGCCGTCGTCTACGCCGTCCGCCGGCCCGACTTCGTGCCGGCGGTCTTCGGCTACCACGAGCTCTTCCACGTGCTCACGGTGCTGGCGGCGTCGTGCCAGTTCGCCGCCGTCACGCTTCTGGTCGTCTAAGAACTCGTCTCAAAATGAAGCCCTGCGTCGTCGGGCCGCGCTGTTCGCCCCGAGATCTAGGGCTGGCGTTCTTCGTATCGCCCAGGGAGGGGTGAGACCCGGAGGCGAGCACGAAGCGGCCTGCTCGTTCAACCCCCGACCGCATAGGCTGACGCCATCTCCGTGGAGACCCCTGAACGGAAGCAGCGCCTCGCGCTCGAGGTCGCCCTCGCGCTCTCGGTCGCGGTGGCGTTCGCGGACTCCTCGATCGTCGTCCTCGCCCTCCCCGAGCTCTTCCTCGAGCTCCAGACCACGATCTTCGGCATCTCCTGGGTGGTGACCGCCTACAACCTGGCAGTCGTCGTTGGCGCCTTCGGGCTCCTCTTCTTCGTGCGGCGGGTCAGGCCGGCGACGGTCGCGCTCGGCGGGCTCGTGGTCTTCCTCGTCGCGTCGGTCGGCTGCGCCGTCTCAAACAGCCTCGGGACGCTGGTCGCAGGCAGGGTCGTCCAGGGCCTCGGCGCGGCGCTGATCCTCGGGGCATCCCTCCCCCTGCTCGTCCAGCTCAGCGGGAGCCGGCGGCGCGCGATCACGATCTGGGTGGCGGCCGGCACGCTCGGCACGGCCGTCGGCCCCGCGCTCGGCGGCATCCTCACCCAGGCCTTCGACTGGCGGGCGATCTTCGCCGTCCAGGCGCCGCTCGCCGCCGCCGCGATCGCGGCCGCGCTGCAGCGCGACGTACGGGCGCTGCCGCCTCCGGTCGCCCGCGGCCGCGTCCCGCTCGGCTCGGCGCTCGCCCTCGTCTTCACGTACGCGGCCCTGGTGGGCGCGCTCTTCCTCGCCGTGCTCTTGATCGTCACCGTCTGGGAGTACGGGCCGCTCGCCGGCGCGGGGATCGTGAGCGCGCTGCCGGTCGCGGCGCTCGCCGCCCGGCCGCTCTCCGCCCGGCTCTCCGGGCTCGCCGACGTCGCCGGCGGGTCGGCGCTCCTGGCGGCCGGCCTGGCCGCGCTCGCGCTTCTCCCGGCCAGCGACCCGGCCTACGCCGTGCCCGCCCTCGCCCTGGCCGGCATCGGCCTCGGGCTGGTGTTGCCGCCCCTCACGCGCGCATCGCTCGCGCCCGAGGGCGAGCTCAGCCGGAGTGCGACCACGTCGGTCGGCTTCCGCCACCTCGGCCTCGTAATCGGGCTCCTGGCGGTCGCGCCGCTCCTCGCCTCCGAGCTCGACGAGGCGGAGGAGACGGCGACCCTGAACGCCACCGCGGTCATCCTCGACGCGCAGCTCCCGCTCACGGAGAAGATCCCGATCACGCTCGACCTCTACCGGGAGTTCCAGCGCGTCCCCGACGGCGAGATCCCGAACCTGGCGCGGCCATTCGACGAGAACGGCGCCGCCGACAACCCCGACGTCGCAGCCGCCCGCGACGATCTGCTCGAGTCCGTCCAGGCCGTGCTGACCCGCGCCTTCCGCTCGTCGTTCGTCCTCTCGGCGCTCTTCGCCGTCCTCGCCGGATTCGCCGGCCTGGCCTTCGGCCGGAGGGCCGTCGCGTGAGCCGCCGCTGGCAGGGCATCCTCTCGCTCGCCGCGCTCGGGGTCGCCGCGGCCGTGCTGATCGGGCTCGAGCTGGCGAACGGCGCGCTCGACTACGGCGAGGCCGAGGTCGCCGACCCCTGCGTTGCCCGCGAGCCGTTCCCCGGCGAGGGCTTCGAGGCGACCATCCAGCGGATCGTCCTCGACGGACTCGACGGCGCGGCCTGCGAGCTGAACACGACGCGGGAGGAGCTCGTCCTCTCCGTCGACCCCGAGCTCGGCCGCGACGTCGAGTGGGACCGGGAGACGCTCGAGCGCGCGGTGCGCGCGGGCCTCCTCGAGTCGATCGCCGAGGCCGAGGCGCGCGACTCGATCGGCGGCCTCGAGGCGACGCTCATGCGCGAGGTCGTGGAGCGCGCCCCGCTCGACTGGCTCATCCAGGGCGGCAGCTTCCTCGGCGACCTCTTCGGCGGCCTCTTCGACCGCCGCTAGCGCGGGAACCTTCCGGCGCTCGACGCGCGCTAAGGGCCGGGCATGGTCAAGCTGCTCCCGCGCCTCCGTCCGGTCGAACGCCGTTAGAACAGCTGGAACGTACGGGAACAGGTGAGCAGCGGCCGCTTGGCCGCAGACGGCCGCCGGTCCGCTTCCCCTCCTAGGCGCCGGCGTCCAGGAGCGCGACGTCGTAGCGCTCGATCCGGTCGTCGCCGGCGACGAGGGTCAGCCCCTCGAGCTGCGCCTGGGCGACGAGCAGGCGGTCGAACGGATCCGCGTGGTGAGGAGGAAGCTCGGCCGCGGCGGCGGCGTGCTCGATCTCGATGGACAGCCGAGTGAAGGAGTTCCCGTCGATCCACTCGCCGATGTCGCCGGGCGCCTTCAACTTGCCCAGCGCCCGCTTGAGGGCGATCTCCCAGGCGCTTGCGGCGCTGACGAAGACGAGGTTCTCGGGCTTCTCGACCGCCCTGCGCGCCCCGGCGCCGAGCCGGGGATCGTCCTGCAGCCACCACAGGAAGGCGTGGGTGTCGAGCAAGAGCCTCAGACGACCTCCTCGAAGCCGGGCGGGAGGTCGTCGAAGCCCGGCCCGATCTCGACGCGGCCCTTCAGCATCCCGGGCCGTCGCGGCGCGGACGGCAGCGAGTAGGGGACGAGCTTCGCCACCGGCTTCCCGGCGCTGGCGATGATCACCTCCTCGCCGGCCGCCGCGCGCCGGACGAGCTTCGAGAGGTGCGTCTTGGCTTCGTACACGCCCACGATCGTCTGCCCCATCCCCGACTCCTGACTCTGGTCTGACCTGGTCAGACCATACCAGTCGAAAGGAGAAAGACGAGGGGCGGGTTTCCCCGCCCCTCGTGTTGGTTGCCTAGGTTGCCAGGCGGCCTACTGGTCTGCCCAGTAGGCGCCCGCGCCGACCATCGGCCACTCGCGCTCCGGATCCGCCCGGTAGAGCGGGTTCATCGCGAAGTTCACGAGCCGGGCCGTGCCGGCGTCGTTCATGCCGTGGACGACGAACGGGGAGCCCGGAGCCGTTGTCGCCTCCGAGTTCTGCCACATGCCCGCCAGGAAGAAGTCCATCAGCGGGAGCCGCGCGTCCACGGAGTAGGTCGCGGGCACCGCCGTGAACCAGCTCGGCGGGTCGACGATCGCGTAGTCCTCGGCGGGATACGCACCGGTGATCGGGCTGGCCGAGCCCTCGTTGAGCCAGCGGATGATGCCGCTGCGCCCGGCCCCGCCGTTCGTGCCGACCGTGAGACCGGTCACCTGCGCGCCGGCGGTGAGGAAGTTGGCACCGCCGGTGCCGGTGCCGATGTACCCGCCGCCGGCGGCGAAGAACGCCGTGAAGCGGTCACGGGCCGTCTGCTGCGTGGTGCCCGGCCAGTTGCCGGTGTTCCAGACGACGTCGTAGCCGACGAGCGGATCCGTCGGCGAGTTGTTGATCGTCGTCGTCGAGCCGACCGGGTTGGCATCGAAGCCGAGATCCCGGAGCGACCAGACGTCCTGGTTGACCGAGTTCGTCACCACCGCGATGCGCGGGGCTCCGTCGACCGGGTCGGTCGAGGACGGGAAGTCCTCTGTGACGACCCGGCGGAAGAGCAGGCCGTTCTCGCGGCCGGCCGTCGCCAACTGCACGCGCGTGGCGTGGTCGGCCCCGAAGAGGACCGTGCCCGCCGGGAGCGTGCCGCCGGTCTTGGCCGGGAACGCGTCGAGGGCCATCTCGGCCGTGAGGCCGCCGCCGATGAGCCCGTTGAGCACCCGCACCGCCGTCGGCGAGTCGAGCTCGAGGGCGTAGGCCTCGGCGCGACCCGGCTCGACGCCGCCGTCGGGGGTCCTGGTCTTGTTGATCCGGTTCGTCACCGGCGAGAAGCCCGAGTCGAGCGGGATCTCGACGACGTCGGCACCCCACAGGTAGCCGTGGCTCCAGGCCGCGGGCGGGGCGTAGAGGATGCTGATCCGGTCGGAGACGTCGACCCCGACGTTCAGCGCCGTGTCGGCGAGCCCGCGGTGCGCCTGGTCCATCCAGACGACGTACGAGCCCTTGTTGAACGTCTGACCGTCGAAGGTGGTCTTGAAGCGCAGCGTGTCCACCTTGATGCCGTTCCGGAGGAGCCAGTCGGCGAGGCGCTTCGCCTCGGCGTTCGACCGCTGGCCGGTGTCGACCGGGATCACGTACGCGGCCGGGAACTCCTTCATCCAGTTGTTGTCGACGTCGAACGGCGGGTCACAGCAGTCGACGCGGGGCTCGCCCGCGACGCCGCGGCGGTAGCGCTCCGCCTCGTCGTAGAGCATCTCGTTCCGGTTCGCCACCACGTAGTCGAGCGACGACTTCGTGACGATGTACTGGATCTCGAACGAGCCAAGGCGGCCGGGCGTCTCGTCGATCATGTCGCCCTCGAAGCCGCAATCGCCGTCGGTCTGGTTGCACATCTCGACCGTGGAGCCGTCCAGGCCGACGTGCTGTGCGTACATCGGGGTGTAGAACGGGCCCCAGTCGTCCCAGCTCTCGGCGACCGCAGGGCCGGGCAGGGTGCCGTCGTCGCAGACGCCGCCGGTTCCGGGCGGGTCGGGATCGTCGCCGTCGGCGCACCAGTCGTTGATCGGGCGCGTGATGTTGAACCCTGCGTCGGCCATGGCGGCCTGGTTGGCGTCGATCCGGTCCTGGTTCCACTTGAGCCAGAGGTCGTACTCGATGCTCGGGTTGTGCGGCTTCGTCGTCGCCTCGATCAGTGTCGGGGTGACGTAGCCGTGCAGGTCGAGCACCTCGACCGGCAGCCACTTCTGGATGAGGGCGACCGTGGCGCGGACCTCCGACTGCGACTGCGTCATGAAGTCGCGGTTCATGTCGAAGCCGTTGCCGTTCGCCCTCGTCCCTGCGACCCGGCCGTCCGGGTTCTGGATGACGTTGAAGACGAGGATGACGTGGTCGAGGATGTCGTCGATCGTGGGATCGGCGCCGTACGGGGTGGTGGCGAGGTCCTCGATGAGCTGCATGTTGGACTCGACGCCCTCGTACTCGTTCCCGTGGATCGCGCCGTTGACGAACACCGGAACCTTGATGTTGTCGCCCCACTTCTCCAGGAGCTTCTGCGCACGCGCGGGATTCTCGAGCGCGATACCGCGGTACTGGTTCCAGCGCTGGTAGTCGCGGATCTGCTGCGGCGTCTCCAACGGGTTGACGACGACGCCGTAGAGCGGGCGGCCGAGAGCCGAGTGGCCGATGACCTCGACGCTCATGCGATCGCCGATCTGATCGGCGGCGATCTGGTCGAGCGTGCACCCGATCGCGTAGTAGGGGATGTGCGGGAAGCTTCCGGGCGGGTCGGTCGGTTCGGTTCCGTCCGGAAGATTCTCGGCCGCGTCCGGCACCGGCGTGCCGCACCAGGGCGGTGTCAGCTGCGCGTTCGCATTGCCCACCAACCCGAGCGAAACGGTGAGCGCCGCGAGCGCCAGCAAGACGAGCCTGCGAAATCTGCCTGGCAAATCAGAGCACCTCCTCGTAGAAACGAGAGAAGGGCGCTTGGCCCCCTCATGAAGCGGCGTCGGTGCCGAGGCACGGCAGGCGGCGGCTGGTCGTGAGAACGCTCACGCCTGTCCCGGCCGCACGCGGCACCCCCTCCATCGCCGCACAAACCACCAGGCCATTGAAAACGTCAGGGGCCCAGGTGTCAAGCGGGGTTCGGGCAGGGCGCCGGTTTCGTGGTAGGCTCGGCGGCCTCGGCGGTCGAGCTCATGCGCAAGGCACTCGCACTTCTCCTCCTCGTTGCGCTCCTCGGCGTGACGGCAGCCTGCGGGTCGGACGACGACGAGGCCGCGCCGGCGACGACGGCGCCCGCGACGGAGGCGACCGACACCGAGGCCGAGGCGACGACCGAGGAGGAGCCCGACCCCTGCGCAAAGGAGGAGCTCGTCACGGTCGTGGACGGGTCGCTCACGATCGCTACCGACAACCCGGCTTTCCCGCCCTGGTTCCAGGACGAGGAGGGTGCTCCCTGGGATCCGACCACGCCCGCGACCGGCCTCGGCTACGAGGCCGCGGTCGCCTACGCCGTCGCCGAGCAGCTCAGCTTCACGCAGGACGAGGTGCGCTGGGTCGTCGTTCCCTTCAACAACGTCTTCAGGCCGGGGCCGAAAGACTTCGACTTCGACATCAACCAGGTCTCCTACCTGCCCGCGCGCGACGAGGCCGTCGACTTCAGCGACTCCTACTACGACGTCGAGCAGGCGGTCGTGACGCTCAAGGGCTCCGAGTTCGCGAGCGCGGCCTCGCTGGCCGACCTGCAGGACGCCAAGCTCGGCGCCCAGGTGGGGACGACGAGCTACAACGCCATCGTCGAGCTGATCCAGCCGGCGCAGGACCCGGCCGTCTTCGACACCAACAACGACGCGATCGCCGCGCTCAAGAACACGCAGATCGACGGCATCGTCGTCGACTTCCCCAGCACGGGCTACATCACCGCCGTCCAGGTGCCCAACGCCACCGTCGCCGGCAGGCTGCCGGCCGGCGAGGAGTACTTCGGGCTCGTCTTCGAGGAGGGGAATCCGCTCCGCGACTGCGTGAACGAGGCGATCGCCGCGCTCCAGTCCGACGGCTCGATCGCGCAGTTCCAGGAGGAGTGGATCAACACCGCCGCTCCGCCCGTCCTCGAGTAGCGGCCGCTTGAACCCCTCCGGCGCCTCCGGCCGGCGAAGCACGCTGATCGCGCTCGCGAGCACGCTCGTGTTCGCGGCGGTCCTCGTCCTCGTCGTCTCGAACGCCCCGGGCTGGCCGGCCGTCGAGCGGGCCTTCTTCAACGGGGAGGTCTTCCGGGAGTCGCTCGAGGTGATCCCGGAGGCCTTCCTCGTCAACGTGAAGATCTTCCTGATCGCGGAGGTACTGATCCTCCCCTTCGCGCTCCTGATCGCGGTGCTGCGGAGCCTCCCCGGCCCCGTGTTCTTCCCGCTGCGCGCCCTCGCCGTCGTCTACGCCGACCTCTTCCGCGGCATCCCCACGATCCTCGTCATCTACCTGCTCGGCTTCGGCGTCCCAGCGCTCGGGCTCTCCTGGCTTCCCATCGACCCACTCTTCTGGGGCCTCGTCGCGCTCGTGCTCGTCTACTCGGCGTACGTGTCCGAGGTGTACCGCGCGGGGATCGAGTCCGTGCACCCGAGCCAGACGGCGGCCGCCCGCTCGCTCGGGCTCTCCCACGTGAAGGCGCTGCGGTTCGTCGTCCTCCCCCAGGCCGTGCGCCGGGTGGTCCCGCCGCTTTTGAACGATTTCATCGGCCTGCAGAAGGACACGGCGCTCGTCGGGCTCCTCGGCGTGGTCGAGGCCTTCCGGCAGTCGCAGATCGAGGTCGCGTCGACCTTCAACTACACGCCGTACCTGGTGACGGCGATCCTCTTCGTGCTGCTGACGATCCCGCTGGCGCGGCTGACGGACTGGCTCGTCGCGCGCGACCGGCGGCGCCAGCTCGCAGCCGGGGGTGCGCTGTGAGCGCCCCGCCGGCCCTCGTCCTCGCCGGCGTCCGCAAGTCGTTCGGGAAGCACGAGGTCCTGCGCGGGATCGACCTCGAGCTCGCGCCGCACGAGGTCGTCTGCCTGATCGGCGCGTCGGGCTCCGGCAAGTCCACGCTCCTGCGCTGCGTCAACCTCCTCGAGCCGGTCGACAAGGGCCGGGTCCTGCTGGGCGGCGACGAGATCACCGCGTCCGGGGTGAACCTCGACCGCGTCCGCCGCCGCGTGGGGATCGTCTTCCAGGCGTTCAACCTGTTCCCGCACATGACCGTGCTCAGAAACGTGACGCTCGGCCCGACGAAGGCGCTCGGCAAGCGACGCTCCGACGCCGAGGAGGACGCCCTCGAGCTGCTCGGCCGCTTCGGGCTGGCCGACCGCGCCGCGGACTACCCGGACCGGCTCTCGGGCGGGCAGCAGCAGCGCGTGGCGATCGTCCGCGCGCTGGCGATGGAGCCGGAGCTTATGCTCCTCGACGAGGTCACGAGCGCGCTCGACCCCGAGCTCGTCGCCGAGGTGCTGAGCGTCATCCGCGAGCTGGCCGACGCGGGGATGACGATGCTGATCGCCACGCACGAGATGTCCTTCGCGCGCGACATCGCGAGCCGCGTCTGCTTCCTCGACGACGGGGTCATCCTCGAGGAGGGAGACCCCGAGCAGATCTTCACGGCGCCGCGCGAGCCGCGCACGCAGCAGTTCCTCCAGCGAATCGTCGCCGCCGGGCGGCTCTAGTTCGTCTCCGGCGGGAGACACCCCCGGCTGAACCTCAGCGGGCGAGCTGGGCGCGGAGGCGGAACCCCCGCCCGTCGTCGAGCGGGCGGCCGAAGCACGAGAAGGTCGGCGCCACCTGATAGACCCAGCAGGCGGCGACGCGCGTGCTTCCGTTGGTGAGGACGACCTCGACACGCTTCACGGCCCCGCGTCCGAAGGGCGCCTTCCAGTGCGCGTAGCCCTTCGGGTTCTGGAAGAGCCGGCGGACCACGACCGAGCCGTTCGTCTTCACGACGAGGACCGTCGCGCGGGTGCCGTGCTTGGGCAGCCTGACTTCGATGCGCAGTCGTGCCGTCGCCGACGCGGAGCGGCCGGGGCTGAAGGTGAGGTAGCGGGCCGCCAGGTGGTTGATCTTCCAGGTGCGCCAGCGGAGGACCGGGTTTCTCGGTCCGAGGCTGAACCCGGCCGCCCGGGGCGGGACCGGGTAGCCGGCCGTCTGGGCGTCCTCGTAGTCGCCGCGCCGGTTGGCGGTGGCGAACTTCGCGAAGACGTTCCGGAAAGCGAGCCCGCGCTGGCTCAGCTCCTTCGACACCGCCTGGAGCGAGTAGTTGTCCGGCGAGACGTTCGGCACCGACGCGTCCGCGCGCTCCCAGATCTCGCGCACGATGCCGGGCTCGCCGGCGATCTTCTCCTGGAGGAAGCGCCAGAAGATCCAGGCTCCGTACTCCGAGTTGCCGAACCCGCCGCGGTCGAGCGGGGAGGCGGGGCGCGTCAGCGGGCTCCAGAGCTCGAGGAAGTTGACGTTGTCGTCGATCGCCGGGTAGACGGTCTCCTCGATGTTCGTGGCCGTTCCCTCCATGAACCAGTAGTCCTCGAGCCAGTCGTAGGCGAACTGCGAGGCGTGGTGGAACTCGTGGGCCGACGTCACCTCGAGGAACTCCTGCGGGGTGTGCTCGTCGCCGTACTGCTCGGGCGCGAAGTCGTTGTCGATGACGCAGTAGGCGGAGACCGCGTAGACGTTGGGATCGCCGACGGACGGGTCGTCGCTCGTGCAGTAGCCGAAGACGCCGCTCGAGCCGACGTCGTCGAGGTAGACGTCGAGCAGCATGTTGCCGCCGTTGTTCGCGGAGTCGAGGTCCGTGCGCGGCGCCCGGTACCCGATCGTGTCGATCTCCCCGAGCCAGACGTCCTCCCAGGTCACGAGCGTCAGGTCGACCCAGTCGGGGATGCCGTTGGCCGGGTCGACGTCCTCGGGCGGCGGCGCGTCGTCGTTTTCGACCTCGTCGACCCAGTGGACGCAGACGTTGCCGCCGCACGACGGGCTGGCGATCGCCTCCGGCGCGGTCCAGCCGTCCCCGATCGGCACCTTCGGGTCCTGGCCCGGGGGCGGGTCCGGGTCGTCGGGCCGGGCGAGGATGCCGCGCGCGGCCGTCCGCTCGGCGCCGGCGAGGTCGTCGGCGCGGAGGGCCAGGTCGCGAAGGATCAGCGTCGCGTCGCGCCCGTCCGGGCGGACGACGTAGCCGTACTCGCGGCGCACCTTTCCGAGCTGGAAGAGGCTGCGCGCGCGCTCGAGCACGTACTCGGCCTCGGTCAGCTCGCCGGTCTCGAGCGCGGCCGCAAGCGCGTCGTCGGCGATCGGTACCGGCGCGGGAAGCGGGCGCTCGTCGCCGTCCGTCTGGGCCGCGGCCGGGGCCGCCAGGCCGAGCGCGAGTAGGCCGAGGCAGGCCGTCAGGCCCAGGCCGCTCACCGATGACCCCGCTAGCCGCATCTGCCGCATGAGACTCTAGCCCAGCCATCGGCTCCGGCAGGACCCGCCGTTAGACTCGATTCCGGTGAGCGTCGCGTCTCCGTCGGTCCCCCAGAGCCGTACGATCGAGGTGCTCGACCACGGCTTCGTCCGGCTCGACGAGGCGATGGCAAGCGACCTCTCGGTGGTCAATGCTGCGCGGGTCAGCTTCGCGCGGCGCAAGGAGGAGATGGACGACTCCGACCGGGGGCTCATCCGCTTCCTGCTCCGTGAAAGACACGGGTGCTTCGACGACGCGACCGAGGTTCTCACCGCGGGCGGTTGGATGCCCTGGCCCGCGATCTCCGGTGAGGAGTTCTTTGCCACCCTCTCCCCCTCGGGGCGGCTCGAGTACCAGCCGGCTCTCCGGCTCGTCCGCAAGGAGTACCGCGGTCACATGCTCGGCTTCAAGGGCATGAGCGTCGACCTCAACGTGACCCCAGACCATCGCATGCTCGCCTCAACGCTCACGACCCGGGAGGGTCGGGAGCGCCCGACCTTCCGGCTTCAGCCCGCCCACGAGGTCTTCGGCCGGGCGCACAGGCACGTGGCAACAGCCTCGTGGGAGGGCCCGTGCCCGGCGTCACTGGAGCTCGAGGGCGAGCAGTATCCGGCGGCGCCGATTCTTCGGCTCGTGGGCTTCTTCATCGGGGACGGCAACCTTCCGGCCTCGAACGCCGTCTGCTTCAACCTGCGCAAGCCGCGCGAGCTCGCGTATCTCCACCGCGTGGCGGGAGAGGCCGGTCTCGAGGTACGGCAGTGGGGTAGCCAGCGGGCGGTCATCCTCGGCTCTGGCCTGCGGAACCTTTTCGCTCGCTGCTACGAGGATCGGGAGAAGGTCGTCCCGCGGGATCTCCTCGGGCTCGCGCCAGAGCTTCTCGCCTGCCTGCTCGAAGGGCTGCTCGAGTCGGATGGGTCGAGGGTCGTCCGCGCCGCCGGGACCGAGCGCCAGACCTACTCCACGACGAGCAAGCATCTTGCCGACCAGGTCCAGGAGCTCGCTCTCAAGCTCGGTCGCAGCGCGTCCGTTCGGCCGCATCGCCATCGGCCGGGAGACGGCCACTTCGGAACCAAGGATCGCTGGCGGGTGACCGTCTACGCGCCGCGCAACTCGTCGCCCGCTCTCGGGCGGACGCGGGCGCAGGCGGCCGACCAGATGGGCGTCGATCGGTACGACGGCCTCATCCACTGTGTCGAGGTCCCGAACGGGACGCTCTACGTCAGGCGCAACGGGTATCCCATCTGGTCCGGGAACACGCCCTTCGAACATAACGCCTTCCGCTTTCACATCCGCGCGCCGATCTTCGTCGCTCGCGAGTGGTTCCGGCACCGGATCGGCTCGTTCAACGAGTTCAGCATGCGCTACGCAAAGGCCACGGACGAGTTCTACGTGCCGGCGGTCGAGGACGTGCGCACCCAGGTCGGGAAGCCGGGCTCTTACTCGTTCGAGCCGGTCGGCCCCGAGCTCGCCGAGACGGCGCGGCAGGAGCTGGCGGCGGTGTACGCGGCCGCCTACGCCGTCTACGAGCGCCTCGTCGAGCAGGGCGTAGCGCGCGAGCTCGCCCGGGCCGTCATGCCGGTGGGCGCCTACACCGAGTTCTACTGGACGGTGAACGCGCGGGCGCTCATGAACTTCGTCTCCCTCCGCGTGGCGGAGACCGCCCAGCGCGAGATCCGCCGCTACGCGGAGGCCTGCGAGCGCTTCCTCGCCGAGGAGATGCCGGTGACGTACGAGGCCTTCGTCGCCGCCGGCCGCACCGCTCCCTGACGTCGGCTACGCGTCCGGGATCGCGGCGGTGAGGAGCGGCGGCGAGTCGTCGCTGCGGCCGCCGCCGGAGATGACCCACGCGTCGAAGTCCCGGAACTGGTACGAGACGGTCATGCGGACGGTGGTCATTCCCTCGCCGACCGCGAAGTAGCCGCAGGTGGCGGCCCACTCGCCGTCCTTCTCGAGCCAGAGTGCATAGTCGTCGCCGGGATCGAGGCGCGGCAGGCCGGAGACGTCGACGAGGAGCTCGACGTTGCCGGAGTCCTCGTCGCGCTCGCCGACCTGCACGCGGGCGCTCGCTGCCGGCGCGCTCGCGGTCGGCTCGAGATCGACCGAGTACGCCGTGACGAAACGGCTTCCGTTCCAGTACCCGAGCGCGAAGAAGCTTGCCGCGACCAGGACGGCCGCGAACGCGAGCACGGCGGCGGCGCGCCGGCGCGGCCGCGCGCGGCGCCGTCGTCCGAGCGGAACCTCGGCCACCGCCTGCGTGAGGCTCGTGGGCACGTCGTGGGGAGGCGCCGGGACGCTCCGGAGCAGCGCGTCGACGTTCCGGAGCCGCTCGAGCTCCTCGGGCGGCAGCTCCCCGCCGACCAGGTCGCGGAGGTCCGGAGGCTCCTTCATGCCCTCACCTCGTCGAGCAGCCCGGCCAGGCGCGCGAGGCCGGTGCGCGTTCGGGTCTTGACCGTTCCGAGCGGCACGTCCAGGTAGCTGGCGATCTCGGCCTGCGAGAGGCCGCTCCAGTACGCGAGCTCGAGCACGGCCCGCTCGCGCTCGGGGAGCTGCTCGAGCGCGCTGTGCACCCGCCAGGCGAGCCAGGCGCCCTCGGCCTGCTCCTCCGGCCCCGCCTCCGTGGTCGCCTCGTCCGGGACCTCGACGGCGGGCTCGCGCCGCTGGCGGGCCCGGTCGATGATCGCGTGCCGCGCGACCGCGTAGAGCCAGGCCGACGCCGAGCCGCGGTCGGCCCGGTAGCTCCGGGCGGAGCGCCAGACCGCCGCGAAGGTCTCCTGCGCCGCCTCCTCGGCGCGGCCGTTGTCGCCGAGCTGGCGCATGGCCATGGCGAGCACCGGGCGCGCGAAGCGCCGGTACAGCTCGGTGAACGCGTCCCGATCCCCCCCGGCTACGCGTTCGATCAGCCGGGAATCGCTCTCGGCTGCTGCCACGGCGACAGACATATACGCCACGGCTATACGAAACACAAGCCGCAGCTGGATTGTCTCCGGGCGGTTACCGCAGGAGTCGGCCCCCGTCGACGACGAGCGACGTGCCCGTGACGAAGGACGCCTCGACGAGGTAGGCGACCGCTGCGGCGACGTCCTCGGGGGAGCCGACCCGCCCGAGCGCCGTCTCCGCGGCGCGGCGCTCCTCCTGCTCGGGCTCGACCGCGACGGGGCCGGGCGCGACGCCGCAGACCCGAACCTGGGGGGCGAGCGCCCGTGCGAGCACGCGCGTCAGCATCGCCTGGGCCGCCTTGGCCGCGCAGTGCGGCGCGAACGACGGCCACGGCTGGTAGGCGGCGACGTCCTCCACGAGGACGAGCAGGCCGAGCTCCGACTCCCGGAGATACGGGGCCGCCGCCTGCGCCACGAAGAAGCTGCCCTTGGCGGTGGCGCCGAAGGCGGCGTCCCAGTCGTCCGCCGAGACGTCCTCGACCGCCCGGGCCGCGAAGCCCTCCGAGGCCGCGTGGACGACGAGGTCGAGCCCGCCGAGCTCCCCTGCGGCCCGCTCCACGAGCGCTCGCGCGGCGGCGGGGTCGGCCAGGTCGCCGTCCCGCCTCCCCGCAGCGACGACGATGAAACCGTCGGTCTCGAGCCGCGCCGCGACCGCGCTCCCCACGCGCCCGGTCCCGCCCGTGACGAGTGCAGCCCGGGAGTCGGTCACGCCGGGAACCATAAGACAGAGCTTCTGACGCAATGAGGAGCGATGCCGCCTAGCCGCACTGGGCGGCCCGAGGCGGCGTCCTCAGTCGCGCCCATACCACCACGGGTATGGGCGCTCCCTGCGTCCTTGCCTCGAACCACCCAGCGCACCCAGTCGGCGCGTCATCATTCCGTCAGAAACTCTAAGCTCCCGCGCGCGTAAACGAGTCGACGAAAGGCTGGCATGGCGACCTTGGCTTTCAATCGGGCGGAGATCGCGGCGCGCGAGCTCAAGCCCGAGCTCCTGGAGATGGACGGCATCTCCCGCGCCTCGGTGGAGGCGCACTACAAGCTCTACCAGGGCTACGTGGCGAAGCGGAACGAGATCCTGGCGAAGCTCGGCGAGGTCGACCTCGCGGCCGCGAACCAGGTCTACTCCGAGATCCGCGCGCTCAAGGTCGATCTGACGTTCGCGATCGGCGGCGTGAAGAATCACGAGATCTACTTCGAGCACCTGGGCGGCGGCGGCGGGAACCCGGAGGGTGCGATCGGCGAGCTGATCGCCCGCGACTTCGGGGGCGCCGACGCCTGGCGCGCCGACCTGAAGGCGACGGGGATGGCCGGCCGCGGCTGGGCCTGGACGGCGTACGACTTCGACGAGCAGCGGCTCTTCAACTACGTCGGCGACGCGCAGAACACGTTCCCCATCTGGAACGCGGCGCCCCTCGTGGCCCTCGACGTCTACGAGCACGCCTACTTCCTCGACTACCAGACCGACCGCGCGTCCTACATCGAGGCCTTCTTCGAGAACCTCGACTGGGACGTCGTCAACGGCTGGGTCGCCGGGTACGGTATCCAGCCCTAGTGCCCTTCCAGGCAACGCACGCGGCACCCCTGCCCCGCGATCACGCGGCGCCAGACCCCTCCCTCGCCCTCACCAAGGCCTCCTCGGCCTTGGCTTCGGTCGAGTGCGGGCTCTGGCTTGGTGCTCGCGACGCAGGAGCACCGCAGCATCACCTGAAAGAGCGCTGCTGACCGACCCCCTCCTCATCGCCGCGGGCTACGTCCTCGGCAGCATGCCGTGGGGGTACTGGCTCCCCCGGCTCCTGCGCGGCATCGACATCCGCACGGTCGGGAGCGGCAACCCCGGCGCGACCAACGTGTGGCGCACGCTCGGGTTCCGCTACGGGATCGCGGTCGCGCTCCTGGACATGGCCAAGGGCGCCGCGGCGGCGCTCCTCGGCCTCTGGCTCGGAAGCGACCTCGTCGGCGTCCTGGCGGGCGTCGCGGCGATGATCGGCCACTGGCGGCCGCTCTTCCTCGGCTTCCAGCGTGGGGGGAAGATGGTCGCGACGACCGGCGGCGTCGCGCTCGCGGTCGCGCCGCTCGCGGCGCTCGCGGCGGCCGGGGTCTGGCTCGTCGTCTTCTTCCTCTCGCGCTACGCGTCGCTCGCGTCGATCGCCGCCGCCGTGTCGCTGCCGCTCTGGGCCCTCCTCTTCGGCTCGTCGTGGCCGGTCGTGGCCTTCACGGCCGGCGCCGCGCTGGCCATCCTCGTCCTCCACAGGACGAACGTCCGCCGCCTGCTCGCCGGCGAGGAGAACCGCATCGATCTCCGCCGCCCACGCCTGGGGTCCCGAGGGACGAAGGCTCCCTTGCGGTCGAATCGGGTCTAGACCGCGCGGAGCCAGTCGCGCAGCTCCGTATGGGTCGGCGAGTGGCCGCCGTTGGCCAGCTCCGCGCGCAGCTCGCCGACCGTCCCGAAGCGCTCCGCGAGGACGTCGTGGTTGTGGATCGTCTCGAAGTTGACCTGGCGCGCGAGGACGAAGTCCTCCTCGGCGAGCTCGCCGTAGGCGTCGAGGGCGCCTTTGACCATGAGCCGGACGGAGTCCTCCACGAAGCGGGGCGAGAGGTGCGCGTGCTCGACGACGAAGAGCTCGTCCGGCCGCTTGAGGAGCTCGTAGACCGGCGAGCTCATCGAGCTCTCCACGAGCTCGACGAGGTCCTCCGCGTCGAGCCTCAGGTCGGTGCCGAGGTAGAGCGTCCCGCGCCCGCGCTGGTTGTGGGTGGCGAGAGGGACGAGCTCGAGGATGCGCTCGACGTCGGCCTCCGCGAAGCCGGCCTCGCCGAGCCGCTCCGCCGCCTGGTCGCGGACGAGCCCCTGCGCGCAGGGGCAGGCGTTGATTCCCGTCGCCTCGACGCCGACGAGCCGGCGCGCAGCCGAGCGGGAAGCCGCCGCGAGCCCGATCAGCGTCACGAGCTCCTGCGTGCGCAGGCCGGTCACCGGGGTCGTGCGCTCGATCGGGTAGCGCGCCGCGATCCTCACCTCGGCGCGGAGCGCATCCTGCCGCTCGACGATGTGGCGGGCGATGTGCTCGGCCAGCTGCTCGACGAGGAGCATCTCCCCGATGACGAGCTCGTCGATCGCCTCCTCGAAGAGCTCGGGGAAGCGCGACATGTGCACGCCCTTCTGCGCCGGGTCGAGGTCGACGAAGCAGTCGATCTCGGCGGAGACGAGCGCGTCCGAGCCGGCGTGCTGCATCCGTACGGCTTTCTGCACCCCGGTGACGCCCGCGCGCGAGAGCCCGAGCTGCACCTCCGGGGCGGAGGCCTGCATGTCAACAGTTCCGCCCGACGCCGTTAGTCTCCGCTCCATCCCGGAGAACGTAGCAGCCCAGTGACCGCCGCCAAGGACCGCCGCTTCGCCGAGCTCGTCTCGGTCGCCTGCCACGACATCCTCACGCCTCTGGCGACCGTCTACGGGTTCGCGCGGACGCTCGAGCAGCTGCCCTTGGAGGACCCCGCGCCGCGCTACCTCGAGATGATCGGCGCCGCCTCCTCGCAGATCGACGAGCTCGTCGACCAGCTTCGGCTGGTCGCCCGGATCGAGGCGGGGAAGTACGAGCCGGCGCTCGTCGAGCGCGACTCCCTCGAACTCGCCCGCGAGGCGGCAGCGCTGCTCGAGGAGGGCCGGGTCGAGGTGGGCGGCCGGGGGGCGCCGGTGCGCGTGGATCCGGACCCGGTCGTGCGCGCGCTCTCCCAGCTCGCCCGCGCGGCGTCGCGCTTCGGCGGCCACGACAGCGTCTCGCTCGAGGTGGACGGGGCGGCGCTCACGCTTTCGCCGCTGTCCGGGAGCGCCAGGCCCGTCGTCCTCGGCGAGGAGGCGCGGGAGCTCGCGGCGCCGGCGGCAGCCCTTCTCATCCACGCCCTCGGCGGCGGGCTCGAGGCCCGCGACGAGGTCCTGCTGATCCGTCTCCCTAGCGGTTCCTGAACGGATCGACGTAGACGTCGTCGATCTGCCAGGCCGCGCGGAAGCCGACCGGCCTGAAGCGGAAGGCGACCGCGAGCTCGCCGTCCTCGCCGAGCGCCGAGAGGAAGTCTGCGAGCACGAGGCCGGGGAGGGAGGGGTGCCACGACCTGCCGCCCGTGTGCACGCCGACCGGGAGGACGAGCACGCCGCCGGTGAGCGGGTTCTCGACGAGCGCCTCGACGAGCAGGCTGGAAAGGACGGGCAGGGCGCGGTTCTTCGCGAAGTAGCGGACCGTCGGATGCAGGAGCTGGACACAGAGGGCCCGCGTCGTCGCCGAGCTGCCGGCCGGCAGGTAGAGCGAGCGCGAGTCGCGGGCGCCGCCGACGTAGAAGGTCTCGTTCCCCGCAACGACCTTCGCCCCGCCGGTCAGCCGCCAGCCGGTCGAGCCGCTCTCGAGGTTGCCGTTCGGCGCGAGCACATAGCGCATCGGGTCGAGCCAGCGCTTGAACGGCTGCTCTACGGTGCGGCCCTCGCACGACGCGGCCGAGTTGCCGAACGAGCCCGCCGCGGCCGGGGCCGCCAGGGCGAGTGACGCGACGAGCGCGAGTACGACGTGCCGCACGAGACCTCCCATGACCGCAACTCTCCTTGCCGCTGGTTGTCTCAGTGTCCCCGGAAAGGGGAGAGCGGCTATCCCTCGGAGGAGGGAACCCGCCCGTCACGATCCCCCGTTCGAGTGAGACTCGGGCCGCGCCGGGCCCCGAAGATCCGGTGTGGAGATGACCGCGGCGCCGTCCACTGCGGCCGAGCTCGACCCGCAGGCCGGCGGGCTGATCGAGGACGCCCGCGCGCGGGCCCCCGAGCGGCTCGGCGAGCGGGACTCGCGCGCGGCGCTCGCCGGGGCCCTCGCCTTTCTCGCCGTGGCGGTGCCGTTCGCGTTCCTGACGCCGTCGGGGCGGGCGGCGTCGCCGGGCGTCTTCGTCCTCCTCGTGCTCGCCTACGCGGTCGCGGCGCGCGTCGAGTTCGAGGTCGGCCCGGGCTTCGCGGTGCCGACGGAGATCGTCTTCGTCCCGATGCTCTTCCTCCTGCCGGTCGGCGTCGTGCCGCTCTGCGTCGCGCTCGGGTTCGTGCTCTGCGCGGCGGTCGACGTCGTGCGCGGGCGGCTGCACGGCGAGCGCGCGCTCCTCGAGGTCTTCAGCGCCTGGCACGCGCTCGGCCCGGCCGCCGTCCTCGCTCTCGCCGGGGAGCCCGATCCGACCTGGGCGGTCCTGCCGGTCCTCGGGCTCGCGCTCGTCGCCCAGTTCACGCTCGACCTCGCCAGCTCGGCCGCCCGCGCCCGCTACGCGTTCGGCGTCTCCGCGCGCGAGCAGCTCCGCGCCATCGCGCCGGTCTATCTGGTGGACGCGGCGCTCGCGCCGGCCGGCTTCCTCTTCGCCGTCGTCGCCTTCGACCAGCCCTACGCGCTCCTGCTCGTCCTCCCGCTCGTCGGCCTGCTCGCCTTCTTCGCGCGGGAGCGGACGAGCAGGATCGACCACGCGCTCGAGCTGGGCCGCGCCTACCGCGGCACCGCACTCCTCCTCGGCGACGTCATCGAGGCCGACGACACCTACACGGGCACGCACAGCCGCGACGTCGTCGAGCTGGTGGTCTCGACGGCGGCCGAGCTGGGCCTCGACGCGCGCGCACAGCGCGACGCCGAGCTGACCGCGCTCCTCCACGACGTCGGCAAGATCCGGATCCCCGCGGAGATCATCTCGAAGCCGGGGAAGCTGACTCCGGAGGAGCGGGCCGTCGTCGAGACGCACACGGTCGAGGGCGAGCGGATGCTGGAGCAGGTCGGCGGCCTCCTCGGCCGCGTCGGCCACCTCGTTCGCTCGTGCCACGAGCGCTGGGACGGGGGCGGCTACCCGGACGGCCTGACCGGCGAGGAGACTCCGCTCGTCGCGCGGATCGTCTGCGCCTGCGACGCCTACAGCGCGATGACCACGGACCGCCCGTACCGCGCGGCCCGCTCGGCGGAGGAGGCGCTGGCGGAGCTCAAGGTCTGCGCGGGGACGCAGTTCGACCCCGAGGTCGTCGCGGCGCTCGCCGCCGTCGTGGCGCGCGGCCGCTAGCGCAGCGGCCGCCCGCTCCTCGTAGCAGGTCCTGACGGCCGCCTCCCCGCCAGGGACACCTTTTGGGTGAACCTGCGCTTAATCCCCCGTTCGCGGCCCCCTGACCGGGGGACACGGCCGTTGCGGGGCCGCGGCCGCACGCCGATTGGACGCGTGCATGAGCCGCCGCACTCTGTCCGTCCGCCCGTACCCGCGTTCCCGGCGGGCGGCGGCGGTCACCGCCGCGTTCGTCGCCATCGCCGCCGCGCTCGCGACCGCCGGCCCCGCGTCGGCCGCCTCGCCCCGTCCGGCCAAGCCCAAGAACGTCCGCGTCGTCTCCGCCTCCACCGACACCGTCGTCCTCGCCTGGAAGCGGACCGCACGGCGCTTCGCCGTCTCGAAGAACTCCCGCCGCCAGGCCGTCGTCCGCACCCGCCGCCATGCCTATCGCGACCTCCACTGCGGGCGCTCGTTCCGCTTCGGCGTCCGCGCGATCAACCGCGCGGGCCGGGTCTCCCGGATCGCCAGGATCCGCGCCCGGACCCGCCCGTGCCCGGTCGTGCCCGACGACGGGCCGCCCGCGTCCGTCCTCGCCCCGGGCCTGTCCGGGGGCACGACCGTCGGCGACGTCCTCACCACGTCGGACGGGACGTGGGCAGGCGCCGCGCCCCTGACCTATGCGTACCAGTGGCTCCGCTGCGACTCCACGGGCGGGGACTGCGCGTCCGTCCTCGGGGCCGCGTCCTCCACGTACCTCGTCTCGGCCGCGGACGTCGGCTCGCGCCTCCGCGCGCGCGTGACCGCGACCAACGCCCTCGGCTTCGCCGAGGCGACCTCGGCGGCCAGCGAGATCGTCGGCGCGGAGCCGCCCCCTCCGGATCCTCCGCCCCCGCCCCCGCCGCCGCCGCCGCCGACCGCGGGCACGTGCACCGGCACCGACATCACGTACACGTCGACGGCTCCGGGCTCGAGCGCGCAGATCGTCTTCGACCTCGGGTCGAGCTCGTATCCCTGCGGCCGCTTCGCCAACGGCGACTGGTACGTCGTCGGCCCCGCCGTCATCCGGCAGATCACGCCGGCCGTGGTCGGCTCGGGCTCGAGCCTGCGCCACGGCGTCGACGTGAACCCGGCGGTGACGTCGGGGAACGCCCAGCGCTGGGACGGCCGCCTCGAGGGCGTCCAGAGCCCGTCCGTGTCCTTCCCCTACACGGCGCAGCCGGGGCAGTCGCTCGTCAAGTACGTCTCGAACAACCCGGGCGGCGAGTGCCCGGATCGGCACTGCGGTCGCTTCGCGGCCGTCCTCACCGTGCTCGCCTCCGCTCCGGCCAGCCCGGAGACGACGTTCCGCCCGCCCTACTGGGGCTCGTACAAGCCGCTCCTCTCGACGACCAGCCTCGACCTCAGCCTGCTCAAGCGACTGAGCTCGAGCGCCGTCCCGGCGAAGATCAGCCGGAGCGAGGCGATCCTCCGCACGGCGCACTTCCGGCTCGACAACAGCCCGAGCTCGGTCGCCGCCGGCGGCGAGCTGGAGCCGGTGGACGCCTTCCACGAGGGCAACGCCTGGGGGGCGAACGTCCTCAGGGCCGACTCCGAGGTCGCCTTCTGGCTCATGCTCGACGACGCGTGCGCCAGCCCGCCGTGCTCGGCGGCCGCCGACCAGGCGGCCAAGCTGCCGGTGCTGATCGGCTTCGTCCAGAACGGGATCGACCTCTGGGCCGGGACGCGCGGCGGCCTCAACGTCACGCGCGGCGGCGGCGGCAACTCCACCGGCAAGCTCCTCCTCGAGGTCTTCGCCGCGACGTTCCTCTCGAACACGCAGATGGCCGCCGACATCGCCTCGGTGCCCGAGCGCAACTTCTGGGAGACGTTCAGCCTCTACCGGGGCGTGAACGGAAAGGCGCTCTGGGGCCAGATGTGGCACAACGGCAACTCCGAGGCGTGGGAGCAGTCGTACTGGGACGATCTCGACGCGTGCACGAACTGCAGCACGCGCGACCCGTACGGGCTCGTCGACGGCGGCGCCCGGCCGGGGAGCTCGTACCAGCGCGCGACGATGCTGCCCACGAAGTACATGGCCCTTGTCCTCCGGCTGATCCCCGAGACGGCGGCCTACTGGCCCGGCCAGCACGAGACCGTCATCACGGACTACGCCGACCGGGTGGTCACGACCGGCGCGCTCACGATCCCGGACACCTGCGCGACGAAGCAGGGCACGTACGGCGTCCACTACGGCCCGAACGGCGAGGGCGGCTGCATCCGACATAGCCAGGGGCAGAACGCCGGCCGCGTGCCGCAGTACAACGGGACGACGGTGGACGGCGAGGGCCAGGGCGCGCGCCGCAGTGTCTTCGGCGACGAGATGTGGGACGCGTACCGCTGAGCCGGCGTCTACCTGAGCAGCCGTGAGAGCCGCCGGTCCTTGAGGACGCGGCCGCCGGTCTGGCACTCCGGGCAGTAGAAGATCGTGTGCTCCTCGAAGTCGACGCGGGCGAGCGGCGTCGCGCAGTTCGGGCACGGCTCGCCGAGGCGGTTGTGCACGCGGTACGCCTTCTTGTCCGCGGTGCCCGCGAGGCGGAGCTCCAGGCCCTCGGCCAGCAGCTCGCTGATCGTCGCGGCGAGGCGCTCGAGCTCCTCGTCCGAGAGGTCGGTCGTGAGCGCGTAGGGGGAGAGCCTCGCGCGGTTCAGGATCTCGTTCGACCACGCGCGGCCGATGCCGGCGAGCGCGCGCTGGTCGCGGAGGAACGGATGGAGCCGGCGCGACTCGCGGCGGGCGATTTCCGTCAGCTCCTCCGCGGTGATCTCGGAGGCCTCGGGGCCGAGGTGGGCCAGCTCCTCCTCCAGGTCGGCGGGCCGGTAGACGCCGACCCGGGCGCGCTTCTTCGGGCCACCCTCGGTCAGGATCAGCTCGCCGCCGTCCTCGAGGCGGAGCCGGAAGGCGGGCGACTTCGGCCCCTTCGCTCCCGGCTCCAGGAAGCGAATGCGCCCGGCGCTCATCAGGTGGACATGGAGGACGAGCTCGCCGTCCCCGGTGGGGAACATGAGGTGCTTCCCGCGCCGGCGCGCTCCTGCGAAGCGCCGGCCCTCGAGCGCCGAGAGCGGCGGGTCGAAGGTCTTCAGCGTCGCGATGTGCGCCGGGCCGGCCTCGGCGACCGGCGAGCGGGCCACCGGCTCGTCGAGCGTCCGCCGGGCCGCCTCCACCTCGGGAAACTCGGGAATAGTCTTCCTCCTCGTGGACCAGATCAGCGTAGCCGTGACCCGCGGGGAGCTCGTCGAGTCGCGGCACCGCGCGCACGCGGTCGTCGTCCGCGACGGCGAGGTCGCCCAGGCGTGGGGCGACCCGGACCTCGTCGCCTACGTGCGCTCCTCGCTGAAGCCGCTGCAGGCGCTCCCGCTCGTGCCGTACGACCTCCCCTCCGAGGAGCTCGCGATCGCCTGCGCCTCGCACGAGGCGCTGCCGGTCCAGCTCGTCGCCGTTCGCGCCCTGCTCGAGCGGGGAGGCGTCTCGGCGGACGACCTCGAGTGCGGCGCCGAGCACGGCTCGCGCCTGCGCCACAACTGCTCCGGGAAGCATGCAGGCTTCCTCTTCCTCTGCCGAGCGCGCGGCTGGGACACCGAGGGCTACCGGCTGCCCGACCACCCCCTGCAGCAGGAGCTCCGCGCGCTCGTGACCGGGATCGTCGGGCGCGAGCCGGCCGCCGCGATCGACGGCTGCGGGGTCCCGACCTACGCGCTCTCCCTCACGGAGATGGCGTTGATGTTCGCGCGCTTCGCCCGCGGCGAGCCCGAGGGCATGGCGGCCATTACGGCGGCCATGACCGCGAACCCCGAGCTGGTCGGCGGGCCGCAGGCCGTGGACGCGCTCGTCATGCGCGCACTGCCCGGCGTGGTCGCCAAACGCGGGGCCGAGGGTCTCCTCTGCGCAGGCCTCCCGGGCGGAGCGGGCGTGGCCGTGAAGGTCGAGGACGGCGCCTACCGGGCCGTGTACGCCGCGGCGGGCGTCGTCCTCGGGCTTCCGGAGCTGGCCGAGCGCCCGCTGCACTCGAGCCGCGGCGACCTCGTCGGGGCGATCTCGGCCAACGGCTGAGAAATTTCGTCTACCGCTTTTCCACAGGCGTTGTAGAATCCCGGGCCGATGTGCCTGTAGGGCCGGCGAACGGCAGACCTCGCCGGCTCTCTTTTCGTTCCAGCCACAAAACGTTGCACCGGTAACGAGAAAGGCGGGTCAATGCTCCAGGTCGACGTCTCCCTGCCCGAGATCGAGGAGCTGCAGAAGCTCGTCGCCGACGGACAGGACAAGGGGTTCCTCACCTACGACGAGATCGTTTCAGGGCTCGAGGAAGTCGACCTCACGAAGGAGCAGGTCGAGGAGTTCTACACCTACCTGATCGACCACGGCATCGAGCTGATGGAGGGCGTCGAGCACAAGATGCCGCCGCACGAGGAGCCGGCCCTCGCCGAGGAGGAGAAGGGCCCGAAGCTCGACCTCACGGTCGAGCCGTCGCTCGACTCGCTGCGCCTCTACCTGCGCGAGATCGGGCGCGTGCCGCTGCTCACCGCCGACCAGGAGGTCACGCTCGCCAAGCGCATCGAGCGCGGCGACATGGGCGCCAAGACCGAGATGATCGAGGCCAACCTGCGCCTGGTCGTTTCGATCGCCAAGGGCTACCTGGGTCGCGGGCTGTCCTTCCTCGACCTCATCCAGGAGGGCTCGCTCGGGCTCATCCGCGCGGTCGAGAAGTTCGACTACCGCAAGGGCTTCAAGTTCTCCACGTACGCGACCTGGTGGATCCGGCAGGCGGTGACGCGCGCGATCGCCGACAAGGCGCGCACGATCCGCATCCCGGTGCACATGGTCGAGAAGCTGAACAAGGTCGTCCACATCGAGCGCCAGCTCGTCCAGCGCCTCGGCCGCGAGCCGCTGCCGGACGAGATCGCGGAGGAGCTCGAGATGACCTGCGAGGAGGTGCGCGAGATCCTGCGCATGGCCCAGCTCCCCGTCTCCCTGGAGAAGCCGATCGGCGAGGAGGAGGAGTCCGAGCTCGGCGACTTCGTCCAGGACGACGCGGCCGAGTCGCCCTTCGACTCCGCCTCGCTCAACCTTCGCCGCGAGGACATCGACAAGGCGCTCGAGTCGCTGCCGGACCGCGAGCGCAAGGTCATCGAACTCCGCTTCGGGCTCAAGGGCGAGCAGCCGCGGACGCTCGAGGAGGTCGGACGCGCGTTCGGCGTCACGCGCGAGCGGATCCGCCAGATCGAGAACAACACGCTCAAGAAGCTGGAGAGCCTCCCCGAGGCGCAGGGCTTGAAGGACTGCGTCTAGCAGGCCTCGGGGTCTGCGCGGTACAAGGGCTCCGACGAGCGGACGCTGACGTAGCGCCCGCCGATCGCGCCGGTCGAGGGCGCGACGAAGTCCATGCTCCACGGGCCCTCGGCGCACACCGGAACCGTGACGCGGGCCGTGCGGCCAGGCTCGACGATCACCTCGCGTGCGGGGAGGCCCGGCAGCCGCAGCTCGACGGCCACCGGCGGCGCGCCCTCCGGGCCCGTCAGGTCGAAGGTGAGGGCGCCCGCGTCGGTCTCCGGCCAGAGCTGGAAGCTGCCGCGGAGCCCGAGCCAGCCGTCCGCGAAGCGGCCCGGCGCGTAGAGCTCGAGGCGCTGCGGGCCGGGTGAGGCGACCAGGCGGAAGGCCGGGGCCGCCGCGATCTCGTCGGAGTCGCGGAAGCGCAGCGTGTCGCTGAAGGAGTCCGCTGCGAGCGGTCGCGTCACGGGCCGGCCGCCGGCGAGGAGCGTCCCGTCGGGGGCGATGGTGACGCGGGTGACGGCGAAGGAATCGGGCGGCTCGGCGCCGGGCAGGAGGTACACGGCCTCGAGGGAGCGGTTCCAGAAGAGGTACTCGGAGGCGACCCCGCGCTCGCTCGACCTCGTGAGCAGCATCGCCGCGCCCTCGATCCCGCTTCGGTCCACGAAGGACGGCTGCGGGCCGAGCACGTCCGTGCGGGTTCGTTCCGCGTTCCCGAGGTTGTAGGACACGGCGCCGGCGTACGTCGCGGCGGAGACGGAGAGGGCAAGGCCGAGCGCGACCGGGGTGGCTGCGCGCGGCCACCGGCTCGCCAGCACGACCGCGGCGACGAGCAGCGTGACGCCGAGGGCGAGGACGAGCGAGGCGGTGGCGACGTCGCCGAGCGACTGCTCCAGCCGCGCGGTGGCGAAGAGGGTGGGCGCGTTCGTCTTCCGGTCGGCCGCGGAATAGCCGGAGAGCGGGATCCGCGCTGCCAGGAGCACGACCGCGGCGGCGAGCACGCCGTGCGCCGGCCGGTGCGGCCACCCGCGCGAGGCGTAGAGGCCGAAAAGGATCCCCACGAGCGGGACGGCGTAGAAGAAGTAGCGCTCCTGGACGCGGTCGTCCCCGAGCCCGTAGGCGGCCGCCTCGACCAGGAGGGCGAGCACGAAGGAAAGCGCCAGCGCGCCGAACGCGAGCTCCTCGCGCGAGCGCGGCCTCCGCAGCGCGAGCCAGAGGCCGAGCAGGGCGCCGGGCGCGAGGACGACGCCGGCCGCGTACCCGAGGAGCATCGCGTCGAGCCCGATCCACCTGGCCATCTCGGGGGAGGCGATCTCCAGGTCGAGGATGCCCTCGTAGAAGCCGAGGACGCGGCCCGGCCCGGCGGCGACGAGCGCGGCGGCGGGCAGGATGACGGCGGCGAGCACGAGCGCCTGCTCCCGGAGCGCGGCGCGCGCGCGCCGCTCGTGCAGCCCCATCAGCACGACGGCGGCGACGAAGCAGACCGGGATCACCGCGAACTGGACGCGGGCGAACGTGGCCAGGCAGGCCAGCGCGAGGAAGGCGAGCTGGAGCCGGAACCCGGGCCGGACGAGCGCGACCACGCCGGCTGCCACGGCGCCGAGCGCGAGCGGGTAGGCGAACGGCTCCGCCAGGACCCAGCCGGCGTAGACGAAGTCCGGGACGACGAGCGCCAGTGCGGCCGCCGCCAGCGAGACGCCGTGCGTGAGCCCGACCCGGCGGGCGAGAAGGAACACCGGCACGGCCGCGAGCGACATGGCGAGCGCCCCGAGCACCTGGATGACGCGGAAGGAGGTCTCCACGTCGCCGGCGAGCCACGCCGGCGCGGTCAGGATCGGCTGGAGCAGGGCGGGGAAGCTCGCCGAGACGCCGCGGATCAGCGGCTGGCCGGTCTCGGCGACCGACCGACCGAGCTCGGCGTAGATGTACTCGTCCGCGAAGAACGTCGGCGTCGTCCGGAGCCACCCGAGGACGAGGCGCAGGAGGAAGCTCGCGCCGACGAGAGCGGCGAGCAGCGGCACGGCACGGGTCCCCGCGCGCGTGAGGGTGGCGCGAGGCGCCTCCAGGCGCTCGGCGGTACGGGCCGCGACGGACACGGTCTCTCTATCGGCGCGGCGGCGGCGGCCGTTAGCGGTGCGCGAAGCTCTGACCCCGACCGTGGGGTTCTGTCTCAGCGGCGGCGGTAGCCGCACAGGCTGAGACGGGGGGGAAGGAAGCGGCTCGGCCGGTTCCTTCCGTTCACAGCTCAGCTCGGCTCGGTGTCCTCCCGCTCGGCCGCCGGCTGGTAGGCGACGAGGAGGCGGCAGTGGGGGCACTTGAAGCCGAGGTTTCGCTCCGTCTCGCCGAGCAGGGGCGCGTCGAAGGACTTCCCGCAGTGCGGGCAGACCACGGCGAAGGAGTCTCCGGTGTCGGGAGGAGTCGGCACCCGCGGCCAAGGTTAGCCTGTAGGCGGTGAGCCCCCAGCGCCGGATCGCCCTCGTCTCGGTCGGCGCCGCCGTCGTCCTGATCGCGCTGAAGCTCGTGACCGGGCTCGCAACCGGCAGCCTCGGGCTCCTGTCGGAGGCCGCACACTCGGGGACGGACCTCGTCGCCGCGCTCCTGACGCTGTTCGCGGTCGGCGTCGCCGTGCGCCCGGCCGACCGCAGCCACCCGTACGGGCACGGGAAGGCGGAGCACCTGGCAGCGCTCGCCGAAGCCTCCATCCTCGTCCTCATCTCGCTGCTGCTCGCCGCCGTGGCGATCCGCCGGCTCGTGGACGGGACCTCCGACGTGGATGCAACCTGGTACGCGCTGCTCGTCATCGTCGTGGTGATCGCCATCGACGCGAGCCGGGCTGCCGTCCTCCACCGTTCGTCCCGGCAGTACGGCAGTCCCGCGTTCGCCGCGAGCGCACTCCACTTCGCCGGCGACCTCGCGGGCTCGACCGCCGTCCTGCTCGGCCTCCTCGCCGCCCGTGCCGGCTATCCGGAGGGCGATGCGGTCGCGGCGCTCTTCGTGGCCGTCCTCGTCCTCGTCGCAGCGGGGCGGCTGATCCGCCGGAACGTCGACGTCCTCATGGACCAGGCCCCGGTGGACGAGGTGGAGGCCGCGCGCCGTGCGATCGAAGGGGTCGGCCAGGGCGTCACGCTCCGTCGCCTCCGCATGCGCCGCGCCGCGGGCCGCCATTTCGCCGATGTCGTCATCGGGGTCCCCCCCGGGGCGGCGGTCGGCCAGGGCCACGCCGCGGCCGATGCCGTCGAGGAGGCGGTGGAGGACGCGGTGCCGGGAGCCGACGTCGTCGTCCACGTCGAGCCGGCCGAGGCCGACGAGCTGCGCGAGCGCGCGACAGTCGCCGCGCTCCGGATCCCCGGTGTCCGCGAGGTGCACAACGTCTCCGTCCTCGACGTCGGCGACCGGCTCGAAGTGACGCTCCACCTGAAGCTGCCGGGCTCGCTGACGCTCGCGGCGGCGCACGAGGTGGCCGAGGCCGTCGAGCGTGAGATCCTGGAGGACGTCCCGGCGGTCGACGCCGTGCAGACGCACCTGGAGCCGCTGTCGGAGCCCGCCCCGGTCAGCGCGGTCCCGGACGGTGCGCTCGAGGCGGAGTCACGGGCCGTCCGTGCGATCGTCCGCGCGGAGACCGGCAGCGAGCCGCGTCAGCTGCGCTTCCTCTCCACCGATCGCGGCCTGGTCGCCCTCCTCACCCTCGCGCTCGCGCCCGAGCGCGAGCTCGCCGAGGCGCACGCGCGCGCGAGCGAGATCGAGGAGCGGATCCGCCGCGACCACCCGGAGATCGTCGACGTGATCGTCCATACTGAACCGTGAGGGAGATGCCTCACGATCGTGCTCGGCTCGGTGTGGTTCTGCTTCCGGGAATCGTGCTTCCGGCCGAGGCGGCATACGGTGCCCTCATGGCTTCGCTCGGCCCCGACGTCGAGGCCGTCGCGAAGGAGCTCGAGGTCTACGGGACGCCGGAGCCACCGCACGGCTACGGCCTCGAGGTCGAGGTAGCCGGCGTCCTGCGCGAGGCGGACGCGCGCGGCTGGGAGGAGTTCCACCTGGTCGGCTATTCGGCCGGGGGAGCTGCCTCGCTCGCGCTCGCCGCCGTCAGTCCGGAGCGGGTCGCCAGCCTGGCGCTGCTCGAGCCCGCCTGGGCGGGAACGTGGGATCTGAGCCCCGCGGAGACGGCGCTCTGGGTCGAGCTCGGCCGCCTCGAAGCGCTCCCTGTCGATCAGTACATGCCGGCGTTCGTGCAGCTCGGGCTCCGGCCCGGTGTCCCCGTCCCGGCGCCGCCGCCCGGCGATCCGCCGCCGTGGATGGCCAAGCGTCCTGCCGGTATCCGCGCGATCCTGCGCGCGTTCGAGCGAGGCGACCTCGATCCCGAGGCCCTCCGCGCGTTCGACCGCCCTGTCTACTTCGCGCTCGGTGGTCTCAGCAACCCGGATCAGTACGAGGAGATCGCGAAGCGACTGGGCGCGGTGTTCCCCGACTTCGAGCTCGAGGTCTTCGAGGAGCGTCACCACTTCGACCCGCCGCACCGGGTCGAGCCCGAACGCCTGGCGGCCTCGCTCACCGCCCTGTGGCGACGCGCCGAGCGGTCGCGGCTGTCCGCTTCCTGAGGCTGGGAGCGCGCCCAGTCGGACCGCATGGCTCCAGTCTCGTGCGGTTTCAGGAGCCATGCGGCTGAAGGTGGGGGAGGTAGGATTCGAACCTACGTAGGCTGAGCCAACGGGTTTACAGCCCGTCCCCTTTGGCCACTCGGGTACTCCCCCGCGGCGGGCTCAGTGTACCGGAGCGCCTCATCCCCCCTTTGAGCTAAAGCGGCTCGCGCGGGGCCGCCGATAGCCGCCTCGTCGTCATGAACCTCGACGAGCTCCTGGCACGCGTCATCGACGCCGGCGGCAGCGACATGCACCTGAAGGTGAGCTCGCCTGCCATGGTCCGCGTGGACGGTGACCTGCAGCCGCTCGAGCAGCGGCTCCTCACGGACTCCGACCTGGAGACCGTGCTCCTGCTCGTCACGGACCGCTCGCCCGCCAAGCGCGAGCTCTTCCTCGAGTCCGGCGACCTCGACACGTCGTATCTCGCCGACGGGATCGGGCGCTTCCGCGTCAACGGCTTCCGCCAGCGCGGCGCCATCTCGTTCGCGTTCCGCTTCGTGCCCAAGGAGATCCCCAGCTTCGAGCGCCTCGGCCTGCCCGAGGGCGTGGGCAAGCTCGCGCAGGAGCACCGCGGCCTCGTCCTCGTCACAGGAGCGACCGGGTCGGGCAAGTCGACGACGCTCGCGGCGATGCTCAACTGGATCAACCGGAACCGCAAGCAGCACATCGTCACGATCGAGGACCCGATCGAGTTCATCCACGACGACTGGGCCTCGATCGTCAACCAGCGCGAGGTCGGGCTCGACACCGAGAGCTTCAGGCAGGCGCTCCGCCGCGTCCTGCGTCAGGACCCGGATGTCATCCTGATCGGCGAGCTTCGCGACGAGGAGACGACCCAGACCGCGCTGCAGGCGGCCGAGTCGGGCCACCTCGTCTTCTCGACGCTGCACACGCTCGACGCTGCCGAGACCGTGGGCCGGCTCGTCGAGTTCTACCCGCCCCAGAAGCAGCAGATGGTGCGCGAGATCCTGGCCGGCGTCCTCCGCGGCGTCGTCAGCCAGCGGCTCGTCCCGCGGAAGGCGGGAGGCCGGGTCGCCGCCATCGAGGTCATGGTCAACACCGCGCGCATCGCCGACCTGATCAGGGAACCGGCGAAGACGCACGGCCTCACCGAGGCGATCGAGGACGGCGCGTACCACCACATGCAGAGCTTCTCTCAGCACCTCGTCCAGCTCGTCGTCGACGACGTCGTGGAGCTCGAGGTCGCTGCGGCGGCGGCCACCAACCGCCACGACTTCGAGATCGCGGTCGAGCAGGCGCTGCGGCGAAAGCGCGCCGCCGAGGAGGGCAAGACCGTTTCCGTCGACTTCTCGAGCCTTGCGGAGGACGAGGTCGAGCCGGAGCCGGAGCCCGAAGGGGATCCGCTGCCCGGCCTGCGGCTCGCTGCGTCGGACTCGTGAGGCGCCCCTTCTTCCTCCTTGCCGCCGTGCTCGCGCTGGCGGTGATTCCCGCAGCGTCGAGCCAGCTTGCCGCGACCCCGCGGACCCTACCGAGCTCCACGGTGCCCAACACCTCCGGCTCGATCCGCGTGCCGTCGCCCGTCTCCCGGGCGCCGGTCGCCCCCGAGATCCGCTCCTACGCGCAGCTCGTCACGCTCTGGAAGCAGGCCGGCGACGGGTATGGCGTCCCGTGGCAGGTGCTCGGCGCCATCAACAAGATCGAGTCGGGCTACGGCGAGAACATGGGCCCGAGCTCCGCCGGTGCGGTCGGCTGGATGCAGTTCCTGCCCTCGACCTGGATGCGCTGGGGCATGGACGCGGACGGTGACGGACTCGCGAACCCGTGGGATCCGGAGGACGCCGTCTTCGCGGCCGCCCGCTACCTCGCCGCGGCGGGGGCGCACGAGGACATCGAACGAGCGATCTTCGCGTACAACCATGCCCAGTGGTACGTCGACGACGTGCTCGAGCTGGCCGGGACCCTCGGGGATGAGCCCTTCACCCCCGGCCCGCGGGCGCTCGTCGGCGCCAACGTGAAGGCGCGCCTGGCGGCTGCTCAACGGCGGGCGACTCGGCTCTCGCAGGCGCTCGAGCTGGCGCTGGGCAGCGCCGACGGGCGTGAGTGGACGCGTCTTCGCCTCGAACGCCGCCTGGGCGACCCGAACCTGAGCGATGCCGAGTTCGCGGAGCTCGACGCCAGGCTCGAGCAGGTCGAGACGGCCGAGGAGGGCTCGGCGCGGCGGATCAGCCGGCTCCAGGACAGGCTCGCGCAGGCCGTCGAGTCAGTGAAACGGATCAAGGAGGAGGAAGTCAACGCCGGCTTCGGCGGCGGCCTCGCCGGGGGCGAGTACGTCTTCCCGGTCGCCGGAGAGGCCTCGTTCTCCGACGACTTCGGAGTGACCCGGACGACCACCTGGCACCACGGGAACGACATCTTCGCCGCTCGCGGTACTCCGCTCGTCGCGGTCACGGCCGGCACCCTCTTCAACGTTGGCTGGAACGGCGTGGGCGGAAATCGGCTCTGGCTTCGCGACGCGGCCGGCAACGAGTTCTACTACGCGCACCTCGCCCGCTTCTCGCCGCGCGCCGTGGAGGGAGCCCAGGTGAACGCGGGCGACGTGATCGGCTACGTCGGAGACACCGGCGACGCCGCCGGCACGCCCCCTCACCTCCACTTCGAGATCCACCCGCCCGAGCTCCGGGCAGAGGGCTACGACGGAGTGGTGAACCCGTACCCGTATCTGACGGCGTGGCAGGCCGGCGGGCAGGAGTCCTTCGACGGCTGGGTCTTCCCGGTCGGCGGCGGCCCGGCCAACGTCTCGACGGCCCACACCCACCACGACTACCCGGCGGCGGACATCGCCGCTCCGGAAGGCTCGCCGGTCTACGCCCTGCACGATGCGGTCGTGACCGACCTGCTTCCGACCGACTCCGGGAAGTGCGGCATCGGCCTCATCCTCAGGGCCACGACCGGGGAGCAGTTCGTCTACTGCCACCTCTCCGAGCTCGACAGCGGCCTCGCCCCGGGCAGCCAGCTCTCGGCGGGCGATCCGGTCGGCCGGGTCGGCTCGACCGGAAACTCCACGGGCCCTCACCTCCATCTCGGCTTCCGGCCCTCGACGCACTACCCGCAGGCGGAGCCCTGGTTCCAGGCGTTCGCCGGGGTCGCCTTCAGCTGGCAGGACGCGCCCACCCCGGCCGAGCCCGCGGCCGCGGCTCGGTCTGTCCAGCGGCGAGGCGCCGCGAGCGGACCCGTCTTCCGGGTGATCCGGCCGAGCCGCATCATCCACTTCTCGACCTCGGGCTCCGGCTGAGCCCGGCGCTGCGCGTCTTCACACCGACCTCATACCGGAAAGGGCTTGACCTTCCTCGGGTCCGTGCCGATGAGGACGTCATGGCGGCCCGCCTGGCCATACTCGCGCCGCGCCTGGTCGTGCTTATCGCGATCTGGCTGCTGGCGGCTGCCAGCTGGACGCTGGCAGCCGGGGGACCGCAGTCGTCTGTGACGACGACGCCCGCGGCGACTGAGCCGACCAAGCCGGACGTACTCGTCGTCCCGGACGTCCGGCGGCAGGCCTACGTCTTCTCGAAGGGGATCCTCCAGGACGCCGGCTTCGCCTGGCGGGTCCAGGGCTCCGTGGACGGCTACGCTGCCAACACCGTCGTCTCCCAGACGCCGGCCCCCGGGGTTCGCGTCGTCGACAACGGCGCGCCCACCGTTGTTCTCCGCCTGAAGCGAAGCGGCGAGTACGACGAGCGCGGCGTCCCGGAGAACGAATCCTCCTACGAGGGCACGGCCATCGTCCTCCTAAGCGAGTGGCGGTCTGCGCAGAAGGAGAACGCCGGGGCCACAACCGAGGCGCAGCCGGTAGCAACCACCACTGCCGCCGCGCCGCCGCCACCCGCGGCACCCCAGCAGGGTGAGAGCACGGCGTACCGCAAGCCCGACTTCGTCGTGGCGGGCGCTCCGCGCGAGCCCGCGGACGAGCTGCCGCTCCCGCAGCGCGCACTCGCCCTCCGCGAGCGGGCCGCCGCGCTTACCAAGCCCAACCGGAGGTTCGTGAGCCACTGGCTCTATCAGCACGCCTGGCTCGTGACCGGCGCCCGCTTCGGCTGGCAGGGCGGGGACGAGGCGCTCCGGACTCTGATCCAGATCGATCGCAGCCTGCACGTCCGCTTCGGGTTCGGCGCTCGCAGCGAGAGAGCCGCCCGCCGCGCCCTCGCGTACGTCGAGGCCAGGAACTCCTGATCGTGATCGCACGAGTGCCGTCGGTCCGCGACCGGGGCGGCTACACGCTGATCGAGCTCCTCGGCGTCCTCGCCATCTTCCTCACGGTCGCAGCCGCGCTGACGACTCTCTTCGTCTCGGGCTCGAAGGCCGAGCTCGATGCCAACAACCGCTTCCAGGCTCAGCAGAACGCGCGTCTCGCCCTCGACCGGCTCCGCCGGGAGCTCCACTGCTCGAGCGGTGTGACGAACACCGACGGATCGGCGCTCGCGGCGACGCCCGTCGCCGCCATCCGCGTCGCCCTCCCGGCGCACTGCCCGACCGCCGTCGGCGGGACGACAACGGTCGATTACCAGGCCGTCGCGAAGGCCGCCGGGCGCTGGGAGCTTCAGCGGGTGCAGGGCGGGACGGCGATCCCGATCGCCGACTACCTGATCGAGGACGAGCTGTTCACGTACACGGCCCAGTCATCGGACAGCCGCGCGCTCCTCCACGTCGACCTTCCGGTGAACGTCAACCCGAACGAGGGATGGAAGACGTGGCGTCTCGTTGACGACATTGTTCTGCGGAACACGCTTCGCCAGGACCCCTAAAGCCCGGGACAGGACTTATGAGATTGCGGCGGCTGCTCACACGGCAGGATGGAATCACGCTGATCATGGCGGTCGGCATCCTCGGCGTGCTGTCGGTGACCGGCGTGACGCTCATCTACTACTCGAGCACGAACGCCCGCAGCGCCGAGTACTCCGTCCACAACGCGAGCGCCTACGACCTTGCCGAGGCCGGCATCGACGAGATGATGGCCGTTCTGTCCAAGCCGACGAACAACGCGCTCATGCCTGACCTGCTGCCCGAGACGACCCACGAGTACGACGGCGGCACGGTGACGTGGTCCGGGACGCTCGACCAGCTCACCCAGACCTGGTCGGTGACTTCGACCGGCCGGATCAACAACCCGACGGGTCAGGGCACGAGCGAGGTGTCGCGCACACTCAGCGCGAAGGTCCCGGTGACGCCGACGCTGACGCAGCCGCTCAACAACCCCGCGTGGAACTACATCTACGCGACCGGTACGGGGCAGCCGTGCGACATGACCGTCTCACAGAACGTCAGCGGCTCGTCGCGGCTCTACGTCGAGGGCAACCTCTGCCTCCTGAACAACGTGGCGGTCAGCCAGACATCGCTCCTCGTGCGCGGCAACCTCGATCTCTCGAACAACGCCCAGGTGGGGGCGAACACGAGCATGAGCACCCGCGTTGAGGCATACGTGGGTGGGAGCTGCCGCTACGGGGGCGGCTCCTGGGCGACACCGTGCTCCGGCAACCAGGACTCCCGCCGCATCTATTCGAAGAAGGATCCCCCGAACTACGTGGTCGGCGTGAATACGGCCGTTCCCGTCATCGCCGCTCCAACGGCCGACGTGGCCGCCTGGTACGAGAACTCGATCCCCGGCCCCTCGCTCGACTGCTCCTCGGCGAACGGCGAGCGCAGCGGGACGCCGCCCACCTTTGACAACGACGGCGTCCGGAACAACAGCGTGCCCGTCTTCAACCTCACGGCCTGGTCCTCGTACACCTGCCGGGTCGGGCCCGCCGGGAGCCCCACCGGCGAGCTGTCCTGGAACGCGAGCACGAGGGTGCTCACTGTCTACGGAACGATCTTCATCGACGGGAGCCTGAAGCTGACGAACGGCGACCTCAACTCGTACAACGGCCAGGCGACGATCTACCTCTCGGGCACCGTGTACATGGACAACAACACGAAGCTCTGCGGCGGCGTCTACGGCTCCAACTGCGATTTCGCCTCGTGGAACCCCAACAGCGAGATGCTCACCTTCGTCACGGGGGGTAGCGGCGGCCTCGCGGGTGACGGCGTCGGGATCCTCATGGACAACAGCACGCAGTTCCAGGGCGGGCTCTTCTCCTCGTACGCTGTCCGCTTCGCGAACAACGCCCGTTCCGACGGGCCCATCGTGGGCTCGACGATGATCTTCGACAACAACGTGTCGAACGACCAGTTCGACACGATCACGACGGTTCCCGTCGGGATGCCGGGCAACCCCGCCGTCTACGCGCAGCCCAATCCGCCCCAGCTCTACAGCGGCTAAGGGCCACGGACTCCAGCGCCGATACGTAAGGGGATGAACGCCGCCCTCGCCGTCCTCGCCCTCCCGCCCGCGCTCGCGCTGGGAAGTTTCCTGAACGTCGTCGCGGCCCGCCTGCCGGAAGGGCGATCCCTCGTCCACCCGCCGTCGGCCTGCGGCTCGTGCGGGACGCAGATCGCCTGGCGGGACAACGTCCCAGTGGTCTCGTACCTGCTCCTGCGCGGCAGGTGCCGCACTTGCCGGACGCCCATCGGGGCTCGCTATCTCGCCGTCGAGCTGCTGACCGCCTTCCTCGTCGCGGCCTGCTTCTTCCACTTCGGGCTGACGGCCGACGCGCTCTTGGCCGCGTTCTTCTGCTCGACTCTCGTCGTCCTCTCGGCGATCGACGTCGAGCGCCGCATCCTCCCCGACAAGATCGTGCTCCCCAGCGCCTGCATCGTCCTCGCGGCGCAGCTCGTGCTCCATCCGGAGCAGTGGCTGGAGTGGGTTCTCGCCCCGCTCGGTGCGGCAGGGTTCCTCTTCGCGGCGTTGCTCGCCTACCCCAAGGGGATGGGCATGGGCGACGTCAAGCTCTGCCTCCTCCTCGGCGCCATGCTGGGCAAGCTCGTCGTGGTCGCGCTCATGATCGGCATGCTCGCCGCCTTCGTGCCCGCGGTCGTCCTCCTCGCCCGTCACGGCTCCGCCGCCCGCAAGATGGGGATCCCGTTCGGCCCCTTCCTCGCCGTCGGGGCCGTCGTCGCCCTCTTCTTCGGCGATTCGCTCCTCGACGCGTACCTCAGCGGCGCGGGGATCTCCTAAGCCGTCCTATCCCCCCTCTTGGGGATAGACGGCGCGCGGCCGATAACCCTTCACATGGAGTTCGACGAGCTTCAGCCGCTCCGGCGCGCCGGCGCGAACGACGCCGAGGAGGCAGCCGACGTCAAGCCCGAGTACCCGCCCGGGTCGGGCCTCTCGACGAACCCGATCGCGCAGCTCGTCTCCGACGTCATCGAGACCACCGGCCTCATCCCCCTCGACCGCCTGGCGAGCGCGCGCTCCCGCGCGGGCATGGGCTCGCTGGCCGAGGCGATCATGGATGAGCGGCTGCACGCGCCCGTCGAGGGGCTCGAGATCCCGGGGCTGCGCACCGGCCCACGACGGTCGTCGAACGCCGAGGCGCGCGAGCTGGCCGAGCAGCTCCATCTTCCGTACGTCGATCTGGCCTCGAGCGGGGTGGAGAAGGGCGCCGCCGAGGCGATCCCCGTCCATGTCCTCGAGCGGGTGGGGGCGCTCCCGTACCGGATCAGCGGCAACGAGCTGAAGATCGCCGTCGCCGATCCCACGAACGTGCAGGCGATCGACGAGCTGAGGCTTGCCACCCGGTACACGCTCGAGATCGGCGTCGCCCCGAGGGAGGAGATCGACCTTGAGCTCAGGCGGCTCCAGAAGGCCTCCGAGGCGTGGGAGCGCGCCGCGCTGGTCGAGGAGGAGTTCGACCTCGGCTCCGAGGAAGAGGAGGAGGGCGATGATCTCGAGGCCGACGACGGCGTCTCCGACGCGCCGCTCGTGCGTCTCGTCAACTCGATCATCCTCCAGGCCGCCGAGGACGGTGCGAGCGACATCCACTTCGACCCGCAGGACGACGCGCTCGTCGTGCGCTCCCGCGTCGACGGCGTCCTGCACGAGCTCCAGCGCATTCCCAAGCGTCTCGCCCCGGGCGTGACGACGCGACTGAAGGTGCTCGCCAAGCTCGACATCGCCGAGCGGCGCAAGCCGCAGGACGGCCGCATCTCGCTGAACGCGAAGGCCGCTGGCCGCCTCCTGGACATCCGCGTCGCCGTCCTGCCGACGGTCGAGGGCGAGGGGGTTGTCATGCGCCTCCTCGACAAGTCGAAGCGGCCGCCGACCTTGGCCGAGCTCGGGCTCTCGGACGACATGCGCGCGATCTTCGAGGAGATCGTCGTCAAGCCGACGGGCGCCCTCCTGGTCACCGGGCCGACCGGCTCCGGTAAGTCGACGACGCTCTACGCGTCGCTGAACGAGATCAACCGGCCGGAGATCAACATCATCACGGTCGAGGACCCGGTCGAGTACCGGCTCGCCGGCCTCAACCAGGTGCAGGTGAACATCCGGGCGGGGATGACGTTCTCGGCCGCCCTGCGCTCGATCCTCCGCTCCGACCCGGACGTGGTGATGGTGGGAGAGATCCGCGACGCCGAGACGGCCAAGATGGCGATCGAGGCTGCCCTCACCGGTCACTTCGTCCTCTCCACGCTCCACACGAACGACGCGCCGAGCGCGCTCACCCGCCTGAACGAGATGGGCGTCGAGCCGTTCCTGACCGGATCGGCGGTGACCGCCGTCCTCGCCCAGCGCCTCGCGCGGAAGCTCTGCACGCACTGCTGCGAGATGTACATGGCCACGCGCGAGGAGATGCTCGAGGCCCGCTTCAGCCCGGAGCAGGCCGCCTCCGCCGACGGCGTCGCCCTCTACCGTAAGCGCGGGTGCCCCCGCTGCAACCAGACCGGCTACAAGGGCCGGATCGGCATCTACCAGCTGATGGTCATGAACGAGGAGGTGAGTCGCCTCGCCGCCCAGCATGCGAGCCGCGAGGAGCTCGAGCGCGCCGCCCTCGAGGCGGGCATGAAGACCCTCTGGGACGACGGCCTCTCGAAGGTCGTCTCCGGGCTGACCTCCCTCGAGGAGCTGGCCCGCGTGCTGGTCTAGGACGTGTCGTCCGGGACAAGGCGGGTGCCGCCGATCTCGGCGGCGATCTGCGTGTAGATCCTCGTCAGATCGCCCGGGTTCGGGCGGTTGAAGAACGTGTCGCCGTTCGTTGCCATCAGCCGGAGCGCGTCGTAGGCCGTGATGGCGGGCGACTCGTTGGCGCCCGTGTACGACTTGCAGACGTTCGCGGTGCCGCCGTTCGCGTCGAGGTCGTAGCCGATCGTGTAGATCAACGTGCCCTGGCCCTTGATCACGCCGGCAGAGTTGACGCCCTGCCGGCACGGCTGGCGGCGGTAGGGCGACGTGCTCGAGTAGTAGTTAGGCCCGGTGTTGGCGGCGCCGTCGGAGAAGAAGACGATCACGTTCTGGACCCCGGGGCGCCCGCGGGAGCTCTGGAGCTCGGCCTGGGCATGCTCGATCGCATTTGCGTACGCGGTCGACCCGCCGCCCCGCTGACACCGGATCGTGGAGACGAGGCTGGACGACTCGTTCAGGTTGCCGTCGACCTTGTAGTTGTTCGAGAGCTGGACGATGGTGTACGCGGAGGTGCTGTAGTTGTAGTTGCTGGACTGTGGCGTGCTGCAGCTCGAGGTTCCGCTCCTCCGTGGCGGGAAGACGGTGAACCCGATCTTGTGGATGGCCGGGTCCATGTACTGCACGAACTCGATCAGCCCGTTGCGGGCGTTGTTCAGGTCCGTGCACGCGGGGTCGCTCGAGCCGTCCGAGAACTGGCACATCGAGCCCGTACGGTCGAGGACCAGCATGATGTCGAGCGGCTTCGACGAGCACGGCGAGCACGCCGTCGCCTTCGCCTTGATCGTGAACTGGTCGATGCCGAGCACCTTGGCGAAGATTGTCGGGACGATCGTCGTCTGCTCCACCTGCACCGCGTTCACCGGGCTGCAGGGAGCGAGCGAGAGGCACTTCGTGATCACGACAGTCGAGACCGAGGGAAGCTTGTCGTTGTCGTTCTTCGCGCCGTCGCGGCCGCTGTAGTTCAGGGCGTAGTCCTGTGCGGCGATCGGGTCGGGCAGCTCGAGCGCCCCGGCCGTCGCCGCGGCGTCCGCGGAGGCCTGCAGGTGGCGCTTGGCGAGGAAGGCGCGCCCGACGTCGATGACGAGCGCCGCGGAGCCGAGGAGGACCACGAGCGTGACCGCCAGGAAGACGAAGACCTGTCCGTTCTCGTTGTTGCGCCGCAGGAGCGTCCTCATCGACGGCATCTGCGCTCCTGTTCCCGTTGTGGAAACGTCGTGGTGGAACTGCCTACCAGTCGCACTCTGGGCGCGGGAGGGACCTTGGGAAGCCCCCGATGAGGGGATTCGCCCGAATCGGAGGGGCTCACGTCACGTCGCAGCCGAGGTACTCCAGGATCGTGATCGTCTCCCGGATGAACGTGTCGGCCTCGTCGCGCGTGGCGAAGCGATAGGGACCCGGGCGCAGCGGCTCCACGCGCAGGCCGCCGACCGGATACACCTCGCACTCGACCAGGAACGCGCTCTGCTCCTCGACGTAGCGCAGGCGGACGATCTCGCGGCCGTCCTTGCGCGCCGAGCGGAGCGCGAGCTCCTGCGGCTCGACGGCCGCCTCGCTCATCGCTTGGCGTTCGTGGCGGCCTGGGCCACGATCGTGCGGTCGACGATCCCGTCGAACCGCGACTTGACCTCGCCGCCTCGCACGACGACGAGCACCGTCGGCGCCCCCAGGACGTCGTACTCGGCCGCCAGCACGGCGACCGCGCCTTCCTTCGTGACGTCGACGGCGAGGTAGCCGGCGCCGGCCTGGTTCGCGCCGGCGCGGGCCTCGCGAACTGCGGTGGCGTCGAGGTCGGCCCCGGGCGTGTGGAAGACGACGACGACGACGCTCGACTCCTTCAGCTTCCTGGCGAGCGCGCTCTGCTCCCCCGCAGGCTCTGTGGGGGGCGCCGCCTCCGTGGTCGGCGGCGGCGGCCCGGGCGCAGGCGCCGTCGTCGTCGCCGGCGCGGCGTCGGCGGCCCCCGTGTCGGTCGCCCCCGTGTCGGTGGCGCCGGTGTCCGCGGCTGCCGAGCTCGTCGGGCGCGGGACCGGAATCGACTCGGGCGCGGCGGGGCCGCCCATGGCGAAGGCGCCGAAGCCCGCGCCGAGGAGGCCGAGGATGGCGACGGGGAGGAGCACGCGGAGTCTCAGCTGCTGCCGCATTCCACGTTCCCTATCGGCACTCGCGGACCCCCGCTTAAGCAGGAAGGGCGCGGTCTCCCGCGCCCTTCCCGAATCGGTTCCGAGGCCCGACTAGCAGGCGCCGGAGGTGATGTCCGCCGCGGGGCCGGCCTTCTTGTACGTGGCCTGGCCGACGATGCTCTGGATGCAGTACGACGCGGGGGTCGCGCGGACGACGTTCACGTTCTTGATGCCGGCGTCGTAGGACGCCTTCAGGACCGCGGACGTGAGACCGGAGTAGCCGGTCGCCGTGTGGTCGGCGTAGAACGCCTCGACGCCGGGGATGCTGGCGCGGACGTTCGCCTGGGCCGCCGACCGCTCCGCGCGGGCGCGGAAGCTGAGGTACGACGGGATCGCGATCGCGAGCAGGATGCCGATGATGATGATCACGACAAGGAGCTCGATGAGCGTGAAGCCGCCCTCCGAGTCCGTGCGCGAAATCCGGTTCCTGAGCCTCTGGATCATGTGCGGAACTCCTTCCTTGAACAAGCAATAGGCGTGCAGTGGCTCAGGGGGAGATATCGGCGGCGGTGAGTCGACCGGAGTCCCCTCGTTCGGGGGATTTCCCAGACCCCTTTAGCGATGCCGTTTTGCTGCCGATAGCACCCGGCGGGAGGACCATGGAACCGACATTGCAGCCTGCAAACGAGCCCGCTTCGCAGCCCGCCCGGGAGGCCGAGCAGACGCCTGCTGCGGCTCCCCGGCGCGAGCGCCGGGCGCCCGCCTCGATCGACGAGCTGCTCGAGCAGGTCGTCGTGCGGGACGCCTCCGACCTGCACGTGACCGTCGGCTCCGAGCCGGTCGTGCGCGTCAACGGGCGGCTCGAGCGGCTCGACGAGTTCTTGCGCCTGAGCCCCGAGGACACGCAGCTCATGCTCTACCGCATCCTCTCGACCGAGCAGCAGAAGCACTTCGAGACGAAGCGCCAGATCGACATCTCGTACTCGATCCCCGGGCTCGCGCGCTTCCGCGTGAACGTCTACTTCCAGCGCGAGAGCCTCGGCGCCGCGTTCCGTCTCATCCCCGCGGAGCTGAAGACGCTGGAGCAGCTCGGACTCCCGCCCGTCCTGAAGGACTTCACGACGAAGCCGCGCGGCCTCGTCCTCGTCACGGGCCCTACCGGCTCGGGCAAGTCGACAACGCTCGCGGCTGTGATCGACGAGATCAACCGCACGCGCGACGACCACATCATGACCATCGAGGACCCGATCGAGTTCCTCCACCGGCACAAGAGCTGCATCGTCAACCAGCGCGAGATCGGGCCCGACGCGACGAGCTTCGCCGACGCGCTCCGGGGCGCGCTCCGCCAGGACCCCGACGTGATCCTCCTCGGCGAGATGCGCGACCTCGAGACGATCGGGACCGCCCTCACCGCGGCCGAGACCGGCCATCTCGTCTTCGCCACCCTGCACACGCAGGACGCGCCCTCGACGGTCGACCGCCTCATCGACGTCTTCCCGGCCGCCCAGCAGGAGCAGATCCGCGTCCAGATCGCCGCGACACTCCAGGGCATCGTCACCCAGACGCTCCTCCCGACCGCCGACGGCAAGGGCCGTGTGGCCGCCCTCGAGATCCTCCTGCCGGACGACGCCGTCCGGAACCTCATCCGCCAGGCGAAGGTCGAGCAGATCTACTCGGTCATGCAGACGAACACGAGCCGCGGGATGCAGACACTCGAGCAGGCCATGCTCGAGCTCGCGCGCTACGGGAAGATCACGACCGAGGTCGCCCTGCAGCGGTCGAGCCGGCCCGACCAGCTGAGGAGCCTCTTCCAGCGGAACGGGCTGCTCCCGGGCGACGACCAGGGCGCCGGCCTGCGCGTGGCCGGAGGCTGAGGGCGGGCCTGTGGCGAGGAAGGTCGTCGGTCTCAAGCTCGGCGCCTCGCGGTTGAGCGCCGCGTGCGTGGCCGTCAACGGCTCCGTCGAGGTCGTCCAGCTCGCCGGCTCGCCGCTCCCTCCCGGGCTGATCGCGGGCGGCGAGGTGCGGGATGTCGCGGCGCTCGGGAACGCGCTGAAGGGGTTCTTCAGCAAGCACAAGCTTCCGAAGCGGAACGTCCGGATCGGGCTTGCCAACAACCGCATCGGCGTGCGCACGATCGACGTGTCGGGCATCGAGGATCCCAAGCAGCTGGCCAACGCCGTGCGCTTCCGCGCCCAGGAGGCGCTCCCGATCCCCATCGACGAGGCGGTGCTCGACTTTCAGATCCTCGGGGACCGGGCTGCGGCCGACGGCACGCCGGCGAAGCGCGTCCTTCTCGTCGTCGCCTACCGCGACCTCGTCGCCGCCTATGTGGAGGCCTGTCGGCTGGCCGGCCTGCGCCTGCTCGGAGTCGACCTCGAGGCCTTCGCGCTCCTCCGGGCGCTCACGCCCACCTTCGCCCCGGAGCCGGGCGGCGGCGTCGAGCGGAGCGCGCTCGTTGCGGTCTCCATCGGCTCCGAGCGCAGCGTCCTCGGCGTCTCCGACGGCTTCAGCTGCGAGTACACGCGCGTTCTCGACTGGGGTGGCAACTCCCTCACCGATGCCGTCGCGCGCGGGCTCGAGCTCGAGGCCGCCGAGGCCGAGCGCGTGAAGGTCGAGCTCGGCCTGCAGGGGGACGAGGTCCCCGAGGGCGTCGGGCCCGAGCAGGCCGTTCGTGCCCGCGAGACGCTCAGAACAGCGCTCCAGGCCTTCGGCCGCGAGCTCGTTTCCTCGCTCCAGTTCTACCAAGGGCAGCCGGATTCGCTCGGAATCCGCGAGCTGGTCCTCGCGGGCGGAACCGCGCAGCTCGCCGGGCTCGCCGCCGAGCTCCAGCAGCTCGTCGGTGTCCCCGTACGCGTGGGCGACCCGCTTGCGGGCGTCTCCGCCGCCAGGAAGCTGAAGGGCGAGCCGCCCAATCCCTCTCACACGGTGCCGATCGGACTCGGCATGGCGCTCTAGGACATGGATCTCAAGAAGGAGATCAAGCTCTCGGACCTCTTCAGGCGCCGGGCAAAGGATCCGGAGGCGGAGACAGTCGCGGTCGCGAGCGCCCCGGACGGGTCGTCGGCGGAGAAGCCGCAGCGAGAGCGCCGGTCGCTCTTCTCGCGTGCGCCGCGAGAGAAGGAGCCGAAGCAGGGCCGGCGTGGGAAGGAGGCGCCTGCGGCCGAGCTCCCGCAGATTCCGCTCATGCGCGCCTTCGACCTCATGCCGAAGGGGGAGGTCCGCGAGAAGGGCGCACGCATCGGCGTCGCCAAGCTCGCCGTCGCGCTGCTCGGCCTCGTCCTCTTCGCCGGCCTGGCTGCTGCCTACCTCTTCACCGGCGCCGGCGTCATGTCGAAGCAGGGGGAGCTCGACGACCTGCGGGCTCAGCTCGCCGAGCTCGAGGTGCCGGCCGAGGAGCCGATGCCTGCAGCGCCGGAGCTGGTAGGGGAAGGCCAGGCGCGCACGACCGCGCTTTCGGCCGCGCTCGCGATCCGGATCGCCTGGGACCGCGTCCTCCGTGAGGTCTCCCTCGTCGTCCCGGAGGACGTCTGGCTGACGCAGCTCTCGGCGAGCACGCCCAACGCGGCGACGGCGGGAGCGGCCCCGGCCCCAGCGGCAACTGGCTCGGCGTCGCCCAACTCGCTCGCGGCGGTCGGGTTCGCCCGGAGCCAAGAGAGCGTCGCGCTCTTCCTCTCGAGACTCGAGAGCATCCCGGAGCTGACGACCGTCCAGCTCCAGGCGAGCACCCGCACGGAGAGCGAGACTGGAGAGGCGTACTCGTTCACGGTCCTGGCCGGCGTCGACCCCCTGGGAGCGCCGTCCTCGTGAAGCGCCAGCTCCCCGGAGTCGCTGTGATCGCGCCCGCCCTGCTGATCGTCGCTGCCGTCGCGTTCTTCCTTCTCGTCAAGCCGAAGATGGACGAGAGCTCGAAGCTGGACGAGGAGATCGCGGAGTTTCAGGGCAAGGTCGACGTCGCCCTCGCCGCGCAGCAGCGCGCGGCCGCCGGCGAGGCGATCAAGGTCGCCGACCTCTTCCGTCTCACGAAGGCGATGCCCGACACGACCGACATCTCGAGCGTGATCCTCGAGCTCAATGCCGTCGCGACCGCCACGGGCGTCGACTTCATCTCGATCGCGCCGCAGGCGCCGGTTGCGAGGGAGGGCGGGTTCCTGGCCTCTCCGATCAAGCTCACCTTCGAGGGCAGCTACTACGATCTCACGGACTTCCTCTTCCGCCTCCGCAATCTCGTCATCGTGCGCGACGGCGAGCTGGAGTCGGCAGGGCGCCTGTTCACACTCGACGCTCTCGACCTGCACGAGGGCTCGGTCGGCTTCCCGCAGGTGCAGGCGGCGATCACGGTCAGCGCGTATTCGTACGCGCCCGCGCCGGCGGCCCCGGCGCCGGGCGCGACCCCGCCGGCCGCCACGACCACGACACCGCCCGGCCAGGACCCGGCCGCGGCGCTCGGAACCGGGTAGGCGCATGGCCCGGCGCAGCGCAGCCGACGTGCAGAAGGCCAAGGAGGCTAAGCAGAAGAAGCTGCTGCTCATCCTCCTGCCCCTCTTCCTGGGGCTCGTAGCGTGGCAGGGGCCGAAGATGTACAACTCCCTCTTCGCGCAGCCGGCCCCGGAGGCGACGCCCGCGACGACGACCGGGGCGGCCACGGTCCCGACCGCATCGACGGCACCCACGGGCGCGCCTCCCGCCGGCGGGCTCGCCGACAGCGAGCCTCTGCCCACGGCGGGAAGCCACCAGCTTCTGTCCTTCAGCCGGTTCACCGCCCGCAATCCGTTCATCCCGCCCGGCGGTGCCGCGCCGCCCCCGTCCGGGGCGAGCCAGCTCACGAACACGGCCGTCATCGAGGTAAACGGCCAGTCGGAGGACGTCGTCTACGGCGCTGCCTTCCCGACCGCAGACCCCGTCTTCCGCCTTGTAAACGTGACCGAGTCGGGCGTTGAGATCGGGCTTGCGAGCGGGACCTTCGACGACGGCCGGGAGACGGTGGCGATCGCGATCGGCGAGCAGGTCCAGCTCGTCGGGGACAACGGGACGAGCTACGCGGTGAGGGTGGTCTCCGTGGACTTCAAGGTGCCTTGCATCCCCGGCTCCACCGCCGAGGACTGCCTCGGCAGCAGCTAGCCCGCCCGTTCCTGCGAGACGAGGGCGGCTGAACCGCCGTCGAGCCGAAGCGGGTCGGCACCATCGAGGCGGCGAGCAGCTTGCACGCTATCCCGAGCGCATCCGCGCGGACCCTGCGAACGCCGGCCGCAGGTGGCTGTTCCAGGCCTGAGGCAGCCCGATCTCGGCGGGCCTAGAGGCCCGTCGACTCGTCGAAGATCGACGTCACCCGGGCCCACTCGCGATACGGTGCGGCCGGCTCGCGGACGACGACGGTCAGCTTCTTCACCGCGCGACCCGCGATGCCGCTGCCGTTCGCGACCTGGCTCCAGGTCACGAACGTGTCAACGCGATACGTCTTGCCGTCGGCGCCCAGCGAGGTCTTCGACGGGTCGAGATCCGTGCACGGTGACCCGCCCAGCGAGCACGCGCCGACCGAGACCCGCTCGGTGAGCGTCACAGTCGCCCCCGCCGTGTGGACGGCGGGGCTGGTGCCGCCTCCGCCGCGCTCGACCGTCCAGGTCGTGGTTCCGGCGCCGGCGGTGACGATGAGCACTTCGCCGTCGATCGTGACGCGGAACTCGGGCGCGGTGGGAAAACCGCTGTACCCGGCGACGGTGAGCGTCGTGGCGGTGCTCGTGAGGCCTCCGGTCACCGTGGTCGTGGTCGAGTCGGGTGCGTACGCCTCGTCCGCCGCGTAGACGTCGGGGTTCTCTGCCGTGATCAGCGCGGCAACCTCGGTCGCGTCGAGCCCGAGCGTCTCGTACCGCCCCGCACGGAAGCGCTCCATCTCGGCGTCCGCCAGGGCCCCCGCGGTCGTCGTCGTGCTCGCCCGCTGGAGGTGGACGAGCCCCGACTGAAAGAGGACGAAAAGTGCGAGCACGCCGATGAGCATGATGGTCATCGCGGCGACGAGCTCGATCATGCCGAAGCCCTGCTCGGCGCGGACGCGTGACAGGCGGAGTCGGCTCGCAGCGAACACGGTTCCTTTCATCGGCACGGCGCCGTCTCCGCTCAAGCGAAGAACGGTCGCTGCCGATTCCCTGCCCCATGGCGTCGTTCGCGTATACGGCGATCAACGCGACCGGTCTCGAGTCGACGGGGGAGATCACCGCGCCCGACGTCGGCGCCGCCCGCGAGGCGCTGCGTGTCCGCGGGCTCCTGGCGGTCGTGCTCGAGGAGCGGAGCGGGGCCGCAAAGACCGCGGGCGTCGCCGTCAAGAAGGTGAAGGCGAAGTCCCTGCAGATCTTCTCGCGCCAGTTCGCGACGATGATCGAGGCGGGGCTCAACGTCGTCACCGCGCTCGTCATCCTCGAGGAGCAGACGGAAGACCGAAAGCTCGCCGCCGTCATCGGGGAGCTGCGCGCCGACGTCGAGAGCGGCCTGCTTCTCTCCGAGGCCATGGCGCGGCATCCGCGCGTGTTCTCACGCCTCTTCATCGCCATGGTGGAAGCCGGTGAGGCGGCAGGAATCCTCGACGTCGTGCTCGACCGCGTCGCCTTCCAGATCGAGAAGGAGACGAAGATCAAGCGCCGCGTGAAGGGCGCCATGATGTACCCGCTGATGGTGATGGCGTTCGCGACCCTCGTCCTCATCGGCATGCTCCTCTTCCTCGTCCCGATCTTCGTCGGGATCTTCCAGCAGCTCGGCGGGGACCTGCCGATGCTGACGCAGATCGTCGTCACGGCCTCGGACTTCCTGCGCGCTCGCTGGTACATCGTCTTCCCCTTCGTCGGACTCGTCGTCTACGGCCTCCTGCGGGCGAAGAAGACCGACAAGGGCCGCCGGATCTGGGACTCCATGCGCGTCCGCGCTCCGATGGGCATCGGCAAGGTGATCATCAAGATCGGCATGGCGCGCTTCTCGCGCACGCTCTCGACGCTGGTCGCCGCCGGCGTGGACATCATCCGCTCGCTGGAGATCACGGGCGCCACGGCCGGGAACAGCCTGATCGAGGACGCGACGACCCTGGTCAAGGAGCGGGTCACGCAGGGCGTGCCGATCGCGATCCCGCTCGCCGAGGCACCCATCTTCCCGCCGATGGTCTCCCACATGGTCCGCGTTGGCGAGGAGACGGGAGAGCTGGAGAAGATGCTCTCGAAGATCGCCGACTTCTACGAGGACGAGGTCGATTCCGCCATCGCCAACCTGACGTCGATCATCGAGCCCCTGATGATGATCGCGGTCGGCTGCGTCGTCGGGGTGATCATCATCGCGATGTACCTCCCGATGTTCAAGCTGCTGACCCTGATCCAGTAGCTGCGTCGGCGGCGGAGACCCAGGCAAGCGCCTGCTCGCGCTCCGCCGGCGGACAGACCTTGACCTCGCCCGGAAGCATCCAGCCGAGCGCCGGCCGCGCCAAGGCCCGCTCGAGCGCGGGCCCGAGCACCTCGCGGTAGTCGTCCGCCTCCACGTGGCCGCTCGCCTCGACGCCGATGACGCCGTCCGGCAGGTCTGGCAGCAGCTTGATCATCCGTCGCCCTCCCTGATCGGAGCCTGTGTCGCCACTTACCCGAGGAAGCGCAGAGGCCGCGTCAGGGCCTGACGACGCGGACGCGGTTGTTGCCGCGGTCGGCGATGTAGACGTTGCCGGCGCGATCGACCGCGACGTCGCTCGGTTGGTTGAGCCGCGCCTCGCCGGCCGGGCCGCCGTCGCCGGAGAACCCGGGCGTCCCGGTTCCCGCGACCGTCGAGATGACACCACCGGGATCCACCTTGCGGATCCGGCTCGTCCCGTACTCGACGATGTAGAGGTCCCCCTCCCCGTCGACGGCGACCTCGGTCGGGCTTCGGAGATCGACCGCCGTCGCCCGCCAGCCGTCTCCCGAGAGGCTCGCCTGCCCGGTGCCCGCGACGGTGGTGATGACGCCGTCGCTGTCCACCCTGCGCACGCGGTTGTTGTAGAAGTCGGCGATGTAGAGATCGCCCGCTTGGTTGAAGGCGATCCCCGACGGATAGTTGAGGCCGGCCTCGGTCGCGGGCCCGCCGTCTCCCGAGTAGCGGGGGATGCCCGTCCCCGCGACGACGGTGAGCGCTCCGTCCGGGTCGAGCCTGACCACCCGGTGCGCGGACGGGCAGGCGAGGTAGATCCGCCCTCGACCGTCGAAGGCAGGACCGGCCGCCCCGCTGCAGAGGCGGTCGGAGACGGTCACCGGCCCATCCTGCAGGACTCCGGCCCTGCCGGTTCCGGAAACCGTCGTCGTGACCCCCCGCTCGTCGATGCGTCGAAGTGTGGCTGCCGCGCGATCGAGGACGTAGAGGTCACCGTCCGGACCCACCTCCACGTCGGTCCGACCCAACGCCACGTCGATCCCGACCCAGCCGAAGTCCTGTAGCTCGGTGACGGTCGTGATTCTTCCGTCCACGCCGATTCGCCGCACGTGCCCGTCGGACAACTGGGCGACGTAGACGCTTCCCGCGGAATCGACCGCGATCTGAGCGGGTTCGGCCAGCTCCGCGCGGACGGCGGGGCCGCCGTCCCCGGTCAAGCCGCTCCGGCCGGTTCCGGCGAGCGTCGCGATCGTCGCCTGATCCACGGCCGGGGCATGTCCGTCGCGCCCGAGCGAGAAAGGGAGGGCGAGCGCCAGCGCGGCGATGGTGGCCGCGATAGACGTTGCCGCCAAGACGCGAAGGCGCCGGCCTGCAGGGCGGTCGAGGCCGAGAGCCGAGCGGGCCGCGGCGACGAGCTCAGCGCAGGTCGAGGGCCGGGCGGCCGGATCCTTGGCGAGGGCCGTCTCGAGGACCGGGTCGACGGCCTCGGGCAACGCGGGGTTGAGGGTCGTCGCCCAGGGCGCGTCATCGTTGAGCTGCGACCAGAGCGTCGCGAGCAGGCGCTCCGCGTGGAAGGGAGGCGAGCCCGTCAGGCACTCGTAGAGGACGCAGGCGAGCGAGTAGACGTCGCTGCGGGGCTCGGCCCGGCCCTCGATCTGCTCGGGAGCGACGTACTCGGCCGTCCCGTGGAACGAGGTGTCGCCCACGAGGCCTTCGCCGGGAACCGCGAGCCCGAAATCGGAGAGGTAGACGTGCTCGCGCCCCGGCTCGTCCGTGGCGATGAGGATGTTCGCCGGCTTGACGTCGCAGTGGAGCAACCCGCGCGCGTGCGCGGCGTCGAGCGCGCTCGCCGCCTGGCCCACGATCCAGAGCGCCCGCGCCGGGTGAAGCTTTCCCTCGGGGGCCAGCAGCCGCCGCAGGTCGGTCCCCTCGACCAGGCGCATGGCGATGTAGAGGAACCCGCTCTTGTCCTCGCCGGCCTCGTAGATGGGAATCACGTTCGGGTGGTCGATCGAGGCCGCCAGCCGCGACTCGCGGAGGAACCGCTCGCGAAAGCGCTCCCGCTCGCTGAGCGATGGCGCCATGACCTTCAGGGCGACGCGGCGGCCGAGGCGATGGTCGACCGCCGCGTAGACGACGCTCATGCCGCCGCGGCCCAGCACCGCCTCGATCGTGTAGCTAGCCAGGCCGGTTCCGGCCGCGAGCTCCGTGATGATTGTCATCGGCGCTCCCGCTCAACTATGGAGCACCCGCCCGCCGGCGGCAACGTCGCGTTCACGATCCGGCCTGCCGAACCTCCCCCGGCGCGGACCGCCGGGGCCGCCCCGGCGCACCAGGACGGCGGCGCCGACGGCTCCGAGGCCGGCCGCGAGCCCGAAGCCCAGGGCCGCGCCGATCGCGGCATCGGTCCAGTCGAGGCCCGCCGTTGCCGTCGGTGCCGGCGTCGGCGTCGACTGGGTCGCAGGCGTCGAGAACGACTTCCGTCCAAAGTCCGTGACGAACGGGATGAACTGCTCCGTTGTCCCGCCCTGCCCTTCCTGGGCACCGGCCGGCGCCGCGAACGTGACGGCCAGGCTCGCCGCCAGCGCCGTGATCAGCAGTCGTCTCCGCATCGATCTGGTCATCGTGTCCTCCTTGGTCGAGGCTCGCTTCACCAGAGACAATGGGCACAGACGCTGGAAGGAGGCTTGAGAGCCGTTGGACGTCGAGTTCAGGATCCTCGGACCCCTCGAGGCGGTCGTGGACGGCGCACCGCTGGAGCTCGGGGGCCCGCGGCAGCGCGCGCTCCTGGCCCTCCTGCTCACCCGGGCGGGTGCCGTCGTCTCCCGTGACCGGCTCGTGGACGAGCTCTGGGAGGACCCGCCTGCGAGTGCGGTCAACGTCGTGCAGACGTACGTCTCGCACCTGCGAAAGATTCTGCCGCCCGGGATCCTCGGGACCAGGGCGCCCGGATACGTGATCGAGGTGGAGCCCGCCCGGCTCGACCTCCACCGCTTCGAGGAGCTCGCCGCCCAGGGGCGGCGGGCGCTCGCCCTGGGCGACCCGGAGACCGCGTCGGGCCGGCTGGGCGAGGCGCTGAGCCTCTGGCGCGGCCCGGCGCTCGGAAACGTCACGGAGGCGGCGTTCGCCCGCGTCGAGGCCGCCCGGCTGGAGGAGCTTCGCCTCGCGGCCCTGGAGGAGCGCATCGACGCCGACCTCCTGCTCGGACGCCAGGCAGCCGTCGTCGGCGAGCTGGAGGCGCTCGTCGCCGACCATCCGCTCCGGGAGCGGGTGCGCGCCCAGCTCATGCTCGCCCTTTACCGCTCGGGCCGGCAGTCGGAGGCGCTCGCCGCGTACACCGACGGGCGGGCGGCTCTCGTCGAGCTCGGCGTCGAGCCGGGGCACGACCTCAGGGAGCTCCAGGCGGCGATCCTCCGCCAGGAGCCTTCGCTGGAGCTGGGCGGCGCCGCTGTGCCGACCCGCTCGCCGGTCCGCTCGCTGCTCGTCGTGAGCTTCCACGACGCGTCCCTCGACCGCCTGCTCGGCCTCGCCGAGCCGCTTGCACGTCGACCCGCCCACGACCTTGTGCTGCTCGTGCTCGTCTCCGCCCCCGCCGAGCTGGCGGAGGCCGGGCGGACGGCGAACGAGCGGCGGGCTCTCCTCGGCAGGCAGGGGATCACCGCCCGCGCGGCCGCCTTCACGTCGCGCGACGCTGCGCTCGACGTCGTCCGTCTCACCGGCGAGACGGACGTCGCCCTGGCCGTGCTCGACGCGACCGGCCGCCTCGACGGGGACGGCCGCCTGGACACCGATCTCGCCGCAATGCTCGTCGAGCTGCCGTGCGACGTCGCTCTCCTCCCGCCCGCGGGGGAGGGCGGTCCGGGCGGGCGCGGGGCGCCGGTGCTCGTGCCGTTCGGCGGGGCCGCACACGAATGGGCCGCCGTCGAGCTTGCCGCTTGGCTCGCAACCGCGGAGGAGCGGCCGCTGCGGCTGGCCGGGGTCACCGAGGACGCGCTCGGGGCCCGCCGGGACGCGAGCAGGCTCTTGGCACGAGTCGCGCTCCTCGTTCAGCAGGTCACGGGCGCCGAGACGGAGACGCTGCTCATCGCGCCCGGGCCTACCGACCTGCTGGCCGCGGCCTCGGAGGCCCGCGCCCTCGTCCTCGGCCTGCCGGACGAATGGCGCAGCGCCGGGATCGGCCAGACCCGGGCGGCTCTGGCCGCGGCGGCGGCCTGCCCGGTCCTCCTCGTGCGAGGCGGCCCGGCGCCAGGCGGGCTCGCTCCCGTGGAGAGTCACACGCGCTTCACGTGGACGATCTCGTCGGGCCTGTGACCGCGGCGAGCTCGCCGGCGAACGTCCCGCCGCCGATGGTTCGCTCTCCATACGGTCGCACCCGCGCGCGCAGCCCGCGGTCCGACGAGACCAGCCACACGCGACGGCCCTCGCCCGCGAGCCGCTTCGCCTCCGCGGCGATGCGGTCGTCCGCGGTCCCGTCACCGGTGCCCACGGCGACCATTCGCCCGTCGTCCTCCCACGCCGGCGCCCGGCCGTCGAAGACCACGAGCGCGCGGACGCCTTCCCGCCCGGCCCAGCGGCGTGTGCTCTCGAGGAACCAGTCCTCCCGCAGGTTCGGCCAGCGCGAGCGGATGACGTTGCGCGCGTCGACGAGAACGATCGGCTCCTCCACAGCACCGTAAGCATGCCGCCCGTCGGCTCCAGCGCCTACCCTTCCTCGGAGCCATGTCCGTCGTCCGGACCATCCTCGTCGCCTACGACGACCCCGAGTCGAAGACGCTGGCGCGTGCTGCCGACCTGGCCGAGGCGCTCAAGGCGAGCCTGATCGTCACGAACGTGGCGCCTGCCGACCGGCACGAGGACGCCGACGCCGCCGGCTACGGGCAGGAGCGGCTCGAGCAGGCCAGGGCCGTCCTCGGCAAGCGGGGGCTGGAAGCCGAGCTCGTCCAGGCCACCGGCCAGCCCGCGGAGGCGATCGTCAAGCTCGCGGAGGAGCGCGACGTCGACCTGATCGTCGTCGGCATGCGCAAGAAGGGCTTCTTCGAGCGGCTCGTCGAGGGAAGCGTCGCGCAGGACGTGATGCGCCGCGCGGCGTGCGACGTCCTCGCCGTTCACTAGGAGGGTTTGGCGAGTTGTCGCTCGTCGACGGGGTGCGATGGTCGTTCCGAAGCAAGGACGCAGGGCGCGCGCGTAGCCGGAGGCTACGGGCGCAACCGAGGACGCAGCCTTCGGGGCGAGCAGCGCGGCCCGGCGGCACCGCGACAGCTCGTCAACCCCTCCTGGGTCGGCGATGAACGATCCGCGCCTCGCGCTCGCCGGCTTCGTCACCGGCCTCCTCGTCGGGATGACCGGGATGGGCGGCGGCTCCCTGATGACGCCGATCCTCATCTTCTTCTTCAACTTCAACCCGTCCACCGCGATCGGGACGGACATCCTCCACGGTGCGATCTTCAAGTCGTTCGGCGCCGTCCGGCACCGGCGGCTGGGCACCGTCCGCGCTCGGCTGGCCGCGTGGATGCTCCTGGGAAGCGCGCCCGCGTCGCTCCTGGGAGTCTGGGTGGCGACGTACCTGACCGACCGCTACGGCGACAGCGTCGACTCCGTGCAGGGGCAGGTGCTCGGCTACACGCTCCTCTTCGGCGCGGTCGCGTTCGTGGTGAAGGCGCTTACGCACCGGAGCGGGACCGCCTCGACCCTCGGCCGGCTGGACACGCGCGGCCGGGTCATCGCGGTCTCGATCGGGATCGTGGGCGGGTTCATCGTCGGCCTCACCTCGGTGGGGAGCGGCACGCTCTTCGCGCTGGCGATGCTGCTCGCTTACCCGCTTGCCGCGAAGTACGTCGTCGGCACGGACATCGCCCACGCCGCCGCGCTTCTCTTCGTCGCCGGGATCGGCCATCTCGTCGCGGGGAACGTGGACGTTCCCGCGATGAGCTGGCTCCTCGTCGGGTCGATCCCCGGCGTCCTGATCGGGAGCCAGGTCAGCGTCGGCCTGCCGGAGACGGTGCTCCGCATGGCGCTCGCGACCGCGCTCGCGCTCAGCGGACTCAAGCTTCTGGACGTGCCCTACGCGAACGAGATCGTCGTCGTCTCGCTCAGCGCCGGGCTCGGCGCGCTGCTCGTCTGGGGCGTCGTCGTCCTCGTCCGGCGCCGCGCCCGGCTCGAGCCGGCCGTGCCCGAGTCTCGCGAACGGCGCTCGTGATCCTGCCGCCGCGTCAGACAGTCAGGGCAGGCCCCAAGTCCTCCAGCTCGTTCGGCTAGGCGAGTAGGGCCCGTACGGAGCCGAGGGCCTCGGGGACGACCCGGTAGTAGGCCCAGCTCCCGCGCTGGTCGCGCTCGACGAGGCCGGCGGTGAGGAGCGCCTTCAGGTGGTGGCTGACCGTCCCCTGGGAGAGGCCGAGCGGCTCGACCAGGTGGCAGACGCAGGCCTCGCCGCCGGGCTGGGCCTGGATGAGGCTGAGGAGCCGGAGCCGCGCCGGGTCGGCGAGCGCCTTCAGCACCCCGGCGAGCTCGTCGGCCTCGTCGCGGCCGAGGGCCTGCTGGAGAAGCGGCGGACAGCTGGAGGCGACGGTGGCGACGGTCTTCATCCGGTCAAGAGATATTGACAGCCGTCGATGGCTGCGGCAAGATCGGGCATCGACGCGGATCGATGTCCGAGGAGGAGACGATGAGCGTGCTCGACCCGGTGACCCGGCACCACGTCAGGCAGGCCGCCGACGCGCTCGCGAGCGAGTTCGCGGGCGTCTACTCGCGGGAGACGATCGAGCGCTACATCGCCGAGTCGCTCGACCTGCTCGGCGACGCGAGAATCAACGTGTTCGTCCCTGTGCTCGCGCACCGCTTCGCGCGAGAGCGGCTGAAGGCGCTCGGCCAGGCGGAAGGGATGATCGTGAAGGAGGTTCCCGAGGTGCTCTTCGTCTGCGTCCAGAACGCGGGCCGCTCGCAGATGGCCGCGGGGCTCATGAGCTACCGCGCGGCCGGGAAGGTGCACGTCCGCTCGGCCGGCTCGGACCCCGCCGAGGAGATCAACCCGGCCGTCGTCGAGGCGATAGCCGAGCTCGGCATCGACCTCGCCGAGGAGTTCCCCAAGCCGCTGACGGACGAGGTCGTGCGCGCCGCCGACGCGGTCGTGACGATGGGCTGCGGTGACGCGTGCCCGATCTACCCCGGCAAGCGCTACCTCGACTGGGAGCTCGCCGACCCGGCCGGGCAGGACCTCGACACGGTGCGGGCGATCCGCGACGACATCGACGGGCGCGTCCAGGCGCTGCTCGCCGAGCTCATCGGGGAGGACGGATAGCCTCGTCACGGCGCCTCGCGGCCGAGGCGCTCGGCACCTTCGCGCTCGTCTTTTTCGGCGCCGGTGCGATCATGGTCGCCTCGACGGGCGGCGCCTTCGGCCAGCTCGGGATCGCGGTCGCGTTCGGCCTGGCGATCACGACGATGATCTATGCGCTCGGCCACGTCTCGGGCGCCCACTTCAACCCGGCCGTGTCGCTCGGCTTCGCGCTCACCCGTCACTTCCCGTGGCGGAGCGTGGCCGCGTACTGGGCCGCGCAGGCGGTGGGCGCGAGCGCCGCCGCCTTCCTCCTGCGCGCCTCGCTCGGCGACGTCGCGAACGTCGGCGCCACGCTTCCGTCCGGGTCGGACCGCCAGTCGTTCCTCTGGGAGGTCGTCCTGACCTTCTTCCTCATGCTCGTCGTCATGGCCGTCGCCACCGACACGCGCGCCGTGGGGGAGGCCGCCGCGCTCGCGGTCGGCGGCACGGTCGGCCTCTGCGCCCTCGTCGGCGGGCCGGTCAGCGGCGCCTCGCTGAACCCGGCCCGGTCGCTCGGGCCGGCACTCGCGTCGGGCGAGCTCGGCTCGTTCTGGATCTACCTGCTCGCGCCGCTCGCCGGAGCCTCGCTCGGCGCGCTCGCCTACCAGTACCTAAGAGGTCTCAGCAGCAGCCCGGCGCGGCCGTGAGCGCCGCGGGCTCGACCCGGGTCGCCGTCTCCGGCCGGCGCGCCTTGACGATCGCCCCGTGGATCCCGTCGGCCACCTCGTGCGTGAACTCGACCGAGACGTCCTCGAACCCGGCGCCCGCGAGCAGCGTCTCGTACTCGCCTCTGGCGAGCGCGCCGGCGATGCACCCGGCGTAGGAGCCGCGCTCGGCGCGCTCCTCGGGGCTGAGGCGGTCCTCGGCGACGACGTCGGAGATCCCGAGCCGCCCACCAGGCCGGAGCACGCGCGCGAGCTCGGCGAACACCGCGGGCTTGTCCGTGGAGAGGTTGACGACGCAGTTGGAGATGACGACGTCGACGGAGTCGGCCGGCAGCGGCACGTCCTCGATGACGCCGCGCAGGAAGATCGCGTTCGGCACGCCTGCGTCCTCGGCGTTGCGGCGGGCCAGCGCGAGCATCTCCTCCGTCATGTCGAGCCCGAACGCGAGGCCGGAGGGGCCGACGCGCTTCGCCGAGAGGATCACGTCGATGCCTCCCCCGGAGCCGAGGTCGAGGACGGTCTCGCCCTCGCGCAGGTCGGCGACGGCGGTGGGGTTCCCGCAGCCGAGGCTCGCGAGGGCGGCCGAGTCCGGGAGCTCGCCGCGCTGCTCGGCGTCGTAGAGCGCCTCGCCGAAGTCGGCGGAGGCGGGCGCCTCCCCGCCGCAGCAGCTCCCGCTGCCGCAGCTTCCCTGCGAGCCCTCGGTCACGGCGCGGGCGGCCTCGGCGTACTTCGCGCGCACTTCCTCGCGCAGCTGGTCGGCGGACGTGGTCATCGGACTGCCTCCCTCAGGTCGACGAGCGCGGCCAGGGTCGTGGCCGCCTCGGGGCTCAGCGAGTAGTAGGCCCAGCGCCCGCGCTGCTCGCGCTCGAGCAGGCCGGCGTCGGTGAGCTTCTTCAGGTGGTGGCTGACCGTGCCCTGGGAGAGCCCGAGCGGCTCGATCAGCTCGCAGACGCACACCGGCTCGCCCGTCGTCGCCAGCGCGTTCACGATCCGCACGCGCGCCGGGTCGGCGAGCGCGCGGAAGAGCGTGGCCGTCGCGTCGGCCTCCTCGTCGGTGAGGAGCGGCGCCGCGAGGGGCACGCAGCAGGCGATGGGCGTGTCGGGTTGCATCGACGGACATCAATATATCGATCACTGTCGATGTATGTCAAGGCCGGACGGGCGTGCCGACGGCCTCCTCAGGCGTCCGCAAGGTCGCGCGCCGCTTCCCCGCGTGCGCTTCGTGGAGCTCGCCAACTCGTTCCACGTCACCGCGCCCTACGACTGGGACGGCCGCGCGGCGGCCCTCACGGGCTCGGTCGGCGGCCGGGCGCTCCGCGCGACGATGCCCGCGCCGTAGGCGTACGCTTCTGCCGTGCTCCTGATCGTCGGCGTCGTCCTCCTCTTCCTCCTGCCCTCGCCGTGGAACCTGGTCGCGCTCCTGGTCGGGCTCGTCCTCTGGCTCGGCGAGGTCTACGGGATCTGGCGGCTCGTCCGGAAGAAGCAGGTGCAGGCCGGCGCGGAGACCCTCGTCGGGCGGACGGCCACGGTGATCGCCGCGTGCCGGCCGCTCGGCCAGGTGCGCCTCTCCGGTGAGTCCGAGATCTGGCGCGCGCGCTGTGCGCAGGGCGCCGACGCCGGCGAGACGGTCCGCATCGTCGGGCTCGACGAGCTCACCCTGCTCGTCGAGCGTTCCTAAGAGAGCCCGCTGATCGCGTCCCCGAGCAGCTTCACGCCGATGAGCGCGAGGATCACGACCATGATCACCGTATTGTTGCGGGCCAGCCAGTCCTTGATCCCGTCGAGGAGCGAGCGGGAGCGGTCGCCCATGACCACGGCGATCACCACGGGGGTGGCCACGCCCAGGCAGGCAATGAGGACGAACACGGCGAGCGCCACGGCCTGCTCCCCGGCTGCGATGCCCGTCTGCGCGATCGCCGCGGCGCCGGCGACAGTCAGGATCAGGTTCTTGGGGTTGAGGGCCGTGAGCACGACGCCGGTGCCCAGCGCCTTCGCCGGGCCGAAGCCGTCCAGGGCGCTCAGCCACCTCGGCGTCGGGGCGGCCTCGCCGGCGCGCGGCCGGCCGCGCCACTGTCTGAAGGCCACGAGCAGGAGGAGGAGGCCGAGCACGAGCTCCAGGACGGAGACCCAGGTGGCCGGCGCGCCGCTCTCGCTCGCCGAGGCTCCGGCCGCGAGGACCAGCACGACCGTGCCGACGGCCGCGGTGCCGAGGGCACAGCCCAGCACGAAGACCGGCCCGTTCACGCGCCCGCGCGCCGTCCCGACGAAGAGCACGGACGCGACGATCGGAAACGGGCTGATCGCGACCCCGACGGCCGCCGGGAGCATCTGGCCGATCGCGTCCCCCACGGGCCCGGACTCTACTCAGCAGTCCGGCGCCGGGGGGCGCGTTCGAGCGCCGTCACCGTGACCCAGGCGGCGACCCCGGCCAAAATCGCCGCGGGGACGGCGTCCGCACCGGCCGAGCCGACGAGGAGCGAGCCGATGACGATTGAGGCGAAGAGGAGCCTCGTGACGGCGGCGCTGCCCGCCGCCGTCCCGGCCGCGACGGCGAGCGTGGGCGAGACGTCGAAGGCGATGACGGCGAACATGATGACGCCGATGCCGAGAAACATCGCCGGGAAGACCTGGCCACCTCTGAACCCGCAGCCGAGGCAGACGGCGTAGGCAAGGAGCTTGGCGACGAGGACGACCGCCAGAATGCCCGCCGACGTCTCCTGGACGAGGCCCGGGATCGACGCCTGTCCCGAGAAGAGGACGTCCTGCGAGTCCGCCCCGAGCGCGTCCGCGACCACCGCGATCAGCCCGACCGCCAGGCCACCGGCCAGGAGGAGCTTCCCCATGCCCGCGCGCTCCTCGCCGGCGGCCACCCGGCGGGCGAGCGCGAAGCTGACCTGGACGACGAGCGCGATCAGGACACCCGCCACGACCGCGACGAGCAGGTCGCCGACGTGAACCTCCTCGTATGGAGGCAGCCCCGGAACGGAGAGCGTGGTCTCCTCGAGGCCGCCCCAGTTGCCGAAGCCGGTGAAGAGCAGGTAGCCGACCGCGGCGGCGACGAGGCCGGGGATCATGAGCGGGATCAGCAGCTTTCCCAGGCCGATGCCGGCCTCGATCAGCAGGATCCCGGCGGCGATCGGGCCGCCGAAGAGCGCCGAGATCGCCGAGAACGCGCCGGCCATCGCCAGGATCCTGTGGTGGGCCGGGTCGATGTCCACGAAGTGCGTGACCGCCAGGCCGACCGCCGACCCTAGCGCGATCAAGGGCGCCTCCGGGCCGAGCACCGCGCCGAAGGCGAGCGTGCCGATGGCGGCCAGGGCCACACCGGGCATGTAGGCGACGGGAGTCGGCGACGAGGCGCCGAAGCCGTCCAGCGGGCGATGGCCTCCGTCTCCCGGGAGCAGCCGTCGCGCGGCGAGCACCAGGGCGGCGCCGGCCACCGGGAGGCCCACCACGAGGAACCACGGCGGCGCGTCGTAGCCGAGCGCGTCGGGCAGGTCGTGCCAGAGCCAGTTTTCGAGCTCGTGGATCAGGGCCAGGAAGACGGCGGCGAGGAGGGCGGCGGGGATGCCGATGAGCGCGCCGAGCCCGATCAGCTTGAGGTAGGCGCCGCCGGACATCTGGGGCGCCTGCGGAGCGGCGGCCTCGGTCACGCGCGGGACGGTACAGAGCGCGCCGGGTGACCGTCGGGAGTCCGGTGCGCTCTGACATAGTTCGACCGCCCAGCATCGCCCTCATGGCCAGCGCCTCCTTAGGAGAGAGATGTCCCCCAACGCCGATCACCTGCCTCGCGACGTGCTCCCCATCCCCGAGCGGAAGCACGTCGGCCTGACCACCTACGACGCGAAGGACCCGGAGACGAGCTTCCCGCCCATCGAGCCGCTGCGGCCGCCGGAGGGCGCCCCCAACGTCCTCGTCGTCCTGCTCGACGACGTCGGCTTCGGCGCCTCGAGCGCGTTCGGCGGCCCGATCGCGACGCCCAACGCCGAGCGCCTCGCCGCGGCCGGGCTCAAGTACAACCGCTTCCACACCACCGCGCTCTGCTCGCCGACGCGCGCGGCGCTCCTGAGCGGCCGGAACCACCACACCGTCGGCATGGGCGGCATCACCGAGATCGCGACCGCGGCGCCCGGCTACAGCTCGGTGCGGCCGAACACCTGCGCGCCGCTCGCACAGACGTTGACGCTGAACGGCTACTCGACCGCGCAGTTCGGCAAGTGCCACGAGGTGCCGGTCTGGGAGACGAGCCCGATGGGCCCGTTCCACAACTGGCCCACCGGGAGCGGCTTCGAGTACTTCTACGGCTTCATCGGCGGGGAGGCCCACCAGTACTACCCCGCCATCTACGAGGGCACGGTTCCGGTCGAGCCCGAGAAGACGCCCGAAGAGGGCTACCACTTCATGGCCGACATGACGGACAAGGCGATCACCTGGGTCCGCCAGCAGAAGGCGCTCATGCCGGACAAGCCCTTCTTCGCATACTTCGCTCCCGGCGCCACGCACGCGCCCCACCACGTCTCACCCGAGTGGGCGGACAAGTACAAGGGCGCCTTCGACGACGGCTGGGACGCGCTGCGCGAGCGCACCTTCGCGAAGCAGAAGGAGCTGGGCGTGATCCCGGCGGACGCGGAGCTGACGGCCCGCCACGACGAGATCCCCGCCTGGGACGAGATGCCGGAGGAGTTGAAGCCCGTGCTCCGGCGCCAGATGGAGGTCTACGCCGGCTTCCTCGAGTTCACCGACCACCACGTGGGCCGGCTGCTCGACGCCCTCGAGGACCTGGGCGTCCTCGAGGACACGCTCGTCTTCTACGTCATCGGCGACAACGGAGCCTCGGCCGAGGGCACGCTGAACGGCACGTACAACGAGATGATCAACTTCAACGGCGCCGCGGCGCTCGAGACTCCCGAGTTTCTGCTCGACCGGCTGGACGACCTGGGCGGGCCGGATTCGTACAACCACTACGCGGTCGGCTGGGCGCACGCGATGTGCGCGCCGTACCAGTGGACGAAGCAGGTCGCCTCGCACTGGGGCGGCACGCGCAACGGGACGATCGTCTCCTGGCCGGCCCGGATCAAAGCACAGGGCGAGGTCCGCAGCCAGTTCGCGCACGTGATCGACGTCGCGCCGACCGTCCTCGAGGCGGCGGGCCTGCCGGAGCCGGCGTTCGTGGACGGCATCCAGCAGACACCGCTGGAAGGCGTGAGCATGGCGTACTCCTTCGACGACGCTGACGCCGACGAGCGTCACACGACGCAGTACTTCGAGATGTTCTGCAACCGCGGCATCTATCACCAGGGCTGGACCGCGGTGACCCGGCACGGGACGCCGTGGCTGCTCACCGGCGAGAAGAAGCCGGCCTTCGACGACGACGTCTGGGAGCTCTACGACACCTCGACCGACTGGACGCAGGCGAAGGACCTGGCGGCCGAGCAGCCGGAGAAGCTCGCCGAGCTGCAGCGGCTGTTCCTGGTCGAGGCGACGAAGTACAACGTCCTGCCGCTCGACGACCGGGTCGCCGAGCGGCTGATCCCCGAGATCGCAGGACGGCCGGTGCTGGTGCAGGGATCCCGGCAGATTCTGTACGGCGGCATGGGCCGCCTGTCGGAGAGCTCGGTCGTCAGCATCAAGAACAAGTCGCATGCGGTCACCGCCGAGATCGTGGTGCCCGAGGGCGGCGCGCAGGGCGTGATCGTCGCCCAGGGCGGCTCGATCGGCGGCTGGAGCCTCTATCTGAAGGACGGCAGGCCGCGCTATTGCTACAACCTCCTCGGGATCCAGCGCTTCCACGTCGACTCCGACCGGGACGTGCCGGAGGGCAGGCACCAGGTTCGCGCCGAGTTCGACTACGACGGGCCCGGGCTCGGCAAGGGCGGCGACGTCACGCTCTACCTCGACGGGGTGAAGGTGGGCGAGGGGAAGGTCGCGGCGACCGCGGCCATGATCTTCTCCGCCGACGACACCTGCGACGTGGGCCGGGAGAACGGCGCGCTGGTCGCCGACGACTACCCGGTGCCGAACACCTTCACCGGCGAGGTCAACTGGGTCGAGATCGACGTCGGCACGTCCGCCGAGGACGCCGACCACCGGCTCGACCCGGACGAGCTCTTCCGGGTGGCGATGGCCCGCCAGTAGGCCGGGCGGGCCCTACGGCCTGACGATGCAGCGGAAGCCGATGTGGCCCGTCGAGGTGTCCACGGCCTCGCCCTGGCGCGCAGCCGGGCGGTAGCGCAGGCAGTAGTTCGGGGCGCAGAGGTGTGAGCCGCCCTTGATCACGCGGCGCGGGAAGCCCTCGCCGGGCGCGATCGGCGGCGCGCAGCACGCGGGCGCCTCCCCGTTTCCAGCCGGCGCGTAGAAGTCGGTCGTCCACTCCCAGACGTTCCCGCACATGTCGTGGAGGCCGTAGCCGTTCGGCGGGAAGCTGCCGGCCGGCGAGGTGCCCGCGAACCCGTCGAGCTTCAGGTTCTCCCAGGGGAAGCG
>Ga0299914_10000057_pt1 | contig 64257 bp, 62 predicted proteins | sample RVTome_10_FD_201361 | JGI IMG/M metagenome (GOLD analysis project Ga0299914, IMG submission 201361) | Soil microbial communities from uranium-contaminated site in the Upper Colorado River Basin, Wyoming, United States - RVT153D57 (version 2) ... | reverse complement strand
CCGCCCGCACGCATCGGGATGGGGCAGACGCCGCCTTGCGGTCGTATTTCTCCCCGCTATGCGGGGAGAAATACGACCGCTTGTCGTCAGGTGTCAGGGGGCGGGGCCGGATACGACGGGGGCGCGGCCGGCGACCTTGGCGAGGGTGGCGAAGAGGACGCGGAGGTAGAGGCCGGCGGAGCGGTCGGCGATGTACTCCATGTCGTGGGCGAGCTTGTCGGCCCAGGACTCCTCCCTGGTCATCCTCGTCTGGGCGAAGCCGGTGACGCCGGGGCGGACGACGAGGCGCTGCCAGTACTGGGGGATCTCCTCGCAGAGCTCGGTGAAGAAGGCGGGGCGGATCGGGCGCGGGCCGACGATCGCCATCTCGCCGCGCAGCACGTTCCACAGCTGCGGCACCTCGTCGAGGTGCACCTTGCGCAGGGCGCGGCCGACCCGGGTCACCTCTTCCTCGGTGCGCCGCGAGAGCTCCTCGCCCAGGTAGGGGCCGAGCCGGTCCTCGGCGTCGGGGGCCAGGGTGCGGAACTTGTACATCAGGAAGACCCCGCCGGCGCGACCGACGCGGGCGCCGTGGTAGAGGACCGGGCGGCCGGAGGTGAGCGCGATCGCCGCCGCGGTCAGCGCCAGCAGCGGCGAGAGCACGGCGAGGATCAGGGCGGCGATGGCTACGTCGAGGGCGCGCAGGACGAGGTCGACCGGGCGGGGCTCGCCGTCGCCGGCGAGCGCGATGTAGCGGTCGAGCTCGGCCCGAACCGCGTCCGCTTCGGCGAAGGGATCAGGTTGCGATGTGGGTCTCCGCGCGATGAGCGCCTCCGACGGTAGCGAGGATCGTCTCGACCAGGGCACCGGGATCGCGCCGCACCGGGCTCTCCCCGCCGTCGCGCTTGCGCAGCTCGAGCGCCCGCGGGTCGGTCAGCGGCCGCAGCCGCCCGGAGCGGATCAGCGCTTCGTCGACGCCGCCGAGGCGCCCGCCGTAGGTCGTGTAGACGGGCACGCCGAGCGCCGCCGCCTCGCGGTTCATCGTCCCCCCGGCGGAGACGACCAGGTCGGCGAGAGCGACGAGGCTCTGCGCCTCGACCGCCCCGGGCGGCACGATCAGCGAGGGCAGCTCGAGGCTCTCGACCAGCTGGCGCTGCGCCTGCGTGCGCGGCAGCACCACCGCGTGCACCTCGGCGTCGTGGCCGAGCCGGGCCAGCACCTTCGGGAAGAGCGGGTTGGACTTGCGGTGGTAGAGCGAGACGTCGGGCGGCGGGCGGACGATGACGACCGCGCGCGAGGTCTCGACCCCGAGCCGCGCCAGCGCCTCGGGGTCGGGCTCGAAGTCGTTTAGGTAGTACTCCTCCTTCAGCCCCGGGTAGGGAAAGTGCTTCTCGGGGCGCACCCCGAAGCGGCGCAGGCGCTCGAGCGGCACCGAGTCGGGGAACATCACCCGCCGCGCCAGGCGGCAGCCGATGTGGTGCTGGGTGACCGCGTACTCGTAGTCGTGCATGTTGGCCTCGGGGACGCCGAGCACTCGGGCGGCGATCGCCAGGTCGTTGGAGCCGTGGGCGAGGGCCAGGTCGAAGGAGCGCTCGCGGCCGAAACGGATCATGCCGGCGCTGCGGGCGCCCAGCCGGTAGGCCTTGCGCAGCCGCGAGGCGCCGCCGTGGCGGCCGATCGGCGTGTGCTCGAGCCCGTGCAGGTCGAGCAGCGCCTGGGTCTGGGCGTAGTCGCGCGAGGTGATCTGCACCGTGTGGCCCCGGGCCCGCAGCCGCTCGACGATCGGCCGCAGCACCAGCACATGAGCCGGCGCGCTCATATCGACCCAGATGTTCATCGCACGACGATATTCGCTCGGCGGGAGGGCATCCGGTTAGAAGATGCCGTATTCACGTACCAGCGGCTCGAGGCGGGTCTCGAAGAGAAGCGCGAGCAGGCCCTGCTGGAAATCGACCCCGAGACGTTTCCCCTCCCTGAAAACAGGCGACCCGTTCGCCTCCTCCCTCGGCACACGCTCCAACTCGCCTCTCGCGCTTCGGTCGGCGAGGATGCCGAGGAACTGGTCGTAGGCGCCGATCGCGCGGACCCCGCATCGATCGCCTCGAGCTCGAGAAAAGCCCACGCGATGCGATCCATCGGACACCCGCGAGTCGCTCGCGCATCTCGCCCACTCGCTGCGCAGTCTCCAACCGCGCTCTGGTCAGATTTGGAAAGCCTCCGTCGCTGTGCTTGGCAAGTTCTTCGAGAGGGTTCACGCTGAACGCCGGTCAGCGTTGAGGCGGCTCGGCCTCGAGTATCCAGGGCACATCGCGACAACGAGCCAGCAAGGGCTCGAAGAGCGCCTCCTGGGCCGAGCTCAGCGGCACGTGGCCCAGGTCCTCTGACATCGAGCTGAGGTGAACATGTTTGAGGCGGGCTGCAAAGCGATCGAGCAATTCCTCGCCCACCTTCATCGACGGATCGACTGCCCACGCGTGCGCGATGTCGAAGCAAAAACCAGCCTCCGGCAGCTGCTCGAAGAGCTGGCCGAGCTCCGAGGGAAGCCTCCCCGAGGCCTTGCGCGGGTCCATGTTCTCGATCAAGAGCCGGTGGCCCAGCGGCTCGTAGCGCGCGGGGTCTTCCATCTGGTCGGGATGAAGAACGATCGCGTCGACGACAGTCGGCAAAGCGGCAAGCTGCGCAACCAGCTCGCTCTCGGGCATCCGCCGCCCCTTGCTTGGTCCGTGGACGCTCACATACCGAAACGGCAAAGCCGGCTCGGCCGAGAGGAAGCTCAAGAGCGCCGGCAGCTCGTCCTCACCCAGCGCTGTCAGCTCGATCGCGAAGCTGGACACGCGACTCGCCTCATCGACAAGCGCTGACCAGTCGCCCCGATGGCCGACCATGTAGCCCGTAGAGGCGCCAACGGGATGATGTCCGAGCAGGGGCGCCATTTCAGCTGCGAGGGGAGAGTTCACTCCACCAAAGTACCTCTGCCGAGAGACGCCCTCCAAGGGCTCGACCGTCCCAACCTACGGGTTGTTCGCCTGGCTGCCGCCAACGTTGCTCAGACCGCCGCTGTCGAGAGCTGGGGATACAGCGGGTGGCGCTCGATCAGGGCGCCGGTGCGCTCGCCGAGCGCCTCCTTCTGGGCCTCGAACTCGCCGGAGAGGGCCGTGGCGATCACCGCGGCGATCTCGGTCATCTCCTCCTCGACCATCCCGCGCGTGGTCAGCGCCGGGGTGCCGATGCGCAGGCCGGAGGGGTTCATCGGCGGGCGCGGGTCGAAGGGGATCGCGTTGCGGTTGACGGTGATGCCGACCGCCTCGAGCCGGTCCTCCGCTTGCTGCCCGTCGAGCCCGGTCGGCGTCAGGTCGACGAGCACGAGGTGCACGTCGGTGCCGCCGGTCAGCACCGGCACGCCGCCCGCTTCCAGCCCCGCGGCGAGCGCCTGCGCGTTGGCGATCGTCTGGCGCTGGCGCCGGCGGAACTGCTCGCCCGCTGCGATCCGCAGGGCGACCGCCTTGGCGGCGATCGTGTGCATCAGCGGCCCGCCCTGCTGGCCAGGGAAGGTCGCTTTGTCGATCGCCTCGGCGTGCTCCTCGGTGCAGAGGATCATGCCGCTGCGCGGGCCGCAGAGGGTCTTGTGGATGGTCGTCGTCACCACGTCGGCGTGCGGCACCGGGTTGGGGTGCTCGCCGGCGGCGACGAGGCCGGCGAAGTGGGCCATGTCGACCACCAGCTTGGCGCCGACCGAGTCGGCGATCTCGCGGAAGGCGGCGAAGTCGAGCTGGCGCGAGTAGGCGGACCAGCCGGCGACGATCAGCTTCGGCCTGTGCTCGGCGGCGAGCCGCTCGACCTCCTCCATGTCGACGCGCAGATCGTCGCGGCTGACGTGATAGGCGACGACCTCGTAGAGCTTGCCGGAGACGTTGATCTTCATCCCGTGGCTGAGGTGGCCGCCGTGGTCTAGCGCCATGCCGAGGAAGGTGTCGCCCGGTTCGAGCAGCGCCATGTAGGCGGCGTTGTTGGCCTGCGCGCCGGCGTGCGGCTGGACGTTGGCGTGCTCGGCTCCGAACAGCTCGCGGGCGCGGTCGATCGCCAGCTGCTCGGCGACGTCGACCTCCTCGCAACCGCCGTAGTAGCGGCGGCCCGGATACCCCTCCGCGTACTTGTTGGTCAGCACCGAGCCGACCGCTTCGAGCACCGCCTGGGGCACGAAGTTCTCCGAGGCGATCATCTCCAGCGTCCCCTGCTGACGGCGCAGCTCGGCCTCGAGCACGTCCGCGATCGCCGGATCGACCTCGGCCAGCGGGGCGCCTTGCAGGTTCTCGGGCAGCTCCGCGCTCATGGAGGCGACGATACCAACGGGCCGCGATAGCTCCCCGGACACCGGTTGATCCGTCATCGCGAAGAACGCGATGGCAGGGGTGACGAGCGCGCCGAGGGCAACGGCGAAGGTGCTCTGCCAAGCGATGAACTCGCCACGGCTCGGCTCGGGAAACCCGGCGACGGCGAGCGCCAGGACCAACGGCGGGGCCAGGACGACGACGGCGGTGCCGCCGAGGACGATGCCCCGGCGGGCGGGGGCGGGCGGCAACGTCGAGAGCCGGCGATAGGTGGGTCGAAGCGAGTCGAGCGAGGCCAGCGACCCCAGCCTCACGTCCCGCCTCACCGCCGCCGTGGTCAGCACGCAGGTGATCGCCGGCAGCAGGAAGAGGGTGCCGACCAGGTTCCAGAAGACGCTCGTCTCCGCCAGCGGCACGCCCCAGAACGGAACGGTCGCCTGCCCCTCCACGCCCAGCCAGGCGATCGCCGCGTTGACGACGAGGTTGATCGCCGCGGTGGCGAAGACGGCCTTGAGGACGATCCAGCGCCGGTGCGCCTCGGGCAATCCCCTCCACACAGACGCGATCCGCAAGGTCGGCCGACGATATCAACGGCTGGATAACCTGGCGCGGGTGAAGCTCCGACCGCTGCTCTGCGCCACCGTGGCGTGCCTGGGACTTTGCGCGCCTCCCTCAGCCGCTCGCGCAATCGAGAATCCCTGCGAAGGCCCAGGGTCCGAGTTGCTGCTCTGCCCCGACCTGCGCGTCGGCCCCGCCGCCGAACTCTACGTCGAGCAGAGCGGCGGCCGCTACGGCTACGGCGCCGGCGCCCTGCTGCACGCCGGCAACGACATCCGCTCCCGCGGGCGCGGCCCGGTCGAGCTGCGCGGCCAGCGCTACAAGCGCAACTGGATGCGCGCCAACCAGGCGATCTACCGGGCCGGCGGCGGGGTCGAGGTCTTCCGCACCGAGGCCAAGCTCCACTTCTACGGCGTCGGCCACGAGTACGGCGGCTCCTACTGGAAGGTCGAGGATCCGCTCAGCATGGAGATCTGGAGCCTCGGCGAGCGCCGCCGGCCGCTGCGCCGGGTGCGCAAGGGACCGAAGGTCTTCTACTGCTTCCGCGACCTGAAGCGCACCCGGCCCGGCCGGCGCTCGCCGCCCCGCCGCGTCTACCCGGCCTGCAGCCAGGACCCCTCGCGCAAGCGGGTCCGCCTCGGCACCTCGGTCGGCTGGTCGGACGTCTACCCCGCCGACTACGACCGCCAGTGGGTCAACGTGACCGGCCTGCGCGGCTGCTTCGCCTTCGTCATGCACGTCGACCCGATGAACCTCCTCTTCGAGTCCAACGAGCGCAACAACCGCTCGACCCGCATCGTCCGCCTCCCCTACCGCCCCGGCCCCCAGCACTGCTGACCCCAAACCCAGGGTTTGGGGGTCAGCCGCCTATTGGGGCTCGTGGGGTCGAGCCCCAGAAGACGACGGTGCCGAGCATGCCGATGATGTGGACGAGGATGATGTTGACCACCATCGACTGCGCCGTCGCCGTGCCGACGCCCACCGGGCCGCCGGAGGCCGTGTAGCCGTAGTAGCAGCCGACCAGCACGATCGCCGTCGCCATCACCATCCCCTTGATCAGGCTGAAGCTCAGGTCCAGGGGGTCCTGGAACATCCAGAAGATCAGCAGGTAGCCGCCCGAGGAGACGTCGCCCACCTGCACGACCACGGAGAAGTAGCTGGCGAAGTAGGCGACGCCGATGCCGACCAGGTAGAGGAAGGGCAGCGCGATCCAGGCGCCGAGCAGGCGCGTGGCGGCGAGGAAGGTGACCGGCTGGATCCCCATCACCTCGAGCGCATCGATCTCGTCGGAGATCCGCATCGCGCCGATCTCGGCGACGATCCCCGTGCCGACCTTGGCCGAGAGGATGTAGCCGAAGGCGTAGGGCAGCCCCTCGCGCAGGTCGCAGTAGGCGGAGAAGAGGCCGGCCAGCGAGGGAGCGCCGATCGAGCGGTTGAAGTAGGCCCCCTGCAGGCCGCACTGCAGGCCGAGGATGAAGACGAAGGCCCAGATGATCACGGCGGAGCCGAGGATCAGGATGCCGGCCTGGCGCAGGCTCTCGCCGAAGTAGGGCAGCACGCGCCCCGAGTAGACGAGGCCGGCGACGCGGGAGCCGAAGCGGGCGATCTCCCCCATCGAGTCGAGCCACCCGCGCGGGACCTCGAGCCAGCCGATCATCGCCTCTCCTCCGCCCCGCTCACCGGATCGTCTGCAGTTCGGGGTTGGTGGCGAGCAGGATCGAGGTGAAGACGACGTTGAAGAAGAAGACCGCGACGAGGGCGATCACGACCGCCTGGTTGACGGCGCGGCCGACGCCCTCGGCGCCTCCGGACGCAGTCATCCCCTTGAAGGAGCAGACGACGGCGATGATCGCGCCGAAGATCGTGCACATCAGGATCGAGCCCCAGATGTCGGTGATCGAGGCGTTGGCGAAGAGGGTCGCGAAGAAGCCGCCGAGCGGCTGGTTGTAGAGCAGCTCGGCGGCGATCCCGGCGGTCAGCCCGAAGACGATCGCGAAGATGTCGAGCAGGCCGGTGATCACCATCAGGGCCAGGAAGCGCGGCACGACGAGGTTCTTGATCGGGTCGACCCCGAGCACCTGCAGGGCGTCGAGCTCCTCGCGGATCTTGCGGGCGCCGAGGTCGGCGGTGATCGCCGTGCCGGCGACGCCGGCGACGACGACGGCGGTGACCAGCGGCCCGATCCAGCGGATCGCGGTCAGCACGAAGAAGCCGCCGAGCCGGTCCAGGGCGCCGAAGAGCGAGAGCACGCCCGCCGCCTGCAGGCCCGGCGCGCCGAGGCAGAGCGCGAAGGTCGAGATCAGCAGCGGGAACCAGGAGAGCTTGAGCACGAAGAGGAACTGCCAGACCAGCTCCTCGCCGTAGGGGTAGGGCGGGCGCACCGCCGAGACGACCGTCTTGGCGGTGAGGATCATCATCTCGCCGACCTGCTCGAAGCCGGACTTGACCGGCAGGAAGGCGCGCGTCAGCGCGGCGCCCGTCATCGGCGCGCCGTCCCGCGGCTAGGGCTCCCCAACCCGATCATCGCGGCGGACAGTACCGCCCCCCCGCGACGGGCTCGGTTAACGGGACGTTAGGTCGGGCCCCAGCCGCTCGGCCAGCTCCGCGGCGGCAAGGCCCCCCTCCCGCAGGACGGTCCACCTGCCGGTTTCCTCGAGCTCCCCCAGGTCGACCACGGTCGAGGGCAGGCCGGTCAGCTCGCCCCCGTCGATCGCCAGGTCGACGGCGTCGCGGATCGCCGCCGGAACCGCCGCGAAGGAGGCAGCGGCGGGCTCGCCGCTGCGGTTGGCCGAGGTCTGGAGGAGCGGGCACATCGCCCCCGCCAGCGGCCCCTCGACGAGGCGGACGCCGAGCCGCTCGGGGTCCCGCCGGCAGGCGAGCGGGTAGCGGCGCTCGGGATTGGCGACGACCAGGGTCACCGGCCCCGGCAGCAGCGCCGCGAGCGCCGCGCGGGTGCGCGGCCCGAGGCCCGCGACCAGCTCGCGCATCGCCAGCGGCGAGAAGTAGAGCACCGCGGACGGCTTGCCCTCCTCGCGCCCCTTGATCGCATGGACGCGCTCGATCGCGGCGCCGTCGAGCGGGTCGCAGGCGAGGCCGTAGAGCCCGTCGGCCGGGAAGACCGCCACCCCCCCTTCGCCGATCGTACGCTCCAGCGCCGCCCGCGCCGCGGCGGCTCCGTCGCGCTCGATCGAGATCGCCATCGTCCCCTTATACGTCTATTCGACGCATGGGGGGACAATGGCGCCGCTCAGCGCCGGCCCAAGACGACACGTGGCACGCCGGCCAGGTCGGCACGTGCCTCCACCCGCGCGAAGCCGGCCTCGAGGAGGAGCTCGGCGACGGCGGGCGCCTGCCCGGCGCCCACCTCGAGCGCCAGCGCCGGCGCGAGGTCCTTCGCCGCGGGGACGAGGACGCGGATCGCGTCGAGCCCGTCGGCCCCGGCCAGCAGCGCCTCGCGCGGCTCCCACTCGGTCACCTCGGGCTCCAGCCCGGCCCAGTCCGGCTCGGCGACGTAGGGAAGGTTGGCGACGATCAGGTCGAAGCGCGGCGCCGCGGCGCCGCCCGTGCCAGCCGCGAGCGAGGCGGCGGGCAGCATCCCCTCGTGCAGCTCGACCCGGTCGGCGAGCCCGAGGCGCTCGGCGTTGGCGCCGGCGACGGCGAGCGCCCCGCGCGAGGTGTCGGTGGCGAGGACGGCGCAGCCGGGAAGCTCGTCGGCGACCGCGAGGGCGACGGCACCCGAGCCGGTGCCGACGTCGAGCAGCCGCCGCGGCGCCAGCTCGACCGCCAGCTCGACCAGCAGCTCGGTTTCCGGGCGCGGCACCAGCACGCGCGGGTCGACCGCCAGCTCGATGCCGCGGAACCCCCTCCGCCCGAGGATGTAGGCGACCGGCTCGCGCCGCAGCCGCCGCCGCACCGCCTCGCCGAAGCGCCGCGCCGCCGGCGGCGGGATCTCCGCCTCCGGATCGGCCGCCAGCCGCGCCCGCTCCCACCCGGTCGCCTCGGCGAGCAGCACCTCCGCGTCGAGCCGCGGCTCGCCGACCCCGGCCGCCCCCAGGGCGTCCACGGCCGCGCTCACCGCTTCGCCGGCGCGAGCGCCGGCCGTGGGGGTCACCCGACGGCGGCAGCCTCCAACCGCCGCCGCTTCTCCTCGGCCGCGAGAGCCTCCGTGAACTCGGCCAACTCGCCGCCGAGCACGCCGTCGAGATCGTGCGAGGAGAGCTTGATCCGGTGGTCGGTCACCCGGCCCTGGGGGAAGTTGTAGGTGCGCACCTTCTCGGAGCGCTCGCCGCTGCCCACCTGCGCCCTGCGCTCGGCCGCGACCCGTGCCTGCCGCTCTGCCAGCTCGCGCTCATACAGGCGCGCCCGCAGCACCCGCATCGCCCGTTCCTTGTTCTGCAGCTGGGACTTCTCGTCCTGCATCGAGACGACGATGCCGCTCGGCTTGTGGGTGATGCGCACCGCCGAGTCGGTCGTGTTGACCGACTGGCCGCCGGGGCCCGAGGAGCGGTAGACGTCGACCTGCAGGTCGCCCGGGTCGACCTCGACCTCGACCTCCTCGGCCTCGGGCAGCACCGCGACGGTCGCCGTCGAGGTGTGGATGCGGCCCTGCGACTCCGTCTCGGGCACGCGCTGCACCCGGTGGGTGCCGCCCTCGTACTTGAAGACCGAGTAGGCCCCCTCCCCCTTGATCGCGAAGGTGACCTCCTTGAAGCCGCCCACCTCGGCGCTCGACTGCGAGAGCGACTCGGTGGCGAAGCCGCGCTCCTCGGCGTAGCGGGTCAGCATCTTGTGGAGGTCGCCGGCGAAGAGCGCCGCCTCGTCGCCGCCGGTGCCGGCGCGGATCTCGACCAGGACGTTCTTGGCGTCGTTGGGGTCGCGCTCGACCATCGCCAACCGGATCTCCTCCTCGAGCGCCTCCAGCCTGCCGGGGGCCTCCTCGACCACCTGGCGCAGCTCGGCGTCCTCGCCGTCCTCGGCGAGCAGCTCCCGCGCCCCCTCGAGATCGTCCTTCAGCGTCCGGTGCTCGGCAGCCAGCGCCCGCGCCGGCTGCAGCTCCCGGTATTCCCGCCCCACCTCGGCATAGCGGCCGCGATCCCCGATCACCTCGGGGTCCGCCATCTGCGCCTCCAGCTCGGCGAAGCGAGCTTCGATCTGCTCGACCAGGGAATCGATCACACCTCACAACATAGTCGCGAAGGCAGGACCCGCCGCGCCCGAATCCGTCAGGCGACGATCTCGATCTGCTGCTCCTCGGCCGCCCGCTCCGGCGACTCCTCCGCGAGCACCTTCTCCAGCGCCGCGATCGCCACGGCGAGCTGCTCCTCGCCGGGCTCGCGGGTGGTCAGGTTCTGCAGCATCAGGCCAGGCCACATCACCGCCCGCACCCAGCGCTTGCCGCGGTTCTTGCCGGCCCACTTGATCACCTCGTAGGAGAGGCCGGCGATCAACGGGATGCCGAGGATGCGCGAGGCGAGCAGCCAGTACCAGGCGGGCAGGCCGATCGGCGCGAAGACGAAGATCGCCAGCACCATCACGATCAGCAGGAAGCTGGTCCCGCAGCGCGGGTGCAGGCGCGAGTAGAGCTTGGCGCGGGCCGGCGTCAGCTCGTCTTCGGCCTCATAGCAGGAGATCGTCTTGTGCTCGGCGCCGTGGTACTCGAAGACGCGGCGCAGGTCGGGCAGGCGGCTGATCGCGACGATGTAGCCGATGAAGATCGCCGTGCGCAGGACGCCCTCGACCAGCCAGAAGAGCAGCGCCGAGCCCAGCTGCTCCTTGATCAGGCTGGTCAGGCCAACGGGGATGACGAAGAAGAGGCCGACGGCGAGCGCCAGCGAGAGGGCGATCGTCAGGCCCCAGACCCAGCCGCCGATTTCCTCGCGGTTGCCGTCCTCGTCCTCCTCGAGCTGGGCGTTGGCGGAGATGCCGAGCGCCCGGAAGCCGATCTTCAGCGACTCGCCGAGGGCGATCACGCCGCGCAGCACCGGCAGCCGCCAGAGGCGGTGGCGCTGCGCCCAGGGCTTGATCGGCTCGGAGCTGATCTCGACCTCGCCCTCGGGGTTGCGCACCGCCACGGCCCAGACCGAGATGCCGCGCATCATCACGCCCTCCAGCACCGCCTGCCCGCCCAGCGGCGCGTCGCGCTTGGCGACGAGGGCCCCGTCGGGCATGCGCAGCGGGTCGGCGCCGTTGGCGGACGCCGCGGTTCCGGCCGGCGAGGAGCCCAGCTCCGGGCTCACGGCTATCCCCTGGCCTTGGCGTGCTTGGCGGCGCGGCGCTGGAACCGCTCGACCCGGCCGCCCGTGTCGACGAGCTTCTGCTTGCCGGTGTAGAAGGGGTGGCACTCCGAGCAGAGCTCGACGTGCAGGTCCGCCTGCGTCGAGCGGGTGTAGAACTGGTTCCCGCAGGAGCAGTGGACGTTCGCCAGCACGTACTCGGGGTGGATCCCGCCTTTCACGGCCCCCAGTGTAGATGACGAGCGCGCCCCGCCTCGACGGGCCTGCGCGGGCTTTGGGATCGGCGCCTCGCTGCCGATACCCAACAGGTGCAGACAACCCACCCGACGGCGGCTCTCCCGCAGGCCCAACGGCTGCTCCGCGCGGCGCTCGCGACGCTCCTCTTCGGCGGCACCGCCCTGATCGCCCTGCACGACTGGCTCGGCCTCGGCGGCGCCGGCCTGGACCGCGTGGCCGGCGGCGAGCTCTACGACGCGGTGGTGCTGGCCGCCGGCGTCGCCTGCCTGCTCAGGGCCCGCGCGGTTCGCGCCGAGCGCGGCGCCTGGCTGCCGATCGGCGCCGCGATCCTCGCCTGGGGCGCCGGCGAGGTCTACTGGACCGCCTACATCCTCGACGCCTCCGAACCGCCCTATCCCTCCCCGGCCGACGCCCTCTACCTCGCCTTCTACCCGCTCGCCTTCGCCGGGATCGCGGCGCTCGTCCGCGCTCGGGCGCGCGAGATCGACTGGCGCCTCTGGACCGACGGCGCGATCGCCGCGCTCGGCACGGCCGCCCTCGGCACCGCCTTCGTCTTCGACTTCGTCGCCGACCGCACCGGCGGCACCTCGCTGGAAGTCGCCACCACGCTCGCCTACCCGCTGGGCGACATCGCGATGCTGGCGACGGTCGTCGGCACGATCGCGCTGACCGGCTGGCGACCGGGCCGCACCTGGTCGCTGCTGCTCGCCGGCATGGCGGCGATGGTCGTCGCCGACATCGCCTACAGCGTGCAGGGGACGAGCGGGGTCGTGCCGCCGGGCAACTGGATCGACCCGATCTACCTGATCTCGGCGGCCTGCGTCGGCTCGATGCTCTGGCAGCCGGGCGCCGCCAGCATCGAGCCCGCCCGGCTCGGCGATCGCCGCGAGCTGATGGTCCCGGCGATCTTCGCCGCGGTGATGATCGGCCTCTTCGCGATGCAGTACACGAGCGCCACCAGCGGCCTCACCACCCTCCTCTGGGCGACGACGATGCTCGCCGTGATCGTCAGGCTGGGGGTCAGCGTGCGCGAGAACCGCGCCCTGCTCGAGCAGGTGCAGACCGACCCGCTCACCGGCCTCGGCAACCGCGGCCGCATGCAGGTCGACCTGGAGCGGCTCGCCGCCGCCGCCGACGCGGAGCACCCGGTCACGCTGCTCTTCCTCGACCTCAACGGCTTCAAGGCCTACAACGACCACTTCGGGCACCCCGAGGGAGACGAGCTGCTCGCCGAGCTGGGCCACGCCCTGCGCGAGGGGGTCGGCGCCGACGGCACCGCCTACCGCATCGGCGGCGACGAGTTCTGCGTGCTGCTCAGCTGTCCCGGCTCGCGCCACGACGCCGCCGCGCGCCGGTCGGCCAGCGCCCTCTCCGCCCACGGCGCCGGCTTCGACGTCTCCACCTCCTGGGGCGCGGCGAGGATTCCGGCCGAGGCGGCGGACCCGGCCGAGGCGCTGCGCCTCGCCGACCTGCGCATGTACGCGCAGAAGGAGTCGCGTCGCGTCGCCAGGGACGTCGGGGTCCCGGCGGACGTCGACCAGGTCCCGCCGGGCGTTAAGGTGCGGCCGTGGCCGCGGACGACCCAGGGCGCGTAGGCAAGGAGATCGAGCTTCCCGCGGGGCGGATCCGCTACCGCGAGGCCGGCGAGGGCAGGCCCGTCGTCTTCGTGCACGGCTTCCTCGTCGACGGGCGACTCTGGGACGGGGTCGTCGACGTCCTCTCGGACAGCTGCCGCTGCATCGCGCCCGACTGGCCGCTCGGCTCGCACCAGGTGGCGATGAACCCCGACGCCGACCTGACGCCGTACGGCATCGCGGCGACGATCGCCGCCTTCCTCGAGGCGCTCGACCTGGAGGACGTGACGATCGTCGGCAACGACTCCGGCGGGGCGATGTCGCAGGTGCTGGCCACCCGCCACCCGCGGCGGATCGGCCGCCTCGTCCTGACCAACTGCGACACCCACGACAACTTCCCGCCCGGGCCGTTCAAGGCGATGTCGCAGATCGCCAAGCTGCCGGGCGCGGTCCCGGCGATGCTCGCGCCGGTCCGCATCGGCGCCGTCGCCCGCGCCGCCTACAAGCCCTTCGCGCGCACGCCGATCCCGGCCGGCCTGGTCGCCTCCTGGGTCGAGCCCGTCCGGCGCGACCGCGGCGTGCGCCGCGACGCCAGGAAGGTCACGATCGGGATGAACAAGCGCTACACCCTGGAGGCGCTGGAGAAGCTGAAGGGCTCCGAGCTGCCGATCCTGCTCGCCTGGACGCCGGAGGACCGCGTCTTCCCCTTCGAGTACGGGCAGCGGCTCGCGGCCGAGACCGGCGCCCGCCTGGTGGAGATCCCCGACGCCGGCACCTTCGTGCCCTTCGACCAGCCGCGGCGCGTCGCCGAGGAGATCGCCTCCTTCCTCGCGCCGGATTGAGGCAAAGCGCGCAAGCTGCGCCTTCTTTCTCGCAACTTGCATCTTTTCGTCCGATCGAGGGGCGAAGCTTCCTCAACGCCCCCTACGAGGATGGAGAGCCATGCCGCGGGAAATCTTCGACCAGGACCGGCCCAGGAGCACGATGGCGAGACGCCTCGACGAGGCGTTCGCCGGCTGCGAGGAGTGGACGATCGCACCGCCGTCGCGACGGCGCAGCGAGGCCATCCTCGTCCCCGCCTTCGTCGCTAGGTCTCCTGGTACAGAGGACCGTCGCCACCCTCGGGCAGCGTGAGGCGGCCGCCCTTGGCGGTGATCGCGCCGCACTGCACGCAGTTGGAGGCGGTGACGTGGACGTCGACCTCGGCGGCGCCGTTCTCCAGCTGCTCATCGGGGACCTCGTAGACCTGGGCCGGGCACATCGAAACCCAGGTCTGGGCGATCTCGCGCGGCACCCTGGTCTGGACGCGGACGTGGTTGGGCGCGTCGTCGCGGGTCGCGTTGCCCGATAGGAAGACGGAGTCGAGCTTGGCGAAGGTGAGCTCGTTGTCGGGCTGGGGGTACATCTCGGCCGCCCTGCCCAGCTCCACCTCGATCTCGGAATCGTGCTCCTGGGACCAGTGGCCGCCCGGGAAGTTGCCCTTCGTCGCCGTCATCGCCGAAGCGATCGCGCCGCCGAGGAAGAAGCCCCTGGAGAAGGGCTGGCGCATGTTGCGCGATTCGTAGAGGTCCTTCTCGATCGGCGAGTCGTGGACCTTCTCGTCGTAGGCCGCGAAGTTCACCGAGTCCTCCTTGAGCGCGTCGACGATCGCCTCCGCCGCGTACATGCCGGCGTGCATCGCGTAGTGGACGCCCTTCAGGGTCGGGATGTTGACCATGCTGGCGGCGTCGCCGGCGACCACCATGCCGGGCACGGCGAGGCGCTTGGGCATCGCGAAGTAGCCGCCGGAGGGGATCGTCTTGGCGCCCCAGGCAACCCGCTTGCCGCCCTCGAGCAGGTCCCTGACGAAGGGGTGGGTCTTGATCAGCTGCAGGGCGTCGTGGCAGCTGAAGGTGGCGTCGGTGTAGTCGAGGCCGACGACCAGGCCGAGGCAGATCTTGTCCTCGCCCATCGGGTAGATGAAGGTGCCGCCGAACTCGTTGAAGCGGGGCGACTTGCGCAGCGGCCAGCCCATCGTGTGGATCACCCGGTCGAGCGGCTTGGCGACCTCCCAGACCTCCTTCACGCCGATCTCCCAGCGCATCGGGTCGGCGCCGTGCATGTCGAAGTGGTCGTAGGCGGCGTAGGTGAGGTGGCCGACCGTGCCCTCGGCGAGCACCGTCGCCTTGGCGACGACGTCGGAGCCGGGCTCGAAGTTGGCCAGCTCCTCGCCGTCGCGACCGCGGCCGCGGTCGCCCGAGCGCACGCCCCGCACCACGCGATCTTCGACCAAGAGCTTCGTCGCGGCCGTCTCGGAGAGGATGTAGACGCCCGCTTCCTCGGCTTTCTCGGCGAGGAAGCGGGCCAGCTTGGAAACCGAGGTGACGTAGTTGCCGTGGTTGCGGAAGCCCGGCGGCGGCGGCTTCAGCGGGATCGCCCGCTTCGACGTCAGCACGTAGACGGCGTCCTTGGTGACCTCCTGGTAGACCGGCCACTCGGACTTGGGCAGGTCCGGGAAGAGCGCTTCCATCGCCGAGGGGTTCATGTTCGCCCCCGAGAGCAGGTGGGCGCCCGCCACCTTGCCCTTCTCGATCACCGCGACCGGCACTTCGCCGAGCTTCTCGGTCAGCTCCGGCTCGTCCTCGAGCAGCTGCATCAGCCGGTTGGCGCAGGCCAGCCCGGCCGGCCCGCCGCCGACGATCGCGACGCCGACCTCGATCCGCTCGTCCTCGGCGTCCGTCGGCGGGCCGATCGCCTCGGCCGCGTCGAACGGCGGCGGGAACTCGCTGGGCGCTACTGCCGGCATCGCCTGGCTCTCCTTCGCTGGGACGGGACGGCCGAGCGCGCGCTCAGCCGCCCTTCTTGGCCTTGATCGCCTCGGTGAGCTTGGGGACGATCTTGTGCAGGTCGCCGACCACGCCGAGGTCCGAGAACTCGAAGATCGGCGCGTTCTGGTCCTTGTTGATGGCGAGGATGCTCTCCGAGCTCTGCATGCCGACCTTGTGCTGGATCGCGCCGGAGATGCCGGCGGCCAGGTAGAGCTTCGGCGCCACCGTCTTGCCGGTCTGGCCGATCTGGGCCGCGTAGGGGTACCAGCCGGCGTCGACCACGGCGCGGGTCGCGGCGACCGCCCCGCCCATCGCCTCGGCCAGCTCCTCGCACTGCTTGAACCCCTCGGCGGCGCCGAGGCCGCGGCCGCCGCCGACGAGGATCTCGGCGTCCTCGATGTTGACGTCGGCGCCGCGCTGCTCGCCGCGCTGGACCATCTTCGCCTTGGTCGACCAGGGCGAGAGCTGGACCGCGACGTCGACCACCTCGGCGGTGCCGCCGCTCTCGTTGGCGTCGAAGGCGTTGAGGCGGCCGATGATGATGCCCGGCTCGGCGACGTAGCCGACGTCGGCGATCTGCGAGTCCTGCAGGATCGGCCGCTCGGCGACGAGCTTGCCGTCGGAAACCTTCACCTGGGTGACCTCCATCGTCACCCCGGCGCCCAGGCGAGCGGTGAGGCCGGCGCCGATCTCGAAGCCGAGCAGGCCGCCGCCGAAGAGGGCGTAGGAGAAGCCCTCGTCGGAGATCACCTTGGCCATCGCGTCGACGATCGGCTGGGCGAGCCCCTCGGGCACGTCCTTGGCGCGGTAGACCTTGCTCGCGCCCCAGTTGCCCAGCGCGGCGCAGGCGTCGTCGGAGATATCGCCGACCACCATCACGCCGGCCCCGCCGCCGACCTGGTCGGCGAGCTTCCTCGCCTCGGAGATCGCCCCGAGCGAGTTCTTGTTGAAGTTGCCCTCGTCGTCGTGGAGGGCGTAGGTCAGGATGCCACTCATCTAGATCAGCTTCCTCTCGTCGAGCCAGGCGACGATCTTTTCGACCGTCTCGTTGGTGTCCTCGTCCTCGATGATCTCGCCGGCCTCCTTGGCGGGGGGCGGGTTGAGCGCGAGAACCGAGGTCTTCGAGCCGCCCTCGCCGACGGCGCCGCCGTCGATGCCGACGTCGCCGGTCGCCTTCGCGTCCAGGGGCTTCTTCTTCGCCCCCATGATCGCCTTCAGGCTCGGGTAGCGCGGCTCGTTGATCGCGTCGCCGACGCTGATCACGGCGGGCAGCTCGACCTCGACCGTGTCGTAGCCGTACTCGGCCTGGCGCTCGCAGCGCAGCTTGCCGTCGGCGACGTCGATCTTGATCACCTGCGTCAGCGAGGGCATCTTCAGGTGGTCGGCGACGACGGCGCCGATCGTGTAGCACTCGCCGTCGTCGGACTGCTGTCCGAGCAGCACCAGGTCGGGGCCCTCGGCCTCCAGCACCTTGGCCAGGGCGTAGCCGGTGGCGCAGACATCGGAGCCGGCCAGGGCGTCGTCGGAGAGGTGGACGGAGCGGTCGGCCCCGAGGGCGACCGCCTTGTGCAGGGCGCGGACGGCGGAGTCGGGGCCCATCGTCACCGCGACGACCTCCTCGACCGGGATCGCGCCACCCTCCTTGATCTGCATGGCGGCCTCGATTGCATGTGTGTCGAAGGGGTTCAGGTTCTTCTCGCCGCCGCGGTCCAGCCGCATCGTGCCGGGGTCGATGCGCTTCTGGACGGCGGCGTCCGGAACCTCCTTGACCAGGACGCAGATCTTCAAGTTTCAAGCCTCCTTGGCTGAGTTCTCAAGCTGGTTGACTGACCAGTCAATCAGTCTATCCATTGAAGTGGCGGCGGGAGATTAGCGCCAGCACCGCTCCGGTGCGCCTTTGCCGCCGATAGCCGGGAAAAGGCGCACCGGAACGGGTCAGACGTCGTCGCGCTCGGCGGCGTTGTCGCGGATGTACTCGACGATCTCGTCGGTGCCCGCGCCGGGCGTGAAGACGGCGGCGACGCCGAGCTTCTTCAGCTCCGGGATGTCCTCGGCCGGAATCGTCCCCCCGACCGTGACCAGCACGTCGTCGACGCCCTGCTCGGCGAGCAGCTCGACCACCCGCGGCACCAGCGTCATGTGGGCGCCGGAGAGGATCGAGAGGCCCACCGCGTCGGCGTCCTCCTGGATCACCGTCTCGGCGATCTGCTCCGGCGTCTGGTGCAGGCCGGTGTAGATCACCTCCATGCCCGCGTCGCGCAGGGCGCGGGCGATGATCTTGGCGCCGCGGTCGTGCCCGTCCAGGCCGGGCTTGGCGACGACGACGCGGATCTTGCGGGCGGTGGCGGCCTCCATTACGCGGCCCGGAAGGTTAGTCCACCCCCTTGCGGTCGTAATTGTCCCCGCATACCGGGAACAAATACGACCGCAGGGGGTTAGAACACCGGGGACTCGGTGTAGGTGCCGAAGACCTCTTGCATCGCGGCGATCATCTCGCCCTCGCTGGCGCGGGCGCGGGCGGCGGCGAGGATCGGCGGCATCAGGTTCGCCTCGGTCGCGGCGGCGCGCTTCAGCTCGGCGAGGGCGCGCTCGACCGCGGCGGCGTCGCGGCGGGCGCGCGTCGCGGCGAGACGGTCGACCTGCTTGCGTTCGAGCGCCGGGTCGATGCGCAGGATCGGCGGATCCTCCTCGTCTTCGAGGACGAAGTCGTTGACGCCGACGACGATCCGCCGGCGCTCGTTCAGCTCCCGCTGGAACTCGAAGGAGGCGTCGGCGATCTCGCGCTGGGGGAAGCTCTGGCGGATCGCCTCGACCATGCCCCCCAGCTCGTCGATGCGGGCGAAGTACCCGTACGCCGCCGCCTCCATCTCGTCGGTCAGCTTCTCGACGAACCAGGAGCCGCCGAGCGGGTCGGGCGTGCTGGCGACGCCGGACTCCAGGGCGATGATCTGCTGCGTGCGCAACGCCACCCGCACCGCCTCCTCGGTGGGCAGCGCCAGCGCCTCGTCGAAGGAGTTGGTGTGCAGCGACTGGGTGCCGCCGAGCACCGCGGCGAGCGCCTCCAGCGAGGTGCGGACGACGTTGTTGAGCGGCTGCTGCGCGGTCAGCGAGACGCCGGCGGTCTGGGCGTGGAAGCGCAGCCGCATCGACTCCTCGCGCCGCGCCCCGTAGGTCTCCTTCATCTCCCGCGCCCAGATGCGGCGCGCGGCGCGGTACTTGGCGATCTCCTCGAAGAAGTCGACGTGGGCGTTGAAGAAGAAGGAGAGGCGCGGGGCGAAGTCGTCGACGTCGAGGCCGCGCTCGAGCGCCCGCTCGACGTAGGTGAAGCCGTCCTTGAGCGTGAAGGCGAGCTCCTGCTGCGCAGTCGAGCCGGCCTCGCGGATGTGGTAGCCGGAGATCGAAACCGGGTGCCAGCGGGGCATCTGCTCGCTGCACCACTCGATCATGTCGGTGACCAGGCGCATCGCCGGCTCGATCGGGAAGCACCACTCCTTCTGGGCGATGTACTCCTTGAGGATGTCGGTCTGGATCGTGCCGCCGAGCTTCTCCGGCGGCACCCCCTGCTGCTCGCCGACGAGGACGTAGAAGGCGAGCAGGATCGCCGCCGGCGCGTTGATCGTCATCGAGGTGGTGACGCCGCCCAACGGGATGCCGGCGAAGAGCTCTTCCATGTCGTCGAGGCTGTCGACGGCGACGCCCTCGCGGCCCACCTCGCCGAGGCTGCGGGCATGGTCGGAGTCGTACCCCATCAGCGTCGGCATGTCGAAGGCGGTCGAGAGCCCGGTCTGGCCGTGGTCGAGCAGGTAGTGGAAGCGCTCGTTGGTCTCCTCGACCGTTCCGAAGCCGGCGAACTGGCGCATCGTCCAGAGCCGCCCCCGGTACATCGACGCGTAGGGCCCGCGCGTGAACGGGTACTCGCCGGGCCTGCCGATCGTCTCCTCTGGCTCCGCCGGCGCCTCGGCGGGCCCGTAGAGCGGCGCGATCGGATGCCCCGACATGGTCGAGAGCTCCGCCTCGCGATCTTCCAGCGGCTTCTGCCGCGGTTCCGTCGCCATCCCCGCAGAGTCTAGGCGTGAGCCTCCGCCGCGAGCCCATTTCGCTCCGCTGTTCCCTTGCCGCAAATAACGGGGCTAAGGAACAACGGAGCCCCGGGTCAGCCGCGGCGGGGTGGGAAGCGGCGCGCGGGGTCGCGGCGGCGGGCGGCGATGCGGGAGGCGCCGAAGCCGGCGACGGTGGCCAGCAGCGTCACCGTGACGGCGACGAGGCGGCGACCGAGGCGCTCGAAGCGCATCACCTGCCAGCCCTCCGCGCGGGCGATCTCGAGCAGCGGCGGGTCGGGGTTGACGACCACGGGGTGGCCGACCGCGCGCAGCATCGGCAGGTCGGAGACGGAGTCGGAGTAGGCGTAGGAGGCGGCGAGGTCGACCTCGTGCTCGGCCGCGAAGGCCTCGATCGCGGTGACCTTGCCGGGGCCGTAGACGAAGGGGCCGTCGAAGCGGCCGGTGAGCGCGCCGTCCTCGCCCACCTCGTAGCGCGTGCCGACGCCGCCGTCCATGCCGAGCACGGCGGCCAGCCGCTCGACCACGCCGCTGCCGGCGGCGCTGACGATGAAGGTGGGGCGGCCCGCGTCCTGGTGGGCGTAGACCTCGTCGAGCATCTGCGGGTAGACGCGCGGCAGGATCGCCGCCATCACCTCCGGGTTCATCCGTTCGAGGCTGCGGGCGGGCACGCCGGCGATCAGCTCCCGGGCCACCTTCAGCACCTCCCTGGTCCGCTCGTCGGTGGTGCCGCGCAGCCGGTAGCGCAGGTGCTCGACCCCCCAGCGCGCCAGCTGCCGGCGACCGACGAGCTCGTGCCGGGTCGCGACGCGCGCAAACTGCATCCCCGAGGACCCCGCCATCAGGGTCTTGTCGAGGTCGAAGAAAGCCGCGGCGCGGCCCACGCCTCAGACCTCGATGACGATGGCGTCGCCCTGACCGCCCCCCGAGCAAATCGCGGCCACGCCCAGCCCACCGCCTCGGCGGCCGAGCTCATGGACCAAAGCGCCGACGATGCGGGCGCCGGAGGCCCCGATCGGGTGGCCGAGGGCGATCGCGCCGCCGTTGACGTTGACGTTCTCCTCGTCGACGCCGAGCATCCGCATCGAGTTGAGCGCGACCGAGGCGAAGGCCTCGTTGATCTCCCAGAGGTCGACGTCCTCGGGGCTCTTGCCGATCTTCTCCAGCGCCTGCTTGGCGGCGTTGGCCGGCGTCTTCGCCAGGTAGGGGAAGTCGTCGGCGACGGTGCCGTAGGCGAGCACGCGGGCGAGCGCCTCACGGCCCTCCCTCTCGGCCCACTCCCCGGAGGAGACGACAACCGCCCCGGCGCCGTCGTTGACGCCCGGCGCGTTGCCGGCGGTGTGGGTGGCGTCCTCGCCGCCGATCGCGCGCAGGCCGGCGAGCGTCTCGACCGTCGTCTCGGGCCGGATCGCCTCGTCGGCCTCGATCGCGTTCTCGCCCTTGCGCGACTTCACGGTGACGCCGGCGATCTCCTCGGCGAGGCGGCCGGCGTCGGTCGCCTCGGCGGCGAGCCGGTGCGAGCGCTCGGCGAAGCGGTCCATGTCGGCGCGGGTGATCTCCAGCTCGTTGGAGACCTCGCTCGCCTCGTCGATCATCTGCTTCTCGGTGAAGGGGTTGGTGAGGCCGTCGTGGACCATCGCGTCGATCGTCTCGACGTGGCCCATGCGGTAGCCGAAGCGGGCGCCGGGCAGCAGGTGCGGCGCCTGGCTCATCGACTCCATGCCGCCGGTGACGGCGACGTCGGTGTCGCCGGCGCGGATCGCCATGTCGGCGAGGCCGAGCGAGCGCATGCCCGAGGCGCAGACCTTGTTGACCGTCTCCGAGGGGACCTCCTTGGGGATGCCGCCCTTGATCTGCGCCTGGCGCGAGGGGATCTGACCCTGGCCGGCCTGCAGCACCTGGCCGAAGACGACCTGCTCGACCTGCTCGGGATCGACGCCGGAGCGCTCCAGCGCGGCCGAGATCGCGTGGCCGCCGAGGTCGGTGGCGTCGAGAGAGGAGAGCGTGCCGCCCATCTTGCCGAAGGGCGTGCGCGCGGTAGCGAGGATCACTGTGCTGGGCATGGCTGCCTTTCTTCTAGCGGTTATGCCGGGTCTCGGCTCGAATAGAGGAGGGCCGCCTGGCCCACGTGGGACGATAGCGTGGGTCCGCGCCCGGCCGCCCCGCGCAACCTCATAGACTCGCCTCCGATGAAGGTTTCCGTCAGCCCGCTCTCCCCTCCCGAGGTCGACGCCGGCCTGCTCGCCGTCGGCCTCTGCGAGGGCGAGGAGCTGCCGGCGGAGCTGGCCGCGGCGCCCGGCGCGGGCGACGCAAAGGGCGGCTTCAAGCGGCTGTCGGCCCTGCACCCCGAGCGGCCCGCCCGCGTGCTCGTCGCCGGCCTCGGCAAGCGCGAGGACCTGGACGCCGAGCGGCTGCGGGTCGCCGCCGCGCTCGTCGCCCGGGAGGCGGCCAGGCTCGAGGCGACCTCGCTCGCCTGGGCCGTGCCGGAGGGAGAGGGCCGGGGCGCCCTCGCGGAGGGAATCGTCACCGGGACGATCCTCGGCGCCTACCGCTTCGACCGCTTCAAGAGCAGGGACCCGGAGGACCCGGCGCCGCCGGAGCTCGAGTCGCTGACGCTCCTCGGGCCCGAGGAGCTCGCGGCGGCGGCCGACGCCGCCCGGGCCTGCGCCGAGGCGCAGAACCGCGCCCGCGACCTGCAGAGCCTGCCCTCGAACGTCGCCACCCCCTCCTTCCTCGCCCGCCGCGCCCGCGAGATCGCCTCCGCTCACCCCGCCGTGAGCACCGACGTGCTCGGCCGCGAGGAGATCGCCGCCAAGGGCATGGGCGGCATCGTCGCCGTCAGCCAGGGCAGCGCCGAGGAGCCGAAGCTGATCGTCATGCGCTACGCGGGCGGCGGCTCCGGCGAGACGCTCGGGCTGGTCGGCAAGGGCGTCACCTTCGACACCGGCGGCATCTCGCTCAAGTCGCCGGCGGGCATGCAGGAGATGAAGATGGACATGTCGGGCGCCGCCGCCGTCCTCGAGGCGGTCGGCGCGATCGCCCAGCTCGGCCTCGCCCTGGACCTGCTCGCGGTCGTGCCCGCGACCGAGAACATGCCGTCGGGAACCGCGATCAAGCCCGGCGACATCGTCACCCAGTACAACGGCAAGACGGTCGAGGTGAACAACACCGACGCCGAGGGGCGCCTGATCCTCGCCGACGCGCTCGCCTACGCCGCCGAGCTGGGCGCCGACAGCCTCGTCGACATCGCCACGCTGACCGGCGCCGTGATGATCGCCCTCGGCTCCACCTACGCGGCGGTGATCTCCAACGACGACGAGTTGGCCGCCCGGGTGGAGGAGGCCGGCCGCGAAACCGGCGAGCTGGTCTGGCGCCTCCCCCTGCACGACGAGTACAAGGCGCTGGCCAGGGGCACCGTCGCCGACCTCTCCAACGCCGCCGCCAAGCGCAAGGCGGGGACGATCTACGCCGGCTCCTTCCTCGAGGAGTTCGTCGGCGAGGTCCCCTGGGCGCATCTCGACATCGCCGGGGTCGCCTGGGACGTCGGCCGCGCCTACACCGGCAAGGACGCCAACGGCTTCGGCGTCCGCCTGCTCGCCGAGCTGGCCCGCCGGCTCGCCGGCTGAGCTCGCCTACTCCGCGTCGCGGGAGATCCGGCGCTGCTCATCGGCGATCGCGATGTACTCCTCGACCATCAGCCTGTCCTTGGGCCGGTTCGCCGCGCGCTTCATCGCGATCAGGTGGTCAATGGAGGCGATGCGGACCTCGACGTCCTCGACGGTCGCCACCACTGCCTCGCTGCGCAGTTCCTCATAGGCACTGACGCCGGCCACGTCACCGAGGATGTCGAAGCTGCCGTAGGGGCTGTCGAACGTGAAGTTGGATCCATTTTCGAGAGCTCGGGCATCGAGCTGGAACGGTAGGTCCGCTGGTGCGCCGCGAAGCGTGACCCCGATGCTCTCGAGCGCCGCGACCATGCGCACGATGTTCTCGCGGTCGCGCGCGTACGCGACATCCAGGTCATAGGTCGGATAGGCCGAACCGTGAGCCAGGCCAGCCATTCCGCCCACCAGGACGAACTCGACCCCGTGCTCTGCCAATGCATTCAGCAGCGGGCTGGCTCGCAGTGGGGTATCCGGCAGATCCATGGCCTGCGTCAGGCGGCGCTCTGAACCGCGCTCCCCTTGTTCCGCCGCACGAAGTCAGCGAACGCGAGACCACGTCGAACTCTTTGCGCAGGCTCAAGCGTCAAGTTCTTTGCGTTCAGCGTCCGATCGATCCCGAAGTCCCGCTCGGCGGCTCCCAGCTCCAAGTCCTCCCCCAGCAGGTACAGCAGCTCCCGCAGCGTCTCGACCGAGGGTGAGACGCGATCGCGCTCGATCCGCGAGATCGCCGACTGGGTCGTGCTCGCCCGCATCGCCAGCCGCTTCTGGCTGACGCCGTGCCTCTGGCGGGTTTCGCGCAGCAGCTCCCCCGGACTCATGGTCAGAATATAGCAGATATGCACTTATCGCATATTTGCTATGTATACCGGCAAGACCCGGAGCGCTACGAGTACTTCCTCGCCGAGAAGGGCCTCGACCTCTGGCCTGTGCTGGTCGCGCCGTGCCTGGGCCTGGCCTGGAGAACGTCATCGGCGAGGCGGCGACGGTCGCGGCACGCTAGCTTTGGCTACGCGGCCAGGGACGGCAAAGGCGACAGGAGGGTTTGAGATGGCTACAGCGGCGGAGGCTCAGGTGCGCGAGAGGATCTTCATCGGTGGCGAGTGGGTGCAGCCCGAGGGCGCCGAGACGATCGAGGTGATCAACTCGACCACGGAGGAGCCGATGGGCACGATCCCCGCCTGCGGCCCCGGCGACGCGGATCGCGCCGTGGCCGCGGCCCGCGAGGCGTTCGAGCCCTGGTCGCAGACCAGCCGCGAGGAGCGCGCCGGCTACCTGAGCGCGATCGCGGCCGGCCTCGGCGAGCGCGGCGAGGAGATCGCGGCGACGATCGCGGCCGAGCTGGGCATGCCGCTGAAGCTGAGCCAGATCATCCAGGCCGGCCTGCCCACCGGGCAGTTCGCGGCGATGCCGGCGCTGATGGAGGAGGTGGCCTGGGAAGAGGAGATCGGCAACTCGCGCGTGCTGCGCGAGCCGGCCGGCGTGCTCGGCGCGATCACGCCGTGGAACTACCCGCTCAACCAGATCGCCGCCAAGGTCGCCCCCGCCCTCGCCGCCGGCTGCACCGTCGTGCTCAAGCCGAGCGAGGTGGTGCCGCTCAACGCCTTCATCCTCGCCGAGGTGGTCGAGGCGGCCGGCCTGCCCGCCGGCGTCTTCAACCTCGTCACCGGCACCGGCCCGGTGGTCGGCGAGGCGATCGCCGGCCATCCCGGCGTCGACATGGTTTCCTTCACCGGCTCGACCCGCGCCGGCCGCCGCGTCTCCGAGCTGGCCTCGGCGACGGTGAAGCCGGTGGCGATGGAGCTGGGCGGCAAGTCGCCCAACCTGATCCTCGACGACGCCGACCTGAGCAGGGCCGTGCCCGACGGGGTCGGCAAGTGCTACCTCAACTCGGGCCAGACTTGCAGCGCCCTGACCCGCATGCTGGTGCCGCGCGAGAAGCTGGCCGAGGCCGAGGAGATCGCGGCGCAGGCGGCGCAGGCATTCACCCCGGGCGACCCGTTCGAGGAGTCGACGCGGCTCGGGCCGCTCGTCTCCGACACCCAGCGCGAGCGGGTGCGCGGCTACATCGAGAAGGGCGAGGCCGAGGGAGCGAGGCTGCTCACCGGCGGCGCCGCCCCGCCCGAGGGCCTCGAGCGCGGCTACTTCGTGCGGCCGACCGTCTTCTCGGACGTGACGTCCGAGATGACGATCGCCCAGGAGGAGATCTTCGGCCCGGTGCTCTCGATCCAGCCCTACGACGACACCGACGACGCGGTGCGGATCGCCAACGACACCGTCTACGGCCTCGCCGGCGGCGTCTGGTCCGGCGACCAGGACCGCGCGATCGGCGTCGCCAGGCGGCTGCGGACCGGACAGATCGAGATCAACGGCGGCGCGTTCAACCCGCTGGCGCCGTTTGGCGGCTACAAGCAGTCGGGGCACGGGCGGGAGAACGGGCGCTACGCGATCGAGGAGCTGCTGCAGGTGAAGTCGCTGCAGCTGTAGACGACGTGCGGGGGCGCGGGGTGCCCCCTCGGCGGACGCAGCCCTGCCGGGCTGCTGGAGTGTCCGCCGAGGGGGCACCCCGCGCCCTCAGCTCGTAGGCTGGCCGCTTCATGAACTTCGACTTGAGTGACGAGCAGCGGCTTCTCCGCGACACGGTGCGGGAGTTCGCGCTTGCCGAGGTGAAGCCCGTGGCTGAGGAGCTGGATCGGGAGAAGCGGTTTCCCTACGAGATCGTCGAGAAGCTCGGCAAGCTCGGGTTGATGGGGATCCCGTTTCCGCAGGAGTACGGCGGGGGCGGCGCGGACACGCTGAGCTACGTGCTGGCGGTGGAAGAGCTGGCGCGGGTGGACTCCTCGGTCTGCATCACGATGGCGGCGCACACGTCGCTGGGGACGATGCCGATCTGGCTCTGGGGAACCGAGGAGCAGAAGGCGGAGTGGATGCCGCGACTGTGCACGGGCGAACGGCTCGCCTCCTTCGGGCTGACCGAGCCGGAGGCCGGCTCGGACGCCGGCAACGTGCGCACGACGGCGCGGCTCGAGGACGGCGAGTGGGTCATCGACGGCGCCAAGCAGTTCATCACCAACTCGGGCACCGACATCTCCGGCTGTGTCTCGATCACCGCCGTCACCGGCGAGGCGAACGGGCGCCGGGAGATCTCCAACCTGATCGTCCCCACCGGCACGCCCGGCTACGAGGTCGGCGAGCCCTACCGCAAGATGGGCTGGAACGCCTCCGACACGCGGCCCCTCTCCTTTGCGGGCTGCCGCGTCCCCGAGGCCAACCTGCTCGGCCGCCGCGGCGAGGGCTTCAAGAACTTCCTCCACATCCTCGACGGCGGCCGGATCGGCGTCGCCGCGATGGGCGTCGGCCTCGCCCAGGGCGCCCTCGACGAGGCGATCGCCTACGCGAAGGAGCGCCGGGCCTTCGGCCAGGCGATCTCGAAGTTCCAGTCGATCCAGGCCAAGATCGCCGACCTCTCGGCCCAGATCGAGGCGGCGCGCCTGCTCACCTGGCGAGCGGCCCTGGAGAAGGAGGCGGGCGAGCCCTTCACGCTCACGGCCGCCCAGGCGAAGCTGATCACCGGCCGCCTCGCCGTCCGTGCCAGCGAGGAGGCGGTGCAGATCCACGGCGGCTACGGCTACATCGAGGAGTACCCGGTGTGCCGCTTCTACCGCGACGCAAAGATCCTCACCATCGGCGAGGGCACCGACGAGGTGCAGCAGATGGTGATCGCCCGCCAGCTGGGTTGCTAGTTCGGACCACCCTGGCCGCGACGCGCCGCCTGAAGCTTCAAGGGTCAGGCGGGCTGGGAGGTGACTGAGTTCTCGGCGCGGGCGGCGACCTCGGCGGCTCGGCCGACCCGCTCGCCGATCCCGTAGTGGGCGCAGATGGTCAGCTCGTGCTCGCGCAACAGCGGGCGCGCCGGGTCGACGACAGGGGCGGCGCGGATCGCCTCGCGGGTGTGGGCCGTCCATACGCCGCCGCCCCCAGCGGCGCAATCGCGCAGCGGGATCGCCACCAGCGAGCCGCCGAAGCGCCCCAGCTTGGCGATCAGCCAGGTGGGCTCGCCATCCTCGGCGTCTACGAAGAGGCCATCGACCTGCCCCGCCGAAGCCCCGCCGGCGTCCTCGACCCGGTGGCCGACCCAGCCCCTCGCCTCGTCCAGCGCGGGCGGCGTCGCGAGCGGGGCCTCACTCATCCGCCTGCCTCTCGAGCAGCTCGGAGGCCGCGCTGGCCGGGTCCAGCTCGCGACGCACGACCCGCTCCAGCAGCGAAGCGGTCTCCGGGTCGCTGGCGGCGGTCGCCTCCATCCGCCGGCGCATCCGCGAGGCCGCGATCCCCAGCACCTCGTTGCGCAGGTTGCGGGCGCGGCGCACCTCCAGCGTCCCCTCCATCTCGATATGCGCGCGGTGGGCGGCGACCGCCTCGGCCAGCTCGGCCACGCCCTCGCCGCGGGCCGCCTCGGTGCGCAGGATCGGCACCTGCCAGCCCTCCCCCTCCGGGTCGTGCGAGAGGGCCAGCACGCCGCGCACCTCGCGCACCATCGTGTCGGTCATCGGGTGGTCGGCCTTGTTGACGACGATCACGTCGGGGATCTCCATCACCCCCGCCTTGAGCGCCTGGATCGAGTCGCCGGAGCCCGGCATCAACGCCAGCACTATCGTGTCGGCATGGTCGACGATGTCGATCTCGGCTTGGCCGACGCCGACGGTCTCGATCAGCACGTCGTCCTTGCCGGCCGCGTCCATCGCCAGCGCCACCTGCAGGGCGGCCTCGGAGAGCCCGCCGAGAGCGCCGCGCGAGGCCATCGAGCGGATGAAGACGCCGGGGTCGAGGAAGTGGTCGGAGAGCCGGATCCGGTCGCCGAGCAGGGCGCCCTGGGTGAACGGGCTCGAGGGGTCGATCGAGAGCACCGCCACCTGGCGGTCGGTCCTGCGCAGCTCCGCCGTCAGCGCCCCGATCAGGGTGCTCTTGCCGACCCCGGGCGGGCCGGTGAAACCGACGATCCGCGCCCTGCCGGTGCGCGGGTAGACCTCGCGCACCAGCTCCCAGCCAGCCGGGTCGTCGGACTCGATCAGCGTGATCGCCCGCGCCAGGGCGCGCTTGTCGCCGCCGACGAGGCGCTCGGCGAGAGATGCTGTCCTGGCGGCGTCGGGCATGGCCTGGTGAGTCTAGAGTCCCGCCCGCCGTGATCCGCCTCGTCCGCTTCCTCGCCCGCAACCGGATGCTGACGCCGAGATACGCGCGCCTGCTCTGGCGCTACCTGCGCCGCCGCCTGCTCACCCCGGCCGGCTGGCGCTGGCGCACCGACGGGCCCGTCTTCTTCGGCCGCCGCCTCGAACTGCACGTCGCCCGCGGCGCCCGCGTCGACCTCGGCCGCTTCGTCTGGCTGGGCGACGGGACGAAGATCCGCTGCCACGAGGGGCGGGTCGAGATCGGCGCCAAGACCGTGCTCGGCCAGGAGTGCACGATCTCCGCCTACGGGCGGGTGCGGATCGGCGAGCAGTGCGTGATCGCCGACCGGGCGATGTTCATCGACTTCGACCACGGCGTCGTCGAGGTGGAGCGGCCGATCCGCCTGCAGGGCATCTACACCCGCGAGGTCGAGGTCGGCTCCAACGTCTGGATCGGCTACGGCGCCTGCGTGCTGCGCGGCGTGCGCGTCGGCGACAACTCGATCGTCGGCACCAACTCGGTGGTGACCAGGGACGTCCCCGCCAACGCCGTCGTCGTCGGCATCCCGGCGCGGATCATCCGCATGCGCGAGGCGCCCGAACGGCTGCGCTGGCCCGAGCCGGTCGAGCCCGACCCGGAGGCCTGGACGACGCTGAAGCCGCCTTCCCCCCCGAGCTGAACACCGGCCGGGCCGGCCGGCGCCGTCGACCGTCGGGCTTCAGGCGAGGGCGACCGGCAGGGTCGGCAGGCCCTGTTCGCGAGCGGCGCGGTGCAGATCGGCGTCCCAGGTCACGAAGGTCGGATCGTCGTCGGCCACGGCCAGAGCCGCCGCCAGGTGCAGGGCATCGAGGGTCCGGAGCCGGTGGTGGACCGCGAGCCTCGCGGCGTGCTCGGTCAACGTCCTGCCGACCTCGATGACGTCCACGCGGGTCCAGTCTCCTTCGATCTTCTCGATGTCGCCCGGCTCCCCACCGCGGGCAACAGCACGAACCGTCTCGACGAAGCCGATTCGACACATCTTGTAGGCGTCCGCACGACTCATCGCCTCGATGACCGCCTCGCTGCCGGCCTCCCTCACGTAGCGCTTGACCAGCGCGCTCGAGTCGAGATAGAGGGTCAACGCTCTTCTTTGCGCTCGGCGAGAATGAGCGCCGACGCCGAGCGACCCGTGTCCCTGGGGGTCGGCGGGCTCATCGGGAGGGGTCGCGTCGCCGCGGTGACCTTGCCTTCGGCGATCAGCTTCCTCGTCGCCTCACTCCGCTCGGGGGCCACCGGCACGATCTCGGCGACGGGCCGGCCACGCGAGGTGACCCGCACATGCTCGCCGTCCTCGACGTCGCGAAGCACACTGCTCAGATTCGCCTTCAACTCCCGGACTCCGATTTCTCGCACATGGTCATGTTAGGCATGGGCATCCCCGTCGAATCGTCGCTTGGCGACCTGCAAGCAGAGTATCAGAACCGAGAGCTATTGTCTGTCACCTGATAAGTTTCCGAGGCTGTCGTTGCGTGGTCGTTCTACTGTGGCGGTGCTTCCGCGCTCGCGATGTGGACTATTCATCCGCCTGCGAGAACAATGCCGCCAATGGACATCGCCGCCGTCTTCGGGGAGAACCTGGCTCGCTGTCGCAAGCGAGCCGAGATGTCGCAGGAGGAACTCGGCATTCGCGCCTCCCTTCACCGCACCGAGGTCAGCCAGCTGGAGCGCGGCCTGCGCGTGGCCAGGATCGACACCCTGGTCAAGCTGGCGGGAGCGCTCGGCGTTGCCCCGAGCGAGCTGATCGAAGGGATCGACTGGAGCCCCGGCAGCACCACCTCCGGGCGGTTCATGGCGGTGCCGAAAGGCGGCCTGGAGGTGGGCTGACTCAGGCCGGGCTCGCCTCGCCGACCAGCTCGGCGTAGACGGCCGCGGTGCGCTCGGCGACGTCGCCCCAGTCGAAGCGGCGCAGGTGCTCGTAGGCTTCGGCGACGAGGCTGCGGCCCAGCTCGCCGTCGGAGAGGACGCGGATCGCGACCTCGGCCAGCGCTTCGGGGTCGTGGGCGCGGAAGCGCAGGCCGGCCTCCTCGTGGGGAACCACCTCGCGCAGGCCGCCGGTGTCGGCGACGATGCAGGGGCAGCCGGAGGCCATCGCCTCCAGGGCGACGAGGCCGAAGGGCTCGTAGATCGAGGGCACCACGGTGAGGTCGGCGATGCGGTAGAGCGAGTGCAGGACGTCGTCGCCGATCCAGCCGAGGAAGGTGCCGTGCTCCATCAGGCCCAGCTCCTCGGCCTGCTTGTGCAGCTCGGCCTCGTGGGTGCCCGAGCCGGCGATCAGGAAGCGCGTGCCCGGCACCTCTTCGATCAGGCGCGGCATCGCCTCCAGGGCGAGCTGGAAGCCCTTCTCGTAGACGAGGCGGCCGATCAGCAGGACCAGCTTCTCCTCGGGGTCGGCGAACTCCGAGCGCAGGCGCTTCAGCTCCGCCGGGTCCTGGGGCTGCAGGTCGTCGGGGTCGATCCCGTTGGGGATGACGACGATCCGCTCCTCGTCGACGCCGAAGATGTCGGCGATCTGCTCGCGCATGTAGTGGGAGCAGGCGATCGTGCGGTCGGAGCGGTTGGCGATCCAGCGCTCGACGCCGTGGATGTAGGTCTGCGGATGCTTGTCGACCCAGCCCTGGTGGCGGCCGTGCTCGGTGGCGTGGATCGTCGTCACCAGCGGCGCCTCGAAGCGCTTGGCGAGATGGTCGCAGGCGTTGGCGACGAGCCAGTCGTGGCCGTGGACGAGGTCGAAGCGGAAGCGGTCGCCCAGCTCGACCCCGGCGGCGAGCATGTCGGAGTTCATGCGCTCCACCCAGGCGACGAACTCGCCCAGGTCGGTGGGGCGCTTGGGCTCGCGGATGCGGTGGATGATGACGCCGCCGCGCCGCTCCTCCGCCGGCGACTCCTCGCCGCCGCGAGTGAGCACGTGGACCTCCACCTCGCGCCCGACCAGCGCCTCGGAGAGCTTGCGCACGTGGCGGGCCAGGCCGCCCTCGATCAGCGGCGGGTACTCCCAGGAGAGGATCAGTACGCGGGTCGTCAAGGCTGAAGGAGCGGCGAGAGGCTCAGGTCCGGTGCGAGTGCGCGCAGGGAGGGGTCGGCGATGGCCGGGGAGTCTATGGCCTCCAGGGCCGCGTGGGAGTGCGCGATCGCGCGCTGGAAGGCGTAGTCGCCCGCCTGGCCGCGCTTGTCGAGGAAGGCCCAGTCGCTCGCCTGGGCGGCGAGCAGCTCGCGCGCGGCGCGCCGGGCGGCGTCGCCGCGCAGGCCGCCGCGCAGCGCCCGCAGCACGCGCAGCTCCAACCGCCGCGCCCCCCAGGCGAGGTCGGCGACCGGCGGCGAGTCCCAGGTGCGCAGGTCCTTGCCCTCGCCCCAGGTCGAGGCGGCCAGGGGGCGCTCGAGCGGCTCGTGCTCGGCGAGCGCCTCGGGCACGGTGAGCAGCCGCACGCCGGCGGCGGCGGCGCCCCCGAGCACCTCGCGCAGCCAGATCGCCCCCTCCGACCACCAGTGGCCGAGCAGCTCGGTGTCGATCGCGAAGACGAGCAGGCCGCGACGGCCGCGCCTGGCCGCGTGCTCGCGCAGGCGGGCCGCGGCGGCGGCGAGGAACTCGGCCGCCTGGCGCCGCGCCGCGGCCGCCGCCACCGCGGGGTCGTAGCCGCCCCCGCCGACCTTCCAGATCCGCACCCCGCGCAGCGATTTGCCGGCGAACTGGGCGTGGGCCGGGTCGGAGGGGTAGCCCCGCAGGGACCAGAGCCACTGGATCGCCTCCCAGTCGATCGGCAGCGCCACCGGCCCCGCCTCGGTGGCGACGGGCGCGAGCGCGTCGAGCGGATCGACCCGCTGGGCGCTCCGGTCGACGCAGAACCAGCGCACCCCGTGCTCGGCCAGCGACCGCTCCAGCCCCGGCGCGTAGGCGCACTCGGGCAGCCAGAGGCCGCCGTCCCAACCGAAGCGGCGGCGGTGCGAGCGGATCCCGGTCGCGAGCTGGAGCCGCAGCCCCTCCCGGGTCGCCAGCAGCGGCAGCACGGCGTGCGTCGCCGCCGAGGTCGCCACCGCGATGCGGCCCTCCGCGGCCGCCGCCTGGAAGGCGCGCAGCGGGTCGCCGCCGTGCGAGTCGAGCAGCTCCAGCGCGTGGCGATAGCGCGCCTCCTCGGCCTCGCAGGCGGCGCGGCATTCCGCGTCGACCTGGTGGGTGTCGGCCGCGGCCGCTTCGATCCGCCACTCGACCAGGAAGCGCCGCAGGCGCTCGTGCACGCCCGCGTCCTCGAGTTGGTCGGCGAGCACCGGGGTGACGGTCATCGTCAGCCGCTCCGCCATCTCCAGCACCGGCAGGTAGGAGCGGATCGCCGCGTCGAAGAGCCACTCCTCGCCGAACGGGTAGGTCCCGAAGCCCTCGACGTAGGGCATGTGGCTGTGCAGCACGATCGCCAGGTCGCCGGCGGCGCCCGCGCGGTTCGCGGCGGCGCCAGGGCCGGCGGGTGGCGCATCCGGCTCAGGCATGGCACACGGCCAGGAAGTCCAAGGCCGCGTCGAGGTCCCCCGCTTTCAGGCTGAAGTCGGAGCTGGAGATCGCCGGGGTGAAGCGGTCGTAGAAAGGCTTGGTCAGGCCGAGGCGCTTGTGGACCGGGTCCCAGCCCGCCTTGATCGCGAGCTCGTGGAGGCGGAGCTTCCTCGCGTGGAAGAGGCCGAGCAGCTCGACCCGGGGGAAGCGCGCCTCGCAGAGCCGGCGGAACTCGGCCGCGCGGTACTCCTTGACGTGCCACGGGTTGTCGGACTTGTCCGCCCCGGGCGGGGCCAGGGTGAGCAAATTGGGGGTGGACACGTAGGCGACGCCGCCGGGGGCGAGCATCGACTCGAAGCGCTCGAGGATCGCGCCGGGGTCCTGGACGTGCTCGATCGTCTGCAGGAAGACGACCGCGTCGCAGGGCTCGGCGAAGCTCTCGACCAGGTCGCGCTCGAAGCGCAGGTTGGGGCGCACGTAGCGCAGCCGGGCGTGCTCGTGCGCCTCGGGATTGGCGTCGACGCCGACGACGCCCGCCGCGCGGCGGGCCAGCACGTCGGAGCCGTAGCCCTCGCCGCAGGCCATGTCGACGACCCGCCTGCCCGCCACCCGCGCCGCGATCCACTCGTAGACGACGAGGTGGCGCCGGTACCAGTAGTTCTCCGCCGGCACGTCGGGCAGCGTCCGCTCCCCGGTCAGCGGCAGCGGCGGCACGCCGTCGGGCTGGTCTTCCTGCACGTACTCGCGCATCACGAACCGGGACCGTATTGTTCCCGGCCCGATGCCGGCCTCTCCGACAGCGACGCCCGAGCACATCAAGGACGTCAACACGCGGTACCACGACGCTGCGGCGGAGGAGTACGACGCCAAGTGGGGCATCGACTTCGGCGCCACCGGCCGGCGGCAGGTGAAGGCGAAGCTGGTCAAGGCGCTGGGCGGCGGCGGGGAGAGCTTCGGCGACGGGCTCGAGATCGGCTCGGGCACCGGCTACTTCTCGCTCAACCTGCTGCAGCTCGGCGTCGTCGAGCGGCTCACCGCGACCGACATCTCGCCGGGCATGCTGCGTCGCCTCGCCGCCACCGCGGCCGGGCTCGGCCTGGCGGTGGACACGGTGCGGACCGAGGCCGAGGCGCTCCCCTTCGAGGACGAGAGCTTCGACCTCGTCTTCGGCCACGCCGTCCTCCACCACCTCCCCGACCTGGAGAGGGCCTTCGCCGAATTCCGCCGCGTGCTGCGCCCCGGCGGCGCGGTCGCCTTCGCCGGCGAGCCCTCCCGCTACGGCGACCGGCTGGCGGCGCTGCCCAAGCGCGCCGGCATGCTCGCCGCCCCGGCCTGGCGGCGCGCGGTCGGCGCCCGCCCTCGGGGCGTCCCGGAGGTCGAGCGGTCCGAGGGCCACAGCCTCGAGGGAGAGGTCGACGTGCACGCCTTCGCCCCCGCCGACCTGCGCCGCCTGCTCCGCGACGCCGGCTTCGAGAGCCGCCACGTCGGCGGCGAGGAGCTGCTGGCCAACGCCTGGGGCTGGAGCCTGCGCACGGTCGAGTCGACCGCCGAGCCCGACTCGGTTTCCTGGGGCTGGCGCCGCTTCGCCTTCCGCAGCTACATCGCCCTGCAGAAGGTGGACAGCCGCCTGCTCGAGCCCCGCCTCCCCGCGGAGCTCTTCTACAACCTGCTCGCCTCCGGCCGCAAGCCTCGTCAGGGCTCGCCGCGGCGGACGCGGTAGAGCTTGCAGCGGGACTCGAAGCCCTTGAGCCGGCGCTCGCCGGCGTAGGAGTACTCGAAGGCCTCGGGGGCGGCTTGCTTGACGCTCTGGTCGGCGAGCACGCTGCCGGGCTTGGCGATGCCGGTGATGCGGCTCGCCAGGTTGACCGGGCGGCCGTAGTAGTCGCCGGCCTGGGCGAGCGCGTGGCCGCGGGCGATGCCGGCGCGCAGGCGGGGGAACTCGTCGCCCTCCTCCTCGGCGGCCTCGAGCAGGGTCAGCGCCGCCCTCGTCATCGCCTCGGCGCCGGTCGAGACCAGCATCGCCGCGTCGCCGATCGTCTTCACCAGGCGCACCGGCGGCTCGGCCACCGCGGTCGCCATCTCCTCGAGCCGCCCGGCGACCACGCCGAGCTCCTCGGGCGCGATCTCCTCCCCCAGCTTGGTGAAACCGACCAGGTCGGCGAAGCAGACCGAGATTTCGGCCGTCGCCCCCAGCTCGCCCGAGGCGAGGTCGGCGGCGCCGATCACGTCGCGGCGGATCTGCTCGACCAGGTGGGCTCGCGCCGCGTAGAGCAGCAGCGGCTCGAAGATCGGCAGCATGTGCTCGGCGGCGCCGGCGAAGCGCAGCGCCAGGTCGCGCTCGGTGTCGCCCGGCTGCATCAGCGTGCGCACGATCAGCTCGCGGTTGGCCTCGGCGATCCGCGCCGTCGCCATGCCGATCGTCCGCGTCACCTGGAGGATGCCGTCGGCGGGCAGGCCGGCGTCGAAGAAGGCCTTCACCCGCTGCGCCGCCTCCAGGTCGGCCTCGCTCAGCGAGCGCTCGTCGGGGTCGGGGTAGGGAATCCCCAGCGCGGCGCTGACCCCCCGCAGCAGCTCCAGGTCGGCTCCGGAGGTCGCGGCGACCTCGCGCGGGCTGTAGCGAGGGCCGTCGCCGGCGATCCCCCGCTCGACCGGCAGCAGCGTCAGCCGGCCGGCCTCGACCGCGGCGCGCAGCTCCTCCAGCGGAACCCCTTCGCCGGCCAGCTGCTCGAGCAGCGCCAGCCGCGCCTGCCGCGCCTCGCCCTCGACCCCCTCCAGCAGCCCCTCCGCCTCGAAGTCGATCCCGTCACGAGCCTCATCCAACACGCGTCCCATTCTGCCCACATCCCGTTGATGTCGCACTTCGTCCCGGTATCCGGGACGAAGTGCGACATCACGGGAGCTCTCGGAGGGCTCCCCCGGAGGTGTCGTAGTTCCTCCCGGTATCCGGGGATAAGTACGACATCATGGGGACGTTGCGACGGCGCCGCCGCGGCGGGGGTCGCCGCCGCCGCTGAGGCCGCCGGCGCGGTCGCGGGCGACGGCCTGGACGCCGCCGAAGAAGAGGTTGATCGCGGGACGGCGCAGGACCGGGATGCCGCGCGCCTCGATCCGCGCCAGGGCGTCCTCGTCGATGCCCGGCTCGGCCTGGACGACGCCCTGCTCGAAGTGCAGGCGAGGCGCCCGCACCGCCTCCGCCGCCGGCATCCCCCCCTCGACGGCGCGGACGACGGTCTGCAGGATCGCCGAGCGGATCCGGTTGGAGCCGGCGCTGCCGAGGCCGAGCTCGATCTCGCCCCCGCGCAGGACGACGGTCGGCGCCATCATCGAGGGCACGCGCCGGCCGGGGGCGATCGCGTGGAAGCCGAGCGGGTTGAGGTCCTCCTCGCCGAGCATGTTGTTGAGGGTCACGCCGGTGCCGGGGACGAGCACGCCCGAGCCCGAGCCGTTGGAGCAGGTGACGCTGGCGCACGTCCCCTCGCCGTCGAGGGCGGCGATGTGGGTGGTCGAGCCGAGCAGGTCGCCGGCGGCGCGGTCGAGCTTCGGCGCGTCAAGCAGGCTCGCCTCCAGCCCCTCGCCGTAGAGAGCCTCGGCGAAGGCCTCGCCGCGGGCGTCGTTGGCGGCGCCCATCGCGGCGACGAGCTGCTCGGGGCCGCTGCGCTCGCCGAGCCGCTCGAGCAGGCCCAGGCAGTAGGCGATCAGGATGCCGCCCGAGGAGGGCGGCGGGTTGGTCAGCACCTCGGTGCCGCGGAAGGCGGCGCGGATCGGCCGCCGCTCGACCGCCTCGTAGGCGGCCAGGTCGCCGGCCCCGAGCGTGCCGCCGCGCTCGACCACGTGCTCGCTCAGCGCCGCCGCCACCTCGCCGCGGTAGAACGGCTCCGCCCCTTCGGCGCCGAAGCGCTCCAGCGCCTCGGCCAGCTCGGCGAAGCGAAAGGGGTCGCCTTCGCGCAGCGGCCGCCCGCCGGGCGCGTAGAGCTCCCGCGTCCCCTCCAGGCGGGCATGGATCGGGGCGAGTATCTCGAGGATGTAGGCCTGCTCGGCGTTGACGGGCGCCCCCTCGCGGGCGAGCCGCACCGCCGGCCCGACCAGCTCGGCGAGCGGCATGCTGCCGAAGCGCGCCAGCGCCGTCTCGAGGCCGGCGGCCGTCCCCGGCACGCCGCAGGAGGCCGGCCCCACGTAGAACGTCTGCACCGTCTCGGCGTCGAAGTGGACCGGCACGGGGGCCAGCTCGGCGCCGCGCTCGATCCCGTCCCGCCCTGGAGCGGCGACGAAGAAGTCGATCAGGGTCGTCTCCGCCGCCGCGGCGGAGCCGCGGTGGACCATCATGAAGCCGCCGGCGCCGAAGCCGGTCAGCGGGCTCTCCACGGCGAAGGAGGCGAGCACGGCGCAGACGGCGGCGTCGACCGCGTTGCCGCCCTCGCGCAGGACCTCGGCGCCGGCCTCGGCGGTGAGTGGGTGGCCCGCGGCGACGACCCCGCTCATGGGCGGCGGCTACCCGGGCAGGAACTCTGGGACGTCGATGCCCAGCTCGCCGCCGCGCTCGGCGCGGCGGCCGGCCGGCGCGTCCTTGGTGCGGCGGATCGTCGGCTCGGCGGCGCGGCGCGGCGGCGCGGCGCGGCCGTCGAAGCGGGTGGCCACCACGGTCACCCAGACCTGGTCCTTCAGCTCCTCGTCGACGTTGGCGCCGAAGATGATGTTGGCGTCTGGGTGGGCGGCCTCGCCGACCAGCTTCGCCGCCTCGCTGACCTCGACCAGGGAGAGGTCGGCGCCGCCGGTGATCGAGAGCAGGATCGCCCGCGCGCCCTCCATCGAGGTCTCCAGCAGCGGCGAGGAGATCGCTTTTTCGGCGGCCAGCAGGGCGCGTCCCTCGCCGTGGCCCATGCCGATGCCGAGCAGCGCCCGGCCCGCCTCCGACATGATCGTGCGCACGTCGGCGAAGTCGAGGTTGATCAGGGCCGGCAGGGTGACCAGGTCGGAGACCCCCTGCACGCCCTGGCGCAGCACGTCGTCGGCCACCTGGAAGGCCTCGACCATCGAGGTCTGCTGGTCGAGCACCTCGAGCAGGCGGTCGTTGGGAACGACGATCAGCGTGTCGACCTCCGAGGCCAGTTCCTCGACCCCCTTGCTCGCCTGGTTGCCGCGGCGGCTGCCCTCGAAGCTGAACGGCTTGGTGACGATGCCAACGGTGAGGGCGCCGACCTCGCGGGCGAGGCGGGCGATCACCGGCGCGGCGCCGGTTCCCGTGCCGCCGCCGGCGCCGGCGGCGACGAAGACCATGTCGGAGCCCTTCAGCAGGCGCTTGATCCTGTCCTGCTCCTCGAAGGCGGAGCGGTGGCCGAGGTCGGGGTCCGCGCCGGCGCCGAGGCCGCGCGTCTGCTCGTCGCCGATGTGGACGGTGACGTCGGCGACGCAGAGCTGCAGCGACTGGAGGTCCGTGTTGACGGCGATGAACTCGACGCCGGGGACGCGCGCCTCGACCATCCGGTTGACGGCGTTGACGCCGCCGCCGCCGACGCCGACCACGCGGATCACCGGCTGGTGCGGCTCGCCGCTGCCCGGCGGCTCGTAGGCGGGGTCCTCGCGCCCATACCGAGGCGTTTCCGCAATAGGCTCAAGCTCCCTGCGCCCCTGAACCGGCTCCTCGGAGAAAACTCTTTTCAACCGCTCGGGCGCCGACTCAGACGCCTCTCCGGCGGGTGGCGTGGCGGTGGGCTCCTCGCCCGCAGCTTGCGAGGACGAGGAGTCCTCTGCCGCGACAGGACCCGCCGGCCCGGCGCCCTCGTCCGGGGCCGGATCCGCCTTGCGGGCGTCCTCGTCCTCGGTCGTCGACCGGAAGAGATCGGACAAGGGCCCCTCGCGCATGCTGGCTCTCTTACTGCGCCGACTCATGCTCCAGAACCTCCTTCGCCAGGTCGCGGTAGTAGCTGGCGGCGTTCCCCTGGGGATCGTACTTGAGGACGCTGGCTCCCTTCACGGGAGCCTCGGCGAACTTGATCGCCTTGCGGATTCGCGACTTGAAGACGAGCTCGCCGAAGTTCTCCTCGAGGATCTCGACAGCCTCCTTGGCGTGGACGGTGCGCGTGTCGAGCATGGTCGGCAGGATGCCCTCGATCTCGACATCGGGGTTGAGGTTCTCCTGGATCATCTTCAGCGTGTTCTGCAGCTGCACCAGGCCGCGCATCGAGAGGTACTCGCACTGGACCGGGACGATCACCTTGCTCGCCGCGGTGAGGGCGTTGATCGTCAGCAGGCCGAGGCTCGGCGGCGTGTCGATGCAGATGAAGTCGTAGTCGCCGGAAACCTCCTTCAGCGCCTTCTCCAGGGAGCGCTCGCGGCCGATCTTGGTGCTCATCGCGATCTCCGCCCCGGCGAGGTCGATCGAGGCGACGGCGATGTCGATCTCGCGGCTCTGGATGATCTCGGCGATCGGCATGTCGTGGACGAGCACGTCGTAGAGGCTCTTCTCGACCTTGTCGGGGTCGATCCCCTGGCTCATCGTCAGGTTGCCCTGCGGATCGAGGTCGACGCAGAGCACCCGGTGCCCGGACTCGGCGAAGGCGACGGCGAGGTTCAGCGCCGTGGTCGTCTTGGCGACGCCCCCCTTCTGGTTGGCGAACGCGATCACCTCCGCGTGCTTGACCGGCGCCTCCGGCTCCACAGCCTGCTCGGCAACCTCGTGGCGTGAGGGCGCAAGCAGATCCCTAGGCATGAACCTTTCGGGCTCCTCAGCCTCAGCTTTCACCCTGGAGGCAGCGGGCTCAGCCTGCTCAAGCGCCTCTTCCGCGGGTGGCGTGGGGCTGGGCTCCTCGCCCGCAGCTTGCGAGGACGAGGAGTCCTGCCCCGCGACAGGACCCGCGGGCGGGCGGTCGGTCCCTCGCTCGGGAACCGCCTCCTCCATCCTCCTCAGCTCCTCCACGATCGGGTGCGGCTCGTCGGCGGGCGCGGGCACGGGCTTGTTCTTGCGACTGAGGAATCCCATTGCGCCGGTATTCGCATGACCACCCGCTTTTCCTGCCGCCCGCGGAAATTGCTAGGAATCGTCCGGTAACCGATCTTCTCGACAAGCGCGTGGCCTTCGTCACCGGCAAGGGCGGCGTCGGCAAGACGACGGTCGCGGTGGCGCTCGGCATGCGCGCCGCGGCCGAAGGCAAGCGGACGATCGTCTGCGAGGTTTCCGCGCAGGAGAACGCCTCGCGAATCTTCGCCCACGCCGAGGTGGGCTTCCACGAGAGGGAGATGGCGGAGAACCTCTGGGCGATCTCGATCGACCCCGAGGAGGCGATGCGCGAGTACGTGCTGCTTCAGCTCAAGGTCCGCGCGATGCGCGACATGCTCTTCCGCAGCCGCATCTTCAGCTACCTCGCCGCCGCCACCCCCGGACTCAAGGAGCTGGTCACGATCGGCAAGATCTGGGAGCTGGCCCAGCTCGACCGCAAGGTGAAGCGCGGGCGCAAGTACGACCTGGTGATCGTCGACGCGCCCGCCACCGGCCACGGCATCGGCTTCCTGCAGACGCCGCGGACCTTCGCGGCGATCGCCCGCGTCGGCCCGATCCACTCCCAGGCCCAGCAGCTCGACCGCCTGATCGTCGACCGCGAGCACACCGGCGTGGCGATCGTCGCCCTGCCCGAAGAGATGCCGGTCAACGAGTCGGCGGCGCTGGAGCGCGACCTGCGCACCGACGTCGGCGTCGCCGTCGACCGCGTCTACATGAACGGCCTCTACCCGGAGCGCTTCTCCGGCGAGGAGGCGGAGCGGCTCGGCGAGCTCGCCGCGGGCGAGGACGGCGCCATGCGGGCGGCGGCGCGGGCGGCGCTCTCCGAGCACAACCGGGCGCGCTCCCAGCGCGCGCAGCTGGCCCGCCTGCGGCGCCGGGTCGAGGCGCCGGTGAAGGCGCTGCCCTTCCTCTTCGAGCCGGAGCTCGGCGTCGAGGCGGCGGGGCGGCTGGCGAAGAGGCTCGGCTGATGGCGGCCGTCGACGAGATCCTCGCCGGCAAGGACATCTGCATCTGCGCCGGCTCCGGCGGGGTCGGCAAGACGACCACCGCGGCGGCGATCGCGGCCGGCATGGCGGCGCGCGGGCTGAAGGTCTGCGTGCTGACGATCGACCCGGCCAAGCGGCTCGCCGACTCGCTCGGCCTGCGCGAGCTCGGCAACGACGCCGAACGGGTGGACCCGGCCCTCTTCGAGCGCCACGGGGTCGAGATGAAGGGCGAGCTGTGGGCGATGATGCTCGACGCCAAGGCGACCTTCGACGAGCTGGTCGCCCGCCAGGCGCCCGACGAGGAGGCGCGCGACCGCGTCCTCGGCAACCGCATCTACCAGCAGATCTCCAACGCCCTCGCCGGCTCGCAGGAGTACATGGCGATGGAGAAGCTCTTCGAGCTGCACACCGAAGGCCGCTTCGACCTGCTCGTCCTCGACACCCCGCCGACCCGCAACGCGCTCGACTTCCTCGACGCGCCGCGCCGCCTCACCCAGTTCATCGAAGGTCGCTCGCTGCGCGTCTTCATGCGGCCGACCGGGCTGGCGGCGCGCGTCGCCGGGCGCGGCGCCTCGGTTGCGCTGAGCGTCTTCAAGCGCATCGTCGGCTTCGACCTGCTGGCCGACCTGGCCGAGTTCTTCAACGCCTTCAGCGGCATGGTCGACGGCTTCCAGGCCCGCGCCCAGCGGGTCAACGGCCTGCTCTCGGACCGGCGCACCTGCTTCCTCGTCGTCTGCGGCCCGCAGGGCGAGCCGGTCGACGAGGCGGTCTACTTCCACCGCAAGCTGGTCGAGGCGAAGCTGCCCTTCGGCGGCGTCGTCGTCAACAAGGTCCACTACCCGGCCGAGCGCCTGCGCGGCGACGGCGCCGACCTCGCGGCCGACCTCACCGCCAAGCTCGGCGACGCGGACCTCGCCCGCCGCGTCGGCGAGAACTTCGCCGACTACCAGGCGCTGGCCGAGCGCGACGCCGGCAACATCGAGCGCCTCTCGGCCGAGCTGCGCACCAGCCGCACGATCCGCGTCCCCTACCTCGACGAGGACGTCCACGACGTGGCCGGCCTGGCCGAGATCGACCGCTACCTCTTCGCCAGCAGCGAGGAGCGCGAAGCGCTGGCCGCCGGCCGCCCGCCAACCGCGGCCCGACGGGCCGATACGTCAAGGCGACCTTGACGTATCGGCCCGTCGCGGGCGGTTTCAGCCGGCGCGGCGGCGGTCGTAGTGGTCGTAGCGGAGCTCTTTGACCTCCCAGTCGGCGTCCTCGGGGACCGGGAAGAGGTGGCGCACGCGCGGGGTGTCGATCCGCTCGCGGCGCTGCGGGTCGCCCTCGACCGCCGGGAAGTCGAGCGTGCTCTCGGGGGCCTCGACCTCGTCGAGCCAGGGGGTGGCCGAGATGCGGATCTCCCCCTCGGCCGGGACCGGCTCGAGGATGCGGGTCTCTTGGTCCATCGGGTCCTCCTCTGGTGGCTGCCGAAGGTCGGGGGTGAGGCGCGCGCCCGCCTCCGCGGGGAGCGGGTCGTGCCCCAGGGCGAGCGGGGACGGTGGCTCGTCGCCCGCCGCCCCCCTTGCGCCGGGCTCACCTTCGTCCCGCGCGGGCATCGCAATCTCGACGTCGCCGCCGCCGACCGCGATCTCCGCGTCGCCGGCCTCGAGGCCGGTCGCGATCAGGGTCTCGTCGGCGGCGGTGCCGAGGTCCGTGCCGAGCTCGCCGAGGGCGGCCTCGCGCAGGATGCGCCGCACGCCCTCCTCCAGCCAGGAGGCGATCGCCAGGCCCGGCAGCGACTGGGTGCCGTTCATCAGCGAGCGCTCCAGCTCGAGGGCCTGCTCGATCCGCGCCCCCGCCTCGATCCGGTCGAACTCCTCGCAGGCGAGCAGCGCCGCCGCGCGCATCGGCAGCGAGGCGCCGACCGGCCCGTGGCCGTCGAGCACCGCGCGCAGCGCCAGCAGGTGGTCGCTGAGCCCCTCCAGCGCCGACTCCCGCCCGCAGCCCAGCTCGAAGCGGGCGACGCTCCAGGCGAGCGGCCCGTCGGGGTCGGGGCGGGCCTCCAGCCGCTCCGCGAGGGCGGCCAGCTCGAGGGCGTCCGCCTCGCTCAGCTCGTAGCCGCCGGGGCGCACCGCCGGGGCGCCGGTGGGCAGCCGCGCCCAGCGGCCCTCGCCGGTGGGCGCGAAGGCGTGGGGGCCGAGGCCGACGCCGCCGGCCTTGAAGAGGTGCATGACGCTGATCAGCTCGCGCAGCTGGCGCAGCGCGGCTTCGGCGCTCTCGTGCCCCTCGCCCTGCTCGGCGACGGCGAGGAACTGCGGCTCCCAGGCCGCCCGGCCCATGCCCTCGCTGCGCATCGCCTCGAGCGGCGCCTCGATCGCGTCGGCGCGGACGATCTCGACGCCGTGGGGAAGCTGGAGCCGCGGCAGCGGCGTGCGCAGCCCGACCAGCGGCGCGACGAGCAGATCGGCCTCCTCGGCGCCGCGCGTCTCGGCCTCCAGCACGGCGAGCGCCTTGCGCAGCCGCTCGTGGTCCAGGGCGAGCTCCGCGCAGCCGTCCCAGAGGGAGGCGAGGAAGACGGTCAGCATGCGGGCGGCGCGCTCGCCGGGATCGCCCGGCACCGCCTCGCCGCGCGCTTCCAGGTAGGCGGCGGCGATGCCGGTGGCCGCGACCGCGTCGCGAGCCGGGCCGAAGGAGTCGAGCCCGCGCAGCTCCGCCTCGCGCTCGCGCACGTAGAGCGAGGTCAGCGGCCGGTAGCTGTAGAAGGCGGCGTCCTCGCCGGCGTCGGCGTCGACGTCGAAGGGGATCTGGTCGCCACCGGCAACCAGCGCGCTGAGCCGGATCGCCGCCTCGGAGGCGAGGCGGGTAAGCGACTCCGTCAGCAGTCGATCGCGCACGCCCCAGCCTTCCCCTCCACGCCTGGCGCTCCTGCGCCTGCACGACCGCTTGCAGCGACCCCCCGATGGGCATGCAACGACCCCCACCGATGCGGTCGTAGGGCGGGGTCGGCGGGCGGGGTCGGGCGGGTGGGTCAGGCGACGGCGGCGGGGACGCGGTCCTCGGCGAGCCAGCGCTTGCCATAGCGGCGCATGTCCTCGACCAGGGGGACGAGCGCCTCGCCCTTCTCGGTCAGCGCGTACTCGACCCGCGGCGGCACCTCGGGGAAGGTGTGGCGCTCGACCACGCCCTCCTCTTCGAGCGCCCGCAGGCGCAGCGAGAGCGTGCGCGGGCTGATCCCCTCCAGCGAGCGCTCCAGCTCGCAGAAGCGGCTCGACCCCTCGGCCAGGTCGCGGATCACCAGCAGGGTCCACTTGCCGCAGACCACTTCCGCCGTGCGGCAGACGGGACAGCGGGCGTTGGAGGCGGCGCTCATCGCAAAAATCGAGGCAGGTTGTGTCGATTGCCTCGCTTCAGCGAGTGTAGCGACATCGCTTCACTTACTGAAGCGCTGGGCCACCGCCGCCAAGCGTGCGCGGGGGTTTCGGATGGACTCCTATTCCGGGCGGGTCTTGGCCTGGCCGGTGACGACGGGGACGACCTTGAGGACGTTGATCTTGTAGCGAACCTCGCTGGGGCCGTGGACGAGGGTGACCGGGAAGCCGGGTTCCACTTCGATCAGCTGGCAGGCCTCCGAGCCGGAGAGGCACTCGGCGTCGCCGTAGACGGCGGTGACGTCGTTGGAGATCAGCAGCAGGGGCTTCTCCGAGGTCGGGCCGATGCCCATGTAGGTGACCACCTGGTTCTTCTCGCTCGGCAGGGCGTTCGGGGGGAGGACGCGGTGCTTGACGCTGGCCTGCTTCTCCTTGCCGCCGCCCGGCTTGGCGGCGATGCGGGTGACCTTGGCGTCGATCGCGAAGGCGTAGAGGGTCAGCTGCGGCTTCGCGCCGCCCGTCTCCGTCGTCTCGTCGGTGGTCGTCGTCGTAGTCGTCTCGCCGTCGCCGTTCGTCTTCGTCGTCTCGGTCGTCTTCGTCACGCTGGTCGACGTGCTGTTCGACGAGGGACCGTCGCCGTTGCCCAGCTCGGTCCCCTTCAGCACCGGCGAGGTGTAGCGCTGCTCGAAGGGATCGGTCGGGGCGCGGCCGTCGAGGCGCTTGCGATAGTCGCGCAGCCCCGGCGTCGCCTCGACCACGGCGAGCTTCGCGGAGCGCGCCGCGACCCCGCCGCCCGCCCCGCCGCCTCCGACCGGCGGCGCCGGCGCGGGCTCCTCGCCGCCGAGCAGGAAGGGCACGGCGGCGATCGCCACGATCGCCAGCGCGACGAGCGGCAGCAGGCGACGGTCGCGCAGGTCGTAGTAGAGGTCGACGAGGAAGTCCGGCGCCTTCGGCCCGCCGCCGCCCAGGCCGCCGCGCAGCCCCGAGAGGCTCGGCAGCTTCAGCTCGGGCCCCTTCTTCAGCCAGTTCACGGCGTGCCCCCGATCGTCGTCGCAGCCGGCGTCGCCGTGCCCGGACTGCTCGGGGTCGCCCCGCCCGTGACCCCCTGGCCGGGCGGCGTCAGGTACGTCGTGACGGCGAAGGTCGCGGTCAGGGCCGGGAAGCCCCCGTTCGGGTCCGGGGAGAGCGAGAAGCCGTCGATCGTCGTCAGCCGACCGTCCACGGCCACCTTCCCCTCCCTGGTGGCGACCAGCGAGTCGAGCCCCTTGATGAAGTCGGCGATCCTGAAGAAGTCGCCGTCGAAGACCAGCGTGTAGGGCATCACCGCCAGCCCCGCCGGGCCGACCCCGGCGCCGAGCGGCAGCAGCGCCGCCGAGGCCTCCGTCGCCGAAACCGGCTGGCCGCCCGAGGCGCTCGCCGGGGCGGCCGCCTCCGTGGAGTCCGAGAGGGCGTTCAGCTGCAGGTCGCGGAAGCTGACGCCGGCGCGCTCGGAGATGCGGTTGAGCTGGACCAGCAGCGAGGCGGTGTCGTCGTCGCCGGGCACCGCCTTGCCGAGCACGACCAGCTTGCGGTAGTCGGCCGGGAAGCTCCGTCGCGCGTCTTCGGCCACGGCGATCTCGGCCTCGTGCTGGGCCAGCGAGGCCTGCAGCCGCTCGACCTGCTCGCCGAGCTTGGCCGCCTCCTCGCGCTTCGGGCTGAGCAGGAGGATCCAGAAGGCGGTAGCCAGCGCCGCGACGACGAGCATCGCGACGACGATCAGGTTGGCGCCCTTCAGCTTCATCTCAGCCTTCCTCCTCGCCTTCGGAGGTCTCCGTGGCGGCCGACTCGGCTTCCTCGGCAGGCGGCGGCGCCGTTTCGGACCCGCTGGCGCCGATGACCGGGATCGGCGCCGCGTCGAAGGCGACGACGATCTCGAACTTGGCGATGAAGGAGCGCGTGCGGCAGTCCTCGCCACCGCCCTCGCCGACGCCGGCCCCGGAGCCCTTGTCGGCCAGCTGCGAGGACTGCACGCCGACCCGGGTGACGCCGTCGATGTCCTTCAGCGCGGTGACGAAGCCGGCCACCGACTCCTGGCCGGCGGCGCAGCCGCTCAGCGCCAGCGCCGGGCCCTGGGTGGAGCCGCGCAGGCCCGAGCTGGAGCCGCTGCCGCCGCCGACGCCGACGCCCGACGTGGCGGTCGCCGAGAGGCCGACCAGCCAGACGTCGTCGGGCAGCACCAGCGAGAGCTCGCGCATCACCCGCTCCCAGTCGAAGCGGCTGTCGGCGAGGCTGCTCACCGTGGCGACGCGCTGTTCGCTGAGGATCTGGAACTGGGTGTAGGCGGCGAGCCGTTCGGCGCGCGCCTTCGCCACCGCGTTCTCGCGCTGCAGCCGCGTCACCTCGGCTTCGCGCTCGGAGATCTGGTTGCCGACCAGGACCAGCGCCGTCACCCCGGCGAGGGCGGCGACGAGGGCGCCGACGAGGATGTAGGCGAGCGGGCCGGTGCGCAGCGGCGCCTGGCCGTCGCGGCGCTCCTCGGCGGGGATCAGGTTGACCGGGCGCACCGCTCAGCTCTCCAGGGCGAGGCCGTAGGGAAGGGTGAGCCGCGAAGCCGAGGCCTCGTCGAGCCCGGCGAGGGCGGCGGGGCGGGCGACCTCGATCGGCGCCGGCAGCGCCTCGCCCATCCGCGCCGCCAGGCCGGCGATCGCGCTGCCCGGGCCGCAGAGGACGATCTTCTCGACCGGCAGGGCGCTCTCCTGGGCGCCGTAGTAGTCGAGCGAGAGGCGCAGCTCGTCGAGCAGCGCGCCGACGCCATCCTCCAGCGCCCGGCGCGCCTCGGCGACCGTCTCCGCGTCCCCCTCCACCTGCTCCAGCGGCAGCTCGAGGCCGGTGTGCGCGAGCCACTGGGCGGCGTGCTCGGCGCTCAGCCCGCGCGCCGCCGAGAGGCGGGCCCCGATCGTCTCCAGGCCGGCGTGGGAGACGCGCGTGAAGACGCAGGCGCGCCCGCGCGCCACGGCGAGGTTGGTGACGTCGCCGACGTTGCAGTAGAGGATCGCGCCGGCGGGCCGCTCGCCCGGCTCGACCCCGGCGGCGGCGCCGGCCGAGTCGGCGAGGGCGCGGATCATCGCGAAGGCGGAGAGGTCGACCCCGGCCGGCTCCAACCCGGCGCGGCGAATCGGCCCGAGGAAGGAGGCGACCATGTCGCGGCGAGCGGCGACGACGACCACGTCGAGCTGCGGCGTCGCGCCCTCCTCGGCGGGCACGCCGCCGACGACCTGGTGCTCGAGCACCGCCTGGTCGAGCGGCATCGGGATCTGCTCCTGGGCCTGGAAGCGGACGGCGGCCTCCAGCTCCTTGGGGTCCTCGATCGCCGGCAGGCGCACGGTGCGCACGACGACCCGCTGGTTGCCGACGCCGAGCCGCACCCGCTTGGTGAGCTTGTGCCGGGAGAAGAGCGCCTTGAGGCCCTCGGCGAGGCGGTCGGGGTCGAGCACCTCGCCCTCGTGGAAGACGCCGGGCTCGAGCGGCTCGATCGCCGTCGCGCTGACCCGCGCCGAGCCGTTCGCCTGGACCTCGGTCGCGGCGATGCTGCCGGCCTCGATATCGAGGCCGACGATTCCGCCTGTCTTCTTCTGCCTGGTCAGTCGCATGAGGGGCGGGCGCGGCCGCCGGGGGGCGCACGCCCTCCTTGGATCGACAGAAAGGCCGCAGACCTTTCGCCCTGCAACTACTCACTTCTAGGAGAACTTGGACGCTTCTACGAGGCGAGCCCCCCCGCGCGGCTCAGAACGTGCCCAGATACCAGTCGATCAGCTGCTCGCCGTAGAGCAGGCCGGCGACGCCGCCGAGGGCGAGGAAAGGGCCGAAGGGGATCGCCCGCTTGCGCGCCGCGGCGCCCTCGCGGGCGATCATCGCCAGGCCGACCAGCGAGCCGGCCAGCAGGGCGACGAGGATCGCCGGCGCCACCTCGCCACCGAGGAAGAGGCCCATCGTCGCCGCCAGCTTGACGTCCCCCATCCCCATCCCGCGCGGGTAGGCGAGCGCCGCCGCGAAGAGCGTCCCGCCCGCCGCGGCGGCGGCGATCGCCCGCTCCGGCAGGCTGCCCGGGTCGGCGATCGCGGCGATCGCCACGGCGAGGACCGCGGCGACGATCAGCACCCTGTTGGGGATGATCCGCCGCTCCAGGTCGGTCAGGGTCACCGCCGCCAGCGTCGTCGCGAAGACCAGCCCCAGGGCGACCTCGCCCGGCTCGTCCCAGAGCACCAGCACGGTCGCCGCGTAGAGGGCGCCGAGGGCGAGCTCGGTGAGCGGGTAGCGCGGCGAGATCGCCGTCCCGCAGCAGCGGGCGCGCCCGCGCAGCGCCAGCCAGGAGAGCACCGGCACGTTGTCGTAGGCGGCGATCTGCGCTCCGCAGGCGGGGCAGCGCGAGCGCGGCCCGACGATCGACTCGCCGCGCGGCACGCGGTGGGCGACGACGGTGACGAAGCTGCCGGCGAGGAGCCCCCCGAGGAAGGCCAGCGCCGCGGCGGCGGCCACCCGCTATTCCCCTTCGCTCGCGTCGATCGGCGTGTCGGTGTCGACCTCGAGCCGGGTCTGGTAGTCCGGGTGGTCGTACATGATCGGGATCGCTTCGGCCGGCGTGTTGGCGGGGTCGACGCTGAGCCCGACGCCGAGCCGCTCTCCCGGCGGGATCGTGAACGGAGCCTCGTTGAGCTCGACCGTCAGTCGCACCTTGGTCCATGCGTTTCGCGGCCAGAACCCGTTTCCCTCCGGTTCGTAGACCCAGTAGGGGTTGCCGGTCGCCCGGTCGGTGAGCAGCTCGTCCGTGGCCACTGTTTCCTCTTCGAGTTCCGCTTCGGCGCGCTTGAAGAGGTAGAGGCAGAGCGTCCCCGTGTAGAGGCCGTCGTTGAGCGTGCGCGTGTAGAACTCGAGCGTCGCCGTGTCGGTCATGCGAAAGTCGGTCGCCATCGGGTCGGTGACCCAGCGGTGCACCTGGGCCTCGGGATGGGCGGTGCCGGTCGGGTCGTAGTGGCAGCCGCTGGTGTCGTCGCGGAGGATCTGCACGCCCCGGTCGGTGTCCGGCGAGGGCTCTAGGTAGGCGTCGTTGGCGTAGTCGTAGAGCGGCGGGTTGAGCGGGTCGAGCGGGTCGGGGTCGGGGGGCGCGCCGAGCAGCAGCGCGTCGGGCGCGCCCGGCACTTCGCCGCCGGTCTGCAGGCCGCTGTCGCAGGTGCCGAGCGTGTTGTGCAGCGGGTGGCCGCCGAGGATCTCCTCGCGCACGGTGGCGCCTTCCGCGGCGCAGGGCGTGTCGGTCAGGTAGAGCTGCTGCGCGGTGACGCCGCCTTCGCCGCCACCGCCGCCTTCTCCGCCGCCGCCGCCGCCTTCTCCGCCGCCGCCGCCACCTTCGTCGTCGAGCGTCTCGGGGTCGATCGCCTTCGACTGCACCTCGACGTAGCCGCGCTCGCCCGACTGGTTGCCGGGAGTGTCGAGCTTGGCGGCGACGACGATCTGCTTGTAGTCCTGGGAGTAGGGGCAGATCTCCTCCCCTTCTTCGTCTTCGCCGCAGCTCGGGTCGTTGCGCCAGACCACGTAGCGGAAGAGCTTGCCGCTCACGTCGCCGCTGGAGAAGGGCACCGGCCCGGGCGTGACGACGCCCCCTTCGACGAAGCCGCCCCCTTCGATGCTGCCGCCGTTGGCGACCATCGTCGCTTTTTGGGACGGCGGCTCGCGCACCAGCGCGAAGGTGCCGTTGACGACGCGGAAGTTGGGGTTGAGGGGACTGGTCATGTGCGCGGGGGTGTCGGTCAGGGCCAGCTCCTCGTAGGCGAGGCTCTGCAGCTTCTCCATCTCCTCCTGGGCGAGGTCGAGCGCCACCTGGGAAGCCTTCGCCCGCTGCGCGTTCTTGGTCGCCGAGACGAGGATGCCGAAGGTCGCCGAGGCGCCCAGGGCGAGGAGCAGCGCCGCGACGACGACCTCGACGATCGTCATCCCGCCCTCGCCCGCGGGGGCGAGCCCCCGGCGCCTCGCGCGCCCCCTGAAACCCCCCTGACTTCCCGTTCCGGTGCGCCTTATGGACCCTCTGGGTCCATAAGGCGCACCGGAACGGCGGGGGCGGGGGTGCCTGGCGCTCACGACGGCAGCTCCTCGGTGCGCACCTTGGCGCGCAGGCTGGCGCCGTCGGAGACGGTCAGGGCGCCGGGCCCGGTCGGGTTGGGGACGAGCAGCTCGACGCCGACGAAGGTGGTCCCTTCGGGGCTGGCCGCCTCGCCGCACTCGAGCTGGTCTTCGGGGTCGGAGCTGGGCACGAAGCAGAAGACGTCGGAGCTGCCCAGGCCGCTGACCAGCGTCCGCGGCGTGCCGTCGAACTCGCCGTCGTCGGCCTCGCTGCGGCTGCACGACTCGGTCGTGCAGGTGTAGGTCACCTCGCACTTGATCGCGTCGGCGCTGGGATCGGTGGGCACCGGCCCGCCGCAGGAGACGCGCCGCACGCTGGCCAGGAAGGAGACCTGCGAGGGGGTGGCGACGTCGATCCGAACGCCGTTGCGGATCTCGCGCGTGAGGCGCTCCAGCACCCAGCGCGCCTGGCTGACGTTCTGGGCCTGCTTGCTCAGCCGCGGCTGGTCGCGCACGGCGCTGATCAGCATCGAGCCGACCGCGCCGACGAGGACGACGCTCATCCCGGCCGCGACGAGCAGCTCGATCAGGGTCAGGCCGGCCTCCTCGCCGGCGAGCCGCCCGCGCCTCACCGCGGCACCACCTTGAAGCGGCGCTTGGCCGGCTTGCGCTCCCAGGCGCCGGCGGCGTTGACGGCGCGCACCCTGAAGACGTGGCGCCCGCGGCCCAGCTTCCTCTTCAGCCTGACCGGCGAGCCGCAGCGGCGCCAGCGCTTGCGGTCGATCCGGCAGCGGAAGCGCGTCCCCCCCTGCCCGGTCGCGTCGACGAAGCGGAAGACGGGGCGCCGCGAGCGCGTCTTCGCGGCCGGCGCGAAGGTGATCCGCGTGCGCGGCACGACGTAGGCGGGCCCGGCCGGCTGCGCGGGAGCGAGCGCGGGCGGGGCGGGGCCGGCGCCGCCGGAGCCGCCGCCGGGAGGCGCCCCGCCCCCGCCCGCGTCGCCCGAGCCGCCCTGGTGGACGTAGGTCACCGAGTTGGAGCAGGCGGAGGTGTCGCCGTGCGCGTCGGTCGCGGTCACCCAAAAGCTCGTCGTGCTGCCGGTGGCGACGCTCGCCTCGATGCCGGCGCCGGCCAGGTCCTCCGCCGTGCCGGTCGCCGCGACTTCGCCCGTGCAGCCGGCCTGGTCGTAGAGCTTGATCGCGGTTTCGGCGTCGGCGAGGCCGAGCACCGCCGGTGTCGTCGAGCCGCCCGGCGAGGCGGGGTCGGTGCCTTCGAGCACCGGCGTGGCGGGGCCGAGCTCGAGTTCGGCCGAGTTGCCGACCGAGACGAGGCGAGTCGTCTCTGCGCCGGCGCCGGCGTCGAAGGCGCGCTCGTAGACGTCCGCCTCGCTGTCGATGTCCTCGAAACTGAGCCGTTCGGGAGTGAGGAAGTAGGCGTGCGCCGCGTCGGGGGTGGCGCCGCCGAAGACGACGTCGCAGCCGCCCTGTTTGGGCGGGATCGGGCAGGTGCCGGGCTGGCTGACCAGCTCGGTCTGCGATTCGTCGAGATCGTGCCGGTAGAGGTCGGCGTTGGCGTCGGTGTCGGCCGCTGCAAGCGACTCCGCGGTGCTGAAGAGGACCCGCGAGGCGTCGGCCGAGAGGGTGCTGAAGATCGCCGCCGCGGCGCCGTTGCCGCAGATCGGCGCGCAGCCGGCGTCGCCCTGGGAGGCCAGCTCGGGCGGCCCGCCGCCGAGCTGCTGCAGGTAGACGTCGGCGCTGGCGTCTTCGTCGGCGGCCGCCAGCTGCTCGGTCGTCGTGAAGACGAAGGCGCCGCCGTCGGCGGTGGCGGCGTTGAAGTTGGCGCCGCAGCCGCTGCCCTGCGTGCAGGTGCCCGAGGTGAGCAGCGCCGGTTCGCCGCCGGACCACTCGTAGACGTCGACGGCGCCGTTGACGTCGCCGCCGTCGAGCGCCTCGGTGGTCGAGAAGAGGACGGTCGAGCCGTCGGCGGAGGCGGCGTTGAAGCTCGCGGTCAGGGCTTCGGCTTCGCCGTCGGAGACGAGGATCGTCGGGCCGCCCGGCAGGTCGCGGGCGTAGACGTCGGTGGCGTCGTCTTGGTCGGCCTGGAGCAGCGGTTCCTGGGTGGTGAAGAAGGCGCGGCCACCGTCGGCGGAGCTGCCGCGGAAGACCGGCACCGCTTCGCCGTTGCCGCAGCCCGGCGCGCAGCCGGCGTCGCCCTGGGTGACCAGCGTCGTCGTCCCTTCGTCCAGGTCGCGGGCGTAGACGTCGATCGCCGTGTCGAGGTCCGCTTGGGCGAGCTGCTCGGGGCTGGTGAAGAAGGCGGTCGAGCCGTCGGCGGAGACGCCGCGCAGGAAGGTGTCGTCCTCCTCGTTGCCGCAGCCCGGCGCGCAGGCGGCGGCGCCGGCCGAGACGAGGGTCGTCGTGCCCGCTTCGACGTCGCGCACGTAGACGTCGCGGGAGTCGTCTGTGTCCTCGGCGGCGAGGCGCTCGTCGCTGACGAAGAAGACCTCGACGCCGACGCTGGCGGCGAAGGCGGCGTCGATTTCGGCGTTGCCGCAGGCCGGCGCGCAGGCGACGGCGCCGGCCGTGACCAGCGTCGTCGTGCCCGTTGCCAGCTCACGCATGTAGACGTCGCTGCGCCGGTCGGTGTCCTCGGCGACGAGCCGCTCGTCGGTGGAGAAGAAGGCGCGCGCGCCGTCGGCGGCGACCTTCTCGAAGAGGGCGTTGTAGGCGTCGTTGCCGCCGGTCGGCCCGGTCGAGACCTGGCGGGTCACGTAGGCGCCGTCTTCGCCGACCGTCGCGTCGAAGGAGCGGCGGTAGACGTCGATCCGCGTGTCGGTGTCGCCCGGCACGAGCGATTCCTCGGTCTGGAAGAAGACGACCTCGCCGTCGGCGGTGGCGCCCTGGAAGGTCGGCACCGCGGCGCCGGCCGGCACCGCGGCGAGGAGGAGCGCGGCGAGCGCCGCCGCGAGTGGCGCCGCGAGGCGCGCAATCGGCGCCGTGCCGCGTGGTGTCGGCTCAGCCGGCATCGTCTCTCTATCGGTCGAGATCGGTCATCCGTTTAGGCCCGCGTCCAGGCGCCTGGACGAAAAGCGAGGGTGAGCCAGAAGCACCGAGGGGCGGGCCATCCGGCCCGCCCCTCGGTGCTTCACGCTTGGCTAGGCCAAGGTGGTAGTGGGGTTAGTTCCAGACGTCTGGGCCTTCCCCGCCGTCGGGGCAGCCACCGTTGCCCCCGACAGTGCACGGGAAGGTAAGCGTGCCTTCGTCGTTCACGACGGAGAAGGTGTTTTCGTTGTCGCTCGTGACGGTGAAGGTGTAACCGTCACCGCCTTCGGCGATTTCGACCACGTATTCGGCATTCGCCAGCGTCGGCTCGATGTCCTCGAGCACGCCTTCGGCGTCACCACCGGTGTAGCTACCGTCGTTGTCGGTCGCGTACGTCTCGATTGCGACCTGACCGGTGTGCGCGTACTCCTTGGCCTCCGCGTCGTTGGCCTTGTCGCGCTGGTTGAAGAACGCCGGCAGGGCGATCGCGGCGAGGATGCCGAGGATGAGCATGACGACGAGCAGCTCGATCAGCGTGAAGCCGCCCTCGCTGTCGCCGTTGAGCCGGGCACCGACCTTGGCCCGGAGAGTCTGGAGAAACATCAGGGACCTCCTAGGTTCCTATCGATTTCGCCAGAGCCCCGTCGCGTCACAGCCACGTGGTGTCTGTCGACCCCGGTGGTAGCCCGGCCGACTCCGAGGGAGTCCCGCAAGCTTTGCGCCCCCGCTTCGCAGCGAGTTTGCCTTTTGCACCAAGGCACTGGCAGATTCATCACAAGCCCGTCATCGGCCCCAAACCGAATCCCTAAATCCCCGAAACTAGGGTTTCATCCCACCAAAACTCAGGTTTCCCGCTCCAAACCCGAGCCATCGACTCCCCAGTTCGAGGCTGGGACCTTCTGCGTCGATAGGCATAATTCTCTTATCAGTCGCCCAAGCCAAGAAATCCCCTTTCCAGAGCCATTTCCGCGCCCCGTTTGGGCTTTTAGGCAAAAAGGCTCGTCGCAGGGTTCCACGGGGCAGCCTTGAAGCGCTCGAAGGTCAGATCGCAGGATCTCAGCGGTCCAACACGTCATCGGCGAACTCGAGCAAAGCGGCGGCGCGACGGAGCGCCTTGCGCAGTTCAGGAGGGCTGACATCGAGGAAGCCGTAGTGCGCCGCGCTCCCTCTCACCAGCAGCTATTTCGGCGACCTCGAGGAACTTTCGAGCATGGCTGTGGCGTGTTCGCGCCTCGCGCGCAGAGCACGCCTGAGTTCGGACCTGGTGGACCATCAAGCCTCCCCTTTCAGTATCTGCGCCAGATCCGCGCCGGCAAGATCGATCGCGTCGGCGTCAAGCCCTTCGAGGACCGGTGGCCGGCGGCGGCGCAACGTCGACAGCTCACCCTCCGACAACTCGACGACGCCGGCGTGGTTTCCGGTCCAACCGCGCACCGCCTGCGCCAGCTCGTCGAGTTGGCGGCACCAGGTTTCATCCTCCGCGTCAACATTCCGTGGGCGAACGACGAAAAGGTCGATATCGCTGCCGACACCGCCGTCGCCGCGCGCCGCGGAGCCGAACAGCGATGCGTGGATTGGCTTGATCTTCCACCCCCCGAACGCCTGCCGCAAACGCTCCAATAGCTCGCCGCGCAGGTTGGCAAGCAGCTCTATCGCGGGGACGGCGAGGTGATCCCGGTTGAGCGTGTAGAGCGACGAGCTGCCTGCCTCCTCCCGTTCGACCACCCCTTCTCTGACCAACCGGTTCAGGGCCTTCCAGACCCCCTGCTGACTGCCTTCGTCCGCGAGGCGTGCAACGCGATGCCCGGTGAGCGGCTGGGTGGTCCCGACCAGAACCCGCAAGACAGTGCTGTCGAGGGGATGCGAGATGACGCCATGCGGGCGAGAAACGTCCATGGGAGCGACAACTATAGCAGTCATATAACTGCGTTAGTTGTCATACTGGTAATTCGGGGCGCCGCGTGGAGAGCGGCGGTCATCCCGGCCGGGTGACCGGTAGGCCGTGCTCCTGGGCCGCCGCGGCGAGGCGATCGTCGTAGGTGAGGAAGGCGCCGATCTCCTCGCGCACGCTGAGGGCCGTGGCCAGGTGAAGCGCGTCGAGGCTGCGCATGAGCGGCGGCTCGAGCGATGTCGCGTCCTCGAGGAGGGCGTCGTCGAGCGGCAGCAAGGCCACGCCGAGCAGCCAATCGCGCGCGTCTTCCGCGTACTCGCGCCGGTGTCGCGAACAGGCTCTGACCGCCTCGACGCCAAGCAGGGCGCTCGAGACGTAGCCGTCCCACACCGCCATCTCGTCGCGGAGCGCATCCTCCTCCGGCTCGCGAAGCACCGCCTTCACGTACGCGGAGGTATCCAGATAGGCGAGCCGGCCGGCTACAGGCGCTCCTCTCGCAGCTCCTCGAGGATTTCCTCGCTGTAGGGCGGCCCGGCCGGCGGTCTGCTCGCCCCGGCGATCCGGTCGATCAGATCCCCCCGCGGCATCGTCGCCCCCCGCTCGGCCACCAGCCGGGCGATCGGCGAGTCGGCCGGCCCCGAGGGGGTCAGGCGGGCGACCTCGCGACCGCGCTCGGTCACCACGAGGCTCTCCCCCGCCTTCACCTGGGTGAGGTAGCGGGAGAGGTTCTGCCGCAGCTCGCGCACGCCGACCGATTCCATGTGCGTCACCGTAGCACTTGGTGCTCAGGCCCCGAAGAGTTCGCTGCGCGTGTCGCCGAAGGATTGCGGCGGCGAAGTGGCCGCCCGGGTAGAGGCGCAGCTCGCCGCTGGCCGCCCAGAGCTCGGCCAGCCTGGCGCCCTCAGCGGATCTTGTCGTAGAGGCTGAAGATCGGCAGGTACATGGCGATCACGATGAAGCCGACGATGCCGCCGACGAAGACGATCATCAGCGGCTCGATCAGGGCGGTGAGGGCCTTGACCTTGGCGTCGACCTCGGCCTCGTAGAAGTCGGCGACCTTGGTCAGCATGTGTTCCAGCTGGCCGGTCTCCTCGCCGACCGCGACCATGTGGCCGACCATCGGCGGGAAGATCGGCGTGCGCTGGATCGGCGCCGCGATCGAGCCGCCGCGCTTGACCGAGGCGTAGACCTCGTCCATCGCCTGCTCGACGACGATGTTGCCCGCCGTTTCGCCGGTCAGCTTGATCGACTGCAGCATCGGCACGCCGGCCGAGACCGAGCCCGAGAAGGTGCGCGACCAGCGCGCCAGCGCCACCTTCTGGATCACGTCGCCGATCTTGAAGGGGATGCGGAGCAGGAAGCGGTCCCAGACTTCTTTGCCCGTCGGGGTCCGCTTCCAGCGGAAGAAGGCGACGAAGCTGGCGACGACCGCCGGGATGATGATGAACCAGTAGCCGGTGATCGCGTCCGAGGCGGTGACGCAGACCTGCGTCGGCAGCGGCAGCGAGGCGGCTTCGCCGGGGTTGTCTTCGGCCAGCTCTTCGAAGATGCCGGCGAAGACGGGGATGATGAAGGCGACGACGGCGAGCAGGACCACGACGGCGACGCCGAAGACCAGCGCCGGGTACATCAGCGCCGATTTGACCTGGCGGCGCAGCGTGTCGCGCTTCTCGACCTGGAAGGCGACGCGGTCGAGCGCCTCCTCGAGCCGGCCCGACTGCTCGCCGGAGCGCACCATCGCCCGGTAGAGGCGGTCGAAGACTTCGGGGTGGCGCTCCATCCCCTGCTCCAGCGAGGAGCCGGCCTCGATGTCGGCGCGCAGGCCCGCCACCGCCTCTTCGATGCGGTCGTCCTGGGTCTGCTCTTCGAGCGTGTGCAGGGTGCGCAGCATCGGCATCCCGGAGGCGACCAGGGTGGCGAACTGGCGCGAGAAGACGGCCAGCTCGCGCATGTCGACGCTCTTCCACGTCTCCCAGAGCTTCTCGAGCTTGAACGGCTCGCTCTTCTGGGCGACGTCGAGGACGATCAGGCCGCGCTGGCGCAGCTGCTCGGTGACCTGGGCCTTGGACTCGGCCTCGACCTCGCCGGCCGTCGCCGCGCCGGCCACGTCCATCGCCCGGAAGGCGAATGTGGTCGCGCCCGCCACCGGCTATGCCCCGGGGGCGTAGGCGGGCGGCGCGGGAGCGCCGGGCTGGATCGCGCCGTCGCCCATCGCCGCCGGCGCCACCGGCGCCGCGCCGAGCAGCCGCTTCAGCTCCTCGGGCACCGAGGCGCGCTGCTCGGCGAGCGAGCGGCCGATCTTGCCGGCGCGCACCAGCCGCACCAGGTCGGCGTCCATCGTCTGCATGCCGACCGCGCCGGAGGTCTGCACCGCGGCGTAGATCTGGTGCGTCTTGCCCTCGCGGATCAGGTTGCGGATCGCCGGCGTCGGCACCAGCACCTCGCAGGCGACGACGCGGCCCATGCCGTCGGCGGTGGGCAGCAGCTGCTGGGTGACGATCCCCTGCAGGGCGATCGAGAGCTGCGTGCGCACCTGCCCTTGCTGCTCGGGCGGGAAGACGTCGATGATGCGGTCGACCGTCTGCGCGGTCGACTGGGTGTGCAGGGTGGCGAAGACGAGGTGGCCGGTCTCGGCCGCGGTCAGCGCCGTGGAGATCGTCTCCAGGTCGCGCATCTCGCCGACCAGGATCACGTCGGGGTCCTCTCGCAGGGCGGCGCGCAGGCCGAGCGAGAAGTCCTCGGCGTCGGCGCCGACCTCGCGCTGGTTGACGATCGAGCGCTTGTGGGTGTGCATGAACTCGATCGGGTCCTCGATCGTGAGGATGTGGTCCTGGCGCTCGCAGTTGATCGCGTCGATCATCGCCGCCAGGGTCGTGCTCTTGCCCGAGCCGGTGGGGCCGGTGACGAGGACGAAGCCGCGCGGTTTGGCGGCCAGCTCGCGCAGAATCTGCGGCACGCCGAGCGAGTCGAGCGCCGGGATCTCCTGCGGGACGAGGCGGAAGGCGGCGCTGACCGAGCCGCGCTGGAAGAAGCAGTTGACGCGGAAGCGGGCGACGCCCGGGATCGCGTAGGCGAAGTCGAGCTGCTTGTGGTTCTCGAAGCGCTTGCGCTGGTCGTCGTTGAGGATGCCGTAGACGACCTCGCGGGTCTGCTGGCCGCCCAGCACCGGGAAGCCCTCCATCGGCTCGATCTTCCCCTTGTCGCGGATCGCCGGCGGGAAGCCGGGGGTCAGGTGCACGTCGGAGGCGCGAGCCTCCACCATCCGCCGCAGCACCTCGGCAAAATCGAAGTCCATGCCCCCTAGATCGTCCCCCCAGCGCGATTCCTTGAGCCCTGGGGGTCAGGCGGTGACGCGGACGATCTCCTCGAGGCTGGTGGAGCCGGCGCGAACCTTGGCTAGGCCGTCCTCGCGCAGGGTGAGCATGCCCTCCTCGCGGGCGCGGGCGGCGATCTCGGCCTCGGCGGCCTGCGCGACGACCATCTCCTTGATCTGCTCGCTCAGCCCCATCACCGAGAAGATCCCCACCCGGCCCCGGTAGCCGCTCTGGTTGCAGCGCGCGCAGCCGACCGGCTCGTAGGCCTCGACCTCGCCGCCGACGCGGATCTCGGCTTCGGCGAGGGCCTGGGGCGGCACGACGGTGCGCCGCTTGCAGTGCGAGCAGAGCTTGCGGGCGAGCCGCTGGGCGACCACGCAGTCGACCGAGGAGGCGATCAGGAAGGCCTCGATCCCCATCTTGGTCAGGCGCGTGACCGCGCCGGGGGCGTCGTTGGTGTGCAGCGTGGTCAGCATCATGTGGCCGGTCAGCGCCGCCTCGATCGCGATCCGCGCCGTCTCGCCGTCGCGGATCTCGCCGACCATGACGATGTCGGGGTCGGCGCGCAGGATCGAGCGCAGGCCGGTGGCAAAGTCGAGCCCCGCCTTGCGGTTGACGTTGATCTGGTTGACGCCGGCGAGCCGGTACTCGACCGGGTCCTCGACCGTGATGATGTTCTTCTCTACCTGGTTCAGCTCCTGCAGGGCGGCGTAGAGGGTCGTCGACTTGCCCGAGCCGGTCGGGCCGGTGACGAGCACGGCCCCGTAGGCCTGCTGGACCGCCGCCTCGAAGCGCTCGCGCGCCGAGCCGTCCATGCCCAGCTCGTCGAGCGTGAGCTGGGCGTTCTCCTTGTCGAGGATGCGGATCGTCGCCCCCTCGCCGCGCTGCGTGGGCAGCGTCGTCACGCGCAGGTCAACGCGGCGGTCCTCGACGGTGACGCTGACCCGGCCGTCCTGGGGCACCCGCTTCTCGGCGATGTTGAGGTCGCTCATGATCTTCACCCGCGAGATCACCGCGTTGACCATCCGTTTCGGCACGTGGGCGGCCTCGCGCAGCACGCCGTCGACGCGGAAGCGCACCCGCATCTCGCCCTCTTCGGGCTCGAAGTGGACGTCGGAGGCGCCCTCCCCCACCGCCTGCCCGAGGATGCTGTAGACGAGCTTGATCACCGGCGCGTCCTCGGCGCTGACTTCGATGTCGCTGACCTCGGCCAGCTCCTCTTCGGCCGCCTCGCCCTCGCTGACCGCCTCGCTGACGGCGCTCTGCAGCGTGTTGAGGCGGCCGATCAGCGACTCGATGTCCTCCGCGGCGGCGACGGCGACGCGGCAGTCGAGCGCCGTGGCGATCTGGATGTCGTCGACGGCCAGCACGTTGGTCGGGTCGGCCATCGCGACCAGCAGCGTCTCCTTGTCGACGAAGCCGACCGGCAGGGCGCGGTAGCGGCGCGCCGTGTTGACCGAGATCAGGTTGGCGGCGGCCATGTCGACCTGGTAAGCGGAGAGGTCGACGTGGTCGAGGCCGTAGCGCTCGGCGACGGCGCGCGAGAGCTGGTCGGCGCCGATCGCCCCCTGCTCGAGCAGCAGCTGCTCGGGCGGCCGGGCGGCCGTGCGCGCCTCTTCGATCGCCTGGCGGGCGCGCTCTTCGGGCACGTAGCCGAGGTCGACGAGCACGTCGGTGACGAAGCCGCTGGAGCGCCCCCGCGCGCGCGGCGGCGTCAGGCCGGGGGTGCCGCCCGCCTCGGGGTCGAGCGCCGGCGCGGTCGAGTCGCCGGAGTCGGGGACGGGGCGCAGGTGGCTCGGGGAGTCCCGCGAGTCCATCTCAGCCCCTCACGGGTGATAGTCGACGGTCGGGCCCCGGTAGCCGGCGTCCCGCACCGCCTGCGCCACGCTCTCGCCGCTCTGGAAGCCGTAGCTGACCGAGGCGGTGGGGACCTCGCCGGCGCCGCGCGGGCGCATCACGACCAGGGCCGGGACGCGCTCGACGCCGACGCCCTCGGCGATCGCCGCGTAGCGGTAGATCCTCGCCGCCGGCACGACGAAGGTCCGCACTCCCGGCAGGCCGGCGAGGCGGGCGCTGGCGTCCTCGACCAGCCGGTCGTCGATGCCACCGTCGTGGACGAAGAGCACGACCACGGTCGCGCCCGACTCGTAGGCCTTGCGCACGGCCGCCGGCGGCGGCGAGGTCGGCACCGGGGCCGGGGCGGTCGTGGAGGGAGTCGCGACGGCGCCCGCTTCGAGGCTCTCGACGGCGCCTTCGACGGCGGCGCCCGGGGTCGAGCCGGTGGCGCTGACGCCGTTGACCGTGGCGCTCACCTCGCCGCCGCCGCCTTCTTCGCCCTCGCCGCCCCCGCCCATCGAGGACATCACGAAGAACCCGCTGGCGACCAGCAGGAAGCCGATCAAGGCGACCTGGGCGACGGGGTTGCTGTTCAGCTTCTCCCTCATACGTTCGCTTATTAGCTCGACAGCAACGGCGGCGAGCTTGAGCGCCGGGACGGGATCAGCAGTTGGCGTCGGGCTGCCCGGACAGCGCCTCGCCGGAGCACTCGACGTAGGCCTCGGGCACGAAGTAGCGCAGGGTGGACTCGCTCGGTTCGCCTTCCCCCCCGCCCGGTTCGCCTTCGCCGCCTTCGCCGCCTTCTTCTTCGCCGGGAGGGGCGATCTCCGGCGGCAGCAGAAAGCCTTCGTCGTAGCGGACGTGGACGTTGTTCCAGAGGAAGACAGTCTTGCCGACGATCGCCCCGTAGAAGGTGGCGTTGTTCTTCACCACCACGTCGCTCTTCGGCGCGTAGATGATCACCTCGTTGGTGCCGCTGTTGTTCGACCATTCGACCTTGGTCGCGATCGAGTCCGAGCCGAGCAGGTAGAAGCCCGGCACGGCGAACTGGCCCTCGTCGGGCTGGTAGCCGGTCGAGGTGATGCGGGCGTTGTTGCCGATGTCGAGCTGCTTCGTCCCCGAGCCGAGGCCGCAGTTCTCGGGGGTGTCGAAGAAGATCCGGACCTGGGCGTCGTTGCCCATGATCAGCTCGACGTTGTTGGCGAGGATCACCCGGCAGACGAAGTAGTCGCCGCCGCTGAGGGTCAGCGAGGCGTTGTTGGCGGCCGAGATCGTCCGCGATCCCGCGTTCCAGGGGACGTCGTCTTGCCATTTCTTCGAGTAGTAGTCGGTTTCGCAGCCCGCCGGCACGTCCGTCGAGGCGCACTTGACCAGCCGGTAGTTGGAGTTGTCGGTGGCGATGTCGGCCGGGATGAAGCTGCTCACCGGCGGCACGACGACGTTCTCTTCGTATTCCTCGTATCCCTCGCACTGCTGGGAGTTGAGGGCGAAGTACGGTTTCGGCTGGCCGACGCCGTAGCGGATGTGGCCGCAGACCGAGGCGTTGTTTTCGACTTTGACCGTGCCGTTGGTGCCGATGTTGACCTCGTGGGTGCTGGCGTTTTGCTGGAGGTGGACCCAGTCGACGCCGGTCAGGCCCTCGATGCCGTCGTACTGCGACTCCCCTTCTCCCTCACCCCCCTCGCCTTCCTCACCCTCCTCGCCTTCCTCACCCTCCTCGTCCTCCTCCGAGCCCGGTCCCTGTTCGTCGAAGGCGACCTGGATGCGACGGGTGACGCCGTCGGCGCTGCCGGTGGCGACTACGCAGAGCTCGTGGCCACCGCAGCCGTCGCCGACGGCGCTCGCCTGGTAGCTGTAGGCGGCGCCGCCGCCGACCGAGCCTTCGATCGGCGCACACCAGCCGTCGCCTTCCGAGGGGCCCGCTTCGAGCATGCCGGCGAGGTTGACGTTGAGGCAGGGAGCTTCGGAGCTGAGCGTGCTGGCGTAGCGGTTGAGGCGCAGGCGGGCGACGTTGGCGCCGGCGTCGGCGGCGGCGATCGCCGCCTTGGAGTCGCTGTCGCGGTGCGTCCCCTGCTGCACGTCGACCGAGGAGACGACCGCGGCGCCTGCCAGGCCGAGGCTCGCCACCGTCGCCAGCATCGCCACCGGGAGCGCCATGCCGCTCTCGCTGACGAGGAGCAGGCGCAGACGGCGGCGCAATCGGGCGATCGGACGCATCGCGTCTTTGATCGGCCGCGCCGCCGACCGCTTGAGCCAGGTAAACCGTGGGGTTGCCCAAGCGGACGGCCGTACTACGGACTAATCGCTCGCCGGGCCGGCGAGCTGCTCGATGCCGCTGGCGCGGGCGCCGCCGGCGGCCAGCATCAGCTTGAAGTCGTGCGGGCTGGAGGCGTAGTCGAGGGCGACGTCCTCGGCGATCTTGCCCTCCATCACGTAGCCGAGCAGCGACTGGTCGAAGGTGCGCATGCCGTAGTACTCGCCCTCGCCGATCACCTCGGTGATCTTGCCCGTTTCCTCGGGGTTCATGATCAGGTCCTGGACGCGGCCGGTGACGACCATCACCTCGGAGGCGGGCACGCGGCCTTCGCCGCTGAGGTCGGGGACGAGCCGCTGGGCGATCGCCCCCCTCAGGGTGGAGGCCAGCATCACCCGCGCCTGGTGCTGGAGGTGGGGTGGGAAGAAGTCGATGATGCGGTTGATCGTCTCGGTCGCGTCGAGGGTGTGGACCGTGGAGAGCACGAGGTGGCCGGTCTCGGCGGCGGAGAGGGCGGTGCGCACCGTCTCCTCGTCGCGCATCTCGCCGATCAGGATCACGTCGGGGTCCTGGCGCAGGACGCGGCGCATCGCCCGCGCGAAGCTCTCTGTGTCGGAGCCGACTTCGCGCTGGTTGACGATCGAGGTCTTGTCTTCGTGCAGGTACTCGATCGGGTCCTCGAGCGTGACGATGTGCTGCGCGCGGGTGCAGTTGATGTGGTCGATCATCGCCGCCAGCGTCGTGCTCTTGCCCGAGCCGGTGGTGCCGGTGACGAGGACGATCCCGCGCTGCTCCTCGGCGAGGTCGGTGACGACCGGCGGCAGCCCCAGCTCCTCGACCGAGCGGATGTCGTAGGGGATCGCCCGGCAGACGATCGAGATCGTGCCGCGCTGCTTGAAGGTGTTGACGCGAAAGCGCGAGAGGCCCGGGATCGAGTAGGAGAAGTCGGCCTCGCCCGCCTGCTCGAATTCGGTCAGCGAGCGCACCTCGGCGATGTCGTGGAAGGCCTTCTCGGTGTCCTCGGGCCTCAGCGGCTCGTAGCCCTCGAGGTGGGCCAGCTCGCCGTGCTGGCGGATGATCGGCGTCGAGTTGACCTTGACGTGGAGGTCGGACCCCTCCCGCTCGATCAGCGTCCGCAGCGCCTTGTCGATCTCAAACGACATCCCGACCTGTATCGACCCGGCCGCCCGACTCTTTAGCACGTGCCGGTGGTTGCGGTCGTAGTTGTTCCCGCCAAGCGGGAACAACTACGACCGCAAGGCGTGGCGTGCTCCGCACGCGAGCGACCGAGGACGCCGCCAGGCGCGTCGCTGGCTAGGTGACCTCGCGCAGCTTCTGGGCTTCGCCCAGCTGCTGCAGCTTCTTCAGCGACTGGTTCTCGATCTG